>Ga0335075_10009844_pt1 | contig 14539 bp, 22 predicted proteins | sample Lox_Sample_24_FD_206723 | JGI IMG/M metagenome (GOLD analysis project Ga0335075, IMG submission 206723) | Soil microbial communities from Loxahatchee National Wildlife Refuge, Florida, United States - Lox_Sample_2.4 | ecosystem: Environmental > Terrestrial > Soil > Wetlands | place: USA...
AGGCGGATTGCTTCGCCGAGGGCGTGAGCTTCGCTTTCAGGCGACGGATAGCGTCGTTGGCCTGTTCGTCGCTCAGCGTGTCCACGGTCTCGGCGCCGTAGTGCCGTAGCAGAGCAGGCAACGCCGTCCCGGTGGATTCGATCAGGGCCACCAGCTGCTTGCGGAGCGTGCCGTTGGCGGCCGGTACCGCTCGTGCCGGCGCGGGCAGGGTGGGCTTGCCGACAAGCTGCTTTTTCTGCGGGTCGTAGTCGAGCCATAGCTGAGGCAGGCGGTACAGGTAGCGGCCAATGCCGAGCTTGACCGCCGCACGCTTGAGCGCGTCGGAGACGGCGGCCTTGTGGCGGTCGCCTTCGTCGCTTTGCTCACTCTCGCCGCCTACGTCCATCTTGGTTATCCATTCGTCGCCGAAGCGGACGCGCAGCTTGCACAGACAGGAGCCGTCCGGCAGAAACTCGTATTCGTCCGACCAGCCATCGACGCCGACAACGCTGTCGAGCCTGTCCATGATGGTGCGGGCATCGACGTAGCAGAGGGCCAGGGCGCGATTGCCCTTGACCACCGCCGGCTTGAACTTCACTTCGGACGGGTCGAACGGCGCGGCAAGCTGGGCCTGAATGTCTGGCATCTGGGAAGTCTTCATGGATTGATCTCCAGGTAAGGGCGAGCGGGGGTCGTAAGCTCCCCGCTCGCGGTTGTGGGGTCAGCTCTTCTCGTTCAGGGTGTCGTCTATGGCGGCGTCGATCCGCTTGTTCACGCGGGCAAGGGACCGACGCGCCTTCTCCAGCTTGTTGAAGGCGAGCCGCATTTTGCGGTAGTGCTGCTCGCACTCGGCTTGCAGCTTCGCGGCCTTCTGCTCCAGGGCGGCGAGCCGCGGGCTGGGCTTGGGCTTCTTCTTGGCCATTGGTCAATCCCCCAGGTGATAGAAGGCGATGCAGGACGCGCAGGCGTCGCCGGCGGTGCCGACAACAACGCCGTGGCATTGCCGGCAGACGGGCATGTCCGCCAGGTCCACGATCTCATCGGGGTGCCAGTCGCTCGCGCCGTCCTCGCACGCGAAGCAGACGCCGGAGCCGTCGGAGCAAGGTCCGCCGCACAGTCCGCAGCGGAGAGCAACGTTCGTCGTCATGTTGGTCCTTTCCAATGTTGGGATTGCTGACAAATAATTGACATTTGGGGTCAATTATTTGTCAGTTGTGGGTAATTCGTTGTCATCGGGAGACAATTCGTTGCCAGTTGGCGACAACGAATTGTCGTCTGGCTGCCGTGGTCATGCCCAGCTGGGCAAGCCGCTGTTGGGGTTGTCGTTGCCGATCGGCTCGCGGGCCGGCAGCAACAAGCCGCCGTCCTCGCACTGGCCAAAGCCGCCGCAATACTCACAGGTGACGCGAGGCGGCTCGTCGAAGCGCTGGTAGCCGTAGGCGTCGTACATGCTGCCGACGATGAAGCCGCGTCCGCTGCAAAATCCGCAGGTCTCGTTCATGGTCGATTTCTCCAGGGATGGGAGAGCGGGGCGATGCGCTCTCCGTGGCCGCGTGATTAGATGAGGCTCCGCTGACGGAGCGTTGTCAGTGCCGCGACGTGCCGGCAGCCCTTGCCGTCCTTGGTGTTCATGCCGCGATGCTCGAATCCCTTGCAGTCGCACAGGGAATGCTCGCCGCACAGCAGCACGTTGTAGATCGTGCCGTCCGTCTTCGTGAGGCGGAACGTCGGCTCCTCACAGTGGGTTTCCTCTTGGGTGTTCTCCACCATGTAGCCGTCCGTCTTGCTGCCCTGCTTGATCCAGAGCAGATTGACGAGACCCGTCTGAATGAATTGCAGGGAGCGCTGGGCTTGCTTGCGGGCGCGTTTCGTGATAGTGGTTGACATTTGCATTTTCCTTTCATACAGGAAGTGCAAGGGCCGGGACGTTGCTGCGTCGCCGGCCCATTTCGTTCCCGGTGAGACGTTCACCGGGGCTGGGGGTCTCTGTGTTCCGTAGGGTTGTCCGTGGGGTTGTGTTGCTTGCTGCTCTCCCGTGTTCGTCTTTATGAATCCCTTCGGGGCGGCCCTTTCGTAAGCCCCTGGATTCGCTGGCCTGCGCCAGACCTTCAAGGAGAGCCGAGTTGTCAAAGAGCCGTGTCTCAATTGGACAAGGGTATTGTACTGCCACAGCAGTAGTACGACAAGGGCAGTACAGTGTTTTTTCTCAACAAAGTTGAGCAACTTGTTGCGCACGATGGCGAAGGAGCTTGATCGTGTACAGCTATTGGCGTACCATTACAGCAGTACCCGCGCAGAGAGATGCGATCATGGCGACATTCGCTGAACGATTGAAGCAGCTACGCGAGAAGGCTGGGTTGACCCAAGCTGGCCTTGCCCAGCGTTCCGGCTTGAGCCTCGGCATCGTCCGCGACTACGAACAGGAGAGAAAAGAGCCGGCCTTGCGGTCAGCGTTCAAGCTGGCCGATGCTCTCGGCGTTGATTGCTCTGTGTTCAAGGATTGCTTTGATGAGGCGTCCGCCTCGAAGCGCCCACGGGCAGGCAAGGACAAATCGGCGGAGCGGGCGTCGAAGCGGCGCCGATAATGGCTACAAGTTTTTCGCCCCTGGTCAGGAGGACAGAAGCAATGTTGTGGAGAAAGCGAGATGAGGAACGGCGTCAACAGGCCGTACAAGCTCTCTTGCAGCGATGCGAGAGTATCAAGTGCCCGGTGTGCGGCAAAAACGAGTGGCGGTCGGGCGGCCAAGCGCCTTGATCGACGCGAACGTCATGTATGGTCAGGATGGATTAGGTCTCACGTTTTCGGCGACGAGCACCTACAGACTTGAGAACATGGTGATACCAGTTCGTTGCGTTTGCGGTTACACGATGCTCTTTGACGTTGCGGCCGTCGGCGCAGAGCCACGGGAGAATCGACAATGAAAACGATGGCGGATCGGAAGCTGATTTGGGTAGGGGTCGGGCTGGATGACATAGTGTCCATTCTCCATCGGCACGGCTACCTCAACAGCTTGTCGCTGGACGGCAACGCGTTCAACCTTCCTGATGATGCTCGCGTTGTTGGTTCCGAGCTTGCGGCACGGGAGACGGCCGGCGCAGCGCAGCTCCGGATTGCCTTGGAGAGCGATCAGTTGGGCGAGGCGTTCCGTTTTGCTGGACATGCCACGATCCTTCCGGCGGAATCGCCAAGCTGAAACGATCCAAGTAAGAAGAGCCGCCGCGTCCACGGGGCCGGCCGCGCAAGCCGTCATCACCGGAGGAATCGCCGGCGGAGGAAAAGCCGGCCGGGTCGGAGCCGTCGAAGCCGGCGACGAAGAAGGGCAAGCGAAAGAAGTGAGTAAAGGAGTAAAGCAATGAGCGAACAGGAATACCCAGAGTATCGAGCGATCGCGGAGGATTTGGTCGTTCTTGACGTGAAATTTGCTCGTGTTATGGCACGGCCAAGAAAAGGCGCCGTTCCATCTCGGCTCCTCGACCTACTCAAGCAGCTGGATAAGTTGAACGACGAAATGTCTAGTATCAAAGTCGCTGTTGAGAGCGGAGAAGGTAGACTGCCAACTGAGGAAGAGCGAAAACGAATGCTTGTCATCCTGAGAAACATGCGGGATTGCAAGCGGGAAATGATTAAGATTATGGAGGCGTGCAAGTAGCGATCGGCAAACGCCGGACACGATAGCGGGGAGGTCCGGACACAGCGCACCAAGGGAGGGTCTTCGTCATGCTCGAATGCCGCCTCTGCGGAGCGCACATCAGCAGCCTGGACGCCGAAGCGTCGCGACGCATCGCCGGCGCTGTCGAGGGCGTGGTCTGTCCCACGTGTGCCGTCGGCGTCCGCGAGGATCGTCAGGGCAACGCCGTCAACCTGGTCCGCGAGCTATGGGAGCAATCGGCGCCGGAGAAGCGTTGCCCGCACATCCGCTACAACGGCAGCAAGTGCCGCTGCGCCGCCGTGGACGAACGCGAGGCGGAGATGGTCTGCGATGTCTACAGCCTGCAATTGTGGTGTCTCGATGGGGAGCGTTACCCGAAGTGCCTGTTCTACCCGAAGGGGCAAGCATGAAGACGGACGAAGCAATCGAGCGCGAACGTGCGGCCCTTGAGCCGCTGATTGGTCCCACGCGTGCGGGGTGGTATGCCGAGGCGTGCTGTGTGGAGCATGACGAGCCGCACGAGAAGCTGCTCTGGGCCTGCCGCTACCGCGAGATGGCGATGGAAGCCGGCCAGCTGGAGATGAAGATAGCCGCGCTGCAAGCCGAGCGGGACCGGCTCCGCGAGCAGCTGGCCGGTGAAGTGCGGCTTGCCGAGGGCGACGGCACCGACCGGCTGCTCTAGGTCCTCTACGGCAAATCGTCGGCGCGGACCATCGGGAAGGCCATCGGCGGCAGCCGGGCGGCGATGCTGTGGGACGCGGCGGAGGAGATCCTGCGGCTGCGGAAAGCTGTCAGTGCCTCTGATTCTGCGTTTCGCGCACAGCATCGGCAAGGCCATCGATAGATTCCGCAATTCGCACCAAGCCAGCGGTCATGCCCATTACGGCCTCGGTGAGCGAAGCGACAACCCCACCTGTTTCATCTCTTCCCGGTATTGCATCAGATGTGATAGCATTGCTGATGCAGTTGACTTTTGCCGAAAGTGTGTTCAGCGCTTCGGTCACCATTTCCGCCTCGCCTATTCCCATCTCGTCATCCTCCGCTGTGATGTGCGCCCGTTTGTATTTTCGGGCATACCGATGTCCTTCGACCGCTCGGTTCTGTCCGCCTTGAATCTTGCTCCGCGCTCGTCCAAGTGGCAAGCAACTGCTCTCAGGCATACGGTGAAATTCGCCTTCGATGGGCAAGCTGTGCAAGCGGTGAGCAACCATCCGCGGATAGGAACATCGCCGGGCAAGCCGATGATGCCGAGCGGATGGGATGGGTGAAGCGACGGAGCTACTGCGCGTCGGATTCACCCTTGACGAGGCGGTTGCCTTTGTCTGCAACACTAAGAATCAAAAAGCTCTCCTTGCGTCGCCAGGTCAGGTATCTCACACACTTGCAAGCTTGTCCCTTCCGCCAATTTGCCCATGTGGGCATCGTGAGAGATGAGCCTTTCGGCGTGATGTACAATCGCTGTCGCTACGATGAAAACGTCAACCTTGAGCTGCTGACGGCGAACACAATGATCGCTTTCGATGCGATGCATTTCCAGTCGGCGACCGAGGATTCGTGCTGCCATCCGTGCAGCCGGCAAGTCAAATGCGGCCACGAAGAATGATCGTTCAATCACCTGCAATTGGCGCTGTTGCTCATCCGGATCAAAGGCAACCAGATATTCCGTCACCGCTGGCGCGGGGATCATGATTGGTGTTTTCGACTTGCTCAGCCACTCAATGTACCTTCGGGCGCGGGCGACGATGTCTTCCCTGCCGGAATGGCCTGTACTCTGAACGCCCCAGATCAACGCTTGTGTGTCGAAGCAGATCATCCTTCCTCATCCTCCCCCCGGAGGCTCCGCACGTATTCCACGGCGTCTACATCGTCCCATCGACCAGCGGCCGCCTCTGCCAAGTCCTGGAAGGCTCGCTCTGCCCCGATTGGCTCGTAGGGTAAAATCTGCTGCACTTCGAATTCAACGATCTTCCAGTCCATGGGCGTCCAGATAGCACGGCCTACAAGCCCCACATCCCGATACAGTCTATGTGCCAGCTCGATCACCATTTTCTCATCGGCGAAAGTCGCTGTTATCGTCTCGTTGGTGCCAGCGAGCTTGATGCGAGCAACTGGATCCTCCCCTCCTACCCGCATGCAGCGGCCGTAGACCGTCGTCGTCCCGTTCGCGGTTCGCGATCGTGGATCCGGAACTTCATGCGCCTCTGAAATCGTCGCCGCCTTGATCGGGCCATTCCGTCCGGGCTGAAAGTTTAACTCCCATCCTCTGTTCACTGCTTGTTTGGACATTCGGGCGAGAGCCTCTTGAGCCGTGTAAGGGATCGACGCGTAGTCATCCGTGGCAATCGCTTGGGTAATTCTTGCCACAGCAGCCAGGGCGAAGCCGGCCACCGCGAGGTGGAGTCTGCTACTCCCGATTTCGACGCCTACTAGACTGAGAATGGGTCCGGTTCGGCTAGGCGCCTCTGAGTTGAGATCGGCTGTTACAGCAATGGCTTTCCGCAGATCACTGACGAGTGTTACGAGGTCGGAGACATCAACCGTTTCTGGGGCAACGTCCTGGCCAGCAATTCGGATGTGGAACTCAGGCTTTGCCATGTCTACGGCTCCCTTGAGGACGCCAATCAGTAACTTCTGCTGCTTGCGCCATTGTACTTCATGTGCCTTTGTGTTTCCCTCTCAACATCCTTGTCGATCAGCCGGCATGGTTGCATCGTCACCGCTTGGCGGGCTTGTCGGCCGGGCCGGTCTCCGCCGGCGGCCAAAGGCCGGCCTCTTCCAAGAGGAGCCGGACCGCGCGGTTCGCTTCCTGCGTCACCGAGGTCGCGTTGCGCTCGGCCAGCTTTTCGAGCTGCTCGGCAAGGCGGATGTTCAGCCGCACCTGGGTGCTGGGCTTGTGGCGGTCGCTGCTTTTCTTCTTTCTGTTGCTCATCCGGGCATTGTGGGGAGCGAGCGTTCTCCCGGCCAATGGCTGTGGGTGCCGCTTGTCCCCAGATGGTGCTTTGCGCTTCAATGTTGGGGGCATAATTTCCGATATAGAAGGACGTAACGAACGCCTGGCCGAAGGAGAACAACGGCATGGACGCCGATCTCGTCGATTATCTGACGTACCTGACCAAAGAGCGCGGCTGCTCGCCCCGGACCCTGGACGCCTACCGCCGGGATCTGGGCCACTGGCTGGGCTTCCTCGCCCGCCAGCAGCGCACGGCTCGGCAAGTCGTGGCCGCCGACTTCGCCGCTTGGCTCAAGACGCTATGGGGCAGAGAGGCGGGTCCGTCGCCTTCCACGATCAAACGCTCCCTCTCGTCGGTCAAGGGCTTTTACACCTTCCTGATGCGCGAGGAGCGCTTGCCGGACGCGCGCGGCATCCGCAAGGCTATCCAGGATCTGGCATTCCCGCGCATCCATCGCAAGCTGCCCGATGTGTTGACCGTGGCCGAAGTCGAGAGGCTGTTGGCCGCGCCGCGACCGGGCGACCGAGGCTATGCGCGCGAGCGTGCCATCCTGGAGTTTCTGTACTCCACCGGCGTCCGCGCGCAGGAATTGGTCGATGCGACCGCGGCCAACGTGCATTTGAAAGAAGGGTTCGCGCGTGTCATGGGCAAAGGCCAGAAAGAGCGCGTCGTGCCCATCGGCTCCAAGTGCGCCGCGGCAATCAACCGCTGGCTGGATTGTCGCGTCGGCCACGTCGCCGTCCAGGCGGCCAAATTGCCGGGAGCCGAATCGCCGTGGCTGTTCGTCGGCCAGCAGGGCCAGCAGCTCAACCGCCTGCACCTCTACTACCTGGTTCGGACGTGCGCGGTCCAGGCGGGCATTCGCCGGCCCGTCTATCCGCACATGCTGCGGCGGTCCTTCGCGACGCATCAAATCGAGAATGGCGCCGACATTGCCTTTGTCAAGGCGATGCTCGGCCATGCGTCGCTATCCTCGACCGAGCATTACCTCGGCGTCGCCGTCGGCAAGCTGCAGGATCTGCACGCGCGCTGCCATCCGCTCGGCGGCGGTCTGGAACAGGAGAAAACCCATGCGCGAGCTGCTTGATGCGTTCGTCGAAAAAATGATGGTAGAGCACCGCCTGGCCCCCAACAGCATCATCAGCTACCGGGCCTCCCTCCGGCAATGGCTGGCCTTCTGTGCCGAGCAATCGCCCGGTGAGCCGCCTTCGGTGCGGCAATTCACGGCGCCCGTCATCCGTCTGTGGCTGCACGCGCTGCACGATCGCGGCCTGTCGCCAATCTCCGTGGCCTCGCGCATTCGCGCGCTGCGCGAGTTTGGCCGCTGGCTGGTGTCCGCTGGCCACGTCGAAGAGAACGCGGCCGCGGCGGTGCCTTGCCCCAAGGCACCCAAGCGCCTGCCCGTGGTGCTGACCGAGCCGGAGGTGCTGCGGATGCTCGATCAGCCGTGCAGCTCCACGTTCTCCGGTCTGCGCCTGCTCGCCGAGCTGCACGTCCTGTACTCGACGGGCTGTCGCATCGGCGAGCTGTTGGGCCTCGACATGGCGGACGTTGACTTGGAGCGCCGCCGGGTCAAGCTCTCCGGGGAGAAGTCCAAACAGGAGCGGCTGGCCTTTCTTTACCCTTCGGCGGCGGCCGTGCTGGAATCCTGGCTGCGCTTGCGTCAGGCCAGCTTGAGCGCGGCGGCCTTGCCGCTGGATGGGCCGGTCTTTTGTACCTGGCAGGGCCGGCGCGAGATACCCAAGAGCGTGCAAACCGGAGTGAAGGCCAGCGCCATTTCGGCCGCGTTGTCGCCTGCGGTGACGCCGCACACGCTGCGTCACTGCTTTGCATCGGCCATGATCGCGGGCGGCTGCGATCTCGCATCGCTCAAGGTGCTGATGGGACACTCCAGCTTGGTGACGACGGGGCATTACGTTCAGGTAACGCCGACGCGGATGCTGGAGGAATTTCGCCGCACCCATCCCCGCGCCTGAGGACATCGACGATGCGAAAGATCGGAAAGACTCCGGCGAAGCCCTACCCGTGGTTTCCGCTTCGCCCTTACCCCGATGGCGCCGGCACCTGGCAATGGGCGAAGCAGCTGGAGGGCGGTCTGTATTTCTTCGGGCCGGTCGAGGATGTCGAGGGAGCGCTGAGCCGATACGAGACGTGGCTGCAAGAGCGGAAGAAGCCGCGGCGCCGGAAGTCTGCCGCGGTCAAGGCCGACGCCGCGCACAGTGCGACAGAGACGGCGGCCGCTGCTCGTCAGCAGCTACTCGAAACCGTGCTGGGCTATGCGTACCGGCGTCGGGACGGTGGAGACGGCAAGAAGGCGGCGTGAGCGTCGGCCGGGTGATGGCGCGCGGATTAAGCTGGCATCGCTCACGCCGGGGCTGGATACTGGTGAAGTCGAACCCCGGTCCGCGCGCCGGCCGGGATGTCAAGCAGCTGGGAGAGACCGTCATGCCCATCGAGTTTCACTGTCTGGAGTGCATGCAAAGCTACGAAGTCGATGACGACCTGGTGGGTAAGACGATCCGCTGCCGGGAGTGCTATACGATCGGCCGGGTTGAGGCGCCGCTCAAGAAGGCCGCGAAGCCGCCTCGCACCACCGTACCGGATGCGGGACACGCGCAAGCGGGAAACCACCGCACGGCCTGCCCGTCCTGCAAGCGCGTCATGCTCGTCCCCGCGGATGTGCTCGGCAAGATGGCCACCTGTCCCGGCTGCGGCGCGGTGCTGACCGTCAAGACCATGGGGAACAAGACGATCCTGGCGCTGGCCGGCGTCGATGGCGATGCGCCGACGTGTCCCGTAGCCTCTCCCTCGGCCAGCGCGCTCCCTCGCTCCGATGCCCCGCAGCCTGGTCCCGGTCCTGCCCCCACACGGCGACGCCTCCCGCGTCCAGGGCGGTTCGCCAAGAGTTGCATCTGCTTCGGCTGCGGCGCATGCGCGTTGCTCTTGGGAGCCGCCGCCATCTTCGTCGTTCTCGTCGTTCACGAAATGAGGAACCCGCCCGGTCGCTCGACGGATCAGCTCGATCGCGACGCCCTGTTCCTGGCCGAAGAGGGCGAATGGCATAAAGCACACGCCGTCATCGAGCAGGCCATCATCGACGATCCCCAACGCCCCTCGCACTGGATCGTTCGCGGCGACATGCACATGATGCGCACGGAATACCAAAGTGCCCGCGATGCCTATGCCACAGCGCTCCGCCTCGATCCCGACTGGAGCGTTGCCCGGTGCCGCTGCGACCTGGCCTGGTCGTACTCGAAGATCGGCGCTGTGAAAACGGAACGCGAGCATCCGGAGCTTCTGCGTAACGCTCAGCCGTTTCCCCTCCGCGATGATTAGTGCGGCATGTCGGGGAACAGGGCCCGCTGCTGGGCGCTCCGTTCCAGCTTCAGGCGGTTGATCTCGTTGGTGAGCTGGATCTTCAGTTGCTTCATCATCTCCTCGATCGGCTTCGCCAGCGCCTGATGCAGCGTCTGCGACAGATTTCCCACGTCCAATTTCGCCGCGATCGTGATCTGCTGCTTGATGGCCAGCTCCTGCTTTTCGAGCACTTGCCGGCGGGCGCCCTGGTTCGTCCCCTGCATCAGCTCCTGGATCATGCCGGCCATCGGCCCTTGTGTGGCGCGCTGACGGCCGATCTGCTCTAATTGCTTGCCGAAGAGGTCGGTGTGCTGCTGCATGAAGCCGATCTCCCCCATCGTCAGCTGCTGGCCGCCCTTGTATTTTCTGAGCACGCCGACGGCGGTGCGGATGGCCTGGGGATGCAGGAGGCCCAAATGCTCTTTGAGTCCTTGCTCGCGGCGCTTCTCCGCCTCGATCTGGTGCTGTGTCGTCTCCAGGTTGCCGCGCAGGATCTCCCGCTGCTGCTCTTGCGTGTGCAAGATCGCCTGTTCGCCTTCCCGGCGCAAGGCCATTCCTTGCCGCTGCGACGCGATCAAGGCTTCCTCCGCGGCCTTGCGCTTCTCCGCCACGGCGAGGGCGAGCTCCGACAGCCGCAAGACTTCCTGCCCACCGACATTCTCTTTTTCGGCGTCGGCGATTTTCTCCCTGGCCGCTTTCTCTTCCTTCATGGCGGCTTCGTAGCGTTGCCGGTAGTCTCCCGTCTGCGCCTGGTTCTCCCGCAGCTGGGCGGCAATTCCCTGCTGCTGGAATTTGCCCTGGGCCGTCGCGCGCAGGTACGCCTGCCGGACGCCGATTTGTCGGTTGATGTCCTCGATTTGTTGCTCGCGGCCATAGAGCGGATTCTTGGCCGCGGCGCCGATGGCTTGCCGCCGCATCGCGCCGCTCTCGATCGTCAGGCGCTGCCCTGTGGCACGCATGCCCACCGCGAGCCGGGCTTCCGCCTCGACCCGCTCTTGCTCCATCTTCAGGGTGTTTATCTCCCGGTCCTTGCCGAATTGGGCCGCGGCCTCCTGCGGGGCAAACAGCCGCTCCTGATGCGCCTGAAAGGTCTCGAAGGCCGCCTGGTATCCGGATTTCTGATGCTCGCTGAACTGCCTCCGCGTCATGGGGACGGTGGATTGCTTGCCCCACATCCAGCCGCGCAGCTTGAGCGCCCACTGCGGCACCTTGCGGAATTTGGTGTCGAGATATTCTTCATACGCTTGATCGGTGTCCGGGCCGCCCTCTCGATAAGCGCCCTCGCCCAGCTCGGTCGGTTTGCCCGTCCATCCGAGCAGAAGTTTTTCGCCCAATCGCCACATCGGCCCCGCTTTGCGATTCTCTTCTTGCTCCATGCGCCGCCGTGTGACGGGGTTGCTTTCGGCCTTTCCGGAGGCGCGATTGAATTCCAGGGAGCCGTAGTAAAGCTTGGTCGAATACTCGGCGGTTTTCACGGCGGCGCTAAACGCCGTTAGCGCCGCCGTCGCCGCCGCCAGCGGTCCCGTCAGTGTGGCACTTAGCCCAAAAAGACCGGCAATTCCTTCGCCCAGCGCTGTACCTCCGCTGGCGATGCCGCCTGCTTTCGCGGGATCGCGGCGCACATCGAGACGATTCGCGCCGACTCCTACCAGGCTGCCCCCCAAGCCGGCCTTGGCCACGCCTCGAAACTGCTTGTCGAACCGTCCGATCTTGGCATTGAGCTTGTCCAGCTCCGCCGAGCCGCTGGCGAACGTCCGCTTCAGGGTCTCGCCGGCGGCCTGCGCCTGAGACTTCATTGCTTCCAGGGCGGCGTTCGTGCTGCGGAACAGCGTATCGGTCTGCTGTTTGGCGTCGAGCGCGCTCCGTCCGATGTGGCGCAAGGCGTCGTCGCCGCCCGATTTCAGCTGCGTTCCGAGTTTCAGCGTCAGGTCTCTTTCGGCCACGTCTTACCCCTTTTTCGAGCTGGTGAAAAGGAATGCGAGCAGTCCTTGCACGTCTGTCCGTTGTGCGTTGATCCGAGCGAGAACCATCTCGATCAGCCCGCAGTTGCGCCGGACAATGGCATCGTCCGGCATGGGCATCCCGGCCTTGATCCGCCAGTAAAGATCGAGCGCACGCAGGTTCTTGAGCGAAATTTCGTTTTCGGGAGCCGGCTTGCCGTTCTGCGGTCCGGACTTCGGACACTTCCAGCAGGGCGGCAGCGATCCGGGCGTCCTCGGCACGCGCTGCCGCGTCAAAACGCCTTCCTCCATGCCGAGCCGCATGACCGGCCTCCAGTTCTTGTCGTGTACCCACTGGATACACTCGGCACACGGCGGGAGTTGTGGACTCGTCTCGCGGATGACGAGTCCGATCCTCAGTTTTTTACCTCGCGCTCCTCCCGAACGACCGCGACGGGTAAATCCACTGTGGCGGCTTTCAGCAGGTCCGACGCCGCTGCCTCGATCTCGTCATCCGTCTGACCGCTCTGCACGTCCGGCGCTTCCTGGCCGCTGACGATGCCGAAAAGCCGCGTGAACAGCTTGTCCTTGATGCGTAGGCAACGAGCCGTCTTGATCTCCATGACCTGTTCTTTTTTGTCCTTGATGTCCCACGAGACGATGTGCTCGGCGAGAAGCTTGGCCACGATCTGCCGTGTCTGCCACGTGGAAGCCTTTTCCACGGCTTTGTAATAGGCGACCAGCTGCTCTTGCAGCATGGGGCGCCAAGAGAAATTCACCGTCGGATACAGGCCGGGCATGCCGATGATCGTTCCCGACTCGGTGTAACCGTCGTCGGGGATGAAGGCCAAAACGTCGCTCTCCATGATGCGATACCTCCAAAGGGGTTAGTTGGACTCGATGATCGTTGCAACCTTCAATCCGGCTTCCAGCAAATCAAGGCTCTCTCTCCACGGCGCGTATCGCTCCAAGGCTGCCCATGTCGCGGCCTGCGCCTGCTCGGCACGCTGGAGCGCAAAGTCGATTTCCGCCGTTCGCGTGCGCCGCCCCTCCGTGTCGTAATCCGGCAAGGGCGGTCGGGCCAAGAGCGCCTGGCTCACGTCGAGGGCTTTTTTCAGCGATTCGGTCGCCTGCTCAAACCTGGCGAATACGACAGCGGCGGCGGCGAAAACATCGAGGCCGGTCTCGGCAGCGTCGAGGATCTGCTGCGCCGTCACGGCCGGAGCGTCGATCAGCTCTTCAAGTGGCGACATAATCGCTCCCTTGTTATCGTTCCCAAGGCCACGTAATGCGATCGCTGTTGTCGTGAAAGACCCCCTCGGGGACATCGGACATGATCGTCCGGTTGTCCCTGTCCGTGTTCACCTGGAAGGGGCCGACACAACAATTCTCGCCCACCCAGGCGGCGATCGCCGTCGCCAGCACGATGTCGTCATGGGCCTTCGTCCGCCAGTCGGCCTGGAAAGTCTCGTTGCCGGCGGCAGTGATTTTCGCGGTGAAGGTCGAGAGCTCGCTCTCCAGGATCGGCGTCAAGGGCAGCTTGCGCACGAAGCGCACGCGGACGCTGCCTACCAATACGCGCATCGTGGACACCAATTCGACCTTGGCAATGTGCTGGTAGCGGTGCTCATCGACGCGATGGCCGCTGCCGCTGGTGATGAGGACCGGCGTTACCCCGCACGGAATCGCAGAGCGACGGAAGAGGTCCACCACGGCGCGGCCGCAGCCGGTTCCATCAACAACGAGCTGGCAGCGTCCGGAAAGCTGCGGCGTGGCGGCCAGCGCGATGACGTCGGCCACGATGTCCGGGTACGGCGTGCCCAGCGACCAGCGCCGCAAGTCGCGAATCACGTATTCGGCGGGAGCGTCCACGCCTGGATACGTCTGCTCCAGGATGGCCAGGGCGGAGAAATCTTGCGCTTGGCCCAGGTCCAGCCCGATGAGGAAAAAAGGCTCCATTAAAACTCTCCCGCGCCAAACAGAGGTTGCAGGTCGTCATCGTCGCGGGCGGCTTGGCGCTGCGGCGACGGCGCGACCGGAAAAAGCGGCTCGACATCATCCGTCATGCAGCGCTGAATCTCCTCGTAGGAGAACACGGCGCCCACCACATCCTCAAAGCTGCACTGGTACTCTTGCCGGTACCAACGCTCGCCGAGCGAGGCCCGCTCCTCGGCGAGAAACTGCCGGCTGATGCGCGGACACTGCTGGGCCTGAATCCGCACGCGCTTCCACGGCCGCTGTGAAATCCATTCGTCGTAAAACCAGCCGCGGCGACCGAACGGCGTACTCATCGCCAAGAGGCGACCGTGCGAGACGGCCAGCATGGGACGGACCGCGCGATAAAGATCGTCACCGACACGGGCGGCCTCATCGACTATGAGCAGACGAACGCCACTGTAGCCGCGAATGCCGCCTTCCGATTCGGGCAGCGAGATGACCCGCGAGCCGTTGCTCAGCTCAAGCGAAAGCTGGGTCGGCGCCCGGTCGATCAAGGGCCGTCCCAACGCGCGCCACAACGGTAAGAGCTTGTCGCGGAACAATTCCCCGCTCTGCCGCAACGTCGGCGACAGCAGCAGCACCAGCGAGCGCGGCACAGTGAGCACGGCGTTGAGCGACACGGCCGCGGCGACCTGAGACTTGCCGATCTGCCGGCTCGCCAGCA
>Ga0335075_10009845_pt1 | contig 14538 bp, 10 predicted proteins | sample Lox_Sample_24_FD_206723 | JGI IMG/M metagenome (GOLD analysis project Ga0335075, IMG submission 206723) | Soil microbial communities from Loxahatchee National Wildlife Refuge, Florida, United States - Lox_Sample_2.4 | ecosystem: Environmental > Terrestrial > Soil > Wetlands | place: USA...
GCGATCCGGTCGTCGTTGCCGATGTCGAAGAAGAAGTGAACGAAGTCCGGGTGCTTCTCAAGGCCCCATCCCGCAGCGCAGACGGAATGAACCACTGGAAAGCGGAGCACGTCCCGGTAGAAGCGGACGGTCGCGACGGGGTCGAATGTGGGGAACGCGGCGTGGTCAACGCCGCGTACCCGGTGCTCGGTGGGGGTCATGAGACTTAATCTCCGATCGCGGATCTGGCAGTCAACGACGGACCTTCGTCGTTGATGACGACTATACGATGCTGACGCCGATTTCTCAACATTTACGACGAGTTTCTTGACATCAATGCAAGTCTGCGTTTCACTCTGGAGCATGGCAACCAGACATGTGGCCGTGATTGGCGGAGGTCCTGCCGGCCTGTTCGCGGCCCGGCTCCTAGCGCGTCGGCAGCCTTCCTGGGCGGTCGTGCTGTTCGAGCGGCTGCCGCCGCTGGAGACCTTCGGCTTCGGGGTCGGCCTGAGCGGGGGAACGCTGCGCTCGCTGGCCGCGGCCGACGCCGACGTCCACGCCGACGTCCTCGCCGAGTCCTACGAGTACTCCAGCGCGCGGTTCCTGCTCCCGAGCGGTGAGGTGCGCATCCCGGGCTTCCATAGCGGGGTTGCCATCGGGCGTGCCCGGATGCTGGCGAACCTGCATCGCCGCGCCGTCGAGGCCGGCGTCGACGTCCGTGTGGGCACCTCAGTCGCGCTGGCGGACGTCGCCGAGCACGCCGACCTCGTCATCGCGGCCGACGGCGTCTCGAGCCCGACTCGCCAGAGCCTGTCGAGGGAGTTCGGCGCGCGTGTCGGACAGGGCCGGGGCCTGTTCATCTGGTGCGGGAGCGAGGCCCCGCTCGAGGGCATGATATTTCGCCCTGTCGAGACCGAGCACGGGTTGTTCGTCGCGCACGCATACCCGTACGCGCCCGGGCGCTCCACCTGGGTCATCGAGACCGACGAGCAGAGCTGGCGGCGGGCGGGCTTCCACGCCTCGCAGGCCAGTGCGCACGGGACGGACGAGCAGGCGATCGAGTACCTGTCGCGCGCGTTCGCCGACGCACTGAGCGGCAGGCCGCTGATCGGCAACAAGTCGCACTGGGGGCCGTTTCGGAACGTCACCTGCGAGAGGTGGTCGGTCGGGCAGCTCGTGCTGCTCGGGGACGCCGCGGCCAACGCACACCCCTCGGTTGGGTCGGGCACCAAGCTCGCGATGGAGAGCGCCATCGCCCTCGACGAGGCCCTCGCCGAGGAGGCGTCAGTCGCCGGGGCACTGGCCGCCTTCGAGACCCGCCGCCGCCCCGCGGTCGAGAGACTCCAGGACCTCGCCCGCCGCAGCCACCTGTGGTGGGAGTCGCTGGGCAGCCGCCTGCACATGCCCCCCGAACGCCTCGCCGTTGCCTTCTTGACCCGGGCCGGCGTGGTCTCCGTCGACGCCTTGCAGACGACAGCACCGGAGCTCGTGCGCGCCGCCACCGCGCAGTTTGCCGGGGTGGCCGAGCAGGACCTGCCACCATCGGGCCTGCCCGGCTGGGTGGTCGGCAGGGCTACGGCCCTGCGCGCCGCCGACGCGCAGCTCCCGGTCGGCTGCGCCGACCCCTGGGGCGCCGAGGCGGATGAGATCGTGGTGAAGGCTCGTTCGCTGCGTGCCGCGGGCAGTGTCGACCTCGAACTCGTGGGAGCGGACACCCGACCGGCTCTGCTGGACCGACTGGCCCTAGCCGAGCGCATCCGCGTCGAGACCGGGCTGCGTGTGCAGGTGGCTGCTCCCCGCGAGCGGCTGCACGACATCGCTGACGCGCTGGTTGCCGGTCGCCTGGACGCGACGTCCCCGGTCGCGTCGTAACTAGCGCAGCTCATAGCTTGCTGAATACTCACTGTGGAGGCTCCAATGAAACTATCGAACTGGCGCGACGTCGTCATCCGGCATCCCGAAGACCACGTCCGGCAGTACCGCGCCTCGGGCAGATGGGCCGGGAGCACCATCGGTACCGAGCTGCACCGCATCGCTGCTACCCGACCCGGCGCGCTCGCCCTCGCTGGTCCCGGACGGGCGCTGAGCTGGGCCCAGCTCGACGCCGAGACCGACCGGATCGCCGCCGGCCTGCGCGCGCTGGGCCTGCGCCCTGGCGACGCGGCGCTGCTGCAGCTGGACAATACCGTCGGAACGGTCCTGACCTGGTATGGGCTGATCAAGGCCGCGGTCGTCCCGGTAGCGACACTGCGCGCGCACCGTGGGCACGAGATCCGCGAGATCGCCCGCATCACTCGCGCTCGTGCCCATATCGTCGACGGGGCCAACCCGAACTTCGATCTCGTCGACTTCGCATGCCGCCTCGCCGATGAGGCCCCGGGCGCTTCCGAGCCGGCCGGTGCCCGTCGGTTGGTCCTCAGCGTCGGCTCTCGCTCCGCTGCCTCTATCGCAGGCGTCGTCCGGATCGAGGACCTGGGCCGCGACATCGCCGCCGCGGACGCCCGCGCTCTCGTCGACCGGACTCAGCAGGAGATCGACGACGAGGACGTAGCGGTGTTCCAGCTTTCCGGCGGCACCACCGGAACCCCGAAGGTGATCCCCCGCCTGCACGGCGAGTACTGGTACAACGCACGCGCCTACGCTAAGCGCCAACGCTGGAGTCCCGCGACCCGGGTAACCCACTTTGGCCCGCTGGTCCACAACGCCGGGATCGTCTGCGCCCTGCACAGCGTCCACGCCGCCGGCGGGGCGATGGTCGTCGCGGCCGCCGACCCGAGCATACTGCTGCCCGCGATGGCCGAGTTCGCGGTCACCGACCTGATCCTGTTCCCCGGCCTGGTCCTGGGCCTGCGCAGTCATCCCGGTTTTGACGCCGCCTTCGCCGCAGTCCAGCAGGTCACCTTCACCATCGCGCCGGTTACCCAGGAATTGTTCGACGAGTTCGAGGGCCGCGGGATCCGCGTCATGGGCCTCTACGGCATGGGGGAGGGCTTCTGCGCCGTCACCTCACCGGACGACCCGCCCGCCGTCCGCCGCTCGGTCGGACACGAGATTTCCGACGCCGACGAGATCCGCATCGTCGAGCCCGGCACCGACACCCCCGTCCCGCCGGGGGAGGTGGGCGAGCTGTGCTGCCGCGGCCCTTACACGATCCGCGGCTACCTCGACGAGCCCGTCCGCAACCTCGAGGCGTTCTCTTCGGATGGCTTTTACCGCACCGGCGACCTGCTGCAGGAACGGACGATCGACGGGGTCCGCTGCCTCACCTACGAGGGGCGCACCAAGGAGCTCATCAGCCGCGGCGGCGAGAAGATCGCCTCATCCGAGGTCGAGGGTCTAATCGCCGAGCTGCCCGGGGTCAGCCGCGTCGCACTGATCCCCGTTCCCGACGAGCGTCTCGGTGAACGCGCTTGCATCTGCATCGAGGCCGCGGATCCCGCGCTGCGCCTGGAACTGGCAGACATCCAGCGGTTTCTGGAATCCCGTGAGGTCGCCCGGTTCAAGTGGCCCGAGTACGTCGAGCTGCTGGCCGAGCTGCCCCTGACCCCCGTCGGGAAAATCGACAAGAAGCAGCTGACCGTCGAGGTCCGCGCGCGCCTCGCCCAGAATGGCCACGGTTCGAACGAGCTGACCTCCACGACTCCCTGAAGGCATCGGGCACGAGGGCCTCGCGGAGGTTGACTCCCCTGAATCCGACGGCACTATCGCCGGCAGCACTCTGGTCACGTCGTCGGCGGAGGCTTTGAGTGGGCCGCGGGCCCCGGCCCGGAGCATCTCGCCGGCATCACCGCGCTAGAACTCGATGCCCGACGGTCTGATCACCGCGATCACCTCGGTGTACGACTCCGCGCAAATCGACCGAGCGAGCAAGCGCTTCCTCGTGGAGGCGTCAGCCGGGCAGTCGTGCACGGACGGGGTTCGCATCGGTCCCCGCCGAAGAGGGCTCGTCCAGGGGCCGCACGATCATTCTCCCGGTCAGCCCCCCGATGAGCTGACGGCTCTGTCGTCGGCTCTCCGCACCCTGCGCTCGGACCTTGAGCGACGCCACTTGGGCTCCCGGCCGGATGAGGCTCGTGCGCGGGCGGCATACAGGCCCGCAACCTGGCCATAGACCTCGCCGGCCGGATCGGCTCGTTCCGGTCCTTCATCCGCGGCCACCCGATCATGACGAGCCGGTCGTCGTACCGCTGGACGTGCCGGCAGAGCGCCGGAAGGGACTCGGCGGGGGTGATCAATGAATACCGCCGGGCTGCGTAGCGACTCATTGAACCCACAGTCAGGCCGGTGACGGCATTTTTGGAGCGGTACAGGGCGTGCCGCATCGCGGGCACTTGTGACTGAACATCGCCAGTTGGCCATCTGGTCCGGATGGGCAGGTTTGTTGGCCGGTCAGGCCGCTGCGGTGGGGCGGCGCAGGGCGGTGTGTGCGGGGCCCCTGGCTGGGCTTGCCGCCGGGACTGCCGTGGGGCAAGTTCGACGGCGTGGCCGGGGTTCGCTTAGCTTCGGCCGCTCGCGTCGAGCACGGCCCGCAGTGCCCGGCGCAGTTCGGCTCCTCCGGCCTCGCCTAGGGCGGCGGTGAAGGCCTGCTCGGCGTCGGTGCTGCGCTGCTCTGCCCGCTGGAACAGGCTCCGCCCGTCCTGGGTGAGCTCGACGACATTGCGCCTGCGGTCCCGTTGCGAGGGCTTGCGCGCGACGATTCCCCGGCGTTCGAGCGCGTCGAGGAAGGCGACCATGGAGGTTCGGTCGACGCCGAGGACGGTCGCGACCTCCTGCTGAGATCGCGCCTCGCCGCCCCCGATCACTCTCAGCACGCCGAGATCGCGGGCGGTCAGGCCCACGTCGGCGAGCGCGGCGTCCGTTCGCTGTTCCAGTGCGAGGTGCGCGTGCTTGAGGAGGTATCCGAGCACGTCGTCATGAGCGCGCACCTGGTCCGCGGCTGCGGGGTTCGCCTTTGACATGCCACCACTTTATCAATAACCTGATCATCAGCAATACTGATTATCAGTCACACGGACGAAAGGTGCATCATGATCCTTGTCACCGGAGGCTCCGGCTTCATCGGCTCCCACACCGTCCGCGCGCTGCACGACCTCGGCGAGGCGAGCGTCCTCGTCCAGCGCCGCACAGGCCAGGTCCCCGCGCACCTGGCGGACCTGCCTGTCGTCGCCGAGCAGGCCGACGTCGCCGACCTCGGCGCGCTGCGTGCCGTCGGCGCCCGTCACCAGATCTCAGGCATCGTCCACCTCGCCGGCTATCCAGCCCCGCGCGGCACCGTCGGAGGCATCGGAGCCACGCAGGGCCTGCTTGACGGCCTCCTCAACATCGCCCGCGTGGCGCAGGAGTGGGGCGTGCGCCGGGTGGGCCTCGCGAGCACGATCGGGGTCTACGGCGGCATCGAGACGGGCAGCCCGCTGACCGAGGACCTGCCGGTGCGCCTCACCGCCCCGCACCCGATCCCACGGTCAAAGAAAATCGGCGAGCTGCTGGCCGAGCAGCTCGCCGAGGCGACCGGCACCGAGATCATCAGCCTGCGGATCTCCGGCACCTGGGGACCACTCGGCCACGAGGACCCGTTCTTCGCGGCGCCCGCGCTCATCCACGCCGCGGCCAGCGGCAAGCCCCTCGACCTCTCCAGCCTGCTCATCCAGCCGCACCTCGGAGACGGCCTCGACCTCTGCTACGTCAAGGACACCGGCCGCGCGATCGCGCTGCTCCAGACCGCCGACCACCTCCAGCACCGCACCTACAACATCGCGTCAGGCCGCCTGACCACCAACGCGGATGTCATCACGGCGATCCGCGCGACCGTCCCTGAAGCCGACCTCGAGCTCCCGGCAGGCACCGGCCGCCCGGGATCGGCCCTCGACATCACGCGGATCCACGACGACACCGGGTACGAGCCGGAATATGACACGGCCCGCGCGGCGGCCGACTACATCGTCTGGCTCCGGGCCGGCAACGAACGCTAACTGCGGTCGCGGCCAGGCTCGCCTGGCTGCGCGCGGGGGTGGCCGCCACGGTGATCGCCGCCCGCGCCGGGATCAGCAGCGCCGCCGCCCGGCAGACCCTGCTCGCGCACGAGAAGGCCGGCACCGCGACCCGGGTCAATGGCAGCAGGCCCGGCATCGCCGACACCTGGCAGCCCGCCGCCGCCGCGGAAGCCCCGGGGCGGCGAGGCCCCGCCCGCCGAGGCCTCCGGCACGGACGCCGACGCCGGACGGTCCGGACACCGCTCCTGCCCTCGCCGTCCGTGCCCGCCCGTACGCCGGGCCGCCCCCGAGTCCGGGGTCCACGGACGCATAGCGGACGGCGGCGGCCCCGAAACCAGCCTCGGACGGCGCCCGCGCTGGTCAATGGCATGTGACTCGGCTAGGAGGAGCGGTCTGTAGACCGCTCCCATCCCCAGTCCCTACGAATGGGACTGCCGGGGCCGCACGATGTGTTCTCCGTGTCTGCCGCCGACGCAGAATGGCCTACCGTCACCGTCGGTGACACCCGCCGCTCTGCCCCGATGCAGCAGGCTGCTAGGGCGTGGCCAGATCCTGCGACGGACCTGGCTCACACCCACACAATGGTCCCAGGTCGTGGACGCGTCAGATGTCGACAGAGCCATGGCCGCACTGCCTGTCAACTCCGAACTGGCGGGCCAGTTGCCTCAGTGGACCCGGTTCATCGGCGAGGAAGAGTCCGCTGCTGTTACCTGAAGGGCGACGGGCGGCCTTTGCTCTTGTACGACACGTACAACTACCAGGGGCAGCTGATCGAGGCGGAGGCAGCTACCGGCGTCACCCCCGTCGTCGTCGATGACCAGGACTACTCCTACAACAACGACGGCTCCATCTCTTCCGACGCCGACACCCCGTCAGGAGCCGCCCAGGTCCAGTGCTTCCAGTACGACTACCTGGGCAGGCTGCAGACCGCCTGGTCGCAAGGCGGCACTAGCTGCGCGTCAAGCCCCACCACGACCCTTGAGAGCGGGGCCTCGGCGCCGTACTGGGACGCCTACACATACAACATCGCGGGCGACATGACCAAGGAGGTCAGCACGCCCGCCTCCGGGACCGCGACGACCTACGCCAACACGTTCCCGGCCACCACCGGCGCCGACGGGCCGCACGCGATCGCCAGCCAGACCGACAGCGGCGGGTCCACCGCCACGACGACATTCGGCTACGACGCCGCCGGCAACACGACGTCGATCGCGACTGGCAGCACGACGGACACGCTCAACTGGAACGCCACCGGCTATGCCCCAGGTGAGCTGGCGTCAGTCACCAGTGGGGCCACGACCGTGGCTGGCTACGTGTACGACGCCTCCGGGAACCTGCTCATGCAGACCGACGGCAACACGACGACCCTGTACCTGGCTGACGAGCAGATCACCAGCACCACCACGAGCAGTGGCACCACCACCGCCGGCACCAGGTACTACTCACTCGGCGGCCGGACGGTCGCCGCCCGCACCAGTGCCGGAACCGTTTCCTACCTCCTCGGCAACCAGCAGGGCACCGACAGCGTCGCCATCAATGCCTCCAACCTTGCGCTGACCCGTCGCTACTACGACCCCTACGGCAACCAGATCGGGACCGCCCCGACGGCCTGGCCGGGAACGAAGGGGTTCGTCGGCGGCACCGCCGACCCAGCCACCGGCCTGACCAACCTCGGCGCCCGCGAGTATGACCCGGTGACTGGCACTTTCATGAGCACCGACCCGGAGCTCAAGCCTGACGACCCGCAAGACCTTGACCCCTACGCCTACGCCTACGCCGAAGGCGACCCTGTCGGCAATTCAGACCCATCCGGGCTCGGCATAAGCACCGGCGGCATAGGCAATACTTGCGAGGGCAGTAATTGCGGCGGCGTCAACTGGGGCAACAGCCACGGCAACGAGGGCACCCCCATCGGCACCGATCCCACTGTGCCAGTGGCCCCGACCACCACGACGGTCGCAGGGGTCACCCTCCCGAACAGCTACCCCAACCTCCACAAGATGGTCGTCGACTACAAGAACGCCCTGCCCCTCTTCCTGCGTGACTTCGGGGACACGGACACGCCGGGTAGCGAGTTCTGGGCCTTGGAATGGATGTGCAACAACAGTGCCTACGCCGGCGCTTGCGGTCAGGGGCTTAGCAACGACCTGCTTGCCGCCTACCGGCAGAAGACCGAGGCGATTGCCTTTGATTTTGCTGGGCTGGCCGAGGGCATTAGCGATGCTCTCCCTGGCGGGCTGCCGCCGGGCGAGGCCAAATTTGACCTAGCCGACGATGCGGCAGCCACGGCCGACGCGAACACAATTAGCGAGGATTTCGAAGGCGCCAACTGCAGCTTCTCCCAGGGGACACTCGTCCTGCTCGCCAGCGGCAAGGCCGTCCCGATCTCCAGCCTCAAGCCCGGCGACATGGTCCTGGCCACCAGCACCACCACCGGCAAGACCAGTCCCGAGAAGGTCACGGCCACCGATGTCCACCACGACACCAACCTCTACAACCTAACGGTCAAGACGTCCCATGGCGCGGCGGTTATCCACACCACGAGCAACCACCTGTTCTGGGATCCTTCACTGAACTACTGGATTCCGGCAAAGCAACTCAAAACGGGCGAAAAACTCAAGACGCCTGACGGCTCCCTCGCCGTCGCTGACGGGGGCACCATCCCCGCCGGCCATGACGGCTGGATGTGGGACCTTACCGTTCCTGGGAACGGAGACCATGACTTCTACGTAACAGTGGGCAGTGTCTCCGTCCTCGTCCACAACAATGATGGCGAATGTGGTATAACGCCAAGCGATCTTTCCGGATCGACCGCCTCCAACTACAATCGGTACCTCAAGAGTCTTCCATCGGGGGCTGAGGAGCCAACGATTACGCAGCTTCCAGACGGGAATGTTCAATTCGATGCCAACGTCCCCGCGAGAAACATTCCTGGATCCTATGCAACGTACACGAAGGTAGTCGACCCCGAAGGACGCACTGTCACATTCTATAAGACCACTTACGCGCCAGACGGGTCTGTGGTCCATGTAAAGGTGAAGTACCCATGACCGTTGAGCGGCGCATCGAGGCGCTTCGTGGGCTGATCGAGTTCCGGGAGCCAATTCCCGTTTCGATTGGCCGTCTGCGCGAGTTTCCGTGGGATAGCGACAGGGCATTGGTGGTGTTGACGGGTGATGACCTAGCGCGCATGCTCGATCGGTACCTTCAGGGAGAACTATCCAACATGGAGCTTGAGGAGTGGGCTAATGCCCTTGAAGGGAGAGATGACATAGGATACGAGCCTTCAACGGATGATAATCTAAAGCGAATAATATTCGAACTCGCCAACCCGCTGCTCGCGACTCCAATAGGGCCGGCTCAGGCTCAAATATGGAAGGAGGCGATAAGCAAGGCCGATTAGCTAAGCCCTTCGCGGGCATCGACATGAATCGGCGTCAGCGAATATATCGCGAGAGGGGCGACGGGCGTCGCATAGTGTTATAAGGCGGAGAATCTCAGTGAATCAGACGCGACGCCCTAGCTGTGGACGGGGTAGCGCGAGGCTGCGGGAGAGCGATGGCCAATTATTGGTATGCATTTCTGTCGAGCCGTTTCCTGCTGCGTGACTGATCGCGGCGATCAGCCTGGCGGTGTTGTCGTTGTCGAAGCCGATGACGGTGTCGTGGAGGCTGACTGGGGTGCCTTCGGCAAGGCTGGCGGGGAGTTGGAGGATGCGGCGTTCGCCGCTGGAGCATGGGAGGCCGCCCGCGGCGAGGGAGGTGACGGCGGCCTGCCAGTCGATGGCTGCCATGGCGATACCGCCGATAGTGCCGTGCTCGATGAACCTGGCGGTGAGGTCATCTCGGCGCAGGAACGTGCCGTTGCCGATGAGGAGGGCGACGCCAGCCTCAACCGCGTAGATCCCGGTGGCGCAGGCGCAGAGGGCGGTGGCGAGGTTGTCAGTGTCCATTAGGGCTTCCTGCGGTGAGGGTGGTGGCGGCGATGTCGCGGTAGGCGGGGATGCCGAGGTGGACGTGCTCGGCTCGGCGGGCGGTGGTGGTGTCGGCCTGGGCGATCTTGTTGTTGGCGGCGGCGAGGCTGACCTTGAGTCCCTCGGCTTCTCCGGCCCAGCCTTCGCGCTCTGCCTCGGCGATGCGGGCGTGGAGGTTGTCGCGGATCTCTTCGAGGCGTTGGCGCTGGCCGGGGTCGATGCGGAGCATGGGGCATCTGATGCCCCGTTAACTGACCTATCTGCGATGTTTCCGCAGTTCACAGCGGTTTCTGGTCGCTGACGCTAGCTTGTCCGCGTGAGCGAATCGGGAGAAGGAAAGGGGCGCGACTTGTCGCGGCTCGTGGTGTCGCGGGCGGGCCGTCTCGTGACCACGGGCGATGCCGTCGAGCCATATCGGGTGGTCGGGCCTGATGGCGGGGTCGTGGAGCCGGTGTCGGTGTTCCTGCGGGACCTGCTGGCGTCGGGGAAGTCGGAGTCGACGCTGCGGTCGTACTCGGTCGACCTGCTGCGGTGGTGGCGGTTCCTGGACGCGGTTGGCGTCGCGTGGGACCGGGCGTCTCGGGTCGAGGCGAGGGACTTCAGCTGCTGGATCCAGCTGACGGCCAAGCAGCGGCTGCAGACGTCTAGGCCGAAGGCGGCTCGGCTGTCGTCGCGGGCGGCGGGAGCGCCGAACCCGGTGACCGGCAAGCCCACAGCTGGTGACGGGTATGCGACGTCCACGGTGGTGCATAGCGAGACAGTGCTGCGCAGGTTCTATGACTTCCACCGCGATGGAGGGACGGGGCCGGTGCTGAACCCGTTCCCGCTGGACTCCTCCCGCCGGGGCCGCCGTCATGCCCACCACAACCCGCTGGACGAGTGGGCGCCGGAGCGGTCGGGACGCTACCGGCCGGTGCTGCCGAAGCGAATTCCGCGGTCGATCCCGGATGAGTGGTTCAACAGGCTGTTCGCGTCGCTGGGATCGGACCGGGACCGGGCGCTGGTGGCGTTCTGGATCTCGACCGGGGCCAGGGCCTCGGAGCTGCTGGGCATGCGCCAGTGCGACTTCAGGCCGGGCGAGCAGCTGATCAGCGTGGTCCGCAAGGGCACCCGGGCGGTCCAGGAGCTGCCGGCATCGGCGGACGCGTTCGTCTGGCACCGGCTCTACCAGCAGGAGCTGCTGCGGCTGGGCGTTCCCCGTGGCCGGCGGCACCCGGCCTGGTGGACGCTGCGGCGGCCTTACCGGCCGCTGGCCTACCACGGGGCGCACCGGATGTTCGAGCGGGTCAATGCCTCGCTCGGCGCCGACTGGACGCTGCATGACCTGAGGCACTCGGCGGCGTCCAGGATGGCGCGGGACGGTGAGCTCAGCCTGACAGACGTGCAATGGGTGATGGGTCATGCCCATTTGTCCACGACGGAAATTTACCTGGCGCCGACCCGGGACGAGGTGATCGAGGGCGTGCTCGCCCATCATGCCCGCCAGTCCCGGGTGCGGGAGGCACCGCCCCCGCAGCCGGCGCCAGGCTATGACCCGAAGTCCCTTTCTGTCCTGTTCGGGAGGCCGTCGTGACGGCCGCCGTCAAGCACATGGCCCGCAATAAGCCGGCGGCGGGGACCGCAGTCGCCGCGCAGCCGCGCAACGCTCAGCTGCGGCGGCAGTTCCCGCCCCGGCCCGCCCAGCCGTGGTGGCCCGCAACGGCCGGGGGCGAGGACGAGGTGCTGTCGCTTCTGGCCTCCCTGCCGTTCCTCCCGGAGACGACGCGGGCCCAGGCGGGACGGCGGCGCGGGGCGGCCAGGCTGCTGCGCTGGCTGTCTGCCTTTCCCGGGGATAGGTGGCAGCAGCGGTGGGACGCATCGCGGGCCGAGGACCATCCCGGCGGCTCGTGGGTGCGGCTGCCAGCTCAGTGGCTGGGCGAAAACGGCCGGGCAGCCTCCAGCGACGGCGACGACCTGTCGTCGGGACTGCTGACGCTCATCTGCGGAGACGTGATCCGGCCGGGCCTGGCGTGGATGCTGACCCGCAATCTCAAGTACCTGGCCCCTGGCATGGCGCAGACGCGCGATCCTGGCGGGTTCGCCCGGCTGGACGAGCTGGCCGAGTCCGGGCCCCCGGCGTCCCTGGAGGATGCCCGGCACGCGGCCACCAGGATCGCGACGCTGCTGGCCTGCAAGGGCGGCGTCATCGGCGACATCACCGTCGGGGACTGCGTGGAGCTTGCCGACACCCAGCGGCGGGTGCACGCCCGCGGCGGCCAGCGGAAGGTCGACTTCTACCTGCGGCTGCGCTCCCTCGGCGTCTTCCCCGCCGACGCCCCGGCCACCATCCGCGCGTTCGGCATGGCCCAGGGTCAGCTCACGGTCGAGGAACTCGTCGACCGCTACCAGGTCCAGTGCAAGGCGGTCCGCGACCTGCTCGTGGACTACCTGCGGGAACGGCAGCCCGCACTTGACTACTCCAGCCTGGACGCGATCTCGGCATCCCTGGCAGGGCGGTTCTGGGCCAGGATCGAGGCCCTGTCCCCGGGCATCAGCACGCTGCGGCTGCCGCCGGAGGTCGCGCTCGCGTGGAAGGAGGACCTGCTGACCGTCAAGCGCGCCGTCACCGGCACCGGCGGGCACCAGGCCGTCGTCACCAGCCCCCGGCTGAACGCCAGGGACGAGCTGCTGCGGGTGCGGGCGCTCTACCTGGACATCGCCCAGTGGGCCACCGAGGAGCCCGCCCGCTGGGCGCAGTGGGCCGTCCCGTCCCCGGTCAGCGACACGGAGATCAGCCGGGCCAAGGACAACAGGCGCCGGAAGGCCAGGATGGACCAGCGGACCCGCGAGCGGCTGCCCGTCCTGCCCGTGCTGACCCGCACCGCCGCTGACCGCAAGGCCTCGGCAGCCCGCCGCCTGCAGGCCGCCCGCGGGACTCCTCCCGGCGAGGTCATCGAGGGCACTGGCGGGACACTGCGCCGGGCCGTGGCGCCCAAGGCCAACGGCAGGCATGTCCGGGCCGAGGACACCGCCACCGGCAAGCGCCGCAACCTGTCATATGAGGAAGAGGAGGCGTTCTGGGCCTTCGCCGTGATCGAGGTTCTCCGGCTGACCGGCATCCGCTGCGAAGAGCTCCTGGAGCTCACCCACCACGGCATCACCGAGTACCGGCTGCCCACGACCGGCGAGCTCGTCCCGCTGCTGCAGATCGCCCCGAGCAAGACCGACACGGAGAGGCTGCTCCTGGTGAGCCCCGAGCTCGCCGACGTCTTGTCGGCGATCATCAGCCGCCTCCGCGGCCCTAGCGGCGCTGTCCCGCTGACGGTTTCCTACGATGTCCGGGAGAGAGTCTGGAATCCCGCGATGCCGCTGCTGTTCCAGCGGCCCATCGGCAGCGAGAACCGGGCGTTCACCCCCAGCGCGGTCCGCGAGCTTCTTATCAAGGCGCTCGCCGCGACCGGCCTGACCGACGCCACTGGCGACCCGCTCCTGTTCTCACCGCACGACTTCCGCAGGATCTTCGTGACGGACGCGATCATGAGCGGCCTGCCGCCTCATATCGCCCAGGTGATTTGCGGACACAAGACGATCGACACCACTATCGGGTATAAGGCGGTCTACCCCGCTGAGGCGATCGAGGCTCACCGGGCGTTCATCGCCCGCCGCCGGGCCACCCGGCCCAGCGAGGAATACCGTACTCCAACCGAGGAAGAATGGGACGCCTTCCTCGCGCACTTCGAGAAGCGGAAAGTGTCCGTCGGCACCTGCGCCCGCGCATTCGCCTCGCCCTGTCAGCATGAGCACGCTTGTGTCAGGTGCTCGCTCCTCAGGCCAGACCCCGCCCAGCGCGACCGCCTGGAGGAGATCCGGGCCAACCTGCACGACCGGATCGCCGAGGCCGAGCGCGAGGGGTGGCCCGGCGAGGTCGAGGGACTGAAGGTCAGCCTCGCCGGCACCGAGGACAAGCTCGCCCAGATCGACACGGCCCTGCGCCGCCGCGAGCAGGCCGTCCACCTCGGCATGCCCGCGTTTCCCGACATCGCAGGCCGCTCCGTCCCGCCCGCCCCCGGAGGAAACCCGTGACCACCACGGACCCCCGCCGGCTCGCAGAAGCGCTGATCGCCTGCGCCAGCGGCATCCGCTGCCACGAGGCGGGCACCGGCCTGCTGATCGACTGCGGCAGCTGGCTGCACCGCGAGGACTTCACCAGCAAGTTCTTCACCAGCGGCACCAGCATCAGCAACGGAGCCCTGCTCGCCACCGACTGGGAAGCCGCCGTCACCGCCCTGCACGCCGGAGAACTTCCCGCCAGCGGAGGCGAGCGCCGGATGCTCCTCCTGGCCGCCAGCATCGCCGGAGGGGTTCCCGTCAGCCTCAGCGACACCCTGACCGGCATCGACCTCCGCAACGCGAGCCTCGTCGTCAGCGCTGTCGCCCATGCAGCCGGGCTTCCAGATCCATCAAGAAACAGGCAAACGGCAATTGAACGGTTAGCCTCGATGTTTCGCGCGTCTGACGTGCTGGCCTGAGTGGTTCGGCTGGGGTTGATTTTCAGGTTCGTGCGTTGCCCGGTTGCCCGGTTGTCGCACCGGGTGGGCGGGGTTCCACGGGCCCTGA
>Ga0335075_10009846_pt1 | contig 14537 bp, 18 predicted proteins | sample Lox_Sample_24_FD_206723 | JGI IMG/M metagenome (GOLD analysis project Ga0335075, IMG submission 206723) | Soil microbial communities from Loxahatchee National Wildlife Refuge, Florida, United States - Lox_Sample_2.4 | ecosystem: Environmental > Terrestrial > Soil > Wetlands | place: USA...
AACACTCGAAGCTGAGCCTCATTGAGGAGCTGGGCGCGACGGGCATCGACTACAGACAGACTACCGTAGAGGAATATGTCGACGACCATACCGGCGGACGAGGTTTCGACGTGGTATTCGACACCGTGGGCGGCGCGACGCTGGATGCCTCGTTCAATGCGGTAAGACGCTTCGGGCACGTGGTGAGCTCCCTCGGTTGGGGCACCCATGCGCTCGCACCGCTTTCATTCCGGGCCGCCAGCTATTCGGGGATTTTCTCCCTATTGCCGATGCTGACCGGTGAAGGTCGAGCGCATCACGGCGAAATTCTGCGCGAGGCGAAGCGGCTCGCGCAGGCCGGCAAACTTATGCCACGTCTCGACCCGCGTCGATTCACATTGGCGTCAGTGGAGGAAGCTCATCGCGCGATCGAAGTTCGCGGCGCGACAGGAAAGGTTGTTATTGATGTCGCCGATTGAGGTCAAAACCACCGCTGTCGGGCCTATCGCGGCAAAGAAGAAAGACCGTGGGTAATCGTGAAGCACTCTGCAAGTACATCGCGGGAAAATTCCAACTCGATGGCAACGGCCGGCGCTGTGGTGAGCTCACTGGCGGCGCGTTCCGACGGGAGACTGCTCATGGTACAGAATTCAGCGATTGTTGAACGCGCCGATGCGCCCGCGCAAGCGGGCTTTGACAATTGGAAGGCTGTGACAGGCAGTCCATGCGTACAAGTCAAGCGCCCCCCCTCAGCGGTGCAGAGATTGGCCGAGGAGTCCCGTGAGGAGCTCGCGCGCCTGGCCCGCCTAATGCGGGATCTGCCGTGTGCTACGACTCTGAGAGGCGTTGACGGGCACGTCGTAACGCTCGGAGAGCACTCTGCACGGCGCCTGCCATCGCAAACGGCCGCGTGTTCGCTCGCTGCACCGGTCTTCGCCGCTGACGGCAGCTCACTCGCGGCTCTGGAGCTGACCTTGGATGAAGCAGACCAGTGCGGCACGTCGCGCCAGCTCCTGCTTGCCCTCCTGCAGTCCACGGCTCGCGCGATGAGCGAGCGCCGGTTTCGGATGCAGTACGCCCAGTATTGGGTTCTCGCTGCACTGCACGCTCACACCCCTTATCACTCCATGCTGCTCGCGATCGATCGCGACCATTGGGTCGTCGGCACGGATTACCACGCACGCCGCCTGTTCGAGTCACACGGCCGAGCGCTTCAGCCTCTGCCGGCCGCCCGAGAGATCTTCCCTTTCGCGGTGGCATCGCTCTCTCGCCGCCACGGTGAGAGCCTGTTGCATCTGCGCAGTGCCATCGATGGCGGCGCATGGGCCGTCTTGATCACGCCACCGGACATTACAGCCTACCATTCGCCACACGGCACTCGCACTCTTCAGCACACCCGGCCGCGCCTGGATGGCCTCAACATCTCGGGCCTGCAGGACAGAAATTGCCCGGCCGAGGGATTTTCATCCAGGGTTCTGCAGAGTATCGAAGACTACGTGGATACACACCTGGAGGCCGCGTTGAGTATCGAGGAGCTCGCGCGCAACCTCAAAGTGTCTGTCTCCCACTTCACACGATCGTTCCGCAGGGCCACTGGGCTTACGCCACATACGTTTGTCCTTCATCGACGGCTGCATCGTGCGCAGGAGCTTCTCGCCCGTACCGACCTCAGCTTGGTCGAAATCGCGTTGGCGACAGGGTTCTGCGACCAAAGTCACTTCTCCCGCCGCTTCCATCAGCTCATCGGGTTGCCGCCACGCGCGTTCCGGGCACACCAGCGCTAGGCTGACTACCGCAAGGCCAGTTTCATGACTGAACACAGCAAGCACCTCGTCGCCGCCGCCTTTGAGGCCTGGCGTGACCAAAGCGGGAGCTTTTTCGACATTCTGGCACCGGACGCCGAGTGGACAATCGTCGGCACCAGCCCGGCCGCGAAGACTTATCCGACCAAAGAGGCGTTTCTCTCGGAGGTGATCCGCCCATTCAACGCCCGGATGTCGGTGCCGCTGAAGCCGACCGTGCGAGGCCTCTATGCGGACGGTGACATGGTTATCGCGCTGTGGGACGGTGAAGGCGTTGCCAAGGATGGCAAGCCATATCGAAACACCTATACGTGGTATCTGCAATTCCGGGGCGACCAGGTTGTAAAGGCGATCGCCTTTTTCGACACCGTCGAATTCAACGACTTTTGGGCGCGCGTACCGGCATGAGGGGGCTGCGAGCGCACCGCCGCGCGGCGCACTCCTCGAGATTCAGTCATCGCAGGATCAAGTCAAGAGAGCTGTCAGGGCGAAGCGGCAGCTCCATTCGACCAGGTCGCCTGCGCTATGGGCGACGATAGGAGCGACGATACTTCCGGATTGCTCGAACAAATAGGCGCACAAGAGCCCGAAGCCGATTGCGTATATTTGCTGCCCAAGTGCGGCGATGAGAGGCACATGCCAGAAGGCGGAGGCGTGAGCGAGGGAGAATAGAAGAGCAATTGAAATACCAGCCACCGATATGTCAATACTGCCAAGATGAACGCGGGTCGGGATCCTGGTAATGAGGTACCCAAGAAACAGGGATCGAAACACCAACTCCTCGGTCAGGCCGACGACGCCGCCCTGGATGAGGAGCCAAGGAATCATGTTGGCGGGATTCGTCGAGTAGGGCCCTATGGGCGCTCGCCGCATCAGCAGTTCGGGGTAATGATCCACTCCGAGCATCAGCAGGCCACCCAAGGTCCCGATCCAGAGCGCCGGCCAGACAAAGGAGCGCCCCTTTGGCAATGAGAGCCCAAAGGTTCCAGGAAAGAATGGCTTGAGAACGCTCATCAGCGCCAGCGCCACGAGGAATCCGGCGGTGTGCGCAGCCAGACCATAAGACCAGGTTTGGTGTAACCAGCTCTTGGGAAACAGTGCCCGGATCGGTCTGAGAAGTGCGATCGTCCCCGAGAGCTGAAGCATCACGAGGGCACTGAATTGCGCCAGGACCACGATTACGCGTGCCACCGCCGATGATCTGGAGAATGTCACTTTGCAAAATGACAGAACGCGCCCTGACACAAATTCGCCCCCCATTGGCCGAGTCTCTTGCAGCCGCGCCTGGTCCCCAGGCGACGGGCGCACTCACCACTCTTCGCGGATGAGCCCGCTGTCGGTGTATGCCCACACCCATAGCGCCATCTGCATCTGCATGGACTTGCACCAGGCGAGGTGCATCTTCGCGACCTCCTCGGCAGGGTGTCCGTGAGAAGCGAGATAGGGCCTGATCGTCTCGTTCATGACAGCGACGAATGCAATGGCGTCGCGCAGCGGCACATGGGGCGTGGATCGCACCCGGTCGGTGACGTTCTTGCGGGCGGCGGTATGACGCAGTGCTATCTCCTGCTGATAGTCGAGCCAACGTTGGTCGTACGGCCGAAGACAGGTGTCGAGAATCCATTGCTCGAATCTAAGACCGCTGTCGGCGAGGTACGTCGGAAGAGCTGCGCCTTCAGGTGTCTGGGAATGTCTCGCGAGATTTGGGATGCCGGCGATGATGCGGCCACGCCAGTGCTCGACTATCGCCTGCGTCTGGTCTTTCAGAACCTCACCGGCGAGTCGCAGAAATCGGGCGTCATCGTTCGAGAACCCGGCGCTTCGCATGAGATTCGTAAGTTGCGCGGCCGAGACGGTCGAAGTCGATACCTCAGGACTTCCGTACGCATACCCTGGAATCTTCGGTTGGGGCTGCTGCATCGCGTCGTGCTCCCGCGTCGGTTGGGCGTCAGGAGCGCAACATTGTCCATCGTTGTGCCATTGTCTTGGACCAGCTGGTCCGGACTGGCACCAGTCTGCCCGCAGGCGCCGAACTTTTGCGACTGCCGCCATTATCCAAGAGCTCGAATCGCGCGGACTCGCCGCCGCCTGGGAGCCGATATTATCAATCCGTTGTACGACGGCATAATACGAAGCGGGCGCGTTCGGCGAACCTAGCTCTCGGGCTGTGTAAGTCGACGGATACTTTCAGGAGGCCTCACCATGCGGGCGATCGGCTTTTACAGTCCTCAACGTATTGATGCGCAAGATGCTCTCGTGGAGATCGAATTGCCGACGCCGCAGCTCAGTGAGCATGACCTGCTCGTAAGGGTTCAGGCGATCTCCGTCAACCCGGTTGATGTGAAGCTTCGCGCCAGCGCTCACCCCCCTGAGGGCCAGGCACGTATCCTCGGGTATGACGCCGTCGGAATCGTCGAGGCGACGGGTCCAGGGACGCGCCACTTCAAGAAGGGGGATGCAGTGTTCTATGCCGGCGCACTCGACCGGCCGGGCACCTATGCCGAGCTGCACGCGGTCGACGAACGGATTGTCGGTCGCAAGCCCGAAACCCTTGATGCCGCCCATGCCGCGGCGCTGCCCCTGACCTCGCTGACCGCGTGGGAATTACTGTTTGACCGCCTGAAGGTGCCTTATGGCCCTCAGTTTTCGAACCATGCAATCCTGATCATCAACGGCGCAGGCGGCGTGGGTTCGATCCTGATTCAGATGGCGCGTCGCCTGACCGGGCTGACCGTCGTCGCGACCGCTTCCCGTATGGAGACGATCGCCTGGTGCCGGGAGATGGGGGCTCACCACGTCATCGATCATCATCGTTCGCTCGAAGAGGGCCTGAAAGCGATCGGCATTCCGGAAGTGCGCTATGTAGCCGGCCTCAGTGCCACCGACCGCCATCAAGAGTCGATCATTGCCGTGCTGGCCCCGCAGGGCGCGCTCGCGATGATCGACGATCCGGCGAGGTTCGACATCGTCCCGTTCAAATCGAAGAGCCTGTCGGTGCATTGGGAGCTGATGTTCACGCGCTCTCTTTACAACACCGCCGACCTGGGGGCGCAGGGGCGGATTCTCAACGAGGTCGGTTCCCTGGTTGATGCGGGGGTCCTGCGCACGACGTTCCGCGAGGATTACGGCCCCATCAGCGCCGCCAATCTCAAGCGCGCTCACGCCACGCTCGAAAGCGGTCGCTCGATCGGAAAAATCGTGCTGTCTGGGTTCTAGTCAGGCTGGCCACGCCGATCGAGGTGTTCGATGGTTTGCGGGCGGGGCACTCTTGTCCACGCCGGCCTTTGAGTCCGGCTCTCGTCTTGTACCTCGCGGCCGAGATTTGATTGAGCGAGGCACGCGACTGACGACGAACCGACCATGTCCTTTCGACCGGAATATACAAAGCGGCGGCAACGGGTACAGGCAAGTCTGGACCCGAGAGTGTAGGGTCAGGTTCCGGGTATCCACCGGGAGCCCAAGAATCGAGACGGGCCGAGGAGCGAACCAATGCAAGCACGAGAGCGAGGCGGGAAAAGCCCGACACCGCTCAGCGGCGTCGTACTGGCCGAGCGCGAAGCGCCCGGATTCAAGGCGGGCGATCAAGTGCGGGTCCTGGATCGAAATCCGATCGGTCACTATCGAGTCCCGCGCTACATCCGCGGAAAGCGGGGGGTAGTTGAAGCGGTGATCCCGACGCCGGAGCTGGATAATGAGCAGGAAGGATTTGGGCGCAACGCCGGCATGAAGCGTCACTATTACCGAATCGCCTTCGCAATGAGCGAGCTTTGGTCGAAGTACAAAGGCTCTCCGAGCGATGGGCTCCGTATCGAGGTGTTCGAGACCTGGCTGGAGAGGGTCTGACCATGCAGCACACCGAGCATGACACGGCGGATTCCCACCGGGCCATCAGCGCGGGACCTCCGGGGTACTATGAGGTGATGGAGACGGCAATTCGCGAACTGTTGATCGAAAAGCGCATGATTGAAGCCGCTGAGATTCGCCGGCAGATTGAGGTGCTTGATTCACGGACGCCGGCACTCGGCGCCAAGGTCGTGGCGCGCGCGTGGGTGGATCCGGAGTTTCGCGTGCGGTTGCTGGCCGACGGCCGCTCGGCTTGCGAGGAGCTCGGAATCAGCTTCTACGACGACACGAAGCTCATAGTGCTCGAGAATACACCCAAGGTGCATAACCTGATCGTGTGCACGCTGTGCTCGTGCTATCCACGTCCCGTGCTGGGGTTGCCGCCGGATTGGTACAAGTTGGCGCCATATCGCGCGCGCGCCGTGGTGGAGCCGCGGGCCGTGCTGGCGGAGTTCGGTACGGTGATTCCCGATGATGTCGAGATTCGGGTCAGCGACTCCACCGCGACGGTGCGGTACCTGGTTCTGCCGATGCGCCCGGCGGGCACTGAACGCTATAGCGAAGAGGATTTGGCCGCCTTGGTCACGCGCGACACCATGATCGGCGTCGTGGCCGTCGCAATCGATGCCGGGAGGACGCCGAAATGAGCGAATCAGGGGCCATAGTCGCACGATTGCCCAACGATCGCGGCGGGTTTCTCGGGGAACCGATCCGCAGAATCGAACATGAGCTCGCGCCCTGGGAGAAGCGCTGCCATGCGCTTGCCGATGTGCTCGACTACCACAAGATCATCAACACCGAAGAGAAGCGGCGCGGAGTCGAAGCGCTCGGCAGCGATATCATCGGTAAGCTGAGCTATTACGAGCGGTGGATCGTGGCGTTTACGAACCTCCTTTTCGAGAAGCAGTTGCTGACGCCCGAGGAATTTGCGCGAAAGATGGATGAGGTCGCAAGCCGGTCGGCGCCGCAGGACGAGAGCTGAAGGCAATGCGGCACCGAGCCGTGTGATCCGGGCGGTCGGGCGCAATTCTACCGGCTGCGCGGAGTGTGCCCGATGAGTCTGCGAGCACCGCCAATCTCACCCTGCTTCTCGGAGCGAGACCCCGCCGTTCCGTTATGGCGACGAACGCTCGCCGAGACGGTCGGTACGCTGCTGCAGTGGTGGGCGGATGGGCGCTCGACGCGCTGCACGCGGGCGCCCGGAACGCGGTCCGGCCAAGGTCCGCCAGGCCTTGGGCGAGTCCTCATGACGATCGGCGTTGGCATCCTCGGTGCGGGCACCGAACAGCCCGGATGGGCGGTTAGAGCGCACTCCGGGGCGGATTTCGTTGACTACGCCAGCCCGCCGATGTGTCTTCGAAGCAGGTCAGACCGGAATAGACAAGTAGTGGTGGATCGGACCAATACTCTGCGCAGAATGGTGATGATGCTATGAGCGATGACTCTACCCGTGTGAGATGAGCCCGTGAGTGCAGCTCGTGGTTGGCCGATGACTTTATTTCTCGTGCTATTGATCGGAGTATCGCCAATGAGCAACGCTGCCGACGCAGAGCAAGGCATCGCCCGCATCCCCTCGCGCCATTCAGTCAGCGAGACAATTTCCAGACTTCAATCGCTTCTCAAGGACCATGGCATCAAGGTCTTTGGGCTGATCGACTTCAGCGGCGATGCCGAGCGCGCGGGTCTTGCGATGCGGCCGGAACAGATGCTGATCTTTGGCAATCCAAAGGCTGGCACCCCACTGATGGTGGCCGCGCCGACTGCTGGACTTGACCTACCGCTCAAGGCATTGGTGTGGCAAGACAGCCACGGGGGCACATGGATCGCTTACAACGACCCGGAGTACGTGGTGAAACGACACGGCTTGGCGCCCTCCCTCGGCGGGAATCTGGCCGCAGTCGAACCCCTGCTCGAGCGTGCCGCCGGCGATTGATGAGTGGGTATTCACCGTGAGGGAGTCGGCCATCTGCGTGATCCGAAGGGCCTCTTCATGCAGGCCGAGGCGGCTCATTTATACGAGCACAGCTCACGGTCGTTCGCGCCATAGACACTATAGTACGTGTACCAAATGACTCCTGCGGGATCCTCCATGACTCCGAATGCTGAAGCGTCACGACCGATCGTTTCGACTCGTTGACCCTTGACCCGGCGTAATCCTTTGTATTGCGTGCTGACCCATAGACTCCCATCGGTGGAGTTGAAGAGTTCGAGCACAGGACCATCGAATGGATGGCCGACTTGGTTCTGTCCCCAGGCAAGGAAGTTCACGCCGTCGAACCTGAACAGGCCGGCGCTGGTTCCTACCCATAGATAGCCGTCACCGGATTGGGCCACAGCATCCGGTTGACCGTACAATCCGTCATCGCCCGGTTTCCAGACGGTATGGGCGTACTCATCCAGGCGCCGGTCGGGATCGACTGCTCCAGCGTCGTGGCACAGGCTCAGAGCGACGGCAGCCGTCGCAAGGCAGGCCAAACGGAAGCGAACGTTCATCGCGAGGCCAGGGGCTCGGGCAGCGACGTCGTCGAGGTCCGGCGACTAGGAGATCATTGTAGCGCTCGCCATCCTCGAGCGCTCGGCAGTAGCGCCTTGGTGCAATGGACTGAGGCGCTGTTACGGGTAAGAGTTGCGCCTTGATTCCGCTCATCAGACCGAATTGAGGCTGCTGGAGTGCATTGTCGCGCGGTATTCATAGAGCCGTTCTACCCGGAGGTGCGAGGATGCCCGGCCTGATCCTTCGCGCTGGAGAGTTTCTCGCCGGACTGATGCTGCTGGCGCTGTTCGCACAGTCGGTGTCCCGCGCAGCGCTGGTCACCCGCCATCGCGTGGATCGGATAGCGCACGGCATCGGGCTCTTGATCTGCTCCAGCCTCACGCGCATCGCGGCTCGGCGTCGTGACTACGATGCCGTGCAGGACGTACTCGCCTGGGTTCTGCCTCTGTACATCCTAGCGCTCATCATGGCCTGGTTCGCTCTCGTACAAGTGGGTTTCTCGCTGATCCTCTGGTCGCTGCGGGTGGAGAGCAGTCCGACGGCTGCGCTCATTGCGAGCGGCTCGGCGCTCAGCACGCTCGGCTTTCTGACACCGATGAGTGCGCTGGGTCAGGCGCTCGCCGTCCTCGAAGGCGCTATGGGTCTCGGAGTCGTGGTATTTTTCTTTACTTTCATTCCGGGATATCAGGCCGCGATACAGGCGAGGGAACTGAAGGTTGCGTGGCTTTACGCTCGCACCGGCGGGGATCCTACCGGGTTCGCTCTTATCGAGTGGCTGCTGCGCAGCTACACCAGCAGCGACATGCGGGGGCTGTGGGAGCAATGGGAGGAATGGTTCAGGTTGCTTGGCGAGACACTCAGCGTCGCCCCCGTTCTTACTTCGGTCCCGAGTGTGCGCCGCGGACAAGCCTGGTTGGTCAGCGCCGCCGCAGTTCTGGACGCGGCATGCTTTTGTCTCGCGACGAGCGAGGAGGGCACTCGGAACTCGGCCGTAGGCGTGTGCCGCACTACCGGCGTCACTGCCCTGCGCCATCTTGTCGGTGACCATGTGCAGGAAACGGCTGCCGCAAGGGCGGCCGTCTGGCCTGCGGCGCGCGATGCATTTGATGCACCCTACGATCTACTGATTGCGCTCAAGCTGCCGGTAAAGATGAACCGCCCCGAATCGTGGGAGCGATTCGTTGCGCTTCGCAGAGAGTATGAGGGATTGCTGGCTCATCTGAGCGCGAGACTGCTGGTGTCCAGTTGCAACACGGCACTGCGCATGCTGCCGCCGAGTGCGCTCGAAATGCCGAGCCCGACGTCGCCGGTCTGCCACGAAGGTGCAATAGCTCGTTTCCGGTGAGCATCCGAGAGTATCTCCGGCTGAGAGAGTGCAGACCAGAACGCCGTCCGCAATCGGAGGATTAAGACATGTCAATCACGCAGCCCGACAGCGCTCAATCCGTTACCATCGCGCGTGTGCGGGAGATTTTCAGGAATCTCGAGTCGGGTGACGGGAAGAAGTTTTTCGATCACGTCGCAGAGGACGTAGACTGGACTGTCGAAGGTACACACCTTCTTGCCGGTCACTACCGAAGCAAGGCGGACTTTCTCGCCCATACGTTTGAAAAGCTCTCAAAGGTGCTGCCACAGGGCACGCAATTGCGGGTCGAACATGCGCTCATCAGTGGTAACTGGGCAGTCGTGGGGCTTCGTTCTTATGCCAATGCAAAGAATGGTCTCAGGTTCGACAACCGATACTGTTGGGTCTGCCGATTCGCAAACGACGAGATCGTGGAAGTTCGGGCGTATCTTGATTCCGCCCTGGTGGGCCGCCTGTTCGCCGAGAACCCGATCGGGCCGTAGCTCTCAAACGGGTTTAACTACGGCGGACCCGCCGGACTGGCGAAGCAGCACCAGGTTAGCCCGGTCGCCCCGTCACGGGTTCTTCCCGGATATCCTCGGAACCAGCGGAGATGCGTCGGGCGCCGCGGCGCGCTTCCGTGGGGCGCGATCGGCGCGTGATCTGGTCTCGTGCATTCCGTTGCATTCGGGTGCAATGGCGCTCAGTCTGGCACGAGTCCAGCTTCCCAGGTCCGATGGGCCGGCGACCGGTCCCGCCACGAGCGGAACGGCTCCGGAGGGTCAGCCGAAATAGGGCAGCCGAAAAATCGGCGAAAAGTTCCGCTGGGGCCAGCGGGAGATTAGCGGGACTCCGGAGTGATTTCGTGTGCTCTCTGGAGCCTATGGGTCGCAACGGCCGTCCGGCACCGCGGATTTGAAGTAAATGAAATCAGTCGCTTACAATTTAGCCGGCGGAGAGGGATCGGCCGATGCTCGATCCCGCGGCATTCGCAATGCCCCGCCTGGGGTGGTGCTCGGCTTGGGACTACTGTCGGGTTTTTGTATATAATACTGTCGGGTTTTTGCAGATGGTGAGTGAGTATGCGTCGTGCCAGGACACTGCGCGAAAGGATCGCGGCCCGAATCGCTCGCAAACGAGACGATGTCTTTTTGCCGCGTGAGTTTGCCGACCTCGGTGGTGAGGACCAAGTCCTCCGCGCGCTTCGAGAGCTGGTCCGCGGAGGACGGCTGATTCGCCTGGGTTACGGCGTGTACGGCCGGGCGCAGCGATCGAAGCTTACTGGAAAGCCGACGCTCGCGGCTCGCGGCGGCTTCGTAGGAGCCTCGCGCGCGGCGCTCAGTAAGTTAGGCGTGGCCTGGGAGCCGTCAGACTTGGAGCGTGCGTACGACGAAGGTCGATCAACTCAAGTACCGATCAATGCCGTCGTTCGGGTGAAGGGCCGCTTCTCTCGACGCCTCGGCTATCGTGGCAACACACTGGTGGTCGAGCGATAGAGCGTGAGCTACGATCCGCTCGACATTGCCGCTGCGCAGGAGCACTTTGGCTTTGCATCTCCGGCGCCCGTCGAAAAGGACTGGTACATCCTCCGGGCCATGCACGCGATTGCTTCCGTCGATGCGGGTCCGTTTCACTTGGTCTTCGCTGGCGGAACCTGCTTGGCTCGCGCTCACAGGTTGGTTCGGCGCATGTCAGAAGACGTGGACTTCAAGGTTGCTCCACTCGACGGCGGACCGGGAAGCACTTCGAAGTTGAGAAGGGAATTGGGGCGCCTGCGAGATCGCATTACCACGCGTTTGCAAGCCACCGGATTCGAGATCGATCCTGCGGACCCAGTGCAGCTTCATTCCCGAGATGCAAATCGCTACACGCTCATCCAGCTCTCCTATGAGTCTGACGAGGTATCCGGGTCATTGAGGCCAACCATTCAAGTCGAGCTCAACTTCGCTAGGCTGCGTGAAGCTACGATCAGCTTGCCCGTAGCGTCCTTCGTCGCGGAAGCGTTCAGGCGGCCGCCGGAGATCGCCGCCATTGACTGCGTCAGCGTGGCGGAGACCGCCGCGGAAAAGCTCGTGTCGCTGACCCGTCGCACGGCCATGCAAATCGCGGGTATCTCTCGAGAGCCCGATCCGACTCTGGTGCGCCATATCTACGATCTGCACATGATTCGCGGGCATTACAGCGCGGAATCCGTCGCGCGATTGGCCAAGCAGATCATACCGCTCGATGCCGAGGAGTTCGGCAACCAATTCCCGTCATATCGAGACAATCCGGAGGCTGAGACGCGACGGGCTCTTACGGCATTGAGCGCAGATTCCCTGCATGTACAGCGCTATGCCGACTTCGTGCGCCTGATGGTATATGGCGAGAAGCCATCGTATGAGGAAGCTTTGTCGACAGTGACGGCTCTCGCTCACCGCCTCTGGTAGACCAGAAGGCCCCCTTATGCGAAATCACCCGCAAGCAGCGCGTGTCTGCAACGCGGTGTACGACCGGACTGAGGGTCAGCGGCTCTATCGCTAAATTCGGGCGTCTTTGGCTGCCCATGGCGGCAGTCTTCCTCTTTATGGCCCTCGACTCCCAAGCTCGGCACTGCTTTAATCGTGTCGAGGCCGACCATCACGCGATGAGATTGCAGCTTAAGTGGTCAATTCGCGTACAGGAGGCCCGCGAGAGTCGCCACGTTGTTCCAGGGCATCCGTTTCCCGTCACCCTGACAAGGCACATGCAAGAATATAGAGTCCGCCGACCGCGTTTGAGGTGTCCTGGTGCGCGTCGCCATGAAAGTCGAGCACCCAGAATGACTACAAGTCTGAGGGACAGCTGCTCCAGAACGGTGGACCGAGCTGTTGCGGGAGACTCACATGAGGGCAAACTGTTGGGCTGACCCAGTGGCAAATCCAGTGCCAAATCCGGGGGATCAGGGGTATTCGAGGGGATCAGGGGCCTAATGACTTCAGTAAGTTAAGTTACTGATCCGACTCATCCTCCCGCCGGGTTCGAATCCCTCTCTCTCCGCCAGATCAGGCACTTACGTCGAATCGATCAACAGCGGCCCGTTCGCTCGTACGAAAACCGAAGCGAAGTCGGCTGTTGGTTTCGCCGCTCCCTCCCGTTGCTCGAAGCGTAGATCTCTGACCTCCTGCTGGCCTTTTGGGCCTTTGCGCCATCATGCGAGGGGATCGCCGTACGGAATCCCGATTCCTGGCTGAAATCCGGCACTAATTACACCCTAGGCGTAGGGCGCGCTGGTGGGGCGCCCGCGTCGGCGGCGGCACGGCGAAGGCATTTGGCCGACTACCAATAATTGCTATATAATGGTAACTCATCGGAGGCCCCAGATGAGCAAGACCACCAGTATCAGTCTCGGCGAGCACTTCGAGAGCTTCATCGACCAGCAGCTAGCCAGTGGGCGCTACGGGTCCGCCAGTGAAGTTATCCGCGCCAGCCTGCGCCTTCTAGAGGAACGCGAGCACAAAATAGAGGGCCTTCGAAAGGCCTTGCTCGACGGCGAGCGTAGCGCCGACGTCGGCGAGTTGGATATGCGCAAGATTAAATCGAAGGCCCGGCGCGGCGCAAAATCCGGCTCCTGATGCGCAGTATTCATGTCCGTGAGTCAGCCGAGAGCGATCTCATCGACATCTGGCGATACTCTTTCGAGGAGTGGGGCGAGGTCCAGGCGGACAAGTATCTCGATGACTTGGACAGCGGCATCAGCAAATTGGAGGATAACCCCGAGATCGGGATGAAGCGCGACTATGTGCGTGACGGATACCGCGTGTTGTTTGTAGGCAGTCACGCTGTTTATTACACGGTCACGCCTGACGCTGTTCATGTCGTTCGAGTCTTGCACGGGCGCATGGATCCGGATAGGCATCTGGAATAGAGAAGTCCCTGCGGTCGTTCGTTCGCCTGCCCAGGTCACTCGCGCCCTATGACAGCTCGAGCTCAGGGTATGTCAACGAGTGCTTTGTGCCCTCTGCCGACATTCCCCGGTAGGTGGCTCGATGACAGCTCTGCGGAGACAAGCGGTCACTGGGCGGACCCACCCACGTGCAACGGCACGCAGAGGGCACTTCGCGGCTGTGCGCCATGTTAAAGCCGCCGCTCGACTTGGCCAACCCTTTCGCCGCGCCGCTAACTATTATTGCCCCTCACTGTATTAGTAGCGTATACTACTACTTGTGGAGAACAGAGGGAAGTCATCCGAAGCGCTGCTAACTTCGTTCGGGTTCACCGATTTGGAGTCGAAGCTTTACGTCGAATTGATGCGGCACGCGCCCGCCACGGGCTACAGACTGGCGCAACTTGTGGGCAAGGCACCCGCGAATACGTACCAGGCGCTCGCCGGCCTGGGGCGCAAGGGCGCCATCGTTGGCACCGATACCGAGCCGAAGGCCTATCGGCCCATAGCCCCGGCCGAATTGTTTGCCGGACTTCGGCAGAATTTCGATACCGCCGCGCAGCAGGCAGTGTCCGCACTTGAGGCGATGCACGCGCCGGTCGAGGAGGATCGGCTCTACCGAGTCAAGAGCGTCTCACAAGCTCTGGCGCGCGCACGCGCCCTCATCGAAAACGCACAGCGAATCATCCTGTTCGATCTCTTCCCGCAACCGCTTGCGATGCTACACGATGCGCTTGTTGCGGCGACTCAACGTGGCGTAACGGTGGCGGGGCTCGTGTATCAGAAATCGCCCGACACGCCGTACACTCAGGTGCTGGCCGTTAGCGCTGACTTTGCCGCCAGGCGCTGGCCGGGACAACAGATGTCCCTCATTGCCGACGCCCACGATGTCCTCCTAGCCTTGATCGCTCATAGGGGCGAAGAGCTTCTTCAGGGCCTCTGGAGCGACTCCTCGTTCCTAGCTTGCCTGCATCACAGCGGCCTATCAGCTGAAATCCGCCTTTCAGCCCGCTCAGGCAAGGTACGTGATCCTCTTGAGCACTTGAGTCTCCTGACGGCCAGGCCGCGGGGCCTCAAGCGCTTGATCAAACGCAAATCGACCTCGGAACAGGAAGGCTAACGTGCGCCTAGATCATCAAAACCGCGCGAGTGTCGTCTGCGCCGCCTTGC
>Ga0335075_10009847_pt1 | contig 14536 bp, 12 predicted proteins | sample Lox_Sample_24_FD_206723 | JGI IMG/M metagenome (GOLD analysis project Ga0335075, IMG submission 206723) | Soil microbial communities from Loxahatchee National Wildlife Refuge, Florida, United States - Lox_Sample_2.4 | ecosystem: Environmental > Terrestrial > Soil > Wetlands | place: USA...
GGATCACGTCGCGGCTGGAATAGCGCATCATGCGGGCGGCTTCGGCGGCGTCGACCAGGTCGTCCGGGTCGCCGCTGCGGTCGACCTCGGTCAGCGACTCGACCTTGGCCCGCAGGTACGCCTCGTGCCAGGCGGTCCACTCGTCTTCGTACCAGTAGTCCGTCCGGCTGATCCGGCCGGCCTTCTCCGGATGACCCGTCCTGGCCCGCTCCCGGTACCAGCCGCTTACCGTGCCGGCCGGGACGCCGCGCGCGGCCATGTCGGCCCGGCTGATAACCGGGCGCCCGTTGATCGCCGGAATCGGGACTACCTCCTGGTCCAGCCGCATGGAGAAGGCCGTACTGCGCTCAGCCTTCGACCCAGCCCCGCCCTCGGGCCGACCCGGGAATCTTAGCCCGCTAGCAGGTCACATCACCACGATGGCAACCCCTTGTCTTCTACAATTCGGGGCAAGTCCCGCGGCGCTTGATGCCTCCTGTGGCGGCGTTCCTCGGCGCGGCGGGGCCAGGCGGCCGACGGGACCTTTGCCGAGGCGCTGCCAGCAGTGCCGCCCTTCGGGGCGGGCCCGCCGGCCGCCGCCTGGAGTCAGTGCCGACAGGCCGGCCTGAGGTCGACCTCAGGCCGGCCTCGCTCATCGCTCCAGTCGCCCTGCGCTCCGCGTTGCGGCGCGGCCGTGGTGACTAGTCATCGTGTGACAGGAAAATAGTCACCGCTGAGATGAACCCGGGTCCTGCTCCGGCCGTTTCCAGGTGTGTGCCGCTGGTATCAGGCATGTCAACGGATGGGCGAGCGAGCAACCAAGGGACGGGGAGCGCGCCGTGGCTTTGGCTATCTCTGAGGTGCGCGAGATCGTGAAGCGCCTCTTTGAACAGCAGGACGTGCTTGACGCGTGCATCAGACGGGACCTCGGTTTCATCGTCACGGTCCTGAACGAGCACGGGGTCACGCAGGGACAGATCGCCCAGCTGACCGGCATCACCCAGGGACGGCTGAGCGAGTGGGCCAACTACAAGCGGGCGCCGCAGGCGTCATCCACCTTCGAGTCGTTCGCGGCGGGCCTGGGCGTGCCGCCGACGGCCCGCCGGCTCCTCGGGCTGTCCCCCCGCCCATCCCCGGCTGCCGACCCGAGTCCGGCGCGTCCCGCCCAGAACCGGATCGCCCCACCCCAAATGACACCGCCAGCCACATCCCCGCCCGTGCCGCCTCGCCCGACGAGCGTCCCGGCGGCGGGCCTGGCCGACCTGCGGGGCCTGGACCCGGCGGTCCGGGTCCAGATCGACGAGGTGATCGCGGTCCTCGAGGCGGAGCAGGGCCGCAAGAGCGGCGGCGCGGTGGTGAGGCGGCCGGCGTGGAAGAACCTCGTGTTCACCGGCGGCCCGGGCAGCGGCAAGTCCCGCGCGGCCGTAGCCATCGGCCAGGCCTACCGAAAGCTCGGGGTCCTGACGAACGGGCACGTCATCGAGGCGGCCGCAGCCGAGCTCACCGGCGACCGCCCCGGGGAGACCGCCACGCTGCTGGCCGAGGCGATCAAGCCGGCCTGCGGCGGGATCCTGCTGATCAACTCGGCGCACGACTGGCACCGGGTGCCGGATCACGGGCAGCAGGTGCTCGGGCACCTGTACCGGCAGCTCACCGGGCACCGCAAAGAACGGGGAGACGACCTCGCCGTGATCTTGTCCGGGCGGGCCGAGCCCCTGCGCAGGCTGCTGCCGGCCAATCCGCCGCTGGCCGCCCGGTTCCGGGCGATCATCGACTTCCCCGGGTACGGGCCGGCGCAGCTCTCCGCGATCTTCGCCACCCTGGCCGACGAGGCGGGCCTCCGGCTGACCGTCTCAGCCCGGGGCAAGGCGGCCGCGGTCCTAGACGAGGCTGAAGGCGGCCACCGGTCCGGCAACGCCCGGCTGGCGGTCCGGCTGCTGAACCAGGCCGTCGCGCGTCAGGCCCGCCGCGTGGCCGGCGCATCATCGCGAGGCCCGGACCTCGCCATGCTCAGCACGATCACCGAGGAGGACATCCCGGAGCGCCTGCTTCCCGACGAGACTCCACCGGACGAAGACTGGCCGGGGCAGTACCTGTGAAACGAGGTGCGAGGAACGACTGGAGCGGTATGGACTAGTCAGGGGGGCTAACTCGGCCGACATTGAAACGAGTCTCCGGCATCATGAGCGAGCACGCTGGGTCGGAGCGGATCGACAAGATGTTCGCCGGCGAGGGCGTCGGACGATCACGCCGCTGGCCACCACCAACGTTCTGCTGAAGTTCGGCCTGCGGAGCAAGACTCTGGCACAGTGCCAACTTCGGCCGACGTTGACACCCGCCCGTTTGGAGCAACCCGGCCGGCTGACACAGGAAGCCGGGCAAGAGTCTTCAGCCGCAGCGCAAGTAATCGCCTGCTCGATGTCTGAGACCTCGGCTTCTATCGCCTGAGGCGTGCAGAACTAGGTGATCTGCGGTTATAGAACGGCGGAGGGAAGATGCGCGGTCAATCGACGCCAGCGCGAGACCGCTAGCGGCGTTTGCGCGGCCCCGTCTCGCTGTTGACCGGGCAGCGCAGCGGACGGGCAATCCTCTGCTCATCAGCCGAGCGATCGAGTTTGATCGCGCCGGACCCCAGCGAGCTGAGCAGGGAAAACGGGCAAACCAGGCGCGTCGGAGCGCTGTTTTCCAGGGGTTGCGAATGCTCCTGCCGATAGACAGAGCATGGATCAACGCCAGAGGCCCTCGCGACGTGGCGGTTTTCGCCCCGGAAGGGTCATGGACAATCAGTCGCCGCGCCACGCGCGGAGCGCCCATAAGCGGCACCGGATCGAGCGCGCAGAAGTTATCGGCATGCTGAGCATCGCGGTCAGCGTGCTGGGCATCGTACTCACCGCCCTCTTCGGCCTGGGAATCATCGGACCGTGGGCCGGGCACACCGTAGTGCCCGGCCCGGGCACTACGGTGCCAAGGTCCAGATAACTGTGCACTGTCCGGTCACGGTGAACGGCCTACCCTGAGTGCAATGCCCGGCAATGCTGGGCCGCCAGGTTACCGATCAGGGCCGCGGCGGGCATCGACCAAGCGGTAACAGCGGATCGGTGAGTGGCACGCAATCGACCGGGTCGACCTGCCTCAGGAGAAATTGGCCTGGCGATGCCGTCCGCGTGGACAACGATGTGGACAGGGTGAGTGGGCCACTTACCAGACGTTAGCCGCAAGAATCGCAGATGCCCGTCGCGGGAAGCTGGATGAAACAAGTCGCGCACATCGGAGGCGGCACGGCCGCGCGTCCCCTACCTCGCTCGACAGCAGCACGAAGGCGAGGAGCCAAGGCCGGCACCCCGCCTCCTGTCGGCATCCGGGCACCGAAATGCCGGTAACAGGCCAGCCTGGCGGCGGCAGCGTGGTACTCCCGCTGGAGGTCGTCCTCGACGAGCGGCTCTCCCGCAGCCTCCAGAACCGCGCTATAGCCGTCGCCGACCTTGCCGTCAGTGCTGTGGACTACCAGCGCGGTCAGCGGAGGGAAACCTTCATCATGGCAGCGATCTACCAGCAGCTGCGGAACCCTCCCGATCCAGTGGCGAAAGGCACCGATGTGTGGACGCCAGACACGGCCTGCGCTTCCTCGGCTAGCGCGCCGTACTCGATGACCGCATGGTAGGACCGAGCCACTCCGATGAGAATGTCGTAGGCATGTCCAGCCCAGCTGACATAAGCCTCCTCGGCCGTGACCGACACGCTGTCAGAATCACGCCAGTAACCGCGTACGCGCATAACCTCCGTCTTCGCCCATGCAGCGCCCACAGACGCCCACCTCGTCATAAGCGCCGTAGCGGAGCACCCTGCGCGGCTCAGACGCGCCCGATCCGCCGCCATGGCGTGTGTCCCGCCGCGGGCGCGGTTACTCGCGGCGCGCAGATGCGGGATTTCGGCGCCGACCCCCGCAGCGGAGAGTGAAGTAACGGTCACTCACGGCGATAACCGGATAGGCGCGCGGTCAGCATGCCCAGATAATCGGCTCGCCGTCGACTGGATCCCGCACGATGGGCCGAAGTGCACCAATCACTTTCAGTCGTGTTGGAGAGCGCCGATACCATCTGACCCATGGGTTCACGCCGCACACGTTCCACACCCGAGGTTGAAGTTGGTACCTCCCTCCTCCCGCTCACGCCTTCTTATAGGAAGGACGAGCACGAGGTGTACCTTAACCACCTTCAGCAGGCACTGACCGGCCGCAATCAGAAGCTGATGCACAACATTGCACTGACCGGCGGCTACGGCGTGGGTAAAAGTAGCATCCTGCAGGAACTTAGCAAACTGTTCAAGGATACGGCGGTTACCCTCTCGCTCCCCACACTTGGCGAGGTAGAGACTCAGGCCGGCGCTTCTACGAAGGAGAATTGCGCAGCTGCGACCGTGACGAACAAAATCCAGAAAGAGATCGTCAAGCAGCTGCTCTACCTCGAGCGGCCCGAACGCGTGCCGGGTTCGAGGTTTCCGCGACGCACCGGATTCAACTGGCGACGCGGGATCGGCTACTCAGTGCTAGGTGCAACCACGATCATCGTCGCGCTCTATCTTACGCACGCGACTGACCGGCTGGTGAACTTGTCAGGCCATGACCTGCTGCGGCACGGCTTGGCGTACGCTGCGCTGCTGGCAGGCTTGATGGTCATCCTGACGGCACTGCAGCACGCGTCTCACAATCGATTTCGAGTCCAGCAGGTGACCGCAGGGCCCGCCAGCGTTACGCTCGCCGACAAGTCAGACAGTTACTTCGACGAGTATCTCGACGAAATCGTCTACTTCTTCGAGGCCACGAAGTACGACGTCTTCATCTTCGAGGACTTGGACCGGTTCGACGACCCGCATATCTTCGAAACCCTTCGCGAACTCAACACCATCCTCAACAAATCCAAGCAGCTAGTACTACAGCAGCGCCTTGTGATCTGTGAGCCTACGGGCGTAGTGGGACTTTCGCGCTGAGGCCTGGCGGCGGCGTCGCCAGTGCGACCAGTGCCAATGGAATTCGGCGGGGCGGGCGACGCGCGTGTGGAGGTTGAACAGGCGGCGGGCCTCGGCGGCGGTGAGGGGGATGAGGTCGCGCCCGGTTTCATCCTTTATGAAGGGCGGCGGGGCGTATGTTCTGGGCGGGGCGAACCGCTGTCCACAGGGGTCAGGTCCCCTTTTTAGCGGGGGCGGCCTCGTCGCTCCCGCTGGCGGCGGGTCCGGCTGGCGGCGGGCCTGGGCGGGAGGCTCGGGCGGCGACGGCGAGGAACGCGTGGGCGATCATGGCCAGGGTGGCGTGCCGGTACCAGGCCCGGTACTTGCGGACCTGGTAGTGGTCCAGGCCGGCCTCGCCCTTCGACTCGGCGAAGCAGTCCTCGATTCCCCATCTCGCGCCCGCGACTGCGACGAGCTCCGGGAGCGTCACCGGGCGCGGCGACCAGCAGCGGAAGAAGGCCAGCTCGAGCTGTCCTTTCTCGCCCGGCTGCAGGGATCGGCGCGCCAGGAGGTGATGGTCCGGGCTGTCGGTCCCGATGAGCGCCCAGTCGTATAGTCGCGGCCCCTTGGACCCGTCGGCGCAGCTGAGCCGCTGCCACCCGTTCCTGGGGACCAGGGCCGCCAGCTCGTCCGCCCGCATCCCGCCGACCGCGACGGGGATGACGTCGTTGCAGGCCACGGCCATGACATAACGAATGCCCTGCTCCTCCAGCCAGCCGCGCAGGCCCGGGTTGCCGCCGTAGACCTCGTCGCCGGCCACCCAGGCGAACGGGACCCCGGCGTCCCGGGCGCGGCTGATCATCGTCCTCGCAAGCCGCGGCTTGGTCGCGAACGCGACCTCGTCGCCGATCCCGGCGGCCCGGCACCGGTCCCGGTCGTCCGTCCACTTCTCCGGCAGGTACAGCTCCCGGTCGATCAGCGCCCGCCCGCCGTCCGGCGTGACGTAGGCGGCGAACACCCCGACCTGGCAGTTCTCGACCCGCCCCGCCGTGCCGGTGTACTGCCGGGCTACGCCGGCCGACATGCGGCCTAATGACGACCCCGCGGTTATGCCGCGCCCGTGTTTGGACTGGCTCCGACGCGGGACCCGGTTCGCAGGGGTGCGGCATAACCGGCTCTTGATGGCGCTCGCGGATTAAAGCTGGTCGAGGAAGGCGAGCAGGGTGTCGGGGGCCTTGTAGCGGGTGGCTTCGGTTCCGGGCGGGGCGGTTCGGGCGATGGCGTCCTCCTTGAGCTTCATGTCGGCGTGCAGGTAGATCCGGGTGGTCGCGGGGCTTTCGTGACCTAGCCAAAGCGCGATGACGGTGATGTCGACTCCTGCGTGGAGGAGGTTCATCGCTGCGGTGTGCCTCATGGTGTGCGGGGTGATTTTCTTAGTGGCCAGCGTCGGGCATGCGGTGGCCGCCAGTGCGGCGTACTTGCTGGTCAGCCGGGCGACGGCGTCGGCGGACATGGGCGTGCCGCTGCGGGTGCAGAGCAGCGGCGCCTCCGGCGGGGCGCTGCGCTCGGCGATCCACTCCGCCAGGATGCCGGTGGTGTGGCTGGTCAGCGGGGTGCAGCGGTCCTTGCGGCCCTTGCCGCGGCAGTAGACGTGCGCTCCGGTGCCGAGGTGGGCGTCATGGACGGCGAGGCTGGTGATCTCGGAGACCCGCAGCCCGGTCCGGGCTGCCAGGACGAGGAGCGCGTGGTCACGGCGGCCGTGCCAGGTCGCCTGGTCGGGCGCGGCGAGGATGGCGTCGAGCTCGGCGGGGGCGAGGTAACTGACGATGGTGGTGGCGGTGCGCTTGGCCTGGATCGCCAGCACGCGGCTGATGGTGTCCATCTGGTCGGGTGCCTTCAGGGCGGCGTAGCGGAACAGGGAGTGGATGGCGGCCAGCCGGTTGTTGCGGGTGGCGGCGCTGTTGCCCCTGGCCGTCTCCAGGTGAGCGAGGAACGCGCCGACGGTAACGGCGTCGAGGTCGGCCAGGTCGAGCTGGGCGGGCTGCTTGCCGGTCTGGTCGTGGACGTAGCCGAGGAGCAGTCGCAGGGTGTCGCGGTAGGACGCGATCGTGTGCGAGGTGGCGGCCCGCTGGGTCATCAGCCGGTCGGTGAAGAACGCCTGCAAGATGGGCGCGAGCGCGGTCATCGGGTGGTTCCCTTCTGGGCGGGGGCCTCTAGCCGGGCGGCGGCCAGGGCGAGGAGCCCGGGGGCGGCTTCGAGGTACCAGTACGTTGACTCGGCGCTGGAGTGGCCGAGGTAAGTGGACAGGACGGGCATCTGGGCCTGGACGTCGGTGCCGTCCTGGTACCACCTGGTCAAGGTGGCAACCGCGAACGTGTGGCGCAGGTCGTGGATCCGGGGCCGTCGCCGGCCTCGCGGCTGGCCGATGCCGGCCTGGACGAGCAGCCGGGCGAAGGCGTCCTGGGCCCAGCCCTGCACGGGCCGCCGTCCGGTGCGGGTGATGAAGAAGGCCGGGGATGCCGGCGACGGGCAGAGGCTGTCGCGGCGGGCAGCGTATGCGGCGAGCATGGTGAGGGTGGTCGGGTGGAGCGGGACGAGGCGCTGGCTGCTGTTCTTGCCGTTCACCGTGAGCGTCGCGTCCGCGGTGCTCACGTCGCCGCGGTCCAGGGCAAGTGCTTCTCCCAGCCGCAGCCCGGTGGCCGCGATGAGGCTGACCAGCGCCTGCATGCCGGCTGCTGACAGCGGCGCGGTGATCGTGCCTGCCGCGTGGACGAGGGCCGAGATCTCCTCCGGGGAGTAGATGTAGGGCGGCTTGCGGCGCTGCGGCGCGACGATCAGGTCAGCGGGCGGGACCTCCGTCGCCGGGTCCATCGTGCGCATGTGGCGGGCGAAGCCGCGGATGATGCCGAGGCGGTGGCCCCAGTGCCCCGGTGACGCGTCGCGGGATTCTGTTGCCCATTCCAGGGCGGCTGCGACCGTGACCGCGGGCTGCCCGGCGGCGTCCAGCCGGGCGGCGAAGTCCAGCAGCATCCGCCCGTCGGCGGCCATCTTCCGGCCCAGGGCCCGGCGCAGGGCCAGGTAGTCCTCGGCGTGCTGTCGCAGGCTCATCGTGCGGCTCCCTGGGGGCAGGGCAGCGCGAGGGCCGACAGACGGGCCAGGTCGACCTTCGCGTAGATCGCCGTGGTCCGCTCCTGGGCGTGCCGCAGCAGCTGCCCGATTTCCTCCATCGACGCGCCGCCGGCCAGCAGCTCGCAGGCGGCGGCGTGGCGCATCCCGTGCGGCCCGAACCTGGCGACCCCGGCGCGGGCGCAGGCGCGGCTGGTGAGGCAGGTGACCGATGGGACCCCGAGCCTGGCGAACGGCGCCACCATCGTCACGAACAGGGCCCGCGACGCGGTCGAGGGCCGGGCGTGCAGGAGGTAGTCGGCGATCGCCTCGCCAACGTCGGCGGGAAGCGGCAGGACATCGGTCCGGTTGCCCTTGCCGCGGACGGTGACCTCAGCTGCCCGCCAGTCGACGTCGCCCAGGTCGAGCCCGGCGACCTCGCCGCCCCGCAGTGCGAGGCGGGCCATGGCCAGCAAGATGGCGTAGTCACGGCGCCCGCCTGCGCTCTCGCGGTCGCAGGCCGCCAGCACCGCCCGGATGCTGCCGGCGGACGCTGCCCGCGGCAAAACCGGCCTGGGGTAGCCCCGGCCCGCCGGGACCGCGTCCGCCAGCGGGGCCGCGATCAGGCCCGCGACGTGGAGGAAGCGCAGCAGTGACCGCAGCGCGGGCAGCGTCACCAGGTCAGGGGCCTGGCCCTTGCGCAGCCCGGCCCACTCCAGGGCGAAGCGGGTGACATCGGCAGCGGAAAGCCCGCCCACGGCGGCCTCCAGGTCCCCGGGCAGCCGGCCGAGGAACCTGCGGGCGCACCGCAGGTAATGCCGTGACGTCGAGGCAGAGACCCCTCGCTCACCCGACAAGTACGCCTGGTAGCGGCTGAGCAGCGCTTCCAGCGGCCCGGCCGGGACCAGCTCCGCGGGGGGCGGCGCTGCGCCCAGGGACCGCAGGTATCCCAGGACCGGGGCGACTGCCCGCGGGCTTACCCCGGTGCGGTGCCCTCGCCTGCGCCGGTCCTGCAGGAACTCCGCTGCCTTGTCCCCGGTTAGAGCCCCAGCGTCCTGGCCCTGGCCGCCGAGCCAGCCACTCAGGTCCGCGAGCAGGTGAACGTGGTCCGTGATCGTGTCGCTCGCATACCCCTGCCCCGCGAGCTCCCCTCGAAGTCCATCGGCGAACGGCGCGAGAGGCCCGCTGACCGCGATCCACCGCCGACGCCGGGAATCATCCCGAACATCCATGACTGTCTCCTGACTGGTCGATGAGCTGGAGAAACGCAACGACCAGACACCAGGAACCGCCACCACAGCAGCCGAACAGAAATAATGCCGAGTCCCCGAACCGCAACCGCGACCCAGCACGGCCTCAAGAACCCCGCCGCGGCATAACCGCAGGGTCGTCATTAGGCGCCTAATGCCGATGTCGGCATTAGGCGCCCTTCTTCAGGAACCCCGTCTCGTCCACCGCCAGCACCGCCGCCGGGTCTCCCATCGCCCGCACGACGTAGCCGGCGAGCGCGTCCCGGGCGGCGTCCTCGTCCCACGGGGAGAAGTTCAGCAGCCGCTGCATCCCGTCGGGCGACGCGTCGCCCGCGAACTCCGCCAGCTGCCAGGAGTTCTTCCGCTCCGACTGCGACAGCAGCCCGAGCAGGTATGCCCGCCCGTGCCGCCGCACCCTCGCATTCGAGAAGGCACCGGCAACCTGCATGAACATCTCGTTGAACGACTCCGACCACGCGGCATGCCCGACCCCGGCCACCGTCCGCGCGTCCTCCACGACAGCAAGCATGCACCAACCCTCGCCCAGCACGCGGCTCAGATCACGCAGCCACGCCGAACCAGGTAACACCTCGCTGCTGTAGTACTAGGTGGGCGGAACATCCGCTTCATCTACGCGACCAAGGACAGCATTTTCGAGCAGCTTGGAGCTCCGGCAACGGGCGAGACAGGGCTGTCCGACGCTGCAGAGGCGGAAGTGGCAAGAGCGAACCGCACCAAGTTCTTCGATCTCGTGATCCCGGTCGTGCCCTTCATCACGCACCGCAGCGCTCGTGACCTGATGTCCGACCAGATGAAAGTGTCGGAGCTTCCTGTCTCACGCGAGCTGATCGACCTAGCCGCAAAACACGTCGCCGACATGCGGTTGATCAAGAACATTCACAACGAGTTCGTCGTGTTCCGCGAGAAGCTGCTGCTCGCCCCAGGGGCCATGCCTGGCCTCAAACCGGACCAGCTGTTCGCAATGATCCTCTACAAGAACGTTCACCTGTCTGACTTCGAACTCATCCGGACCGGGAAGAGCAGCCTCGACGCGCTCTACCACGACAGTCGTTCGATCGTGAACGACAACATGAGCGTGCTGGACGACCGCATACGGCGGCTAAATGAGTTCATCGCCGATCCAGATCCGTTGCAGTCGAGAAGCGAATCGCTCGGAGCAAAACTCGAGACATACATCTACAGGATTGTTCGACACAGCCTGCCGCAAGCTGCTCCGCACAACCTAACTTGGCAATTCTCAGGCACGACGATCGGGCCTGAATATATCCATCGCGTTGCCTTCCGGAAGGCTTTCCTGCCAGGCGAGGCCCCCCTGCAGGTCGCCTCTCCATGGCACAACGGGAATTTTTCGTTCACTCCCCAGAACATCGGTGACGGACTCGGCGAGGACTTGTCGCCCGAGAGGTGGGCAGAGCGCGACGAGGCTGCCGCCCGCGCCGAGTTGGAGAGCGTTCAGGCCGACAAGGCGCTACTCGCGCATGCGGATATGGAGGAGCTGTCCGCTCGATCCGCGTTCAAGCTCCTTGTCGACGGGGCAAGGCGCTCCTTCGCTGAGATCGCCATGCAAAAGCTGGAATCGCAGCTCGCCGTCAATCTGACGGCCGGCGGCTACATCGATCGAAACTTCACTCTCTACGTTTCGCAATACCACGGCGTCCACGTCAGCGGCCAGGCGATGAACTTCATCCTGCACAACGTCCAGCCAGACGTCATGGACCCCCACTTCGAGTTCGACTCCGCAGCCGACGTCGAAGCAGTTTTGCGAGAGTGCGGAACGTCCTTGCTGGAAGACCGCTGCATTTATAACATCGCCGTGTTGGACTACCTCCTCAAGCATCGGACTGCGGACGCTGATCGGGTCGTCCAGCGTCTCATGGCTTGGGGGACCGACGAGCATGAGTTCGTTCAGGCGTATGTGGGCAGTGGCCAACAGGCGGCAGCACTGATTCGCCGGCTTAGCGGCTTTTGGCCACAGACGCTGCCGCTGGTCGCCACCGAGCTCAAATTGGATGATCGCCAGCGTGCCGGTCTCTTCAACGCCGCGATGCTCGGCGCCGTCTCGACAGACCTGTCGGCCCCCAACGAGGACGTCGCAGATTACATTCAGCGCAACTATCGGCAGCTCGCCGCGCTGACGGACGAAGCCGAGGCGTCGTCTGCGACGCAAGTCGTAGACCTGCTGGAGTTCTTCGAAGTCAGCCTGGAGTCGATCGCACCTCTGAACGCCGCGGTCACAGCCGGCGTTATTGAGCGTCGCCTATATAAGTTCTCAAGGGATAACCTCATTCGCGCGCTAGACGGCAGTGAGGGCTTCGGCCTGGACCATATACTGGCAACTAACAAACATGTCTACGCCTACGTACTGGACAGACTTGAAGACTACGTGTCCATAGTGCGCAGCGAGCCCGTTCCCTGCACCATCGGCGCGCCGGAACGATTCGTGGCAATCTTGGAGGATGTTGCCGAACACGACCAGTCGGTGCTCTCACCGATAGTCGAGTACGCGAGTCCCGACTGCCGCGTAGACGATCTCATGAGAATCGACGAGGCGACCTGGCCCAGCCTTGCACGCTATCAACGATTTCCGTTGACGTTTTCGAACGTCTACGCCTATGCCACCGCCCACGGCATCGACGAAAACATCGCGGTGGCGCTGCTCGCTGATCCTAAGATCCAGGGTTTTGAAGGAATTCCGGAAGAGGAGCGGGAAGCGCTCGCCGTCAAGATTCTTAACGCTGGAGACTTTCTCCGTGATCCGACCGTCCGGGTGCAAATCGTAAGTGTTCTAGAGCTGGCCCACTATCTCGACATCATGGACGTTTCGCGAGAACGGGCCGAGCTGGCCGGACTGCTCGTCGCTGAGAACATCGTCGAGGACAACGGGGCTGTCTACGATGCGCTTGCTTCGGCTGACTGGTCTACCAAAGAGTTCCTAATCAGCCAGTCGAAAAAGTTCTCGGAGTACGTCACGCCCGAGCAGCTCCCCGCGGAGGATCTACAGCGGTTGCTGCAAAGCGCGCTAATCAAGGATGCGGTAAAGCAGTCGTTCCTGGTGCGCCTGCAGTTCTTCGCCACCGTGGCGGACCAGGACGTGCTGCAAGCTGCGGCAGGCTACGCGCTTCGCCATCACAGCCATGTCGGTGCGGACACATTGCTGCTCCTTGCCGAGGGTGGGATCGCGAGCCACACGATCGTCCGGCTGCTCCAGCCTATGCTCCAGGAGATTTCGCCAGAGGCTCTAACGGCCATACTTAAGGCTATGGGGGGGCCCTACGAACGCTTGACCTCGCCCGGCCACCAGCACCCGAGGCTCCCCAACGATCCGGCGCACCTGAGCCTTGTAGAGCAGCTCAGTTCGGTAGGCTCGGTCAGCTCTTATCGCGAGGAGCGGGACGGAAAATCGATTAGGGTGAGCATGAAGCTTTCATAGGCGACCTCACCGTTGCCAACATCGCGCTGTAGTTCTACTCGCTGGGAGATGTCGACTCCACGTCGCTTCGGCGGGAGACATGCCATCTCGAAGGCGTCGGAGACGCCGAACCGCAAGATCTGCTCGCGCCTCGGTCTTCCCGATCACCGTCCATCTTCTCCGCCGAATCGGCGCTCGGCGCCCACCTAAGCCCTCCAGAGGCTCACGCTCCGAAGCCGGTATGCGTTGTTGGGCGGCGTGCCCGCTGAGGCCGGTCTAACTCGCCCAACCCGGGGCACCGAGCACCTGGGTGATGATCTCCACGGCGGCGCCGTTCGCCGTCAACGTCGTCTTCGCAAGGTGGATTACTCTCTCCCACCGGCTGACAAACATCGCAGTCAGTTCCTGGACCAAGCACTCGACCACGATCACCTCACCCTGCCAGTCGTCCGGCTGCTGTACCGCACCGTAGAGGTACGCGGTGAGCCGTGGAGTAGGGAAGCACATCAGGTTGTAGTGGTCGTCTGCGGCGGCGATCTGGGCGTGGCAGACGTTCAGCTTGTCTTCCCGGAGCTTCCTCCCGTTGACGATCGTGAGTTCCAGCCAGGTCTCGGTCGCGACCCATCCGCTGAGCGCCAGCATCGCGGCCTCGCGTGCCGTGCGCGGCAGTTCGCGCCGTTCAGCCCGGGCGAGCCGATGGAGATCGGTTCTGCCTACTCTGGATTCCGGTGCTTCAAGGTTGATCCTGATCTCGCCGTAGTCCATGCCGACAGCATGCATGGCGAACGCGTGCCCAACCTCGTGAACGGCGAGGAGCATCTGTCGCTCCTCGTCCGTCAGGGTGCAGGCGCCGGTCCGGTACTGATCTACAGTGGCCGCATCCATGTAGCGAAAGAGGATCTCGCTGCCGCCACCCGGCCTCCAGGGTTGCCAGGGTGCGCCGAGGATCCGGGTGTTGCCGCTGTCTGCAAGCGCTACGTCGAACGTCACGACGCCAATGATCGCACCAGCGGTGTAGCGGATGTTCCTCGCGTTCGCCGGCTTCTGTGATCGATCCGGCTCCAGGGTTGAGCGCAGTTCCACCGTTCTGAGCGGCGTTCGCCGTGTGGCCGCGCCTTTCTGCCGTCCGCGCAGAACTGACTGTTCTCCACAGGGCGCCAAACCGGGTAACAATGTGATATCCCCGGCTGCTTGGAGTAATCCGGGCAGGTCCCGCACGCGTCTAGCTGACGATAGCGCGATTGCCGCTCTGGCCTGTAGCGGCTATCGAAGTACCAGGACTCGCTATGCAACGTGGGCGGGGTAGCGCGGTTTATCAGCGGCGTTTGAGCAGGGGTGGGATCATGTCGTTTTACCTGAGGAAAACGGTCAAGGCAGGGCCTTTCAGGGTCAGCCTTTCCCGGTCTGGCATCGGCATGTCCACGGGAGTGCCGGGGCTCCGGGTCGGCACCGGGCCGCGCGGCAGTTACATCCGCGTCGGCGCCCACGGCGCCTACTACCGGCAGACACTGTCCCAGCCCGGCGGCCGCAGCCGCCCTGCGCAGCGGCCAGCCCCTCCCCGGTACAGTAAGCCCGGCCCCGCTGCCGGCGAGGTGCTGATGCACGACGTTACCGGCGCGACCACGGTGGAACTGGCCGATGCGTCGCCCAGCGAGCTGATCAGCCAGCTGAACGAGGCGGCGCGGCACTCGTCCCTGCTTCCGCTGGTGATCTTGCTGTGCCTGCCGGTCGTCACCATCCCCCTGGCGGTCCTGCTGCACGCCAAGGACAAGGCACGGCGCACGGTCGTCGCGTTCTACGAGGTCGACGGCGCGGCGGCGGCACGGTT
>Ga0335075_10009848_pt1 | contig 14536 bp, 17 predicted proteins | sample Lox_Sample_24_FD_206723 | JGI IMG/M metagenome (GOLD analysis project Ga0335075, IMG submission 206723) | Soil microbial communities from Loxahatchee National Wildlife Refuge, Florida, United States - Lox_Sample_2.4 | ecosystem: Environmental > Terrestrial > Soil > Wetlands | place: USA...
CCGTCGGCTCCGGGCACCCTCCAGCCGGGGACCGGCGAAACGGGTGCCGTGACGAGACAGCTTGATCCTCTCGCCACTGCGATGCTTCAGCGCATCCAGACGAAGACGGCGGCGACCAACGCGCAGTTGCTGGAGGCGGCGACCTCGGGGATGGCCACTGCATTCATCGGCGGCGGGTGCTGCGTTTCGCTTTCGGTGGAGTACGCCGCCTCGGCGACGACACAGCCTTTCATCGTCGTGCTTGAGGTGGTGGACAGCGAAGGCACGGCGATGCTGTGGGGGCGCGAGGAGAACGCAGGCACGCCGTATCGGGTAAAGGAGTGCGTGATTGCGACGAAGCCCGGCGCTAACCTCTCGGTGGTCACCCTGAACGCGACCGCGCGGGTGCGCTGGTGCGAGATTTTCAGTTGCGGATGCTGAACGGGGAGCGGCAGCGATGAGCGAATCGGGCACCGGCGCAGCCAGGCCGGAAAACGCGGCAGAGGCGGAATTCGCCCGCTACAAGGCGCGAATGGCCGGCGGAATGGCGCCGATGATGATACCGGTGATGACGGCGCCGGGCGGTGCGATGCCCGGATGGGCGGTGCCGCCGTCGTTCGCGGCGTTCGGGGGGCCGGGCGGCTCCGCGGCAAGCGGAGTGCGCTCCGTCGGCGAGGGGCTCGGTACGGCGGTGCGGCTTGGAATCGAGCTTCTGAACGCGGTCCTGGCGAGCAGCGCAGGCGCGCTTGGGGGCATGGGGATGGCGTTACCGCAGGGAGACTATGCGCGCAGCGCGCATGCATGCCATTGCGGCTGCGAGACGGATTGCTGCGAGGTCTTTGGCTGCGGCTGCTGCGAGCCCGGCGTCCACGGCTGCTGCCGGTAGCGCGGCGCGCAAAATCCGTACCTTGTAACCGCTGCGAACAGGAGAACATCCGGACGCGAGGAGAGAAGCCGTGCCGCTCTCTGGTTGGCACGCGATGACACGCAGGCTGTTCTGGAGAGGTACGGTTTCGCTCGGCGTGGTTTGCGCCGGTATCGCGCCGGTGCGGGCGGGAGCGAGGCTGCGGACTGCCTTTATGCCTTTTACGCTCGAGGACACGAGCCATCCCAATCCCGGGGCACGGCCGGACCCGGCGGATGTCGCGCGTCTGCGACGGGTTGAGGAGGAAGTGATGCGGCTCCTGCAGCAATCAGGCGGCTATGTCGCCGTCAGCACCAAGCCGCTTGCGTCCGCAATTGCCGAGAACGATCTCGCCGGCTGCGACGGATGCGCGGTCGTGCTGGCGCGGGAGGTGGGCGCGCAGGCAGTCGTGACCGGCGTGGTGCAGAAGGTCTCGGACCTGATCATCAGCATGAACATCGCAATCCAAGCTGTCCCGAGCGGGCGGTTGATCGCGGCAGGCAGCGTCGATCTTCGCGGCGACAATGACCAGTCGTGGCGGCGTGGAGCGGCGTGGCTGGTTTCCCACCGGCTGCTCGGGCATGGCTGAAAGGTCCTGACCCGACGGCGGTGAGCGCCGGCGAGGGAGGGCGAACGGCATGACGAAAAAGACTGCAACGCCGCTTAAAATCGGGCTCGGTGAGGCAAAGGTGGCGCCGCCCGCACCGGGACGCGACTCATCGCTGCTGCTCGAGCACGGCACGCTCGAGCTCCGCTTCTACGCCCCGCGCGGCAACGACGCGCAAACGCCGCACGACCGCGACGAACTTTATGTGGTCGCATCGGGGCACGGCACGTTCGTGCGCGGCGACGCGAGAGTTTCGTTCGGACCGGGTGATGCGCTCTTCGTGCCGGCCGGGGTCGCGCACCGCTTCGAGAACTTCAGCGATGATTTCGGAACCTGGGTCGTGTTCTACGGACCGATCGGCGGAGAACGAGAATGACGGCCGACGCCGTCGGCGCCGTCGGAACCCGGACCGTTGATGCCGTTATGATATAATGTTTTAGTCGGCTTGACGCCAGGGTTGCTATGTTATAGCGTTTTGTCTGTCGCTAGCGACCCTGAAACCGGAGACCGACATGAACGACGGGAAAGCCTCGCCGGAAGATCGATCACGTCCGCCGAAACGGATGCCAAATGCCGCCATCACGGGCGGACTGATCGGCAGCATCCTGCTCGGGCTGAGCCTGGCATCGCTCGACCCCGGCCCGGCTCTGGCCGCCGGGATGATCAATGCCGTCGGCGTCGAGAACGAGTATGCCGACGTCGTTTCTCAGATCGGCGGCCCTTACGTCCATGTCACCGCGATCGAGACCAACCCCAACACGGATCCGCACACCTTCGAGGCGAGCCCGAAGGTGGCTGCAGAGCTCGCCGCCGCCGCGCTGATCGTGGAGAACGGGCTCGGCTACGATTCCTGGGCCGACAAGATGATCGCCGCCGCAGCGGGCAAGAATCGCAAGGTGATCAATGTTCAGCACCTGCTCGGCCTCTCCGACAGCACGCCGAACCCGCATCTCTGGTACGACCCGAAGACGATGCCGGCCGTAGCCTCGGCCGTCGCCGGCACGCTTGCCACTCTCGATCCGGGGCAGGCTGGATATTTTCAGGCCAACGTGAGGAAATTCGATGCGTCGCTGAAATCCTGGATGACGGCCATCGCGTCGTTCAAGGCGCGCTACGGGGCAACGCCGGTCGCCGTCACCGAGCCTGTCGCCGACTACATGCTCCAGGCGGTCGGCTGCGACATCATGACGCCGTTCAACCTGCAGGCAGCGATCATGAACGGCACCGACCCCTCGCCTCAGGACGTGACCACTCAGGATGGTCTCTTCAACGGTCGGAAGGTGAAGGTCTTCCTCTACAATCAACAGGTCACTGACACTTTGACGCAGTCCTTTCTAGGCCTGGCCAGGAAAAACGGAATTCCGGTGGTCGGCGTCTATGAGACGATGCCGACCGGCTATCACTACCAATCCTGGATGATGGCCGAGGTGGCCGCCCTCAGGAAGGCGGTAACGGATAAGGTTTCGACCGAACGGCTGCAGGCACCGGGCCAGTGATCGACGGCTGGGAAGAAGAGGTTCTCAGCGTCGATCGGGTGAGCCTGGCGTTTGCCGGGCGGCCGGTTCTCGAGGACGTCTCCTTCAGCCTGGGTGGCGGGGCCTTTTGCGGGCTGATCGGGGCGAACGGCTCCGGCAAGACCACCCTGTTGCGCGCCATTCTGGGTTTCGAGACGCCGGCCCGGGGCAGCATCAGGATCGACCGCGCGGGCGGCGACCGACGGCTTCTCTCGGTCGGCTACGTGCCGCAGAAGATTGCGCTCGATCCCTTTATGCCGTTGCGGGCGCGCGATGTCGTCGCACTCGGCCTCGATGGGCATCGGTTTGGGCTGCCGTTGCCGTCGCGGCAAAGCCGAAGCCGGGTCGATGCCATGCTGAAAGCGGTCGATGCGGAACGGTTCGCGGATCAGCGGATCGGCACCCTCTCCGGGGGATATCAGCAACGAGTGCTGATCGCCCATGCCCTGGTGCGTCAGCCCCGGCTGTTGCTGCTCGACGAGCCGCTGGCCAGCCTCGACCTCAGAAGCTCTGCCGAAATCGTCACCCTGCTACGCCGCTTTGCAACCGTGCATCGGATCGCGGTTCTGCTCTCTGCCCACGACATCAATCCGTTGCTCGGGGCGATGGACCAGATCGTCTATCTGGCCAATGGCCGGGCCGCGAGCGGGGCGACCGACGAGGTGATCCGAACCGAGGTGCTGAGCCGGCTTTATGGCTACCACATCGACGTCATCCGGGTTCACGGGCGGATCCTGGTGATCGCTTCCGACTCGCCGGGCAAGATTCTCACCGAGATCGCAGAACACCCCGAGCATGTTGCTGCGGTTCCATAACTGGCCTTGCGCTCCTGGTCCGCGATGATCCTCGAGCCCGGTTTTTTTGCCAGCACGCCAGTGCAGATCGCGCTGATCGTCGGCGGCGGGGCCGCTCTCGTATCGGGCGTGGTCGGAGTGTTCGCCGTGTTGCGCGGCCAGTCCTTCGCCGGTCATGCCTTCGCCGATATCAGCAGCTCCGGCGGAGCCGTCTCCTTCCTGCTCGGAATCAATCCGTTGCTCGGGTTTCTGGGCATGGCCGTCATCGCTGCCGGCGGCATGGAACTGGCCGGCGCTCGCCTTGCCCGCGAGCGCGATCTCGTGACCGGCATTGCGCTCGGTGCCGGCCTCGGCCTCACGGCACTGTTGCTGTACTTCGACGTGACGACCCGGAGCACGACCGGGGTCGCCATTACGGTCATGTTCGGCTCGATGTTCTCGATCCCCGCATCGGTCATTCCGCTCGCCCTCGCGGTCGGCGGCGCGGCGCTGGCAGTCAGCGCCGTCTTGTACCGCCCGTTGCTTCTCGCCTCGCTCTCTCCGGAGCTCGCCCGGGTAGCGGGCGTGCGGGTCCGCATGATCGGGCTGCTGCAACTCCTGGTGCTGGCGTTCGCCGTTGCACTCTCGGCCGTGACGGTCGGGGCCATCCTCTCCACCGCGCTTTTGATCGGACCGGCTGCGACCGCGCTCTCGCTGACCGACCGGCCCGCGAGCGCGATTGCCGCCGCAGTTGCGATCGGCGTCGGTGCCGTCTGGGGCGGAATTCTGCTCGCGTACGACAGTTTCTACTGGACCCCCGGTCACGGATGGCCGGTGAGCTTCTTTATCGTCTCGCTCGTCTTCTTGTTCTATCTTCTCGCTACGATCCAGGAACGACGGCGGAAGCGCAGGCGCAAGGCGGCAGGCTGCCGGGGTGGAAGCTAGAGATGTTCTCAAGTTTCATGATCAACACGTGGATTGTTGCCACGATGGTTGCCGTCGTCGCCGGTGTCGTCGGGCTTTTCGTCGTCATGCGCGGCTCGTCCTTTGCCGCCCATGCCCTGCCCCTCGGCAGCCTTCCCGGAGCGGCGGGGGCAAATCTGCTGGGGATCAACGAGCTTTTCGGCCTGATCCTGTTCGCCGGGCTTGGCGTGATCGGCATCAGCCGGCTCGCCCGCCGGGCGCGTCACGATGCGGCGACCGCGCTTTGCCTGGTGTTCCTGCTCGGTCTCGGGGCGCTCTTTCTCGGCATGAGCAGCGAATATTCCCAGGGCGTCTATGCGCTGCTGTTCGGCGAAGTGCTCGGCATCAGCACCAGCCAGATCGCGCCCGTGGCAGGCATGAGCGTGATCTCGATCGCCGCAATTGCGCTCATGTTCCGCCCGCTTCTGCTGAGCTCCGTCTCTCCCGAGCTTGCGGCAGCCAGGGGCATCTCGAGCGCCGGCATGGATCTCGCGTTCCTCACGGTGCTGGCCTTTGCGACCTCGATTGCGCTGCCTGTCGTCGGCGCGCTCCTGGTCTTCAGCCTCATCGTCGGCCCGGCCGCCGCCGCCCGGTCGCTGGCCGCCCGGCCGCTCGGCGCCCTCTTTCTCTCGGCCGGGATTGCGCTCATCACCGTCTGGGCGGCGATCAGCCTCTCCTACGTCTCGAACTGGCCGGTCGGCTTTTTCGTGGGCGCCATCGGCGCGGTGTCCTACGCGATCGGGCGCCTGGCGAGCCGGTTCCTTCAGGCCGACCGGGCGCAGGCGGCGCAGGTGCCGTCGATCTCGACCACCGCGTTGCCGGGGTGAAAGCCGGCGCGGGCGGCGGCGCGCGCCAGGGCTTGCGCGACGGCATGATCCTCTATCTCCGCCACCGTGCCGCAGGCACTGCAGATCAGGAACTGCGCCACGTGCCGGTGCTGGCCGGCGTCGCTGCAGGGGACGAATGCGTTCAGGCGTTCGACCCGGTGGATCAGCCCTTGTTTCAGCAGAAAGTCGAGCGCCCGATAAATCGTGGGCGGCACTGCGCCTTTGCGGGTTTCCTGTAACCGGTCGAGCAGCCGATAGGCGGTGAGCGCTCCGTCGGCTTGCAGGATCAGGTCGAGCACACTGCGCCGCAGTTCCGTCAGCTGGGCACCGTTCCCGGCGCAGACTTCTGCCGCCGCATCCAGGCGCGCTTCGATTTGAGCGCGGTCTTTCGTGCTCATTCCCGACCCCGGGTCCGTCTTCACATCGGCTATATTGTATCATAGTTCGCGTTCTGCGAGCGGCCCTGCCGCGGCCCCTGGACCCGGCCGGCCCGCGGCCGCACAATCGCCGGGCGGAGCGCGGAGGAAGAGATGTCCCAAGATCTCTGGCAGGCTGGCGCGGCCTATCTCGACGGCCGCTTTCTGCCGCTCGCCGAGGCCAGGATTCCTGTCACCGACTGGGGTTATCGCCGCTCCGACGTCACCTACGATGTCGTCAGCGTCTGGAACGGCGCCTTCTTCCGTCTCGACGATCATCTCCGCCGCTTCCGGGCCTCCATGGATTATTTTCGCTTGCATCCAAGCGAAACCATCGACGATCTTCGCGGCATCCTGCACGAGCTCGTCCGCCGCGCCGGCTTGCGTGAAGCCTATGTCGCGATGGATTGCCTGCGCGCCGCCGCCGCGGCCGGCGCTGCGCGCCACCCGGCCAACGCGCGGAGCTACCTCCTCGCTTACGCGGTGCCCTATGTCTGGCTGATGCCGCGCGAGGTCATCGCCCGCGGTGCGCATCTCATCGTTGCCGCCAACCGCCGCATCCCGCCCGCCTCGGTCGATCCGCGCGCCAAGAACTTCCATTGGGCCGACATGACGCAGGCGCTGTTCGAGGCGCGCGACGCCGGTGCCGACAATCCGGTCCTTCTCGATCTCGAAGGGAATGTCACCGAGGGCCCGGGATTCAACGTTTTCGCCGTCACCGGCGGGCGCATCGCCACGCCCGATCGCGGCGTGCTCGAAGGCATCACGCGCCTCTCGGTCATCGAGCTTTGCGCCCGGCTCCGCCTTCCCCTGGAAATCCGACCGGTCCCGGTCGAGGAGTTGCGTGCCGCCGACGAGATTTTTCTGAGCTCGACCGCCGGCGGCGTAATCGGCGCGACCCGCCTCGACGACCGCATCCTCGGCAACGACCGCCCGGGTCCGATTACCGAGCGGTTGCACGAAGCATATTGGCGACTCCGCTCCGAAGGCTGGCACGCCGAACCGATCGACTATGCACGCGCCGCCGCCGAATAACTAAACAGAATAGTGGCGAACGGGCCACTGACGCAAGCAAGACGTAGCGGACGGCAGGGGCCCGCGCGGAACAGCGGGGAAAGAGCGGGTGCGGGCGGGTCGGAAGGGCGGGATTCCCCGGATTTCACTGCGGATTTGAGCGCTCGGAACAGCGGGATAACAGCGGAATAACAGCCGGCCATCAGTGTCATTCCCGCCTCGGCCGGCGAACGGCCCTGAGCTTCCCGCTGCTGCCGCCGCCGCAGAAGAATTGATCGCCGCCATCGGACTCGAGGCCCGACACGCCGACCCCGGGCGGCATCTCGAGCCTCTCCAGAACTTCACCCGTTTCCGGATCGATGCGCCTCAGCTCGCTCTCGTCACCTTCCCAGGTGCCGTGCCAAAGCTCGCCGTCGATCCAGGTGACGCCGGTGACGAAGCGGTTCAAGGCGATGGTGCGAAGAATCGCTCCTGTTTCGGGATCGACCTGATGGATCTTCCGGGCCCGGTACTGCCCGACCCACAGCGTCCCTTCGGCCCACGCGAGCCCTGAGGCGCCACCACTCGGCGCCGGGATCGTCGCCAGCACTCGGCCGGTCTTCGGATCGATCTTCTGGATGCGATCTTCGGCGATCTGAAACAGGTGCCGGCCGTCGAAGGCCGTTCCGGCGTGCGCGGGGACATCGATCGAGCGCAGCGTCTTCCCGCTCGCAGGATCGAGCGCGTTCAGCTTGTCTCCGGAGGCAAACCAGACGTGCTCGCCGTCAAACGTGACGCCATGCACGTCGCCGATGCCCGGAAAGGGCCCGTACTCACGGTGGATTTCAGCCGCTGGTCGTTTCATGCTTCCGTTCTAGCCACCAGGCAGCGGGGGAGGGAGTAACAAAGCGGTCGGGAATCCCGGCACGGGCGGCGTCATCCAGCGACGCGTTCGGCCGCGGCCAAACGAGTGCACCTTGCCTGCCGCCGCGAGCCTGCCGAGTGCCCGCTGCACGGTGCGCGGGCTGGCGCCGAGCGCCAGCGCCAAGGCCGAACTCGACCACGGCGAGCCGTCGGCGAGGAAGGCGAGCACCGCCGCGTACTTCTCTTCGACGGGCCGCGCCAGCACGACGACCTCGCGAGCAAGGCGCGGAGCCAGCGCAAACCCCCGCTTCGTCGCGCTCACGCGGGCCAATGCCCGAAGCAGCGCGCGAAGCCGGCCGACTTCGACCCGCAACCGTGCGCGATGCGATTCATCGGCGAACCTGGCTCGGAATGCCCGCGCGACCAGCGCGCCCCGCGCGGCGTCTCCCGGCCAGGCTTCGCCCAACGCGCGGGCAAGTGCGAACAATACCGGACGGCTGGCGAGCGAGACAGCGGTGCGCCGGTCGCGCACGACATGGCGGCACGCGTCCACCACGAGCGCGCCCGACGCCAGCAACGCTTCGACCTCCTCGAGCAGCAGGGGTCGCTCCTCGCCGCGTGCAATCAGGCGCGCCGCGGGCGTATCGAGGACGAGCGCCGCGCTTTCGACCTCCGCCGTCAGCGCAGGGATTCCCGCGTCAAGCGCGCTCTCTCTGGCCCGGGCGAGCGCAGCACGCGCCCGCTTCGCGCGCAGGCGTCGCATCGCGATCCCGGCCACGACCAGCGCGTGCACGGCCCGCGAAGCGGGCGGGAAGGGCGCGGGGTCGAGGCCGGCGAGCGCGCGCTCGGCCTCATCGAGGCGGCCGATCAAAACCAGGCGCCGGACCGCGAGACAGCGCGCGTGCGCGGCGTTGATGCGGTCGCCATGCGCTTCGAGCGTCGCCCGCGCCGCTTCGAGCGCCTTCGCCGGCCAGCCGAGATCGCGAGAGACGAGCGCGATCTCGGCCTCGGCGACCACACACCTTGCGCGCGCCACGGCCTCGATCGGGCCGAAGGCGCGCGCCGCACTTCGCAAGAGAGCCTTGGCGCGAACGAAATCGCCGAGCTGCGCCATGGCGATGCCGCGAAGTGCCAGCGCGGGTGCATCGTCACGCAAGGCGACCCGGTTCAGTGCGCCGAGCGGATCACCCGCGGCGAGTGCACGCGCGGCCGCCGTGATCAGCGAGTCCATCGGCAGGGATATGCAACATTATGCCTTATGATCAAATAGCTAAATCCCGACACATTTGTCACTCCCAGGGTTTGATGCCGGGCGCCAATCTATTCCACCACCACCGGGCAGGTGAGGGGCGATGACAAACACGCAACCGGGGGCGTGGAGTGTGGCCAGCAAGGGCGGCTTGCGCCGTCGCGGCGCCGCCGATCGACCCTTGTTCCGCGCGCCTCAATCGTCCTTGCGCGGCCAGGCACATAGTAGAAATACCGAAAGGAGAGACCGGACATGCCCGATATTCTCCACAAGGTCGGAATCAAATCGTCCTCCCCGGACGATGTCTACAACGCATCGACCACGATCGAAGGCCTCTCCGCGTGGTGGACGACCAGCACGCAAGGACGAAGCAAAGTCGGGGACGTGCTCAAATTCCGTTTTGGCAGAGACCGCGGCTTCGACATGAAAATGCTCGAGCTTCAGCCTGCCAAGCATGTCATATGGCAGGTGGTCGAGGAGCCCGAAGATTGGATCGGCACGAAAATAAGCTTCGATCCCGATCAAAGAGGCGACTGGACCATCGTTCTTTTCAAAACTGAGGGTTGGAAGGAGCCGGTGGAGTTCATGCACCACTGCAGCACCAAGTGGGGAGTCTTTCTGCCGTGCTTGAAATCGCTTCTCGAAACCGGAAAAGGCGCTTCCTACCCGCATGACATCAAGCTCGACAGCTGGGAATAAAGCTGCACTCGCCAAAGGAGAGAAACGATGACTGACCACAAGACCGGGACGCGGGAAGAGTGGCTGGCAGCGCGGCTCGCGCTGCTCCAGGCGGAGAAGGAGCTGACGCGGCAGAGCGACGAGCTGGCGCGGCGGCGGCAGGAATTGCCATGGGTCCGGGTCGACAAGGAGTACCGATTCGAGACCGACGAGGGGACCGCCTCGCTGGTAGACCTTTTCCGAGGGCGTTCGCAGCTTCTCGTCTATCACTTCATGTTCGGGCCCGACTGGGCGGCGGGCTGTCCCTCCTGCTCGATGATCGCAGACGGCTTCAACGGGTTCGTGGTTCACCTGGCCAATCATGACGTGATGCTTTGGGCGGTCTCGCGCGCGCCCCTCGCGAAGCTTCAGGCCTACAAGCGGCGGATGGGCTGGACCTTTCCCTGGGCGTCCTCGCAAGGCAGCGACTTCAATTTCGACTTCTCCGTCTCGTTCACCGAAGAGCAGCAGCGCGCAGGGGCCATCGAATACAACTACGAGCGCGGCGGCCACGCGATGGACGTGAAGCCGGTACCCGAGCCGGTCGCCCAGTTCGCGGCCGCATGCGGAACCGACGCACCGAGCTACTCACGCGACAGGCCGGGAATGAGCGCGTTCGTGCTCGAGGACGGCGCCGTCTATCACACCTATTCCACCTATTCGCGGGGCGTGGATGGCATCTGGGGCGTGTATCCCTGGCTCGACCGCGCCCCAAAGGGACGCAACGAGACGGGCATCTGGTGGCGCCGCCACGACGAGTACGAGGGCGGAGCGCCGGTTGCCGGCTGAACGAGGTGCAGGGGAGCCGGTGTCATCGCCGGTCGGCATCCGTCCAACGCCGGCGTCAGCACGCGCTTTGCCAGGCGCCGGCAGATGCAGGGGCGCGTCAGCTCGCCTGCTCGCCTCCCTTGGCGAGAGCCAGCACGCCGATGATGATGAGCCCGGTCACGACGTAGCGCAGGCCGGCGCCGACCCGCATCACGTTCAGCATCGTCACCACGAGGTCGAGTAGGATCGCCGCACCCCAGAGTCCGGCCGGGCTTGCCTGGCCGCCGGCGATGGAAGTGCCGCCCAGCACCACCACCGCGATCGACATCAGGAGATAGTCGGTCCCCATGTCGAGCGCCGCGCCGCCCGAATAGGCGGCGAGCAGAATGCCGGCCACAGCGGCGAGTGTCGCCGAAATGACATAGACGAGCCCGAGCGTGCGCCGCACCGCGAGCCCGGCGAGGCGCGCCGCGCGCCAATTCTGCCCGGTCGCCAGCACCGAGCGGCCGAACACCGAACGCCCGAGCCCAATGCTCACCAGCGCGGTGAGCACGATGAAGATGAGGGCGATGACCGGCACGCCGAACACGCGCGCGGCGCTGAACGAAACCAGGAGCGGCGCCGGCGCGGCGTGCGAGGTTCGGGAATAGGCAATCGCCATCGACTGAAAAACGAAGCCGGCAGCGAGCGTCCCGATCATCGGCGGGATGCGAAATCCCTGGATCAGCGCGACATTGAACGCGCCCGCCGCCAGCCCGATCACGATCCCGGCCGCGATCCCGGCCGCGAGCCCGGCGTTGCCGCCGTTCATCAGCCCCATCGCGACATAGCCCGCGAACGTCATCACGCCGGGGATCGAAAGGTCGATGTTGCCGGGGCCGGAGGCGATCGCGAGCATCTGGCCGATGCCGACGATGGCATAGAACGTCGCGAACTGCAGCGCGACCGCCAGCGTCTCCAGCATGCCGCGCCCCTGCACCACGAGCGCGGTCACCAGCCAGACGACCAGCGCCGCGCCGAACGACCACACCCACGGCCGCGCGTCGAGCCAAGCCCTGACGCTCCCGTTCACTCGGCGCTCCACCGGTTGAGGGCGCGCAGACCCAGCACGACGATCAGAATCCCGCCCTGCACGCTGAGCTGCCAGTCGGTCGAGATATTGAGAAACGACAGCAGCGAGCCCGCGAGCAGCATGATCCAGGCCCCGACCACCGTGCCGATCGGGGACACGATGCCGCCGACGAACTCGCCGCCGCCGACGATCACCGCAGCGATCGAGATCAGCGTGTACTGCGCGCCGACCGTAGCGTCGCCTGCCGTGTTGAGGCCGGTCAGGGCGAGGCCCGCGAGCACGCCGCAGGTCCCGGCGAGTGCATAGAGCGCCATCCGCCCGGCCAGCAGCGACCATCCCGCGCGCGCGATCGCGCGCGGATTGCCGCCGATGCCGCGCAGCACGACGCCGTAGGAGGTGTGCATGAGCAGGAACTGGCCGAGGCCGGCGAGCAGGATCGAAGCGAGTAGGGGAAGCGGCAGAAACGGCGGCCGCCAGGCCAGCAGCGCCGGCAGCCAGGAAGGCGGCGTGCCGCCCGGGCTCGGCAGCACCAGAAGCGCTAGGCCCAGCCAGACGAACGAAGCCCCGAGCGTCACTACGATCGACGGCAGGCGGCGCACATGGATCAGTGCGCCCATCGCCGCGTAGGCGACAACCAGCGCCGCGAGCGCGAGCCAGCCGAGCGCGGGATGCGTCGCCAGCAGGGTCGCGGCGATGCAATTGACGAGCGAGAGAAACGGGCCGATGCCGAGATCGATGTCGCCGACCGCGATCACCGCCATCTGCGCCATCGCCGCGAAGATCGCCGGCAGCGTGAAATTCAGCAGCACGGTCAATCCGAAATAACTCATCGCCCGCGGCTGCATCGCGAAGATCACGCCCAGCATGACGACGAGCGCGACGGCCGGCAGCCCGATCCGGAGTGCTGTGGCACGCCTGGCCACGCGCCCGCCGGCGCCGGCCGCGACCCCGCTCGCCAGCCCCGCCGTCACCTCAGCCGGCAACGGCAGGCTCCGCGCCGAACGAGGCCGCAATGACCCGTTCTTCGCTCAGCTCCGCGTGCGGGATCTCGGCCGCCACCGTACCGCGATAGAACACGTAGACCCGATCGCAATTCGCAAGCTCGGCATTTTCGGTCGTGTACCAAAGGAATGCCCGGCCCGCTTCGGCCGCCCGCCGCACATGCCGATAGAGCTCGCGCTTGGTCGCGACATCGACACCGCGCAGCGGATCGTCGAACAGGATGATGTCGGCGTCGGCGGCAAATGCCCGTGCAACCAGCACCTTTTGCTGGTTGCCGCCGGAAAGGCTGAGAATGGGCGTGGCGATATCGGGCGCGCGAATATCCAGCCGGGTCCGCCACTCCTCGGCAACCGCTGCCTCGCGTGCCGGGCTCAGCCAGCCCCAGCGCGCCAGCCGCCCGAGGCATCCGATGGTCGTGTTTCGCCCGACCGGCCAGAGCGGAAAGACGCCCTCGGTCCGGCGGTCGCCGCTCACGCTCGCGACCGACCCGTTGACGCGAAGCGCACCCCGCCGGTGCCGGGCCGCTTCGAACACCGCCTGGAGCAGCGCGCGCTGGCCATGCCCGGCGAGTCCGGCGAGGCCGACCACCTCGCCCGCACGCAGCGTGATCGGGAAGCGCCGTCCGGGCTGCGCCGCTTCCGCGACCCGGATCTCTCCCCGCTGGCCGCGCGGCCCGGCCGCCTCTGTCGGCTCCGCCGCGCCGACCGCACCCATCATTTCGACCAGTTGCGCCTCGGTCAGCGCGCCGGCCACTCCGCGCCCCACGACCCGCCCGTCGCGCATGACGATGATCTCGTCGGCATGGCCGAGAACCTCCGGCAGCCGATGCGAGATGAAGACGACCGCGATGCCCCGCTGCCGCGCCGCCGCCGTAAAGGCCAGCAGCTGCCCCGCCGCCGTCGCGTCGAGCGAGGCCGTCGGCTCGTCGAGGATCACCAGCCGCACCGGCCGGCCGATTTCGGTGAAGGCGCGCGCGGTTTCGATCATCTGCCGCTGCCCGATCGAGAGAGCCCCAACCGGCCGGCGCGGGTCGATCCCGTGGCCCGGGAAGATCGCATCCAGGGCGGCGCCGATCAGACGGCGCGCCCGGCGCCGCCAGCCAGGCCCGGCGAGCGCCTGATGAATGACCCGCGTGTTCTCCGCGGCACTCAGGTTCGGGCAGAGCGACAGTTCCTGGAACACGCAGCGGATGCCGAGCGCGGCCGCCCGGCGCACGCCATAGAAGGCGCCGATCTCCTCTCCGGCGACGCGGAGCGTCCCTTCATCGGCGGCGAGCGTGCCGGCGAGGATCTGCGTCAGCGTCGATTTGCCGGCGCCGTTGTGGCCGACGACGCTGACCATGCGGCCGGCCGGAATTGCCAGATCGACGCCGGCGAGCGCGCGTACCGCCCCGAAGCTCTTGGCGATCCCGCGAAGCTCGAAGAATGGCGCGCGCGCCTCCCCCGTCATGCGGCGCGCGGCCGGGCCGTCCTTACGGCATGCCGGTCGGAACCGGCGAGGGCGGCGGCGCAGTGTGCGCGAGATTCGCCGCAATCAGCTTCTCGGTCCATTGCTGGCTGTAGAGCGGTGTGGCGACGCCGCCTGGCGGCACCGCCTTGAGCCAGGCATCGAGGTCCTGCGAAGTGATGACGAGCAGCGGCACATTGACGGTTTTCGGCACGTTCGCTCCGGCCAGGATCTGCTGCGCCACCCAGAACGCGATCGAGGAAACGCCGGGTGCAGAGGAGAGGGAGAAAGTCTGATAGCCGCCCGGCTGCCCGGCGAGCTTGTTCCAGAGCGCAAGCTCGTCCTGCCGGTTGCCCATGATGATCAGCGGTGTCGGCCGCCCGGCCGCCTTGAACGCTTCATAGGTGCCGTAGCCGTCTCCGCCCTGCGTCACCACCGCATC
>Ga0335075_10009849_pt1 | contig 14536 bp, 7 predicted proteins | sample Lox_Sample_24_FD_206723 | JGI IMG/M metagenome (GOLD analysis project Ga0335075, IMG submission 206723) | Soil microbial communities from Loxahatchee National Wildlife Refuge, Florida, United States - Lox_Sample_2.4 | ecosystem: Environmental > Terrestrial > Soil > Wetlands | place: USA: Florida...
CCTGCAGCAACAGAAAGGAGCCGAAGATGCCGACCGGCAGCGACAGGATCACAGCCAGCGGCAGGATGAAGCTCTCGTATTGCCCAACCAGCACCAGATAGACGAAGACGACGACGATCAGGAAGATATAAACAGCCAGGTTTCCCTTTCCCGCCTCGTCATAAGAGAGACCTTCCCAGCCGAGGCCGTAACCGGGAGGTAACGTCTCGGCGGCAACCTCCTGGATCGCCTTGATGGCTTGACCGCTGCTGTAGCCAGGAGCTGGGGCACCTTGAATGGCCGCGGAGGGGTAGAGGTTGTAGCGGTTGATCTCGTTCAAGCCCTGCTGCTTCTTGAGCGTCATGAACGCGGAGTAGGGCACCATTTCCCCCTGCTCATTCTTGACGAAGATATTTTGCAAATCCTCGGGGTAGCGCCGGAACTGCGGCTTGGCCTGAACAAAAACCTTGTAGAACTGGCCGAAGCGGACGAAGCCTTGCTGCCAGGTGCTGCCCACGAGGGTGGAGAGGTTGTCCAGCGCGTTAAAGATCGACACGCCTTTCTGCATGGCCACGGCGTTGTCGATGACGATTTCATACTGCGGATAGTTGCTGGCAAAGAAGGTGAACAGGCCCTTCACCTCCTTGCGTTTCGCCAAGGCCTTCATGAACTTGTCGGTCACCACGCCGAGCTGCTTGTAGTTCATCGTATTGGTCTTATCCAGGACACGCACGGAGAAACCCCCGGCCGCACCAAAACCCGGAACCGCGGGCGGCTCAAAAAACTCGAGCTTAACATTGGACATCTGTTGGCATTTTTCCTCAAGCTGCTCAATGATCTGCTTCGAGGTCAGCTTGCGCTCGGACCAGGTCTTCAAGTTGATGAGACAGGTTCCCGCGTTCGAGCCCCGGCCCTCGGTCAGGACCTCGTAACCGGCCAACGAGGAAACCGAATTGACGCCGTCGATGCTTTTGGCGATCTCTTGCAGCTCGTGGGACTTGGCATTGGTGTACTCGATTGTCGAGCCGGGAGGCGTCTGGAGGATGCCATAGATCATGCCCTGGTCCTCGAGCGGGATAAAGCCGGACGGAAGCTGCGTGTTCACGACATAGATGGCGGCACCAAAGCCCATGATGACAAAGGAGGTCAGCGCGCGGCGTGTGACGATCCGCCGCAGGACGGCGGCATAACCGCCTGTGAACTTCTCGACGCCCCGGTCGAAAAGACGCAGGAATATCCCCAGCGGCCACAGCAGGGGCCATAGCAGGATGGCCAGCGGCCCACGCTTTTTCACATGGCCCGTGTGAGGCTTGAGAATCATGGCACAGAGGACCGGCGTGAGCGTCAGGGCCACCAGACCGGAGAGAACAATGGACGTGGCCATGGTGATGCCGAACTGGCGGTAGAAGGTGCCGACCGCCCCGGTCATGAAGGTCACCGGAACGAAGACGGCGGTCATCACCAGGGTGATGGCGATGATCGCGCCGCTGATCTCCTGCATAACCTCCATGGTCGCCCGATAGGGTGAGAGATGCTTTTCGTGCATCTTGGCATGCACCGCTTCGACCACCACAATGGCGTCGTCCACCACGACCCCGATCGCAAGCACCATTGCGAAGAGCGTGATCAGGTTGATCGAGAGGCCGAACAATTGCAGGACAAAGAAGGTCCCGATCAGGGATACCGGGACGGCCAGGGTCGGGATCAGCGTGGAACGCAAATCGCCGAGGAACAGGAAGACGACCAGAGACACTAATACGAAGGCCTCGAACAGGGTGTGGAGCACCTTCTCGATGGAGGCGTCCAGGAACTTGGAAACGTCGTAGCTGATCTCATATTTCATGCCGTGAGGGAAACGCTCCTTCTTGATCTCCTCAAGCTTCTTCTTGACCTCTTCAATGACCTCGGCAGCGTTGGTGCCAGGGAGCTGCTTAAGAACGATGGCAGCAGACGGATGGCCATCGATGTCCGAGTAAATGTTGTAGTACGAAGCGCTCAGATCGACCTCGGCAATGTGCTTGAGCCGCACGTTCTCCCCGTTAGGGTTTGCCTTGACAATGACGTTTTCATACTGCTCCGGCCTGTCGTAGCGTCCCACCCAGGTCAGGACGTACTCGACCGTTTGCGACGTCTTGCCCGTGGCCTGGCCGAATCGGCCGGGCGAGCCAATAATGCTCTGTTCTCCCAGGGCCTTCATGATGTCCGCGGCGGACAGGTTGTAGGCGCGCATGCGGTCGATATCGAGCCAGACCCGCATGGCATACTGGCGGCTGCCGAGAATTGTGGCGCTGCCAATACCATGGATCCGCTTGATCTCGGGCAGGAGATCGACAAAGGCGTAGTTGTAAATGAAATTCTGGTTGTGGCCTGGCTCCTCACTGTAGATGTTCACGTACATCAGCATGCTCGTCATGGACTGCATGACGATGATCCCCTCCAGGTCCACCAGGGGAGGGAGCCTGTTCTTCACGGTTTGGATGCGGTTTTGCACGTTCAGGACCGCCACGTTGGGGTCCGTGCCCGGCTCGAAGATGATTGTGATCGTTGCTTCGCCGGCACTGGTGGCGGCGGAGGCCATGTAGCGCATATCCGGTACGCCGTTGATGGCCTGCTCCAGGATGACCAGAACTGAATCGACCAACACATTGGCGCTGGCGCCGGGATAAGCAACCGTGACCACGACACTCGGGGGCGCAACGTTGGGGAACTGGGATATGGGAAGGGTTTTGATGGACAGCCCTCCCAGGAACAAGATGATGATCGAGATAACAATGGCCAATGCCGGTCTATAGAGGATATTTGCAAACATGGTTGGGTTTCCGTACCGGGAAGCGGTTGCTGTTCTTCCTTGTTTTTCCGTTTTGCAAGAACCTGTTCCGGCCGAGCCCGCGCGGGTCGAGGGAAAGCCACGCCGGCCGAAGGAGCGGCTCGACCTGGAAGCCGATCAGGGGTACGACTCTGAGGCGACCCGGTAGCTGCTCTGGTGGTTCGGGATCGAGCCGCACATCGGCAAGTGGGGCACCCCGCACAGGAGTGGGCTGGGGAGGATCCGGTGGGTGGTTGAGCGCACCATCAGCTGGCTCTATGGGTTGGGTTCGTCGGGCAGCTCATCCTGATTCGTCCGCCCTTCAAGTCGGCTGAGGACAAGCAGCGCCCCTACTACGGTGTCATATGCTAAATACGGCACATTCCCCGATTTTCTGGCATCGCCTAACAAAATATTTCTAAGCTTCCTTGTCAAGGAGAGAGCAGCTGCCGGTCAGCGAATTCCCAGATGGCAAAAAGACCTTGATTCGTATGTGAAGTGAGATTACAGTTTGGGAGCCGCCCAAGAAGAACTTCCGGGTTTAGCGACGCTTCGCAAAAGCGTCGTGAGCCTGACTGACTGACGACGCTTCTGCGAAGCGTCGCTAACCGAAGTTAATCTTGGACGTTGTTTTACTTTGACTAGGGAGACAGGCAAGGATGCCGCAACAACCGGACAAAGGGAAAACGGCTTACCGACAAAACCAACAGACACTCGCTGAATTATTCTGTCGTTTTCCCGACCCGCGCGCGCGCCGTGAATTAGAGGAGTTTCGGATCAAGTTTGAAGCGGAATTTGGTGGGACCGACATTACAAAACACTACACGACGACGCTGCAGAAAGAGGATCAAGAATGGTTGATGGAGCACCATCCGAAACGATATTGGGATGGACTTCCACCATTCGTACAGGCGTTCCTACGAGCCAAAGTGGTCGCTGCGCACCAAGTGGGCAAATTGGACGACATGCCCAATGCAATCTTGCGGCTTTATCTCAGTGGACAGCTGACGGTCGAATACGGCCGGGGTAAAGGTTTCCAACGTTGACTTGCACTCACAAGCATGGGTCTACTTGGCTTTTTCTTCAGCCTGTTCCTCACTGGTCGAGGGATCTTTTGCAGTTATTAGATCCGATCCCGACTCCCATATTGCTACCAAAGCAGCAGGAATCGTTGCCTCCTGGGGACGAGCTTCCGCGGGTGAAGTATACCTCTCGCCGTCTGTCGAGAACTTGTCAAACATCGCGATCTGCCCCGTCGTCTCGTCGTAGACGAACAGCTCGCCGTAGCGCGCCCAGTTGATGAAGGTGGCGAACGCTTTTTCGTAGTTCTCCTCGGGCAGGTTGAGGATCAGGGTTTCCCGCACCACCTCGCTGTCGATGGGACCGCCCGCGCGGCGGAGCATCTCCGCGGTCACGCGGAACAGCTGCAGCTGAAGGGTGCGCTCACGCCAGATGGCTTTGCGATCCGCGCGGCTCGCCTTGACGAAGCGACGGCCCTCGTGGTCGAGCTCGACCAGGCGGCGCGGCGTGGTGACGAAATCCAGCAGCTCGGCGGCCTTGACCACGTTGATGAGTCGGCCGAAGTCGCGGCGCGTGTCGGCGGCGATGTGGAAGACGTCGTCCCGACCGCCGTGAACGTCGAGGTATGCCAGCAGAACCTCGATCTCGCCGGCCGTCGCGTCCGGCAGCGGCTCGAATGCTTTGTGTACGGCAATCTCACTGAGAGGCTCATCCACCTCGTCCTTGAGGAGCTTGCGCCCGTCGGCCAGCTTACCGCACAAGTAATAAAGGCCGGGAATTACCAAGACCCCTATGACGGTGCCCACGAGCATCCCGCCAACTCCGGTGGTGCCGATGGTGCGGTTTCCGATGGCTCCGGCGCCGGTGGCAACGACCAACGGAAGGAGACCCGCGATGAAGGCGAAGGAGGTCATCTGAATCGGCCGGAAGCGCAATTTTCCTCCTTCGACGGCTGCCTCGCGCAGGGGCACGCCCTCCCGGCGCCGTTGCACTGCGAACTCGACGATCAAGATCGCGTTCTTGCCGAGCAGACCGACCAGCATGATCAGACCGATCTGGGCGTAGACGTCGTTGGACAATCCCATGGCCTGCAGCAACAGAAAGGAGCCGAAGATGCCGACCGGCAGCGACAGGATCACAGCCAGCGGCAGGATGAAGCTCTCGTATTGCCCAACCAGCACCAGATAGACGAAGACGACGACGATCAGGAAGATCCAGACCGCAATCGGCAGCCACAGAAACACTTCCTTTTTCGACTCGTCGTAAGAGAGACCGGACCAGCCGATGTCGTAGCCTTGAGGAAGCGTCTTGGCGGCGACCTCCTTGATTGCCTGGATGGCTTGCCCCGTGCTATAGCCAGGAGCGGGAGCGCATTGAATGGCAGCGGAGGTGTACAGGTTATACCGGGTGATTTCGTTCAAGCCCTGCTTCTTTTCGATCTTCATGAACGAGGAGTAGGGGACCATGTCCCCCTGCTCGTTCTTGACGAACAGGTTCGCCAGGTCCTCCGGGTAGCGGCGGAACTCCGGCCGAGCCTGGACGAAGACCTTATAGAACTGGCCGAAGCGAATGAATCCCTGCTCCCATGTGCTGCCGATGAGGATGTTGAGGTTGTCCAGCGCTGCCTTGATCGACACGCCCTTCTGCATGGCCACGTCGTTGTTGATGATCAGCTCGTACTGCGGGTAGTTGGCGGCGTAGAAGGTGAACAAATTCGTCACCTCCTCGTGTTTGCGCAAGGCATCCATGAACTTGTCAGTCACTTCGCCGAGTCGCTCGTAGTTGGCAGAGTTTGTCTTGTCGAGCACGAGCGTGGAGATGCCCCCGGCGGTACCAAAGCCGGGAACCGCGGGGGGTTCAAAGAACTCCAGCTTCACGTTGCTCATCGTACAGCATTTTTCCTCAAGCTCTTGAATGATCTGCCGCGCGGTCCGCGTGCGGTCGGACCAGTTTTTCAGGTTAATGATACAGGTTCCTGAGTTCGAGCCGCGCCCCTCGGTCAATACCTCATAACCGGCCAACGAGGTGACGGAGCTGACTTCCTTGAGCTTTCTGGCGATCTTTTCCAGCTCCTGGGATTTGGAGTTGGTGTATTCGAGCGTGGAGCCTGGAGGCGTCTGGAGGACCGCGTAGATGATGCCCTGGTCCTCGCCTGGGATAAAACCTGTCGCCAGCTGCGTGTTGACGACAACAATCCCGGCGGCAAAGCCCCCGACGACGCCGATGGTGACGGAGCGGCGCGTGATGACCCGCCGCAGAATCGCGGCATAAACGCCCGTGACCTTCTCGACGAGCCAGTCGAAAGGACGCCGCAGTAAGGGCAGAAGATTCAGCAGAAGACCTGGCTTCCCCCACAGATACCACAGCAGAAAATTCAGCAATACGACCAGCAGTCCTGCGAGAATATACAGCAGAATGACCAATGGTCCTCGCTTATTCGCGTGGCTCCCGTGGCTCGTGTGGGGCTTGAGAATCATGGCACAGAGGACCGGCGTGAGCGTCAGGGCCACCAGACCGGAAAGAATGATGGACGTGGCCATGGTGATGCCGAACTGGCGGTAGAAAGTGCCGACCGCCCCGGGAATGAAGGTCACCGGAACGAAGACGGCGGTCATCACCAGGGTGATGGCGATGATCGCGCCGCTGATCTCCTGCATAACCTCCATGGTCGCCCGATAGGGTGAGAGGTGCTTCTCCGCCATCTTGGCGTGTACCGCCTCGACCACTACGATCGCGTCGTCCACCACGACGCCGATCGCAAGCACCATCGCGAAAAGGGTGATCAGGTTGATCGAGAGCCCCATCAGCTCCAAGACAAAGAAGGTCCCGACCAGCGACACCGGAACCGCAAGGGTCGGGATCAGCGTGGATCGTAAATCTCCAAGAAACATGTAGACCACCAGCGACACCAAAATGAACGCCTCAAGCAGGGTGTGCAGCACCTTTTCGATGGAGGCGTCCAGAAATTTGGAGACGTCGTAGGCAAATTCGTAGTGCATCCCGCGAGGGAATGATTCCTTCTCGATCTGCTTAAGCTCCTTCTTGATATCCTCGATGACCTGGGCGGCGTTGGAGCCGGGAGCCTGCTTGAGAACGATGGATGCCGCGGGATGCCCATTGATGTCCGAGTAAATATCGAAGAATTGGGGCCCCAATTCGACCTCGGCAACATCCTTGAGCCGCAGGATCTCACCCTGAGGATTGGCTCGGAGTACGAGGTTCGCATACTGCTCGGGTTTGTTGAAGCGCCCGGGGTAGGTCAGGACGTACTCTTTGGATTGCGACGTTTTCCCCGTGGCCTGGCCGAGTCGTCCGGGCGAGCCAATCACGCTCTGATCCGCTATCGCTTTCATGACGTCGTCGGAGTTTATCCGGTAGGCGCGCATGCGGTCGGGATTCAGCCAGACCCGCATCGCAAAGATGCGGTTGCCGAGATTTCGAGGGATGCCCATGCCGTGGATCCGCTTGAGCCTCGGCATAACATAAACGTTCGCAAAGTTGAACAAATCTTTCTGATCGGCGTTTGGATTCGTACTGTAAATGTTCACATACATCAGCATGCTCGGCACGACCTGGCTGACGAGAATGCCCTCCCGTACCACCAGCGGCGGGAGCTGGAACAGCACGATGTTGACCCGGTTTTGCACGTTCACGACATTGATGTTGGGGTCTGTGCCCGGCTCGAAGTAGATGATGATGGCCGCCTCACCGGCACTGGTGGCCGAGGAGCTCATGTAACGCATGTTCTGGACGCCGTTGATGGATTGCTCCAGCGGAACCAGAACCGAATCGACCAAGACATTGGCACTGGCGCCGGGATAAGAAATGGAGACCATGACGGTCGGCGGCGCGACGTCGGGGAACTGAGCGACCGGTAGGGTCTTGATCCCGAGCACCCCCAGGAACAGGAGGATGATAGAGATCACGATCGCCAAGGCCGGTCTATGGAGGATTTTCGTGAACATGGTTCTGAGGTGAGTCTCTTGGTTGCCGTACGGAGAAGCGGTTGCTATTCGGCATGGTTCTTTTGGTTTGCCAGGACCTCTTCCGGGGACCGAAGCTCGTATTTCACTTTCTCGCCGTCGCGAACCTCCCGCACCCCCTCGAGAACGATCCGGTCGTTCACATCAAGTCCCTTCTTGATTACGAAGATGTCCTCCAGCTCATTCTGGGTGACGATCTCGCGCTGATGCACCTTGTCTTGTTGGTCGATAACGTAAACGTAGCGCTTGTCGAGAATTTCAAAGACCGCTCGCTGAGGGATGACGATGGCGTTGTTCAACGTTCGGTGGATCAATATGGTGCCGGTCTGACCGTGACGCAGCAGACCGTATGGGTTCGGAAAATCCGCGCGGAAGGGGATGTTCCCGGTCTCGTTGTTGAATTTGGCCTCTATCGCGCCGATCGTGCCGAGATAGGGGAACTTGCTGCCGTTCGCCAGCAAAAGCTCGATTCGCGGAGCCTCCTTGTTCTGACCTACGTGGGCCATGTAGTCGAGATAGCTAGCCTCGGGCACATTGAAATAAACCCACATCACGCGGTTATCGGACAAGGTCGTGAGGACGTCCCTCTCCTTGATCAGGCTGCCTTCCCGCTCGTGCAGGGTGTCGACGATGCCGTCGAAAGGTGCTGTGATGTCGGTAAATTTCAATTCGGCCTCCGCCAGCTTTGCATGGGCCAGGGCCTTTTCCCATTTGGCCTTGTGCAGCGGCACCTCCTTCTCGGAGACCACATTCTTCTCGGACAAACTCTTGGTGTAAACGTACTCCAGCTCCAGGAGCCTGGCCTCGGCCTTCGCGGCCTCGAACTTTGCCTGGTAAAGGATCGGTTTGATCTTGAACATCAGCTCCCCCTCTTTCACCGTCTGCCCCTCCTGGACTAAGATCTTCTCAAGATACCCCTCCACCAAGGCACGCACATTTATGTGTCGCTGTGCGTGGATCTGGCAGACATAGGGCTGGGCGAGGATGACGTCCTTTGCCTCCGGACTGGTGGCGATGATCTTATGGTGCTCCTGGTGGAGCTGCTCCTTGTGAATGTCGCAAGCAGGGAGGGAGAGGGAAATCAGCGCCAGGATGATGGCCGGGATCGATGAGACTTTCTTCATAAAATCGTTCCCTCGCTAGGTAACCACCTGTCACAAGGTGAATACGGCACAAGAAGTGTTTTTCCAGCACCATCGAGAAGAAATTTTCCGAGAGCCGGCCACTTTTTCACCTTACGATGTGAGGCGGCTTGGTTTCGGCCCCTCACAAGATGGCGAGCCGGGTGCGTAAGCGACCGGAGCTTTGCCGAATGACTCCCGTCGCTAACGCTCCCGGCTTGCCAAAAAGTTACAATTCCTTAAGCAAACGAAATGCCAGAAGCTGGTCGAGCGGCCGGATTCGGCGCAAGCTCCGAAATGACAAGCAATAAATCCAAACAATGGGAATCCTCTCACGGCAATCCCTTGCTTCTTTTGGTCAAGCATGAGCCAGATTGGTCAGCATGTGAACACGCCCGGACGATCCAGCTGGTTCTCCTTGACCGGCTCGGCGGATGGATCGGCCAGGCGGATGGACCGGTTGACGTTGAGCTGGTTCTGCTTCTTCGGATCAAGCCCCAGGGGACAGCTCTACTGCTTACCTCGGCTTACCAGCCGGTCTACGAACCGTTCCACCCGCAGCAACGATGCCGTCAGCGCCAGGCCCAGCAGTGTCAGCAGCATCGTCACGCACGAGGCCGCCGCGACCAGCGGCGTCAGGGTGTAGCGGAGGTTGGGCCAGATCACTTTCGGCAGCGTCTCGGTGTCGGGCGTCGCAAGGAACAGGGCGATCATGAACTCGTTGAGCGACAGCACGATCCCCATCACCGCCCCCGACAGCACGGCCGGCAGAATCAACGGCAGTGTCACCCGGCGAAACGTCAAGAACGGCGACGCTCCCAGACCACGTGCCGCCTCCTCCAGCGACGGATCGACTTCCTCCAGAGCCGAGCGGACGACGAGGAACACGACCGGCAGACTCCACAACCCATGCCCCGCAGCCAGCGACCATAGCGATCCCCAAAGTCCCAGAAACCGCAGCCACGGCAGCAGCCCCATCCCCAGCACCACTGCCGGTACGAACAGCGGCAGCAGCACCACACCGGACAGCAGCCGGCGCCCGCGGAAATGGTAGCGCGTCGCCGCCACGGCCAATCCCGTCCCGCCCACCAGCGACCCAACGACGGACAACCCCGCTACTTTCAGGCTGTTCCACAGGCCAGCCGTCCACTGCGGCAGCTCGAAAAAGCGCCGATACCAGCGCAGCGACAGCTCCCCGCGCGGCGGCTCCAACAGCTCACTCGGCGTGAAGGAGATCCACACCGCGTAGGCCAACGGCCACAGCAACAACAAGAGTGTCCCCAGGCCGAAGACATTTTCAAACAAACGGGATAGCGAAAGACTTCGTCTCATGGCATGCTCCGCCAGCGTCGGAGGATCCGCGCCGGTACCTGATACAGCGTCAGGCAAGCGGCGAGGGTGACGAGCATGAGGACCGCCGTCGCCGCGCCGCGTGGCCAGTTGATGTTCTCGAAAGTTTGCCGTTGCACCTCGACGGCGAGCGTCAGCTCCTGGGGACTGCCCAGCAGCACAGGGCCGATGAATGCCCCTAATGCCCAGATCAGGCTGAGCAGCGCCGCCAGGGCGATTCCTGGGGCCGATAGCGGCAAGGTCGTGCGCCAGAAGGCCCACAGCGGTCCCGCGCCCAAGCCGCGCGCCGCGGGAAGCAATGTGGGGTCGATGCGGTCGAGCGCGGCGACCAGTACCAGCACCGCATAGGGGAGAATCAGATACGTCTCGCCGATCAGCACGCCCGGCAGATTGTGAAACAACGTTACCGGCTCCGATACCGCGCCCAACCCGACGAGCAGCCCGTTGACTGGGCCGGAGCTGCTGAGCAGCAGCTCCAGGCCGTAGATGAGGACCAGGACGTTGGCGAGCTTTGGCAACACCACGGCCGTCAGGGCGAGCGACTTGGCTCGCGGCGGGAGACGATGAATAAACAGCGATAGCGGATAGGCAATTGCCAGGGTGATGCCGGCCACGCCGACGCCGAGAAGAACGGTGAAGGTCAACACCTCGCGGAAGTAGGTTTCGCCCAGGAGCGTCCGATACGCTTGAAGCGTCCAGGTGCCTGGCTTGTAGAAGCCGCCGCCGCCGATCCCGAATCCGCTGCGGCCGCCGCCTTCGTAAAGGCTGACGCGGACGAGCTGTAGCATCGGCGCGACAAAGAACAACAGCAGCAGGGCCACCGCTGGCGCGACCAGCAGATAAGGCCGACCGCCATGTCGGGAACGATGTGGTGTCATGGGTCGTCTTCGGGAATGATCCAAACGGCATCGTCGGGAACGCCGAGCGTCAGCTCGTCGCCGTCGCCGGCCTCTCCGGGCCGGCAGCAAACGCGGACGCTGACGGAGGGCGTCACCGCTACCTGAAGCACCTGATGCGCTCCGAGAAACAGCCTGCTGGTGACGCGGCCGGTCCAACGGGTCGGGCAGTGCTCCGCCGCTGGGCCGACGAGGAGCTTCTCGGGGCGGATCATCGCCCAGTTTCCTGTAGCCGTCTTCCCGCGAAGCGAGAGGCCGCCTTCGAGCTGAAAGCGGTCGTCTGTTACGTCCGCGATTCGCAGCAGGTTTGCCAGGCCGAGGAAGCGGGCGATGAACGGCGTGCGCGGACAGTTGTAGAGAACGCGCGGCGCATCCACCTGCAACAGCCCTCCGCCGAGCATGACGCCGACGCGGTCGGCCAGCGACAGGGCTTCTTCTTGATCGTGGGTCACCAACAAGGTGGTTACGCCGGTGGTGCGTTGAATCTCCTTGATCTCGAGCCGCATTTGCTCGCGCAGCTGGCGGTCGAGATTGGTAAGCGGCTCGTCGAGCAACAGTAGTTTCGGCCGAATGACAAGCGCACGAGCCAGGGCGACTCGCTGTTGCTGGCCGCCGGACAGCTCACGCGGCCGGCGACCGCGTTCGGCCGGCAACAGGCCGACGCGGTCGAGTATATCCTCGATGCGCTGTTGCCGTTCGGGTCGCGGTACTCCGCGCGCCTCCAGTCCGAAGGCGACGTTGGCCCGCGCCGACAGATGCGGGAAGAGGGCATAGTTCTGAAACACCATGCCGATGTCGCGCCGTTCTAACGGCGTGTCGGTGACATCGGTATTGGCGAGGAAGACGCGCCCGGCATCGGGCGTAAGGTAGCCGCCAATGAGTCGCAACAGGGTGGATTTCCCACACCCGGACGGCCCGAGCAAGCAGAACAGGCTGCCGGCCTCCAGGCGGAGATTGACCCGATTCACGGCGGGCGCACTGCGGCCGAACGAACGTGTCAGCTCTTCCAGCCGCAGCGCGTCGGTAATCCCCAAATTTGACGCCCTCACCCTCGATTCTTCTTCCCAGGGTCATGAGACCCTGGGAAAATTGGAATTAACTCCCCTTCCGCAACACTTCCTGATCCCACGTGGTCACGATGTTGTCCCAGTCCTTGAAATAGGCTTCGTAGGGGTAATACTGAGCTGCCTTAAGCTGTTCTTCGGTCGAGGGGAAAATCCGCTTCCAAAGGGGATCGGCCTCGGCCGTTTTCTTGGCCACGGAAACAATGGGCGTCATCGAGCCGCCCCGGGCATATTCGGTTTGCACTTCTTCGCTCAACAGGAGGTTGATCGCCTCCTCGGCCAGGGCTTTCACCTTGGTGCCTTCGGGGATGACCCAGATGACCTGCACGCACGCGCGGTCCTCGGCCGGCACCACTGCGCCGAGCTCCTTCCTGTGCGGCAGCGCCTGGAGGATCTCGCGGGTGTGCATGTTGCCGATGGCGCAGTTCTTTTGGGTCAGGTTCAACACCATATCGGTCGAGGTCGGCCACCAGAGCTTGACCCGGTCGCGATGCGCCTTGGCGAAATCGAAGACGCCCTTGAGGTTGCTGTTCACTTCGGCGTGAGCGGTGCCGGGCTTGCCCTCCTGCGACACCTTCATGCAGGCAAAGGTGTAAAGCGACATGTAAAACGAGTTATAGATCCCGAGTTTGCCTTTCACGCTGTCTCTCAGCAAGTCGCCCCAGCTCTTCGGCTCGAAGTCGATCAGCTCCTTGTTGTAGGCCAGTGTCATCACCGATTCGGGATATGTGATGCCGTAACCGTCCTTGTACACCCAGGTGTCGAGAACCGATGGACAGAGGTTAGCCGTATTCGGGATGCGCGACAGGTCGAGCTTTTGAAACAGCCCTTCCTTGATCGCGGGGTAGCCCTGCGTCGCGTCGGTAACGACCAGGTCGAACGCCGGCTGTCCGGGGGGCGACGCCTTCAACTTGGGGATCGAATCCCACCAGCCCGGATCGACGACGACGGTCGCGCCGGTCTTCGCCTCGAAGCGCGGCACGAACGTCTCGCGGAACATCTTTTCCGTGGCCCCGGTGTAGACAAAGACGCGTAGCTTTTGTCCCCGAAATTCACCGCTTCCAATGCCGTCGGAATTGCCCGAGGAGCAACCCAGAGCCGTGCCCAATCCGGCGGCGCCGGCGAGTCCGAGGAAGCCGCGGCGAGTAAGCGGAGTATTGAACGAGTCTTGCGTCATGTTGTCTGTCCATGTCTACCTAACATCGAGTGGCCATACCGGTAATTCGCCGCCGGATGGTCATCGGGAAGGTAGCGCCGCCCCTTCCCATACAGCTTTTCCCGTAATGTACCTTCTTCGTAGCTGGTCTTGTAAACGCCCCGTCGCTGCAGCTCGGGAACGACCATGTCCACAAAGTCAACAATATCCCCCGGGCTGACCATGTAGTGGACATTGAAGCCGTCCACGCCGGTTTCGTCCATCCATCCGATGAGCTCGTCCGCGATGGTTGCGGGGGAACCGACCAGCGCCGATTTCCCGCCGCCCAGATGGAGGGCGACCTCACGTAGGGTCCATCGTCGGGTCGGATCGGCCTTGGTGAATCCTTCCATGATCGTCCGGATTCCGTCGATCTCCACATACTCAAGCGGCATGTCCAGATCGTATTGGGAAAAATCGATGCCGGTATAGCCGCTGAACAGAGAGAGCGAGCCTTCTATGCTGACGTGCCGGCGATAGTCCGCCAGCTTGGCCTGCCCCTCCGCATCCGTCTTTCCCACGACGGCGCCGATTCCCGCGAAGATGACCAGACTCTCGGGATCGCGTCCGAGCCGCGCGGCTTGTTTGCGGATGTCCGATGCTGTGCCGGCCACGAATTTCCGGGTCGGGCCGGAAATGAAAACACACTCCGCGTGTTGGGCCGCGAATTGACGGCCCCTGGAGGATGCACCGGCCTGAAATAGAACGGGTGTCCGTTGCGGAGAAGGCTCGCAAATGTGATAGGCATCCATTCGAAAATACTTCCCCTGATGCCGCACTTTGTGAATCTTGTCCGGCCGGGCAAAAATCCGCTTCGCCTTGTCGCGCAGGACGGCGCCGTCTTCCCAGCTTCCCTCCCAGAGTTTGTACACCACCTGCATGAACTCGTCCGCCAATTCATATCGCTCATCGTGCGGTATTTGCCGATCCTGGCCGAAGGCCCTGGCCGCGCTGTCCATGTAGCCGGTGACGATGTTCCAGGCAAACCTCCCGTTCGTCAGATGGTCGAGTGTGGAAAGCCTCCGCGCGAAACTGTAGGGCGGCTCATGCGTCGGCGTGCCCGTGATGCCGAACGAAAGGTGCTTCGTGACCAGGGCCATCGCGGGCACTAAGAGGAACGGA
>Ga0335075_10009851_pt1 | contig 14533 bp, 13 predicted proteins | sample Lox_Sample_24_FD_206723 | JGI IMG/M metagenome (GOLD analysis project Ga0335075, IMG submission 206723) | Soil microbial communities from Loxahatchee National Wildlife Refuge, Florida, United States - Lox_Sample_2.4 | ecosystem: Environmental > Terrestrial > Soil > Wetlands | place: USA...
CGCTCCCTCGCGGAATGCTGATCGGCGTGCTCTGCGTCGTCGGGCTCTATCTGGCCGTCAACGCCGTGTCGCTGCTGGCGCTCGGGGTCTCGAATCTCGCGGCGACCAACGCGCCCGCCACCGATATCGCGAAGCTCGCGTTCGGAGCCCCGGGCGCGTGGATCATGACCGTCGTCGTCGCGCTCTCGACGCTCGGATTCGTCAGCAACCAAATCCTGACGTCGCCGCGCGTCTACTTCCAAATGGCGTCGGACGGCGTCTTCTTCAGGCAGCTCGCATGGGTGCACGTTCGCACCCGTGCGCCGGTGCTGGCAATCGTGCTGCAGGGAACGTTCGGCATCGTCATCGCGCTCTCGGGCGCCTACGACCAGATCCTCAACTACGTCACCAGCGTCGACTACGTCTTCTTCGGGCTGTCGGCGATCGCGCTGATCGTTTTCCGGCAGCGCGACGAGCGCGACGGCGCGCCGCGCCCGTTTTACGTGCTGCCCGGCCATCCGTGGACGACGCTGCTATTTCTGATCGTGGCTTGGGGCATCGTCGGCGACGTGCTGATAAAGTCGCCGGTCGCGACCTGCATCGGGATCGGGATTCTGCTTTCCGGCTTGCCGGTCTACGCACTGTTCGCGCGCCGCCGGCCCTCGCCTCCGACGGTCGAGGAGTCCGCGACGTGAAGCGCTGGCTGCGGATCGTCGCCGTCGCGCTGCTCGCGGCTTTCGAGATCGCGTGCTTCGTCGTCGCGGCCGTTACCTGGAACCAGCCCCAGGGGTTCTTCGGCTGGAACACGGCAACCGACGGCGTGACCGTCGCCAACGTCGAGCCGAACCTTCCGGCCGCGCGCGCGGGAATTCGAGCCGGAGACCGCCTCGTCTACTCGACGTTGCCCGTCTTGGGCCGGATCAATACCGTGCTGACCGAAAATACCTACGCCGGCGCGACGCTCGCGTTCCAGGTGGAACGTCGCGGCACGGTTCGACGGGTCACGATGACGACCCAGTCGCTGCCGCCGACGTACGGTGCCGCACAAATACTCTACACCTTCGGCGGCCTGACGCTCGGCTTGGTCTCACTGGCGCTTCTGCTCCTCCGGCCCAATGCCCTGACCTGGGGCTTCGCGTTCCTCGCGCCGCCGCTGGTCCTGCCGGAAGCGCTGTTTCTTTGGGCGCAACGCCAGGAGAGCGCGGTCGCGTATTACGTCATCGGCGTCCTCTACGGCCTGCAAGCCGCCGGCATCATGCTCTTTGCCGCACGCTTTCCCGCGAATCGTCCGCGCGGGGTTTCGCGGATCGTCGATCGGCTGGCGCTGCCCGTCGGGGCGGCAACCGGAGCGGTGTACGCGTACGTGACGTTTGCCATCTACTCGCTTCCTGCACCGCCGCCGCGTTGGATTCTGGACGCTCAGGACTGGGCGCTGGTGGGTTTTGCGACGCTGTGCGCGCTAGCCGCGCTTTCGTACACGTATGCGACGGCCGCACGCGCCGAACGCAGCCGGCTGGCACCCGTGATCGCGACGTTCGTGACCTTCGTCGTCACCTCGGCGCTGCTCGATTTTGCCGACGTGATCAGCAGCAACGTTTCGGTCTACATCTTTTGGAACGTCGCGTTCGCGATCTCCGCGACGCTGGTGGCCGCCGCGGTAGCCTACGGCGTGGTCAAGCATCGCATCATCGACATCAATTTCATCGTCAGCCGGACGCTGGTCTTCACGATATTGACCGCCGGCGTGGTTGCAGTCTTCACGCTGATCGAGTATCTGGTCGGAAAACTGCTCGAAGAGGGGCGGCTCGCGCAGATCATCGAGGTTGGGGCGGCGGTCTGCATCGGCGTCTCGCTGAACTTCGTCCACGCGCGCCTCGACCGCGCGCTCGACGTCGTCTTCTTTCGAAGACGGCACCTGGCCGAAGAACGCCTGGCCGTCGCCGCCCGAACGCTGCCCCACGCTACGTCGGTGCAGCTGGTCGACGCGATGCTCGTCGACGAGCCGGCCGATGCATTCGACCTCGCCTCGGCGGCGCTGTTCCGCCGCAAAGGCGAGCGATACGTGCGCGCGGCCGGCAAAGGCTGGAGCGACGATTGCGCGACCGCGCTCGATCGCGACGACCTCCTGGTGGTGCGCTTACGGGCCGAACTCGCGCCGCTCGGAATCGGTCATCTGCGATGGGGCCGGTCCGACGTCCCCCACGGTGAGGCGCAACCGGTCTTCGCCGTGCCGGTGGCTTCGGGTCACGAACTCGAAGCGGTCGCGATCTACGGCGCGCACGCCAGCGGCGAGGATCTCGATCCGGACGAGCGGCGCAGCATTTCCGCCCTTGCGGCCGGCGCAGCCCTTGCCTACGACAGCATCGCGCGACGCAGCTTACGGCACGACGTGGAACTGCTGGAGGCCGAGAACCGCACGCTGCGCGAGATCGAGAGCCGGCTGACCGGGCTGATCGACCGGCGGCTTCGTCCCGGCGACGGGGAGACCGCGCCTTGACGCGCAAGAAAATGCCAGGGAGGAATCGACCCATGCCGAGGTCCCGTGCTTTTCGGATGGCGGCGACGCTGCTGACGGTCGCGGCCGCGGTCGCCTCGTGCGGTCAGCGTTCGGCCGGCGGCGGGACTTCGTACGTTCCGCAAACCGCCAATCGCGCGGCGATGGCGGCACCGGAAGGCGGCGCCAAGATCGGCATACTCGGCACCGGGCGGAACGCCAAGCTCGACGCAATGGTCGTCACGTTCATGCGAACCTATCGCGTTCCCAACGCGCAGCTCGCCGTGTCGAGCCGCGGCAAAACGGTCTTCTCGCATGCCTACACCTACGAAGGCCTGGCCAAATCGACGACCACGACCTCGACGATCATGCGGCTGGCCAGCATTACCAAAGCCTGGACGGACGCGGCGATGTATCAGCTCATCCGCGCGCACGAGGTGAACCCCAATGCGAAAGTATTCGCCTATCTCGGGATCACCAAGCCGCTGCCCGCGAGCGCCAAGGTCGACCCGCGCGTCTACCGCATCACGATCGAAGACATGATTCTCCACGAGTCCGGGTGGGACGACGGCAAATCGGGCTACGATCCGACCTTCGGCATGCGCGCGACGGCGCTCGATCTCGGGCTCAAACGAGCCATCGATCCGACCCAATACGTGCAGGCGCAGCTCGCGCAGCCGCTGCAGGAAGCCCCGGGGACGACCTATGCGTATTGCAACTTCTGCTACAGCGTGCTCGGGATGGTGATCGCCAAAGCCTCGGGCACGAGCTATGCCGATTATATCGCCAAGAAGGTTGCCGCACCGCTGAAGCTCGACAACGTGCGGCTCTCGCCCACGATCGGGAAACGGCTTCCGCACGAGGTCGCGGAGTACTACTCGGCGTACAGCGGGCCGTCCGCGATCTACGTGCTTTCGAAAAAACAGTATCCCTACCCGTACGGCGGCGACGGGATGATCTTGGAGATCGCCGGCGGCGCGTCGGCGCTGGCGACCAACGCCGAGTCGATGCTCGCCTACATGAACGACTACGTCATCTGGGGCGTCGGCACGCCGCAGCCTGGCGCGCATTGGGCGCGCGAGGGTTCGATGCCCGGCACGAACTCGTGGTCGGACCAGCTGCCCAACGGCAAGAACTTCGCGTTCATCGTCAACACGCGGCAATACGACTATCCCGCCGACACGTACGTCTTCGAGAACCTCCAAGCCGCGATCGAGCAGGTCCTCGACCCGGGCGTCTCGCCGGCAGACGTGCACCGTTTTAGCGCGATGTCGCCGCGCTAGCGCGAGCCGTCAGGAGCGCACGGAGACGCGGTGATGGATCTTTCCGAACGGCACGAAATGCCGTAGCGGGACGTCGGCCTCGGCCGCGTGCCGGATACCGGCGACGACCGCGGCCAAACAAACGGCGCCGATGACGATTCCGACCCAAAATGCGGCGTGCAGCCCGCCGGCCAGCGCCGCGTCGGCACTCGCTCCGGCACGTTGCAGCTGGGCGGTCCTAAGCTCCTGGGCGAACGCTCCGAGCGCCACGCCGAAGCCGATCCCGAGCTGCAGCGCGAAGCTCATCGCCGCCGACGCACTGCCCTCGTCGGCCTCGTCGACGTGCGCGAGCCCGGCAATCATGCCGCTCTGGTATGCCAGCATGCCGCCGAAAACGCCGACGCAGGTTCCCGGCAAAATCGACGACCAGTACGACGAGTCCGGCCGCATGAAGAGCAAGATCGCCTCGCCGCCTACCATAATTGCGCTCGCCCAGATGCCCATCGCCCGCACGCCGATGCGCCGGCAGATCGGCATCGTCAGCGGCGCCGCCACGAACGACGTTACCAGCGTCGACGGAAGAAACGCGAGCCCCGTCGCCAGCGCGTCGTATCCCGATACGCGTTGGGCGTAGATCGACGTAAAGACCATGATGCCGGCGTACGACATCGGCTGCAGTGCGACGACGCAAGCGCCCGATAGGAGGTCGGGATAGCGGAACAGCCGCGCCGGAAGGATCGGCTCGGCCGCGCGCCGCTCGACCAGTACGAATGCGGCTGCCAGCGCGACGGCGAGCAGCGCGCGCAGGCCGGTAGCCACCGAGGCGACGCCGTCGCCGGGGATCAGTTCGATCGTGTAGACGACGGTCACGAGCGCCGCCGTCAGCAGCACCGCTCCGGCGACGTCGAGCTTGCCGCGACGTTCCCCGCCGCGGTCGGCTGGAACGGTGAACGGAAGACACGCGAAAACGGCCAGTGCAAAGGGAACGTTGACGAAGAGCACCGATCGCCAGCCGAGGTACTGGACCAGCACCCCGCCGAGCAGCATGCCGACGGCGATGCCCGAGCTTCCGATCATACCCCACAGCGAAATCGCGCGTGCGCGCTGCCCGCCCGGCGGAAACATCGACAGCACGATCGCGAGCGCCGCCGGGTTCACGAGAGCCGCGCCGAAACCTTGCAGGCCGCGCATTGCGATCAGCTCGGCCCCGTTCTGCGCGAGACCGCCCAGCAGCGACGCCAGCGTGAAGATCGCCAGGCCGGCGACGAAGAAACGCCGGCGGCCGAAAAGATCCGCGCAGCGGCCGGTGAGCATCAAGAAGCCGGCCAGAAAAATTGCGTACGTGCTCACGATCCATTGACCTTGCGCCGCCGACATGTGCAGCGACGACTCCATCGTCGGCAGCGCGACGGTAACGATCGAAAAATCGACCAGCAGCATGAAGAAGGTCGCGCTCAAGACCCCGAACGCGACCCACAGCTGCTTCGGTGGCGCAAGCGCCGCCGCGGCGCTCATCCGCGCATCAGCGCGTCCCAGTCTTCGCGTGGTATTCGCAGATTCTCCTCGGACAGGCGCGCGAGCGGTATTTTGGTGAGCCGCTCGCGTTCGCACAGGTCCCGGTCGTGCGTGTCGACGTAGAGCAAGCCGGTCACGAACTCGCCGCGCACCGAGGCGTCGTGAATCGTACGCAGAGCGTTGATCGCATCGGTCGGATCGTAATCGTCGCCGACCTTGCGCAACAGCACGTGTGCGCCGTCCTCCAGCTCGACGTCGTGGACCGTTCCGGGTTCGTAGTCGACCTCGATCTCGCGGCCGCTGGCGATGTAGTCGGCGGTATGCAGCACGACGTCGTGATCCTTGACGTAGGCGTAGCTCTTGGTCGAGCCTTCGTGGTCGTTGAAGGTTACGCACGGGCTGATCACGTCGAGGATCGCCGTGCCGCGGTGCGAGAACGCCGCCTGCAGGAGCGGAACCAGCTGCTTTCCGTCGCCCGAGAACGACCGTGCCACGAACGTGGCGCCGAGCTCGATCGCCAGCCCGCAGATGTCGATGGTGGCGTACTCGTTGACTTTTCCGCCCTTGAGTTTGGAACCGACGTCGGCCGTCGCCGAGAACTGGCCCTTGGTCAGGCCGTAGCAGCCGTTATTCTCGACGATATACGTGAGATCGACGTTGCGCCGGATCATGTGGCAATACTGCCCCAGGCCGATGCTGGCGGTGTCGCCGTCGCCGCTGATTCCGAGCACCATCAAGTCGCGGTTGGCGAGCTTGGCACCGGTCGCGGCCGACGGCATGCGGCCGTGCAGTCCGTTGAACCCGTGCGCCTGTTCGACGAAGTACGCCGGCGTCTTCGACGAACAGCCGATGCCGCTCATCTTGGCGAGATTGTGCGGCTCGACCCCGTACTCGAAGAGCGCCTTGATGAGGTGGTTGGTGATCGAGTTGTGGCCGCAGCCCGCGCAAAGCGTGGTCGGCAGCCCTTTGTAGACGTCGCGCGTCAGCCCGATGATGTTGAGATTGGCCGTCATAGTTTGTGGTTACTCCGCCACGACCGCGGGCGCGCGCTCGGCGTCGAGCACCGGGTCGACGATGGCGTGCGCGTCGATCGGCACGCCGTTGTAGTGTCGTATGGATTGCAGCCGCGGAATCAGATGCGTCGGCAGCTCGGTCCGCAAGATTCCGTAGAGCTGGCCGTCGCGATTCTGCTCAACGACGTAGACGCGATCGTGCCGCTGAATGAAGGTGGCGACCGCCGGCGAGAGCGGAAGCGCGCGGACGCGCAGGTAGTCGATTTTGAGCCCCGACTCGCCGAGACGGTCGCGCGCCTCCACGACCGCGTGGTGCGTGGTGCCGTACGCGATGATACCGACCTTGGATCCCTTCTCGTCGGCGATCGGTTCGGGCACGACCGTACGCGCGGTCTCGTGTTTGCGGACCAGACGGTCGAGATTGCGCTTCCAAACGTCGGGCATCTCGGAGTAGCGCGCTTCCTCGTCGTGTCCCGTCCCGCGCGTAAAGAAGCCCGCGTTGGCGTGCTTGGTCCCCGGAAGCGTCCGGTACGCGATTCCGTCGTTGTCGACGTCGCGGTAACGCCCCCAGGCCTTCATCGAACTGAGGTCGTCGGCGTCGAGAACCTTCCCGCGATCGAACGGCTTTTCCGGATACGGCAACGCCGGCGTCAGCCACGAGTTCATGCCGAGGTCGAGATCCGAGAGCACGAAGACCGGCGTTTGAAAGCGGTCGGCGAGATTGAAGGCGTCCATCGCAAACTCGTAGGCTTCTCGGACGGTGGCCGGCAACAGCACGATATGCTTGGTGTCGCCGTGCGAGAGCGTGTAGCTGAACGCTACGTCGCCCTGCATCGTGCGCGTCGGCAAGCCGGTCGACGGCCCGGCACGCTGCACGTCGAAGATGACGCCGGGAACTTCCGCAAAGTATCCGTAGCCGACGTATTCGGCCATCAGCGAGATTCCGGGGCCCGACGTCGACGTCATCGCACGCGCGCCGGCCCAGCCCGCCCCAAAGACCATGCCGGCGGCGGCCAGCTCGTCTTCGGCTTGGACGATCGCCACGTTTCGCTCGCCGGTTTGCGAGTCGACGCGGTAACGGTCGCAATACTGGATGAAGTACTCGCACAGCGAAGACGACGGCGTGATCGGATACCACGCGGCAACGGTGCAGCCGCCCATCACGCAGCCTAACGCCGCAGCGCGGTTGCCCTCCATGAAGAGCAGCCCGTCGGCCTTGCCGTGCATCGGCTCGAGCACGTACTTGTCGGTTTTTTCGAGGTGCTCGCGCGAGTAGTCGATTCCGACCTGGATCGCCGACATGTTGAGCTCGGCTGCCGACGCTTTCTTGCGGAACTGAGCGCGCAGCGCTTCCTCGACCGTTTCGGCTGGAATGCCCAGCAGATGAGCGAGCGTACCGACGTAGATCATGTTGACCAGATACTTGCGAAGATCGCCCTTATCGGCAAACTTCTCCTTGCCGAGCGCCCCGAATGGTACCGCGTAATACGTGAGGTCTTCGCGCTTGGTCTCGCCGGCCACCGGATAGGCGGAATCGTGGATCACCACGCCGCCCGGCTTCACGCCGGCGACGTCCTGCGGCCAGGTTGCTGCGTTGAGCGAGACGAGCACGTCGACGTCGCGCGTGCGGCATTGATAGCCTTTTGAGCTAACCCGCACGTCGAACCACGTCGGAAGCCCTTCGATGTTCGACGGAAAGACGTTCTTCGGAGCGACCGGGATGCCGAGGCGGAAGATCGCGTTGGTGAGGACGAGGTTCGAGGATTGGCTGCCCGAACCGTTGACCGTCGCCACCCGAATGGTGAAATCGTTGACGGTGCGCTGGTGCATCAGGATAGACCTATTTTGGGGCTGAGCGAGTCCTTCCTATATCGGCGATCCGCGACGACGCTGCGGCGGGTGGCTTGCGGAGGGCACGGTTTTCGAGCCGATCCGCCGGAGCTTGCCGCCGGCAATGGTATACGTTTCGACGTCGAACCGCGACGGGCAGCAGTTCGGATCGTTGGGCCCGTAGTTCGGATAGCGCGCGACGATGACGCCGCCGGCGACGTCGACGCCCAAATGGCCGCCCGAATCGAGATGTCCGGCATACGCTAGGCGATTCGCATCCGGGCCGGCGAAAATCAATTGCGTGAAGACGCCGCCGCTTCCGCCGCTGTCGAGCGGGATCGCAAGCGCGAGGGTGCCGTCGAGCAGGCGGCCCTCGCGCGCGTAGGCAGCGTCGAGATAACCGCCCACCGAGCCGCCTTCGGGCACGCCGCCGACGCGAACGTACGGATGACGCGTGCGATCGAACGCGCCTTCCGGGGGAACCGTCGGGTCGATATCGAGCTGGTGCGCTGCCCGCACCAGCGCGACCGCAGCCGCGTCGGAGATCGGCTGCGTGCCGGCGGCCGTCCACAACGGCAGTACCGCGGCGAACAACGCGGCGGCGGCGATTGCTTTGCGCATTTCCGTCCTCCGGAGAGAGGTTTCGCTTCCAAAAGAAAGAGGGCCCCCGTTCGGGAGGCCCTCTGCGATTCCCCGTTCGGGTCCGTCGCTTATTGGCTGTCGCTCTGCTGCTGCGTCAGATCGAAGGCGGTCGCGGCGTTTCCGATCGCCTGCGTCGCCGCCGACGACCCGCTTTGGATCGAGTTGGGTATGCCGAACGCATCGGTATCGCCGGTTGCGGGGGCGGCTTTGCCGCCGCCGCGGTGGTGATGGTGGTGTCCGTGCGAAAGCTCGCTTTGGAGCTGCTGCTGTTGGGCCGGCGTCAGAACGTTATTGATCTGCGCTGCGATTTGCTGCGGCGACAGACCCTGCGATTTGGCGTTTTGGAGGATCGACGTGATTTGCTGCTGCTGCGACTGCGAGAGATTGAGCGTCGATAACGGGCCGGCCAGCGGCTGAGCGGCCGAGACGGTCGCGAGCGCGTTCGCGGCGCTGACCGATAGGCTGGACGAGCCGATTGACGAGATGCTGCTCATGAGGCGTTCCTTTCCGTGCCGAAGAGGCGCCTTGAGGTTATCGGAGCGCTTGCTGAGAATACGGCTAGGAATCGGCAACCCGGAGCCGGCGGATCGTAAATCCTATGCCACGGATCGTCCGTACGAGCGGGTCCGGGAACGGTGCGTCGATCTTCCTGCGCAAGCCGACGATACAAGCGTCGACCGCCTTGCTCGAGGCGCGTTCTTCGCCGCCCCAGATCGACGAGAGCAACTCTTGACGGCTCACGACTCGGCCCGGACGGCGAAGCAGCGCTGCCAGCACGTCGAATTCGCGCGGCGTAAGGTCGAGCGTTCGGCCCGAACGGCTCGCGGTGCGCGTCGCCGGATCGAGGTGCAGATCCTCGAAGGTCACGTCGTCGCGATCGCGCAGCGCCGGCCGGCGCACGGCCGAATAGAGCAGGGCGATCAGCTCGGGCATGCTGGCCGGAAGACTGACGCAATGATCGGCTCCGCCGGCTAAACTCGCGATCCGCGTTTGCGTGCTCATCTCGACGCCGAGCATCACGACCGGCGCGTCGCTGTGGGCACGAACCAGGCTGAGAAACGAGATTCCGTCGATATCGGGAAGCGCGACGTCGAGCAGGACGACGTGCGGCCGGCCGTCGCGCATCATTCGGAAACCTTCGGACGCGTTTTCGGCCGATTGCACGGCAAAGCCGGCTCGCGCGAGCTCCGGCTCGAGAAAGGCCACGATACGCCGCTGTCCGTGGACGAGCAGCAGGCGCAGAGACGGCTCCATTGCGCGACCCTAGCGCGCGGGCCTTAGACAAATCTTAGGCCCGGCGTTTCCGCCGGGCCCGCGATTCTACGTGGCGGCGCAGCCGCTACATCATGTCGTAGCCGCCCATGCCGCCGCCGGGCATGCCGGCGGGCTCCTTCTTCGGCTCGGGCTTGTCGGCGACGAGCGTCTCGGTCGTCAGGATCAGCGCGCCGATCGAGGCCGCGTTTTGCAGCGCGGCGCGGCTGACCTTGAGCGGATCGATGATGCCCGCTTCGAACATGTCGACGACTTCGCCGGTCATCGCGTTGAAGCCGAACGGTGCCTGCTTCGAACGGATGTTGTTCACCTGAACCGACCCTTCGAAGCCGGCGTTCTCGGCGATCTGGCGAAGCGGCTCTTCGAGCGCCTTGCGGACGATCGCGATGCCGATCTTCTCGTCGGCCCACGTCGTTGCGTGACCGTTGGTCTTCGGCGGCTCGTACTTGTCGATCGCCTTGATCGCGTGCACGAGCGAGCTGCCGCCGCCGGGAATCATGCCTTCCTGAACGGCCGCACGGGTGGCCGAGAGCGCGTCCTCGATGCGGTGCTTCTTCTCTTTGAGCTCGGTCTCGGTCGCGGCGCCGACTTGAATGACGGCGACGCCCCCCGAAAGCTTGGCGAGACGCTCTTGCAGCTTCTCGCGATCGAAGTCCGAGTCGGTCTCTTCGATCTGCTTTTTGATCATCTCGATGCGGCCCTTGATCGCGTCGGCCTTACCGCCGCCGTCGACGATCGTGGTCTCTTCCTTCGTTACGGTGACGCGCTTGGCGCGGCCCAACTGGTCGGGTGCGACTTTGTCGAGCTTGAGACCGAGCTCTTCCGAGATCACCGTCGCACCGGTCAGGGTAGCGATGTCCTTGAGCATCTCTTTGCGGCGATCGCCGAAGCCCGGCGCCTTGACCGCAACGCTGGTGAACGTCCCGCGAAGCTTGTTCACGACGAGCGTCGCGAGTGCTTCGCCCTCGACGTCTTCGGCGATGATCAGCAGCGGCTTCTGGACTTGGACGACCTTCTCGAGCAGCGGCAGAATGTCGGCGATGGCCGAGATCTTGCGCTCCGTCACGAGGATGAAGGGATCGTCGAGCACGGCTTCCATGCGCTCGGAGTCGGTGACCATGTACGGCGAGATGTAGCCCTTGTCGAACTGCATGCCGTCCTTGGTTTCGACCTCGGTCTTGAGCGTTCTGGACTCTTCCACCGTGATGACGCCGTCTTTGCCGACCTTCTCCATGGCGTCGGCGATCAGGTCGCCGATCTCCACGTCGTTGGCTGAGATCGACGCGACTTGCGCGATCTTCTCTTTGGTGTCGACGTTCTTCTTGAACTTCTCCATCTCACCGACGGCGATCTCGACGGCCTTCTCGATACCGTGCTTGATCTGCAGCGGATTGCTGCCGGCGGTCACGTTGCGCAGGCCTTCGCGAATGATCGCCTGCGCGAGCACGGTGGCGGTTGTCGTACCGTCACCGGCGATGTCGTTAGTCTTGGAGGCGACTTCCTTGACGAGCTGGGCCCCCATGTTTTCGAACACGTCGGGCAGCTCGATCTCCTTGGCGATCGTCACGCCGTCGTTGGTGATCGTCGGCGAGCCGAATTTTTTGTCGAGAACGACGTTACGGCCCTTGGGTCCAAGCGTCACCTTTACGGCGTCGGCGAGGACGTTCGCTCCGCGCTCGAGCGCGCGGCGGGCGGTTTCGTCAAAAACGAGTTGCTTTGCAGCCATGATAAAGTTTCAAAACTCCTTAAACGCCGGCCGGAACTTTGTCGACGATGGCGAGGATGTCTTTTTCGGGGATGATGAGATACTCGGTGCCGTCGATCTTGACTTCGCTACCCGAGTACTTGCGATACAGCACGCGATCGCCGACCTTGACGTTCATCGCGAGCTTGGTGCCGTTGTCGAGGATGCGGCCGTCGCCGATCGCGCGGATCATGCCCTCTTGGGGCTTTTCCTTCGCAGTATCCGGCAGAAAGATGCCGCCCGACGTCTTGTCGTCTTGCTCGACGTGCTCGATAACGACGTTATCGTGCAGGGGCTTGAGATTCACGGAAAACCTCCAACACTTCAGTCTGTACAGGCTTTAGCAGTCTCAGCGCGAGAGCGCTAGCCGTGCTATATTAGCAGAGCCGACACAGGAGTGCAAGCGCCTTTGACGGCAGCTTTTTTAGCGGAGCAAGCGGGCGAACTCTGCCCCGCCGAGCAGATATGCTGCGACCAGACCGATCGCGAAGATGACGAAGAACGCGCGGTAGATCGGACGCTCGACGGCCAGCCCCACGATCGCCAGGCCGGCACCGATGGTAACGACCCCCGCCCCGGCCAGCGGCGCGTTGGCCGACTGGCGCAGGGCGGTCCAGGCACCGAACGCGACGCCGGCGCCCAGGATGACGGCTAGAAGCGCGGCGGAAGCCCAGATGACGTACTCGGTGGGCTCCCGTAAGGAGCGATCGCCCATCACGCCCCGATGGTAGCCAACGATTCCTAAGGCTTGCTGAATTCCGCGGTTGACCGGCGTTTCTATTCGCCGCACTGCTTGTGCGTCGAACAGTATTTCGCCTGATCGATGCGCACGTTCAACTCGCCGGCGCGAAACACGACGACCTCGTAGGGGTCGAGCATGAAACCGAACTTTCCGTTTTTGACGGCATAGAAGCGCTCGTGCCCGGGATCGTCGTAGATCGGCACGGTTGCGACCAGCCGCGCCTTGGCGAATTCGGTGGCGACGTCTTCACCCTCGTACATGCGGCGAACCAGGATCGTGGACGCGCGGTTCCCGTGCTCGAGCGACGGCGTGCTGCCGCCTTTGGCGAACGTGTACGTTTCCTCCGTCACCACATCGTGCTTGTTCAAGACGGCGTGCAGGATCCAGTTGCGTTTGCCGCCTTTGACGTTCGCGGTGCCGACCGATACGCCCAAACTCTTGTCGAAGCCGTGCGAAATGGTCTTCCAGAGTACGAACGGATTGGCAGCCAGCCAAGCGCGTTCTTGTGACCAGCCCATCCCCGGATCGGCGTCCGCGCGGATCGCCGGCGCGAGCGCGCACGCCGCCATTAGGGTCGCGAAAAAAACTCTCTTGTACAACCGGCGCTCCTCGCTTGCATGATACCCGGGGAACGCGGCGTTCCCACGGCCGCGGCCTTGCCGCATCGTATACCCGCGACGGCCACGTCGCGGCCGGCGCCTTCCTTCGCCCAGGCTCGACCGGCGCCTGGGCGAATCCACCGGCCATGGTTTCCAGCCCGGCCTTACCGTGGAGCCATATCGCCGTTCGGGCGCTGGTTGCCGGCGCCGTCGGCGGCGCATTCCTCGAAGCCTACGTCTGGGCCACGGCGCTCGCCTCGACGCACGCGAGCATCACCGCTTATTGGCAGTGGATCGCGTCGACCGTCCTCGGCAAAACCGCGCTGACGAATCCCGCGTTCGCCTGGGCCGGTTTGGCGATCCATTTCGGCGTGAGCGCCGGTTGGGCGGGCGGCTATGCCTATCTCGCGTCGACGCGCGATTTCCTCAACCGGCGGTGGCCGATCTCCGGCATCGTCTACGGCGCCGTCGTGTATTTCCTCATGCAGATCGTGCTGCTGGCCGATCAGAGCTTCGTGTTGCCGGCGAATCCCGCCGCCGTCGTCGTCGCGCTCGCCGGCCACTGCCTGTTCTACGGGCTGCCGCTGGCATACGCGGTGCGCGCCCTTTCGGGCGCGGACGCTGGATGAACGGCACGATCTCGGTTTCGCTCGCGGCGTTGCGCCACAACGCCGGCGTCTTGCGCGACCTCGTCGGTCCGGGGCGCGCCGCCTTCGTCGTCAAGAGCAACGCGTACGGTCACGGCCTGGTCGAGACCGCGCTGGCGGTCGAGCCGTTCGCGGCGCGGTTTTGCGTCTTCACGCCGGAGGAAGCGATCGCCTTACGCGACGGCGGGATCACGCAACCGATTCTCGTGCTCGGACCCGTCGACCCGGCTTCCCTCGCCGACGCGTTGGCCGCCGAGCTGGAGCTGGCGATCTGGGATACCGGCGAATGGGTGCGCAGCCTGTCGACGGCGGCCCGCAAACGTCAAACCGTCGCCAACGTCCACGTCAAGGTCAACACCGGCCTCAATCGGCTCGGGTTCGAGCCGCTCGAGCTCGCCGATGCGATCGAAGACTATCTCGCCGTTTCCGCGATCGGCGTCACCGGCATCTTCTCGCACCTCGCCTCGGCTGAAGAGATCGATTCGCCGTTTACGATGCAGCAGCTCGATACGTTCGAACGGGCGCTGGCATCGGCGCGGCCGCTGCTCGAGCAGCGCGGCATCGCGCCGATTCGCCACATCGCCGCATCGGCGGCCGCGATGCTGTGGCCGCAGACCCGGCTCGACATGTCGCGCTTCGGCATCGCGCTTTACGGGCTCTGGCCTTCGCCCCAGACCCGCGAAGCGTGCGGTGCGCTCGACGGGCTCGAGTTGCAGCCCGCGCTTTCGTATCGTTCGGCGCTGGTCGTCGTGCGCGCGGTCGCGGCGGGGTCGTCGGTCGGCTACGGTGCGACG
>Ga0335075_10009852_pt1 | contig 14531 bp, 13 predicted proteins | sample Lox_Sample_24_FD_206723 | JGI IMG/M metagenome (GOLD analysis project Ga0335075, IMG submission 206723) | Soil microbial communities from Loxahatchee National Wildlife Refuge, Florida, United States - Lox_Sample_2.4 | ecosystem: Environmental > Terrestrial > Soil > Wetlands | place: USA...
AGGTTACATGCGTCCGATTCTGCTGTCGATGCAAGCGATCAACGCGCCCGGGGAACCGACCGGACGAGAACATGGGGCCGGGCCTATGTCCGGTGCCCCATAACCGCACGATTTCACCGCTGCGGTAGCCACCTTCCGCGCGTCGTCACGATGCCGCGCATGTGAGTGGCCGGCTCTCCGCGAGTCGCCGCAGCTATTCCAACGCGACCCCGGGCGCCTGCTGCCCGCCGGACCGCGCCCGCCGCTTCGTTAGACGCGGCTCACTACGCCGAGGATCTCGTAGACACCCGCCAAAGCTTGCTTTCTGCATGCCTTTGACAGGGTCGCAGTCGACCAGACCTGTCCGGAGTCGAGTTCTCACGACTCTGCTCCGGCGGCGGGGACCTGGTCGTTCGCGCCGAGCCTGCGGAACCCCCGGACCGTCTCTGCGCTCCGCTGGAGCGCTGATAGGAGCAACTTTTCTGGCGGCTCGCCGCCATGACACATCGAGGGGTGGGGTGGGTGTGTCTGATTCTCCTTCTATTGCTGCTGTAAGCGATCACTCCGACTGGCTGGTTGGCCATCCGGACGCCTGGATGCGGACCTACGTCCGGCAGGTTGCGATCGCTGACTTCTCCGCGGCGGTCGTGGCGGCGATCGCGGCGGCCGGTGTGCGCTTCGGCGCGCATCCCAACGACCGGTACCTATTGCTGAGCCTGACGCTGCCGCTGCTCTGGGTGACCGCGGTGCGTGTCTTCGGTGGTTACGAGAAGCGGTTCCTCGGTGCTGGCTCGGATGAGTTCCGCCGGGTCCTGAACGCCGGGCTGAGCCTCACCGGCGCGCTAGCGATCATCTCCTACGCGGTAAACAACGAGCTGTCGCGCATCTACCTCCTCATCAGCATGCAGGTCATCGTCGCGCTCGACCTGCTGATCAGGTTCGTGCTGCGCAAGCGCCTGCACCGGCGCCGCGTGCAGGGCCAGTGCATGTCCACCGTGGTGGCGGTCGGTCACGAGCCCGCGGTCAGGCAGCTGATCAGCGAATTGCGCCGGGAGCCGCACCATGGCCTCCGCGTCGTCGCCGCCTGCCTGCCAGGCGAATCCTGCGTTACGGAGGTGGTCGGGGTCCCGGTGGTCGGCGACCTCGACGATGCCGCCAGCGTCGTGCGGAACATCAAGGCCGGCACCGTCGCGGTCCTCTCCTGTCCGGAAATAGATGGCATCAAGCTCAGGACGCTCGCCTGGGAGCTGGAGAAGACAGGGACCGACCTGTGCGTCGCCCCCGCGCTGCTCGACGTGGCGGGACCACGGACAACGATCCGGCCGACCGCGGGGCTGACGTTGCTGCACGTGGACCACCCCCAGTTGAGCGGGCCAAGGCAGGTGATCAAGGACCTGTTCGACCGTGCCTCGGCCGCGTTCGGACTCATGATGCTCTTGCCGGTGCTCATGATGATCGCGATTGCCATCAGGCTGTCGGATCACGGACCGGCCTTGTTCACGCAGACGCGGGTGGGCAAGGGCGGCGAGACGTTCAAGATCTACAAGTTCCGGACGATGGTGGTGGACGCCGAGGCGCGCCTGGCCGAGATCCGGGAAAAGAACGAGTCCGACGGCGTGCTCTTCAAGATCCGCAAGGACCCCCGGATAACCGCTATCGGCGCCCGGTTGCGCAAGTCGTCGCTTGACGAGCTGCCGCAGCTGATCAACGTGCTTCGCGGCGAGATGTCGCTGGTGGGCCCGCGCCCCGCCTTGCCTGAGGAAGCGGCGAAATACGCAGACCACGTGCGCCGGCGGCTCGTGGTGAAACCCGGCCTGACCGGCATGTGGCAGGTGAACGGCCGGTCCGAGCTGACCTGGGACGAAACGGTCCGCCTCGACCTGCGCTACGTCGAGAACTGGTCGTTCGCCCTCGATCTACAAATCCTGTGGAAAACCGTCTCCGTGATGTTGCACGGGTCTGGAGCGTACTGACATGGCTGACACCCTTGTCGATTCCGGCACGATGGGCATCGCCGAGGTGGTGCGGTGCGCCGCCGCCGGCGATGCTGCCGCGTGGGATCGCCTGATGGAGCAATACGGCAGGCTCATCTGGGCGATCACCCGGGACTTCAAGCTGGCAGAAAGCGACGCGTCGGATGTGGTCCAGACCACGTGGATGCGCCTTGTCGAGCACATCGACCGGCTTGAGCACCCCGAGCGCGTTGGATCTTGGCTTGCCACCACGGCGAGGAACGAGTGCCTGCGCAACATCGCGGGGCGCAGGCGTCTAGTCCTCGTTGGCGAAGATCACGGCATCGAGCTCATCGCCGACTACGAGCAGCCCGCGGACGAGGCACTGCTCGCGGCGGAGCGTGCCCGGTCGGTCAGGGAAGCGCTGAAGGCGCTGCCGCATCACTGGCAGCGGCTGATGTTGCTGCTGATGGCGGAGCAGCCATACGCCGTCATCGCCGACCGCCTCAGCGTCCCGGTCGGAAGCATCGGCCCGACGAGGGGAAGGTGCCTGGACCGGCTCCGCGTCCTGCTCGAAGCCTCATGACAGGTCGCTGATGTCCTTCCACGCCGCGCCGGCGGCTTCAACCTCCGGATACGCCTTCCTGACCTCGGGAATCAGGTCGGGGACGAAGACCAGCACCTCGTCGGGTGGTGCGGCGGTCAACTCCGCCGGGCTGATGACGGGGATAGAGGTGCCCGGCATCCGCAACCCGTGCTTGCCCGGGGAGGCGTCCGCCACGGCGGGCAGCAGGCCGGCGTCGACGCCGGCCGAGCACAGCAGCGCGACCGCACGCGATGCCGCGCTGTACCCGAGCACGGACTTTCCCGCCGCGCGCTGGGCCGTGAGCCATTCACGCAGCGCGTTGCCCTGGGCGGCGGCCTCGCGTTGCAGGCCGCCCACCACGCTCGGGCTGCTGATGCCGCTGTGAGCCTCATCCGCGAGCAGCGAGCGCACCGTTTCCGCGGGGCCGGCCGCGGCGTCGCGAACCATGGCGGGGCGCTCGTCGCTGTGGCCCGGCGCGTCGTGGCCGGCCGCGAGCAGCACGGTGCCGCCGTAAAGGCTGAACTGCCACGCGGCGCGTGGCCTGAGGCCCGCGCCCGCCAGCAGCGCGGTCAGCGCGGTCGCGGAGTAGTAGGCGTAGTGGCCGTGCCGCAGTGCGTTCCACTGCCCTTGGCGCACGATCGCGGCGAGCGAGTGGAATTGGAGCAGCAGCGTTCCGCGCGGGGCAAGCCGGTCGGAACGCTCCGCGATCGCCGCCGCCTGGTCCGCCGCGTGCATCATCCCGAAGCAGTCGATGATCACATCCGCCTCGTCGCCGTCCCGGTCGCCGTCGCCGATCGGGATCAGGCCGCGCGTCGCAAGCAGGCCGAGCCAGGAGCCGCCGTGCGGGCTTCCGTACTCGGCGACGCGGGCGCCCGCGGGCAGCATTCCCGCGGCCGCTACCCGGGCCACCGCGTCCTCGGCCTGCGCGACGAGGGCGGCGGGCTCCGCGCCCTTGGGCTCCTCGGGGACGGTCGGGTCGGTCAGCAACTGGGCAAGGCCGCAGGACGCACAAAGCCACATTTGCAGGGGGTAAACGGGATCTGGTCCCGGTTCGTCGTACTTTGGGAAGTAGTCGCACGCCGGCTGATTGCCCATATCGAGCACGACTTCGCCGTCACGACCCCGGCAGGCCCGGCACTCGTAATTGCCCATTCAAGCCTCCGCGCTGTGCGAGTACGAATAACTTGCAGCAGCAATGTAGCGCATTTTCTGACCGGGATTCCAATTCGGAGTCAAATCAGTGATTTGGGGGATTATGTCTGATCAGCACGCGTGCCGCCTTTGCGGGGCGGAGCTTACGCATACGTTTGTCGACCTCGGGATGTCTCCGCTTTGCGAGAGCTACCTGCCGGCCGAACGCCTGGACGACCCGGAGACCTTCTACCCGCTGCACGTTCGGCTCTGCGGCGACTGCCTGCTCGTGCAGCTACCCGCGTACGTTCCTGGCGAAGACATCTTCTCGGACTACGCGTACTTCTCGTCCTACTCCGACTCGTGGGTGGCACACGCGAAGCGCTACGCCGACGCGATGACCGAACGGCTCGGCCTGACCGCGGACAGCCTGGTGACGGAGGTGGCAAGCAACGACGGCTACCTGCTGCAGCACTTCCACGGCGCGGGCATCCCGGTGCTCGGCGTCGAGCCCGCCGCCAACGTGGCGGAAGCGGCGCAGGCCAAGGGCATCAGGACCGTCGTGCACTTCCTCGGCCCGGAGACCGGGGAGGTGATCGCCGCGAGGTACGGCCGGGCTGACCTGGTCGCGGGGAACAACGTCTTCGCGCACGTCCCCGACATCCGCGGCTTCGCGATGGGCCTCCGCGCCCTCGTCAAGGACACCGGCCTGGTGACCTTGGAGTTCCCGCACCTGCTGCGGCTGATCGAGCGGCGGCAGTACGACACGATCTACCACGAGCACTACTCGTACCTGTCGTTGCTGACCGCGAGCCGCGCGCTTGAGGTCGCGGGACTGCGGGTGGTCGACGTCGAGGAACTCGGCACGCACGGCGGGTCGCTCCGCGTGCACGCGCGGCCGGCCGAGTCGGCGGGTGAGCCGACCGAGCGAGTCGAATCCGTGCTCGCGGCGGAGGAAGCGGCGGGGCTGCACACCGTGGCGGGGCATGAAGGATTCGCCCGCGCCGTGCTCAAGATCAAGACCGACCTGCTCTCCTTCCTGATCACCGCGAAGGCCGAGGGCAAGACCGTGGCCGGCTACGGCGCCCCTGGCAAGGGCAACACGCTGCTCAACCACTGCGGAATCCGGTCGGACCTGCTGGCGTACACCGTCGACCGGTCACCGCACAAGCAGGGCATGTTCCTGCCGGGCACGCACATCCCGATCTACTCGCCCGAGCGGATCGCGGAGACGAGACCCGATTACGTGCTCGTGCTCCCGTGGAACCTGCGCGAGGAGATCAGCACTCAGCTTTCCTACGTCCACTCCTGGGGCGGGCGCCTGGTCTTCCCCATCCCGGCACTCGAAATCGTCTGAGACGCCGATGACCCTGTATTTCTGCGATGCTCCCCGGGTCTTCTGACCAGGGGATGAAGGAGGAGTGAGGATGAAGGTCGTTCTGTTCTGCGGCGGCTTGGGCATGCGGATGCGAGACGGGGTGACGAACGCGCCGAAGCCGATGGCCATGATCGGCGACCGGCCGTTGCTGTGGCACGTGATGCGGTACTACGCGCACTTCGGGCACAGGGACTTCGTGCTCTGCCTGGGTTACGGTGCCTCGGCGGTCAAAGACTTCTTCCTGAACTACAACGAGACCGGCTCAAACGACTTCGAACTTGACGGCTCGGGCCAGGTGAAGTTGTTCAAGACCGACATCTCCGACTGGCGGATCACGTTCGTCGACACCGGCCTGCACTCGGAGATCGGCGAGCGGCTGCGCCGGGTCCGCCGCTACGTGCAGGACGAGGAGATGTTCCTCGCGAACTACGCGGACGTCTTCACCAACGCCCCGCTGCCCGACATGATCGAGCGGTTCGCCGCCACCGACGCGGTGGTGAGCCTGCTCGCGGTGCCGCCGACGTCTTCCCATCACGTGGTGGACATCGCCGAGAACGGAGTGATCACGCAGGTCACACCGCTGCGCGACCTGCGTGCGTGGGAGAACGGCGGTTACTTCGTGCTGCGCCAGGAGATCTTCGACCACCTGCACGAGGGCGAGGACCTGCTGACGGACGCGATTGTCCGGCTGGTGCCGCAGGGCCGCGTGCTCGCCTACCCGTACAAGGGCTACTGGTGCCCGGCCGACACCGTCAAGGAGCGGGCCCAGATGGAGGAGATGTACTACCGCGGCACCTGCCCGTGGATGGTCTGGGATCACGAGCGGTCCGGGCAGACCACGACCGACGTCCTCGCGGAGACACGGGTGGTCCAGGCGTGATTCCGCTTTCGCTGGGCGCGCCGAAGGGCCGGCCGCTGTCGGTGGTCGCCATCGGCGCGCATCCAGACGATGTCGAGATCGGAGCGGGCGGCACGCTGCTCACCCTGGCCGGGCGTCACCCGGGGCTGCGCATCAGGTACGTGCTGCTGACCGGCACGGCGGAGCGGCAGTCGGAGGCCCGGGCCGCGGCCCGGGCGTTCACGCCAGGAGCCGACCTGGAGATCGAGACGCATGACCTGCCCGATGGGCGCCTTCCTGCCGTATACGGGCAGGTCAAGGGCATCATTGAGGCCGTCGCGGCCGCGGCGCCCGCGGACCTCGTGCTCGCGCCATCGGCGGGAGACGCGCACCAGGATCATCGAACCATTGGCGAGCTTGTGCCGACGGCGTTCCGCGACCAGTTGCACCTTGCCTACGAGATTCCCAAATGGGACGGCGACATGTCCCGCCCCAACGCGTATTTCCCGCTGGATAACGAGATCGCCGGGAAGAAAGTAGAGCTGCTCGACAAGTGCTTTCCCTCGCAGCTCGGCCGTGACTGGTGGGACGCGGAAACTTTCCTCGGGCTCGCCCGGCTGCGCGGAATCGAATGCCGTGCGCATTATGCGGAGGCATTCACCTGTACCAAGCTAATCATTTCCTTATTAGTCTTCATGGAGCCGTCATGCCAGCCATCCTTACCGATCCAGCTATTCCGGCAGCCGAGCTCAGGCAGCGCATCTACCGCGGGGACCTCGTCATCCTCACCCGGCTCAGCGCGCTCGACGAGTTCGTCGGGTACATGCGGGACGAGCTGACCAAGCTGTTCGCTCCGCACGATCCCGAGCACGCCCATGAGCACATCGAGCCCACCGAGATGGCGAAGCTCCTCGGTGAGTGGAAGCCCCGCTGGATCCACGCCGAGCGCTCACGCGAACTGGTCCGGGCGATCATCGCCGAGGCAGGATTCGCACCGTCGCAGACCCACTACGACGTGCCCAAGCCCCGGACGTCGTTCCCCGCCGGGCATCTCACGACGGGGATCGCCTTTGCTTTCCCCTGGCACCGGGACGTCTGGTACAGCGCACCGGCGCAGCAGGTCAACTGGTGGCTGCCGGTCTTCCCGGTGCGGGAGACCAACGCGATGAGCTTCGACCTGGGGAGCTTCGGCCAGGGCGTGCCCAACACATCGGGCGAGTTCGACTACTACGAGAACAACGCCCGCCGGTTCAGCACGGCCAAGTCTGTCGGCAAGGAGTCTCAGGCCCGGCCGCGAGCCGTCGATCACACGGCGGGCGTCGACCTCGTCCCGCTTCCGGCCCCCGGTGAGGTCCTGCTCTTCTCCGGTGCCCAGCTGCACACGTCTATACCGAACACCTCCGGACTGGCCAGGTACAGCGTCGATTTCCGGACCGTGGACACCGCGGACCTGCGGGCGGGGCTCGGCGCGCCGCTGGTGGACGCGTACTGCACCGGCACGGCCATCAGGGACTTCGTCAGCGTCGAGGACGAGAGCGCCTTCGATGAGGAGACCATTCGGTCGATCTACGGTGCCCCGCCGGAGGACGCGCTGCTCGTATTCGGTAGCCCGAGCAAGCACTAGCGTTCCGCGCTTAGCGTTCCGCGCTTAGCGGTCCGAGCGTCGGCGCTCAGCGCGCCGGCGCTCAGCCGCCTGGAAAGAGGGTGGCGTCGAGCACGGTGAACTGCTCGGCGAGCTTAGCCGCCAGCTCCGCGTTACGGGCTCCGAGGCCGGCCCTTAGCTGGTCGGCGTTCTTTTCTAGCTGCGTGAACTGCTCGACCAGGTGGTCAAAGCTGATGTCGTTGGCGTGCTGGCAGAACTCGGGCAACCCCATGTCCTCCATGAGGGAGGTGTTCTTGTCCGAGTAGCCAAGTGAGATGGCCGGCTTGCCGAGTTTGAGCGCGCACATCACGTTGTGGTACCTGGTCGCGACCACTGTGCCCGCGGGTGCCATCGCCCGCATCAGCTCCGCGAAGGAAGTTATCTGCTCGGCAACCAACCGCCCCGGCGCCAGGTCGGGGTGGCTTGCCTGAAGGGCGGCGGAAATCTCGGCGACGGCCTGGGCGTCGCTGCTGTCGCCGACGAACAGTCGGACATCGCGCCCGTCGTCAAGCAGCCACTGAATGAAGCGCGTCATGTTCGCCGTATAGGCGGCATGGATCTCGGTGGAACGCGCCCGGTCGTCGTTGGTCCCGTAATACGCCATGACGCCGACGCCCACGGTCCGCGGGTCGCCTGGCTCGGTGGAGGCAGGCGGGATGGCGAAAACCAGGTCGGGAAAGATGCGATCCCTGGACACGTCGAGGCCGCGCTGCCGCATCGCGTCCCTCGACCTCGTGTCCCGGTACGACCGGTAGTAGGCGAGCCTGGCGGCCCAGGTGGAAAACCAGCGCACCGAAGGCTGGTTGATGACCGTTGCCCCCACGCTGACCAGGGCCACCTTGGTGCGGAAGATCCGGCCGCACGTGCTCAGCAAGAACAGCGCGTATGGCACGCCCCAGGGATTGATCGGCGTGCTCGCCTCAAGCACCCCCATGCCGGGGACGATCACCACGTCGTGCCTGCCGACCCAGGCCGCGGTACGGAAGGCGTCGATTCCCTTCCCGGCGGCTTTGACCGCCTTCGCCAGGGGACCGGACAGCCGACCCTCGTACCGGCGGGACCACTGCAAGGGGATCGCTTCGATGCCCGCGTCCGCCTTCACCCGTTCCGGGCCCATGCACATGGCGTCGATGGTCGCTCGGGGGTGCGAGTTCCGCAGGTAAGCCAGCACCGACTGCATGGAGATGTCGTTACCGATGTTCCCCGACCCGAGTAGGCCGAACAGGCCGACGCGCGGCGTACGGCTTGCGGCTGACTTCATGACAGCCGCGCCTCGCGCCCCGCGACCAGTTCGTCGACGGGGATCGCGGGGCTGGCGTCGGCCACCGGGTGTGCCGCGGCCACCATGCGATGTGGCTTTGCGCGCCGGGTCATCCACTCCGCGAGGTAGCGGTAGCACTCCCGGCGCTCGGCCGGCGTCAGTGGTGAACGCTGGATCATCCTGACGTACGCCAAGACATATTCTCCGAGCAGCCGCGGGACCGGGTTCCGCCATCGGTTCGCGCGTCGGGGGTCCATGTTCGCGCACCGCGCGCGGACGCTCGGGTGGCTGCGCTCCGCTCGCCCCGGGTGGTCGCGACGGAAGTACAACCAGTCAGGAACCTGATAGAAGGGTCCGTGCAAGGCAACTTCGGTGATGATCGTCCGGTCCGCGTGGTGGTAACTCTCCTTCATCGCGGTGCGGAGCAGGACCTCCTTGCGCATAACACCGCCGTCATCGTCGCCGCCGCTTTCGTTCAGCAGGCTGCGGAACCGGTCCGGTGCCCGCGGCGCGGAGGTGGCCAGCGGGTATGCGTTCGCCTGAAACACCGTGCCGTCACCGTCGATCATCGCGGTGTACGAGTGCGCGAGAACCACCTGCGGGTACTCGTCGAGTGCGGCGACGCACTTCTCCAGCAGGTCCCTGGCGTACAGGTCGTCTCCCGCCGCCCACTTGAACAGCTCGCCACGTGCCTGTTCGACGCAGAAGTTGTGGTTGGGAGCGAGTCCCACGTTGCGCGGCTGCCGGTAGTAGCGAACCCGTGAGTCAAGCTTTTCGTAGCTGCGACAGATGTCCCCGGTGTCATCGGTGGACGCGTTGTCGGAGATGATCAGCTCAAAGTCCTCGAAGGTCTGGCCGAGCAGCGCCTCGATCGACTCGACGACGTAGGCGGACCCGTTGTATACGGGAAGCCCGACGCTCAGCCTAGGGACCGTTTTCATGTCCGCGAGTTCCTTCCTAATTCGCTGTCAGAGGTACCGCTTGCCGGGACCGCCCCACCGAACGGCGCCGTCCGCCCCGTTGGCGCGGTCTGCGCCGTTGGCGCCGTGGGCGCCGCGGGCCTGCGGAGCCGGGAGAAAAGGCTGGCCCTGGGGAGAGCGCCGTTGCGCTCTCGCAAACCAATGCGGAGTTGCCACCAATACACGCCGGCGCCGATGAAGGTGGCGAGCGCGGTCCCCTGGACGGAGCCTTTCGCCCCGTTGGTTACCGCGCCGACGACGCCGAGTACCACAAAGAATCCAGAAGCGATGAGGTTCGCGCGCAGGCTGCGCCGCGCGACGCCGAGAGCGCGCAGCCCGGCCGTGGCACCCGCGGTGACGCATGCCCCGATCATCGACAGCGTCAGCCAGATCACCAGGCCGTAGACCGGCTGCCATTGCTTGGCGTGCAGCAGCAGGGTGCCAAGGCCACGCGGGAGCGCGAAGAGCAGGATCAGACCCCAGGCCAGGGCGAGCGTCGCCAGCCCCACACCCACGAGGAAGCAGTAACGCTGCAGGTGCCGGGGGGATCGAGCCAGTATCCGGGCGGCCTCAGGCACCGTGACAAGCGAGATGCCCATGAAGATGACGAAAAAGGGCCCCATGAGCAGGGAGCCCTCTTGGACGTAGCCGACGGCGGTCAGGCCGGCGACAAAACCGACGGCGTACACGCGCAACTGCCCCGAGCCGCTGGTGCACGTGTTCTCTATCAGGTAGCGGGTGCCGAGGTCGCGCGTCTGCGATAGCCATTCGAGTACCGTGGTCAACCGCGGCATCAGCCGGGCCTGCAGCATGCCGCAGAACGCGGCCAGGTTCGCCGTCACGCCCCACATCAGGACGAACCAGAACACGGTCTCGTGATGCGGCCACAGCCGTAGCCCTTCCAGGGCGACTCCGAGTGTCAGCGTCCAGATCGTGTCGTTCAAGAACGCCTGGCCGCCCCGGCCGGCCGCGAAGAAGGAGTAACGCCAACTGTCTTGCAGCATCAGGCCGGGCAGCGTGACCCCGAGCGCGACAAAGGCCGTGCGGGTGGTTCCGCTGAAAGCGGTCGCCGCGATAAGCGCGCAGATCCCCAGCGCGAGACCCACGAACATCGCGGTCGCGGTGCAGGAGCGAACCGCGCGCCGCCATACGGAGTCTTCGGCGTGGCTGAAGCGCACGAGCAACGGGTCGGTCGCCAGCCCGCGAGAGGCGTTGAGCACGAAGGAGTACGTCACGTAGGCGATGCTGAACGCGCCGAACTCGGTGGCGCCAAGCTGCCTGGCAACGTACAAGCTGACCGCGGCGTTACTAAGGCTGGACATCATCTGGTCGGCCAGGCCCCAGCTGAACCGCCGCGCGACCTGGCGGATCAGCCGGCTGGACCCTGACGCAACAGGCCTAACGTCGAAAGAGCCAGTTACGGTCTGCTCGACCCTGGTCACTTTAGGCGCGCGGCGCGGTGAGGAGAAGGTCTCCCTTGCGCCGCAGGAGGTCGTCGATCGCGCCCGCGTCGAGCAGTTCGCGGATCCGCCGCAGGCGTACGAAACGCGACGAGGTGAAGTCATCGTAGGTGAGCCCGTACGCGGTGTACGCGGCGAGCAGCTCGCTGATGCCCTCGCGTACGCTCCACTTCATCTTGAGGTCAGGGAACGTGTCGTTGAGCTTCGCGAAGTCGGCCTGGTAGTTGCGCAGGTCCGGACCGGCGCCCTCGGCGAACGTCAACTCAGAGCCGGGCACCGCCTCGCGGACCATCTCGGCGACCTGGCGGATTTGCACGTTGTCCTCGGTGCGGCCCACGTTGAACGCCTGGTCATGGATGAGTTCGCGCGGTGCCTCGAGCACCGCGAGGAACGCGCGGCTGATGTCTTCGATGTGCACCAGTGGCCGCCAGGGCGTGCCGTCGCTCTGCAGGTGCACCTTGCCCGTGGTCAGGGCGATGGCGCTGAGGTTGTTCACCACGATGTCGAGCCGCAGCCGGCTCGACGCGCCGTAGGCGGTGGCATTGCGAAGGTACGTCGGGCTGAAGTTATCGTCGGCGAGCTTGGTCAGCGCTCGCTCGGCGTCGACCTTGGTCTGGCCGTACGGCGTGACCGGGAACATCTGCGCGTCCTCGCCGACGCTGTCGGAGCCGGCCGCGCCGTAAAGGCTGCACGATGAGGAGAACAGGAAGCGCTCGACGCCTGCCGCCTTGGCTGCCTTCGCAAGGTGCAGGGTTCCGTCTAGGTTCACCGAGTAGGTGGCAGCCGGATTGAGGTCGCCGACCGGGTCATTGGACAGTGCCGCCAGGCAGAGCACCGCGTCGTAGCCGGCCAGCTCGGCCGTGGTGACGTCTCGCATGTCCCTTGAGGGGACGTGTCCGGTGCCCTCAAGCGCCGGGCCGAGATCACATCCCTCGTACAGGCCGAGGTCGAGTCCGTCGACCCGATGCCCGGCACCGCGGAGGAACGGTACGAGTACGGCCCCGATGTAGCCACGGTCGCCCGCAACCAGCACTTTCATTCGCATCCCCCAGACGTCAGACGCATTCGCCGTGGCGACATAACTGCTCGCACATGTATGTGACTCGGGAGTCCGCCGTTTGATACGCCTTAACGCCGCGCCGTTCTGAAATGGCCCGGCGGATGGCCCAAATCCCTGCGCGCGCTACGTATCAGGATCGCTTGCCGCTTCTCCTATGGCCGTGCGTACGCGTGCAGGCCGGTTTCTCGCCTGGCCGAGAAGCCTGGTTGTTCGTAGCTCATCGCATTCAAGGCACTGGTGCCGGCACACATAGCAGGAGGTGACGCGATGCGGGTCGCGACGGCCGGCGACGTTCCGGCCGGGGCAGTGGCGTCGACCGCTGCGCTCGGGCGTGACACCGAGCACGGGGAGGGGTCAGGTCAGTGAAGCGGATCCTCATCATCGTCCAGAACCTGCCGGTGCCTTTCGACCGGCGCGTGTGGCTTGAGTGCCAGGCGCTTGTGTCCGCGGGCTACGACGTCTCCGTCGTGTGCCCCAAGGGCAAAGATGATCCCCCGTACCAGGTGATCGACGAGGTACGAATCTACAAGTACCGTCCCTACGCGCCCGGGGGCAGCAAGCTCAGCTTCGTGGCCGAGTACGCGTACTCGTTTCTCGGCACCGCATGGAAGACGCTGCTCGCCCGTCGTCGCGGCCGCTTCGCGGTTATGCAGGCGTGCAATCCGCCAGACATTTTCTGGCCGATCGCCTTGGCGCTGCGGCTAGCAGACCGCACCAAGTTCGTCTTCGACCACCACGACCTGTGCCCGGAGCTCTTCGAGTCGCGCTTCCCTGACGGACCGCGGCTACCGCACCGTGGCCTGCTCGCGCTTGAGCGCCGCACTCATCGCACCGCGGACCGCGTGATCTCCACTAACGACTCCTACCGTGACATCGCCATCCGCAGGAGCGGTAAGGCGCCCGAGGAGGTTACGGTCGTCCGCACCGGGCCCGATGCGGAAAAGCTTCGCCGCGGCCCCGAGCATGGCGAACTGCGGCGCGGCCGTCGGTTCCTCGCCGCGTATATCGGCGTCATGGGGCCGCAGGACGGCGTGGACATCGTGGTGCGGGCCGCCGACATCGTGGTGCACGACATGGGACGGGACGACATCGCGTTCACGCTCATCGGCTCGGGCGACTGTTTCGATGAGCTCGTCGCGCTGCGCGATGAGCTCGGGCTCGCCGGCCACGTTGAGTTCACTGGACGGGCACCCGACGAACTCGTGAAAAAGATCCTCTCCACCGCCGACGTCGGCCTGTCGCCCGACCCGAAGAACCCGCTCAACGACGTGTCGACCATGAACAAGACCATGGAATACATGGCCTTCGAGCTCCCGGTCGTGGCCTTTGACCTGCGGGAGACCCGGGTTTCAGCCGCGGCCGCCGCGGTCTACGTCACGCCCAACGACGTGGGCGAGTACGCCAAGGCGATCGTGGACCTCATGGACGACGAGACCACCAGGTCGCAGCTGGCGAAGGTCGGGCGGGCCCGCGTGGAAGACGAACTGGCGTGGGCGCACCAAGAGCGCGCCTACATCGACGTGTATGACGGGCTGACCGGTGGGACCGCCACGGGAACCGGAGCCTGAGCCATGTGCGGGATCGCCGGGTGTTATCAGCAGGCTGACGGGCGCAGGCTGACCGACGTGATGACCGAGCGGATCGCGCATCGCGGTCCGGACGCGGGCGGGGTCTGGAGTCATGAGGACGACCGGGTCTCGATTCACCTCGGCCACCGCAGGCTCTCGATCATCGACCTGTCCACGGCCGCCGATCAGCCACTCAGCAAGGGCGGCCTGTCCCTGGTCTACAACGGCGAGCTCTATAACTACCGGGAACTGCGAGCCGAGCTTCAGGCGGCGGGTACCGCATTCGTCACATCCTCCGACACCGAGGTGGTGCTTGAGGCATGGCGGCGTTGGGGACCCGCCGCGCTCGACCGGTTTCGCGGCATGTTCGCGTTCGCACTCGCCGACACGTCGACGGGCGAACTCATCCTGGCCCGCGACCCGCTTGGCATCAAGCCGCTGTTCTATGCGCGGCGCGGCGGCGGCGTCATTTTCGCCTCCGAGCTCAAGGCGATCGTGTCCGCGGTCGGCAGCGAGCTGCGTGTCGACCCCGGCACCCTGGTCGCATCGATGCTCTATTACTGGGTCCCCGAGCAGCGCTGCGCCATCCAGGGCGTGCACAAGCTCCCCGCCGGGTGCTTGGCGCGGATTCGCCCGGGCGGACAGCCGGAGGTCAGGCACTACTGGCGCGTCCAGGACGTCGCCGCCGCGGCGGCCGGACGGCCCGCCGCCGACCTG
>Ga0335075_10009853_pt1 | contig 14530 bp, 16 predicted proteins | sample Lox_Sample_24_FD_206723 | JGI IMG/M metagenome (GOLD analysis project Ga0335075, IMG submission 206723) | Soil microbial communities from Loxahatchee National Wildlife Refuge, Florida, United States - Lox_Sample_2.4 | ecosystem: Environmental > Terrestrial > Soil > Wetlands | place: USA...
TGAAGGAGAGAGATGAAGGAGCGAAAGGCTGGACGGGACCGGATGCGGAGGAGAGGAAGCCAAGAAGTGAGGGGGAGATGAGGGAGGAAGCTGATATGCTAAGGATGGAAATGGAGAGTACGAAAGGGCTGGAACGGGAATAATTGACGGAAAGCGAAGACTCATTTTCCAGTACATGTCGTACTGGTTGAAGGGATGACGGATGATCTTTTTTTCCTGCTTCCTGCGAATATCCAGATTGAGCCAGGCGGTACTTTGTAACCTTTGGTCTCGGTCGCAGTCGTGTCAAGTTCGAGCCGAGACAACATCTAGTCAGCCTCTGCAAGTCGTTTTACATCATATCGAAGCACAGCTCCAACAATTCGCTCATATCTCGGCCTATCTGCATAGCACGAGAGCTTTGACGCTTTCTGCAAACGAAGTGTGATCTGCCAAAAATTGAACGCTCTTGCAGAGCAAGGATAGAAAGGTGACTCGAGCCTGGCAGAGATGATAGAGAATGCAACCGCAAATCTCCCAAGCACAACATAACCATGTAAGGACCAAGGTGAAACGCCCGCTTTCATGCAATGATATGTTCAGTTTCCAGTCTCAGATGCGAAAGGCGTTATGGTGGCTCGAATTCAACAAACAGCTGTATGATCAAATGTTATTAGAATGCTGGACCTCGAATCTATTAGGGGTATCACTTAGTAAGTACAAGACTATTCTGCATCCGCTTGACCATTCCCGTAATACTCCTGTTGTTGCTTCTTGATCGTTGGTACGTCTTGCTCTATGACTTCCTTGCCTTTACTCTTCCACAACGCCTCTCGCTCGTCCAGGATCTCCCGCGCCCAGTCTTTCATATCAGGGAGACACAATCTCGTCGCAACCCAAGAGAACTCGGAAAGGTCGAGCTCGCAGTTGAGAGCCCGCTCGTACTCCACCATCTGCAATATCAGCTCCACTTTGTCGACATCGTGCACGAATTGGCTTTCCAGCGTCTCACCATCTTCGTACTCCTGCCATATCTCCCTGATATCTTTCCCAGCGAGTCCGCCGTGAACCTTACCGAGCAGGCTGTCGCAAATGTAATCCATAGTCGCCGCTTCTCTTCTATTCTTCTCCGCCTTCGGCACGCCATCAACTGGGGTGAGATCTCCCACCAGTGACTCTGCCATGTCGTGTATAAGTGCCATCTTGGTACAACGAGGTATGTTTATCTTGGAAGAGAGTGAAGGAGGCGCAAGCATGGTGAGGATAGACATTCGGTACATGTGGTCGGCGATAGATTCTCCGTGAGATACGCCAAAGCGCCGCCATCCCTCTCGTTTCTCAGTCTTTAAGCGCTCAACGAGGTGGAAGAATGGTATGGGTGATTTGGAATTTTCTTGTGGAGCGTTTGGGAGAGCAGCAATGACAGCGCTTACGGACCAGGGATTGGGCTTTGGAAGGGATGATGTGTGTGGCATGGCTTTGGCAGCGGCTAAAGCTATGACAGTAAAGGTATTAGCTGGGGAAGCAAATTGTACACAGATATTCAAGTTGCGTACCTGGTACTGCGTTCTCTCCCATCTTGCCACCACTGGGCGATTTTTCTTGCGTTGCTGGGTCGCCTGTGGGGTTGTGAGTACAACAATTGTCCACGAGAGTGATTGCAAGGGCTTTTTGTGTTTGTACAAACCGATTCGGTTTGTCAGTCAACTGAACAAAGCAAGAAGGGCAGGACGAAGGACAGGATGGATGCGTGTTTACCTAGCCGCCAGATACAGGCATCTAAGTAATCCTTGACGTCATTCCAGGAACAGCCCCCAATTCCAATTGGTGTTTCTCGTGGTCGATCGCCTAGAGCTTTGGATCCCTAATCTACTAGGCCGAACATTTTCCTGTCTGCTGAGAGCATGCAAGCTCCCAGTTCCAGGGTGCCAACGGTGAAAGCCCGTGATCAGATCCGAAAACAAAGTTCTGATGCCTGGACTGGACCCACTTCAATCGTGACCTTTGTGAGATGTTTGAGGCTTCTCGACCTCGACCTTCTGGAAGACTGGCCTGAGATCACGGAGGATGCGTTCTCAACAGCCCCAGCGAAGCAGAACCTACAGGCGCGCACTAAATGTGTAGAATGGAGCCTTTATCGACTTTTCGAGCTATGGAGTCCGACGGAAACAAGAGATGTATGGCGCATAGACATACAACCAAATTACTTGTCTGACGTATTGATAGAAGCTCCGGCCTTTCTTTCCTCCTCTCACGCCTCTGCAGTCTTTGAACCTTCGTGCCGCCTTGTACCGAGCCCTGACTGAGCTGAAGAAAAATGGCGTCCTTGGCAAAGAGATCGTGCTCCGTAAAACCATGCTGGATGAATGTAAGGGAGAGAAGTTTGAAGAAGTAATATCTGCTTTTGCGATGGCAGTGCTGAGAAGGACTGCCCGGGCGAAGAACGATGCACGATTGGAACTGGCCTTTTCGGACCATCTGAGTGGTCAGCAGCAAGCACAACTTCTGCCACTGATCATTGCGCTACGGAGTTCGCTGCAACAGCAACTATCTCAGCGTCGCAAATTTCAAGGGCAAGCAGAAGTGTACGCTGGACTTTTAGCGCAGCATCAGGCATCGATCAAAAACAGGCGTGCTCTTTTAAGCAGACTGCCTATGCTCGAAGATCGACTTAAAGCTACGGACCCAGAAGATATCGCGGACTCGTGGGTGGGTGATGACAGATGGGCAGAAATATTAGTGTCTGGTCCTACGCGGTCCGAAGATCAATTCCTCCAGGCCCCATTCGAGGAAGGCTGGGAAGCTGTTCTGGACGGAAAGAATATCAATATGGGCTACCAGACGGACTTACTGGAGGATCTCAATGCGAGGATTGCTAAGCAGGGGATAAGACTGAGGAAATGGAAAACTTTTGCAGCGTCTCTGCAGAACAAGCAAGCGCAAACAGCAAAAGCACCGCGAGTTCCAACCTCATCTGAGGAATATAGTTCTGGGTTGCTCCACTTTGATAGGCACCAATCGCTGCAACTTTGCAGCAAACCCATGCGAGCTCGATCTGAGGAGCAACCTGTGCCTATGGCACCTATTCATGAGACTTTGCTTGCTTCAATGGAAGCTGAGCTGGCTAACCTGGACAGGCGAAATTTAGCAAAACCATCGACATTTCGAGAGCGGCAAGGGAACGAGCGCGGGACCTTCATGGAAAATGAGGAAATGGGGGGAGAGCGACCAGAAGATTTGCATGAGCTTCCTGGAGGAGCCTTCAGAACTAACCCACTGCAGCCAACCTTCGTACCGCCCTCTCTCAGCGGCGAAGGGTTGAGTGTACCTGCAAAAGGTCTATACAAAGCAAAGTCAGCATCGCACGGGGAACAAATATCCATTATTGGTCCGGAAGTGGAACGCGAACTGCCTGAGTTCAGTGTGTTAATGAATCTATCGGCTCCGGAGGACTCGTGGGAGAAAGAGGAAGACGTTCAATCTCATGATGAGCACGTTCCTGCCCACTCTGCCGCTCATCCTACAATGTTAGGACGCGAGCAATCTTCCGTAACCGATATCATTGCCACCCAGGCGTTATCACTTCAAAAGGAGCAGAACAAACAAGGGACACTGTCCAGCTACTCTGGATTATTAGTAACCCCAGACACTTCGACCCTTTTTGCCACAGCACATGATGACCACAAAGGGGAGGGGGAAACGGAACTCTTTGCCTCAGAGTCTCGTGGGATTCGAGCTAAACAGGAACTGAGGTCCAGTATGATAGATCAGCCCAGCACGCGTACTATGGCACTACCTCCTACACTTCTCGAGCGTACACGTCAGTCAATGTCACTCCTGCCCAATTCCGTTACCAGGGCAGGGCAGCGTTCTTCGGAGAAACGAGCATCATCAAAGCAAACACGGCTATTTCAAGCTTTCCCAGTCAACCAATTTGAGACGCCTCGCAAAGTCAGGCCAAGTGAAACCTCGCCACTCGGAACCAACGTGCCCTTGTCAGGATCCTCCACGCCTCGCGATGAGCTTTTCTCCGATGCGGCTGCCTATGACAGCGTATTCAAGAGTCGTCCTCGAATCGCCTTAAGTCCGGCCTTAAGCCCCGATAAGAGTGGAATTGGGCTAGATAGTATGCTTGAAGACGACTTGGCGTATCTGACGTTGGAGGGCGATGTCTAGGAGTGCTTGTATTTTCGCAATCATGACAGTAGACGCAACAATCAGCCTTCCTCTTACAACATTACTAAGTGACAATGAGAACATCTAGATAGGGACGTCCTTGCTACCTGTGACGGATGCTCGACCAGGCTACGTGGCCATAGTGCTCTCCACGTCCCAAAGCTTCTCTGCATTGGTTCGGAATAAGCACCTCGCAAGAGATTGATCTCCATCGCACCACCGAAGAAGAAATTCGACGAAGGGCTTGGGATCAATGTTCTCAAATCGCGTGTGTGGCCAGTCAGTTGAATACACCACACGATCTCCTGCATGTCTCATAAATGTCCTAGCCATTACTTCTAGGTCCCGCATGTGTGGATCTTTGGTCAATCTGTACGGAGCGGAAATTTTGACCCAGGTAGTCCCACTTTTCAGTAGGTTAAGGAGGGAGTCGAAGCCCGGTAAAGAGTGTGGATCCAAAGGATTGGTAGGGTCGAATGTTGGTGCTAGCTCCGGTGATCCGAAGTGGTCAATACAGAACTTCACACCGAGATCAGGTACGACTGGTTCTAGATAGGATACCATGCTCAAGGGAAGATAAACCTGCAGAACCCAGTCCAGTGGTCGAATGACGTCCGCATATCGCGAGAGCTCAGCTCGGAGCTCCTGCGGGCTGAGCACCTTCCCTACGGATTTGAGATTCACTCGCACTCCACGGACGCCAATGCTATGCCATTCTTCTAGCTGTCCTTGCGTGATGACAGCAGGATCGATTTCCACGACACCGCGTCCATGTTTGGGGGTTAATTCTCGAAGGGCGTCGAGCAAGCATGAATTATCCGTCCCATAGATAGAAGGCTGCACCAACACGGCATTTTTGATTCCAAGATTTGCTCCGATAACTCGAGCGTAGTTCGCCAGACTGTGAGCACGCGGCTTGTACTGCGCAGTTGGGGACAAAGGATATCTCTCTGGATCAACGACATGCATGTGGCTATCCCAGGCCCCGACAGGGATCCGCTGGGCAAGCGTGGAGAGCTTGGAGGTCCATACGAGGCGAGTGGAGTGGGTAGGGAACTGTGGCAACTTCTGTACAGCTAGTACACGTCGGGAGAACGGTAAGCTGGTAGCGATCAGAGCATTAATATGCATTCAGTAGATCTTGGAGAAGCTTCCACGCTCACAACGGCTCGAAGATTGAACCACTACGCAATCTAGAGAAGGATGCGACTGCGTAGCTTATAGCCGCCATTTCTGACACGCCGGGCTTAGGTCAGACCTTGGGGGAGGATTGTGTCACGTCCAGAGCATACACGGCTGTCAGTGCCCGTTTGGCAAGTCACGGATTATGAAAGTGTGGCTCTTATGATTCATTTTCCGAGAGAAAGAGGGTGAATGCGAGGTCGAATGGTTGGTAGGCATGCCCCCAAACTTGCCAAGTTAACAGAAATCTGCATCGAGCTCACCCTCCTCCAGGCTTAGGGTGATGCCGCCCTGAGTGTGCGCGAAGCGCCGGAGTCGAGGGAGCCGAAAGGTGAGGCGGGGGGTGAGAGCTTTTCTGTCCTGGAGCCCTGAAGCAGACCCCCTTGGAAGCCCCCTTGGCAAATGCGTCGGGCATCAGGGCCGCCGCCCAGTTTGTACGGCTGAGGGGTAATCTGAAGCCCTTGGTAAGCCTCTGCGAAGAGTGCGCAATGGAAAAGCGGCGACTATCTCCGGCGTAGAGTGCTAGAAGCGCGACCCTCTAGTCCAACGACGTGGACATAGATGTCTACCGTGGCAGAACCTTTTTACTCTATAAATTCAACCATCTCCCTCGCCGCTTTTCATCAACTCGAAATTCTCTCTCTGCATCGCTGCCCACCTTCTCCAACAGACTAAGGCGTCAAGCGCAGTGCTAGGGACGGCTGACCTCCCCAAGTTCCCTGCGACCATGAGCTCCTTTTTGCCTGAAGTTGTGTATTCGTTGCTACTGAAAGCCAACTCATACGAATCCTTTTAATTCAGAGAGTTCAAGGAGCTGTTTAGCTCAAGATGGCTGACACAAAGAACCGTGATCAGCCTTGACTGGCAGCTGCAGGGCAAGTCAAACTTCATTAGTTGGACTCGCGAATTTGGGCGTGCTGCAAAGAGCAAGGACGTTCTCAAGCTGCTCAAAGGTGAAGAGGCCATCCTCGATGAACCAAAGGAAGAAGGTTACCTAGCTGAGCCCGGCAGTGGCAGAGTCCTTCGCTCTAGGCCTCCACAGCTTGCTACCCCCGGCGGCGGCGATCAGCAACCCCCAAACATCGACACTGCTCGCCTTGTTCTCAAATGGCAAGCCGACCACAAGAGATGGAAGCGTGACAAAGACAAGCTTCGCGTCGCCAGCGAACATCTAGACGAATGGGTCTGTGAGGGCCTTAAGGTCGAATTGGAGGAGTACGATGACAGCCATGAGCGCTCACCTCACTCATGAGAGCGCACCTCACCCACGAGACGGCACCTCACCCATGAGAGCGCACCTCACTTGATTGTGCTATTCCGAGATGTGCAGCGCAAGGAGCCGCTACCACTACACCTTAAAGCGAAGCTTGGAACTGTGCCATCACGAGGCATTGATGTCACTACCGACTTCTGTGGCTGGTGGATCTTTTGAAGGCGGTGAATCATCAGTGCTTCATGAGCAAACTCCCGGAGAGTATCAAAGCCGACAAATTCATGCAAAGGTTGCTCAGCGATCTGCCATTCAAGTTCACCAAGTACACGCCCACCATTTCTCCGATGCTTCCCAGCGGTTCTGTCATCAACCTATCAAAAAAGACTTGCAACGACTCTTTCCCGGCAAAACTCCACAAAAGCTAATCCAGATGTCCTCACCACTCCGAGGTAAGTTGCGACATACTTCGCCTAGTCCTCACCAACTAGACCTCGTGAGTACTCCAAGGTCATCACAGGACCTAGGGCAGGGTGATCTTTCTGGAAGAGCAAAATGCCTATCGATCTCTCGGGATTTCAATTGTGCCTTGGCCATGGGTCACATCGCCACAGATTGATTGCTGAAGGGCGTGGAGCTTGGTGAAAGGGGAGGGCGGAATGGAGCGTAATAATGTTATTTGCTGTTGCCGTGCCGGAATAGTCGATAGTTCTTATACTATTATGGTGGAACCACACGGTAGCTAGTACTAGATAGGAAGATGTCGAGACATAAGTTCTCGAGGAGAGAGGATCTCGACATTAAAGAGGATCAGCAGCGTCAATCAATATGACAGTAAACAAGGAATTGTTTCTACAGCATGTGAACAGGCTAATTGAATCCTTTCCCCATCTCTCTTTTCCACTGCTGCTGAGTAAAGATTAAGCAAAGGATGCGCGTACGAGATATCCATTTGAACACCGAGTGCGTATAGGAAATGATGATGGGGTGTATTCCAACAAATAGGATTGCTGATTCATTGCCACACCAAAGTCTGGCAGAATCCTTCTCTCTACTCTATGGATTTTGAAGAGTCTGACGTTCGCCCGATCTCTTCAGATGAAATTCGAGGAGCTTGAAAATCAACCAAGCCAATGCAACTCGCTCTGAGGAGGACTTGATGTTGAAGGACCTGGATCTCCCTACGCATAGTCTTTCATCTAATGATTCAGACTCGCGAGCCAGAGTTTCTAGATAAGATCTAGTTACGTCTGCCTTCACTAGATAGGCGTGTAGATGGTGCCAAGCAAGAACGTATGTCTGTCATAGCTTCGACTTAGTTATTTGGCTGCAGCAGGAGATGAAGATACGAACCTCGAACGACTTCCGATGCCGAGAACGATTATATCTGTCCTGAGCTTTGCCGATCAGATGACAGACCTGCTGTCCTCGTATTTCATCTTCTGTTAGGCCATGATGGTGTCGCTTACACTATAATGATCAGGTCATTTCTCCCGGTGGCGAAGACGTAGTAGTGGGATAGACTTTTGCTTACCTCGACAAGGAGCTCGAAAATACCACGTCCGCTCCGAGAAACCATGTTTAGAGAAAGGTCGGGTGTGGTGCAAACTACAATCCCATCCACGACGAATTTGAACTGTCTTGCGGCACTGATCCATGGATTAGAGTATTACAGCTATGCCGGGGCATAGCACTCACCCCCGGGTGATTTCGACATTCTCGATTCCGCCAATGGTCTTGACCAGAAAATCTTCCATCAGATGCAGGAACGCGCGAGCAGCACCGACAACATCGGCCTCAGTCCAATTGTAGTTCGATGAAAGCGCTTGACTCGGCTGTTGGGGAGGAGAGCTTTGTGGTTCGTAAGTGGCATCGGAAGTACTTCCAGAGAGATTACCATCCCCTAGGCCCTGTGATGACTTTGAAGTACTCACGAGGTCTGGTTGAGGTAGAGTAGGCGAAGTATGTCGTGACTTTCCTCGGAGTGGTGAGGACATCGGGACTAGCTTTCGTGGAGTTGTTGGTGGTTCGTAGATGGACTCGGGAATATACCCGGCAATACTACCTTCTCCCAGGCCCTGTGATGATCTTGGAGTATTCACGAGGTTTGTTTGACTAGGTGAAGTGTGTCGTGGCTTGTCTTGGAGAACTGAGGATATCGAGATTGGCTCTGTTGGAGATGTGAAGCGAAACCTTTGAACTCATTAGTCTGATTTTACTGGTGAGTATGGACGCGAGATACTTGGTAGGTTGTGTGGGGGTAGTGTCGGCATCTGAGCTCTCGTGCTCCCTCAATGACCTAGAAGGAGAGTGTGGAGGAGGCGATGAGCCAAACGCTTCAACAGGTCTACTGCCAAGATGTCGAAGTTCGTCATAGAATGATTTCACACGGTCACTGTAATCCTTAGCTAGGACAGCTGGCCAGTCGACCCCGAACCATTCTTCAATCTGTTTGTGAATTGCAATGGCCTCCTTGGTACCCTTAGATACTGGAACAAGAAGTTCGGGATTCAAAGCGTCATGGATATCAACCTGAAGCCAACTTAGTTCAGCAATGCCAGAAGTCGATCCAGATACGTCTTCGCTGTAGAACGGATTTTCATTAGTTGTCCTTTCGTAGGTCACATCATCGTCACTTCCAAGGATCTTGGAACAAGACATAGCAAAGTCAGTTGTTATCGAGAAGCGAAGAAGAGATCGAACTACGACAGATTCCCTTGTAGTACAACTTAGGGGAAGGTAGTTGACTGAGAAAAGTCCAGTATATCGAGCAACTATGAAAAAAGTGAGAGGTACTACCTTCCCAGTCCTAACTAACCGCTTTGAGCCTAGTTTTCCGCTTCTGCCTTCTCGCTAGGATGATTGTTCAAATCTGCCTAATTGCCAAGACCTGGACACTAGCCGTAAGTTTGTTGATAATCACTACTTCATCGCGTCAAAGTTGAGAAATCGAAACTTGGAAGCTCATCCGCAATCACAACGACGTGCCTCTGCCAAAATGGATTCACCGTCAAGCACTCTGAGAATGACTCCACCGGACATTTTTTCAAAATCCGAGCGATCTTGCCTCACCATGCTAATTTCCAAAAGCGCGTTCGAAGGCTGCCAGGAATGGCGCTTGAAGTCAATTATCTCCAAGGTTTTGAAAGCCCACCGAAGTGATCAAGCACGCGATGCCGTCTGGGCTCTGCTCGGTCAGTTTGGCATGCTTCCGAGATACGATCGTCGACCTGAAAAGCTATACCTTTACCTCAAGGTAAATCATGTCCTAATATACTTGCATAGTATTTCCTCAAGGCCTTGCTAACGCCGCCATCCGTTTAGGAACCTTCTCTTCGGCGCATTCGCATCCTATTTGACGGGCCAAAGGCTCGTGTCTTCATCGACCAACAACAATATTTCAGAATTGAATGGCAGAAACCAGAGGAGCTCGCCAAACTCATACGAACACTTAGGGTCTATTCTCTGCGGCATCGTGTACGGAAGTCGAATACAGCTTCGGGAAAGTCAGACGTACGCAAACCAGAGGCCGAGCTAGTACGCCGGCGGCTTGCTAGAATGGCTATCAAAGGATGAAACTGGGATGACAGAACTTGAGAGCACGCGAAGCGAATACGGCATCACTTCGGACATAGGTCTATTCCTTTAGAAGAGCTTATCGTGTGGTCTTAAACCTGCTGGGGGAAGAATGGGATCATGAGATGTACTACACTATCAGTTAGGAGTTTGGTGTTGCGGTGGAACTACATAGTGGCGTGGCTAGGCATGGACACGGAGTGTGCTGCAGACACAGACACACAGATAACTCCTTGACAACTGAACTTGTTCTGAACGTGCTTTCGCACGCCGGGCAGCCAACGCCCTAGATGATGCAACCGAATACGCATTTATCATGAGCGTGGTACACATGCGTGATGGAATTGATGAGATTGCCACCAGGACTAGCTCTCTACTGTGATATCGAATCTATCATCATTTGTGCGCGCTAAGCCAGACAAGAACTGTGACATACACCAACGAACGCACTCTGCAGAAACAGCAGCGCCTCAGACCTATACCATACCTGCTACGAACTGTGCTGCCGGCACAGCATCGATGGAGTAGCTAAGATGAGCTGGGAGCACGATGGGCGGACCGTCGCAGATGAGATCAGTAGCGAAGCAATATGTGTCTTCCTTGTTAGCTGCAATGTCCTGAAGCGCCTGTCCGTCATCCGGGTCGCCGAAGAAGACAACAGCAGAGACTTGCGAGGCAGCTGTGGCGGAGATCTGTTTCACTCCAAGATGGACGACTTGTGCCCCTTGACTGGAAGGCCGGGCAAGTTAGCATGCCCATCCTAGATAGCGACTTTGAGGGAAGGTGCAAATGTACCTGTAGCCAAAGAGGACAATCTGGACATTGACTGACAGCCAGATTCACCAATGACGAAAGTCCGGAGGAAATAGCGCAGGAGGCAGAGCGTAGTCGAAGAGATCACACACGACGAGTAGAACAAGCACGCCCGGCAGACCCAACTGAGATGGCTACTTCGCAGCCTGCGGCAGGGACCGTAGACTCTAAGTAGGAGTAGGAAACCGGTGGCTCCACCATGGCGACACGACAGAAGCCTTGAGAAGGCCGCCAAAAATAGAGGGAGGCCATTTTTGGGCTTCGGGCGACGAGCGCATGGATTGCGAGGCAGGCCCACCTGTCGACTCACTTTCAACTCACCTCCGCTCACCCTGTACTCACCCGCGCTCAGGGTGAGTGCTGGTAAAAGCGGCGTCGGAGGGGGTGAGTGCCAAGTGACCTCGATGCAGATTTCTGTTAGTTTTATCTGCCAATGATTTGCTGCCAAGCCGCCAAAAGCTGAGCTTCGAATTGAACCTCACCTCCACCTCAGCGAAAACCTCCACTACCTCCGCCCACCTTGTCCTCCGCTGATTCTCGCGACACTCTTACTGCTCAATATGCCGTCCTACGGGCAGTTTCAGTCCAGTGGTAGGACGCCGCTTCGAGTGTACAACAAGCAACCGAGTAAGTGATCCTGGCGATGTCCTGAAAAGCTGCCCATGGGCGCTGACAACCTGAGTAGCGTATGAGATCTACAAATCACCATATGGACCTGCGTAAGCTTTCATGGTGATATGGCTGGGGAAATCTTCGTGCTGATTGTGACTGACAGCTACAAACATCAACCAAACATTATGGGATTGACAATCCCGAAAGCAGTGAGATAGTATGTACTCGCTTGGCATACTTTGACACCGAGCACCTCTCCCATGCCCTATACTTCGGTCAGCCTTTTCATCCAAGCTTTCAACGAAGAATACACTCTGCCTTCCAACTCCTCCCGCCTTCTTCCACTTCGCTACAATCGGCAGGGGACATAGCGCACATACACCGCCGTACTACGCCTCCTAGACGTTTCTTGTCAGCAGCTGACAAGCTTGTTCTCTCTGCAGTGGTTCAATTGCCAGTGGCTTCGCGGTGGCTGGTGGAATCTTTGCTGTATTCTTCTTTGGTGAGTAAAACAGACATTCGGCTGTCAGTGGAAGCAACTAACAGCAGAAAACAGGAGACGTCCCAAGAGGTATGCCCGTCCAGAGGTCTTGGTACAATACGAAATCGATTACGTGGCTGATATATGAACCTTCCTGCGACCAGTGAGGAAAGACATCCTTTCGCACCTACCTGTAATCGGCGAATACTTCGTGAAGGAAATACCCCCGGAAGACAACCCCTTCTAGATGATATTCTGGAGATGGATTGGTTTGCGGACAACCTGAATCTGGTGGGGCAGGCGCTGCATTCAATCGAAGGACTATACGCTGTACATATGTACCAAAACAAGACGTCGAAGGATGGCAATAGATCAGCAACCAGAGCCCAGAGAGCGCAGCTGGCAATCTTCTTCACTGTCGTTTGCGCCAAAGTAGCTCTTGCGGTTCCTCAAATCGAGTAGATTTAGAGTCGTCTTGACATCCCGAACATGCGGCAGAGACCACTATCTTTCTAAGCTACATTACCTTCGGCCCGAACAAAAGCGTATGTACAAATTTTGCTTTTTGCCACATGGCTAGCTGTGACTACTCTACAGCGGTTTGGGCCGTTCATGATATCGCCATTGGCCTTCGGCAGGCTGTTCCTCCAATGGTTCCCACCTATACGCGTTAACCATTACATGAAGAACGTGAAGGAAGCATGGAGGGCTCTTACACTCTTGACTCCGCCATCTCGCTAACCAGAATCAATTCTCCCTCCGCAACTTGTAGAACTTCCTCGATCAGGCCGGCACCAATCTTGGTCTCGATTTCTTCAATCCTGCATGAAAGTTTAGCAAGCTGAGCCATTAAGACTCAGATGATTGGCGCATACTGGGCGGCATCGAGAGGGGGCTCCGTTTCCAGGTCGTCCACCGTGGGTAGCTCTGGTCTTTCCGCAATCTCTACCTCTTTCTGTATTACTCTTCCTCTGTCCAACGCAGCCTTTTCTGTGAAAACGCCGGTGTCCAGCGCCGACTTTCGAGTGACAACTCCGTCCCAGACGTCGTTGCTTTCCTCAGGGATTCTGCCATGCGCATAAGTCCCATCCGGTCTCTTCATGTCCTTGTACGCTTCAGGATTGGCCGAAATTTGTTTTTGCACCCGAGCAAGCCACTCATCGTAACCGGCTGGTTTTGTCGATTCGACAATTGAAAGCCGGTGCTTCGTGAGCGCTTCTGTTGACTGACGATAGACCGAGGTAGTAGGCAGCTGCTGGAGCTTATCGAGCGTCTCGCGGTAGGTGAGGATGAGAGCAGGTCGTGGCGCGGGATGTGTGGTCAAGCCGGTAAGACCAGTCGGGGTATTTGCTTCGAGAAATTTGCCAGGCTTGACTTTGGCAAGTAGCCGAAGTGAATTGCGCATGCTTATGAGCGACTCAGCTTGCCTGTCTGATCTCAGAAAGTGGACATGTAGAGGCTGGAGCCCAATTGCTCATGGACAAGTCGGGAGAGCTCTTGACGTCGATGCTCGCGCCACATTTGGCGCAGGAGGGCCGATGCCAAGCAAATCGGGGTGCGGAAACTCGTCTATCAGGGGCCAACTCGAGTCTGCCACCCCAACATTTAACGAACCCTTAACAGTCGTGCACAATCCTTTTCTCCTCATCGCTATAAGTTCACCTCATCCCAGGCATTTCAGTCCCAGCGAACTTGATGCGTCTTCTCTCCAACCCCAGTCCAGCATTGACTGCCTTTATCGACGGAGCAAACACTCTTTGTCTTACATTCGGAGGAACGGCCATACGTTTTGCACGCGGGTTGCCACCCTCAACCCCATCTTTCTCGATCCAAAAATATTAGTTCACCGAGGACACAACTCTAACTAAACGCAAGCCTGAGGACCCTCGAATCCGGCGTGCCAGCCCCCCCTGCGCCGGCTTTATCTACGAACATGAGAGTGGCCTCGTTGGCCGGGCGGCTCCTTGCTCTTTGCGCGATTCCAATATTTGCGGCGCCATCAACGCAAGAAGGAAGCACGGCTGTCCTGGCAGAAGAAGCAGTTACGGGCGAGAGGCCTGCGGGGGATGGCGAAGGCATGCATTACACAGTATTCAACGGCCTGAAGGTGCCGCCCATGATAGATATAGAAGGCGACAAGTTTGCGGAGACCGTGAAGGAAGGCTACTGGTATTGCAGACAAGTTCTCTCCCTGATGTTCGCTTACTGACCAGACATCTAGGTGGGTCAAGCACTACTCTCCGTATTGCCCACACTGCCGGACGGTCGCGCCGCACTGGCAGACTCTTTACGAGTTCTACTACACCTCCGCTCCTCTAGAAGGACGAACGAAGTCATCAGAGACAATCGATCTAAGCTCTCCAAACAGCTTCCATGGATATTACAACTTCCACTTCGCTTCATTAAACTGTGTTGCGTTTGGAGAGGAATGCGAGAAGCATGATGTAAGAGCCTGGCCTACTTTCTTGCTGTATAAGGATGGGGAGCTGGTTGAGAAATAT
>Ga0335075_10009855_pt1 | contig 14529 bp, 15 predicted proteins | sample Lox_Sample_24_FD_206723 | JGI IMG/M metagenome (GOLD analysis project Ga0335075, IMG submission 206723) | Soil microbial communities from Loxahatchee National Wildlife Refuge, Florida, United States - Lox_Sample_2.4 | ecosystem: Environmental > Terrestrial > Soil > Wetlands | place: USA...
GACGCCGCTGCATATGGTCTTTGCCAATAAAATAGCGGACCGCGCGCACGCCTGCGACCTTTAAGACTGCAGGCCTGTGCTTGCGGGAGAACCAGTTATTGTACTCTTCCTCATTTCTTGAATCGATGCTCGTCAGTGCGAGCCGCAACGCCGCCGCGTCGCCGGACCCAACATCGCCGCCCGAAAATAACAGCGTTCCTTCATAGCGCAACAGCCGACCCGCTCGCGCCATTACGCGCTTCGTCCATGGCGTTCCGTTCGCGCCACCTATCGCGGCAAAGGCTGTGCTTCGCATGACCGCGATATCGGCGAGATCGTAGAGTGCAATCGCGGTTGCCGGTCGGGTGAGCGACAGCCATCGCGTCGCATTCAGAAAGCCAGGCACGACAAGTCGCTGCGGGTTATGTTCTAGATCATACCAGTCATGGAATTCGTCCGGCGCCAGATTTGAGTAATCGAGCACTACCGCAAATAGTCCGAGTGCCATGTTGCCTCACGTCCTCTTGGCGCTTGTCGCATTCGAATTCTGTCGCGGTTTTGTCATAGCGCGTGGCCACCGCCCGCCATTCTCTGAGATGCCTGAGCACCGCTCGATCTGGTTTTTGACGGGTGTAGATCCAGAATGGGCACGGTGGGGGGGCTCGCGGTTCTGCCGCGAGGGTACGACACAATTGGCTCCACGTTGCCACACGCGTTCTGTCAGGTTTCGCGTTATTCAGTGCAGCAAACGCGCCATCGACGCCGGCACTCAAGCTGTCGCCAGACATCGTGGACCCGCATGCCGGACGTCGCGTCTCGCTTCATCTCCTCAGAAGAGGCACAGCGTGCCCTATACACCGCCGGGCGCAAGGCCTGACGGAGGCCGCGAGGCCTTCCAGCGTGTGAACGTGTCCTGCATTTTAGGACTGCGCGGATAGAGATCGTGCAGACTTTGCCCCTCGCGCAACATTTCGGCGGCAAACGATTCCGACAGGTTCAGCGCCTCTGCCTGATCAGCGATCTCGTGGACGAGCCCGATAGGAATGACTACGACGCCGTCCGAGTCCCCGCAAATGATGTCGCCGGGCCGAACAGCGACGCCGCCGCAGCCGATCAGTACATTCAGTTCAACTGGCAGGAGATGCGTCGAGCCCGGCAGAGGTGCGGGTCGACTGTGGTAGAGGGGGAAATCGAGCTTTGCGGTATCAGCTGTATCCCGGAAGCCGCCGTCGGTGACCGCCCCCGCACATCCACGCACATGCAGACGGGTCAGCAGTGACTCGCCAGCCGAGGCGGAGCGCGCATCGCCGCTCGCCCCGAAAACGAGTACGTGGCCAGGCGGGCATTCCTCGGCGGCTCGCCGTTGCAGATTCTCCCGCGGCAGCCGTGCGCCCAACTCGGCAGCAAGATCGTCGCGCGCCGGAATGAACCGCAGAGTAAAAGCCGGACCGATCATGTTGGCGCCGGAGAATTTCACCGGGACGACGCCATCCATGACCACATTGCGCAGGCCGCGATTGACCAGCGACGTCGCGATATCCGCGACGCTCAGCCTGCGAAGCCGCTCGATCATGGCACTGTCAATCTCGACCATTGCGGGAATCCTATTGACGAAGTTGGGGTTCGCATCCTAGCACACTGAATCGAAATTCAAACAGAGGCCAAAGTGTTCGGTTTGCCACCTGCTGCACCAATTGAGACTGAGCGAGCTGCGGCCGTTGTGCCGGGCCTATCAGCCGAATCGGGAGGTAGTGCTGCCTGGCAGCAGGACGAATACCCGGCGATCCAGCGGGCCCGGAACGCGCGCGCTTCCGAGCCAACCTGATCTCGGCAGTCAACGCGCGCAGGCAGTTGCGGTTCATGGTCGCCAAGGGATGGGTGATCGCCGCCGGTTCACCGAGTTCCTCAAGCGGCCTTTGGTCCGCAGCCCGGCCCTGATCTTCCTGATCGTCGATGGCTGCCCTACCAATGGGGCGATGTCGGTGGCCCTCTTCGCCGCCAGCAAGCCGACGAGCCGGGGCTGGTCTAATTATGGTCCTATTTGCGATTCTGTCAGCCCTTGCGCGAGGCGGTGTATAGGGCACGCTGTGCCTCTCGTGAGGAGATGAAGCGAGATGCGATGCCCGGCATCCGGGCCGACGATGTCCGGCGACAACTTGAGTTCTGGAATCGATGACAGACCATTTGCTGCACCGAATGGCGCCAAAGCTGATAGAACCTTTGACCTGACTTGGCTACCCTGCCAGGGCGCCGAGAGTGAGCCCGCGCACCACGAACTTTTGCAGCGCAATGGCCAGGATCACCGACGGCGCCATCGCCAGAATGCAGATCGCCATCATAAGGCCGTAAAACACGTTCACATTGCCCACCAGGTTCGCCATCAATACCGGTAGCGTTATGGACCCATTGCTGTTGTTAAGGACCAGCGGGATCAGAAGCTCGTTCCACGCGGCAATAAAAATGATTGCGCCATAAGAGATGAGGATCGGCATCGACAATGGAAGTGTCACGCGCATGAATGCGCCGAACCGCGAACAGCCGTCGATGCGTGCAGCGTTCTCGATCTCCGTCGGCACCGACTCGAAATAAGGCACAAGGATGAGAATCGAAAATGGCAAAAGCAGTCCAGTCTCCGCGATTGTAACGCCAGACAATGAATTAAGCAGTCCCAAATGCCGGAACGTTACATAGAGCGGTATGACGAGAACGATCACAGGAATGAATCGCGCAAAGACGTTCAAGTTCATCAACCAGATCAGCCACGGCATTCGCAGTCGCGCGATTGCGAGCGCCGACAGCGAACCGCACACCAGCGTCAAAACAGTCACGGAGATTGCAATGATCGCGCTATTCGCCAGTGCGTAATGCGTCATCTTGATTGCTTCCGGCAGGTACGCGGCCTGCCCGGCAAAAGTCCTGTTGCCTTCGACGCTTGCATGCAGGAACACGCGATAGTTATCGAGCGTCCAGTTCTGAGGAAACACCGCATGCGTGTTCACCTCCAAGCTTTTATCCGACTGCAACGAACCGATCAACGCCGCAGCAATTGGCAGCAGAAAGAAAACGATCACGAGGGAGTTGCATGCGTGAATGGCGAGTCGTGCAGTGAAAGATGGGCGCATTGTTACGGCTATCCTATCTTGCGGTAGATCAACTTAACGTAAACGATCGCGCAGATTGCGATGATCACGCCCAACACATAGGCCGAGGCCGAGCCGATCCCGATATCGAACGGCGGCGCGAAGCTCTGGCGGTAACTGTACCAGGCCGCTGTCCACGTAGCATCGCCTGGGCCGCCATGCGTAATTGCCAACACCTCTTCGAAAACCGTCATCGCCGTGGACGTCCGCAGCACCAGGATCACGACGATGACTGGCTTGAGAAGTGGAAGCGTAATATAGCGAAAACGGCCCCAGGCCGTCGCGCCGTCGAGGGCAGCCGCCTCGTAAAGCGCGGGATTGAGGTCCTGTAGCGCCGCGTGAACCAACAATATGGCGAACGGCAGCGAGCGCCAAACATACGGCAAGGCTAGCAAGTAAAGGGCGCTGTTGGGGTTTCCGATCCAGTTGATCGGGGTGCTGATTAAACCGAGCGAGAGAAGCACCCGATTCAGGAACCCGAAATTGAAACTGTAAATGAATGTCCAGATCAGGCCATTGGCTATCGGCGGTACCGCAAACGGCAAGAGCACCAGCATTTTCAGCACTCGACTCGTCCAAATGGTCGAGTAGCTCATAAGAAGCGCGATCGCCACGGCAAGAACGATTTCGGTGCCGACCGCGACGAAGGTGAAGATCAAAGTGTTCTCGAGCGAGATAAGAAAGAGCGGATCGGCAAAGATTCGGCGAAAGTTTTCAAAGCCGATAAAGGGATAGACACCACTGCGCAGATTTCCGACCGCCACCTTATGAAATGACAGATAGCCCGCAAAGACGATGGGATAAGCGAGCACGAGCGCCAGGAATACCAGGGTCGGAAGGTTTATCACTACACAGAGCAGGCCCGGCGACAGCTCCCGACCGCCGGACCGCTTCACTCTTGCTTTGCCGGCGATAGGGCCGATCTCGACGCCGTCAAATTCGACGTTCATTTACGACTTTTGAACCTGCTTGAGGTCGGTGACCAACCTGTCGCAGCATTGATCGGCGTCGCTTTCACCGATTAGCACCTTTTGCACTTCAATATTGAGCTGATCGGACCACGGCAAGTGCCAAGAGTGATAGATAGAATTGCACACCTCGCCGACATATGTCGCCTTGCCCATTATCTCGAGCAACTTTTGCGGGTCGCACCACTTCTTCCACCCTTCGGCTATGGCGTGGCTGTTAAGCAACGACGTATAGCCTGGAAGGAACATCGCTGTACGTGCGAGGGTCTCCGCCATGGTATATTTTCCGTCTCTCGTCTTTCCGCCGAGATATTGCAGGAGCTTCCAGCCCCACTCCTTGTTGCGGGTGGCCGTTGTGAGGAATACGCTGTGCGTTGATCCAATCGTTTTGCCATCCCCGGGCGAGCCCCAAATCTTGACCTTCCCGGCGATCGAGGAACGGGCAGGATCGTTGATGATGCTGAGGCCGAAGTGCTGGCTCGGCCCCCGATAGAGATTATGGCCCGCGCTGAACGTAGCGGCGCTGGTGGTTTGCTGCATCTTCAGCGACCCCGGATCGGACAGGCCGTCGGCGAAGGTCTTGCCGAACCAGCGCAGCGTCTCGCGTGCGATCGAGCCGGGGCCGAGCTCGGGCTTGCCGTTCTTATCGAAGAAGGCTCCGCCCCGGTTCCATGTGAGTTGATACCAGGTCCCGGCGAGCTGTTCGGTGCCGGCGCCTGCAACCCAGAGAATCGGAAACTCGGAGACGTTGTCGCGTTTGGCCTTGCGCGCTTGATCGAGCAGCTCGTCATAGGTCCTGAACGGCTCGCGATTGATCTTGTCGAGCAGCTCGGTGTTGTAGTTCCACGCCCATACCGCCGACAGAAACGGCAAGGCCATCAGCTTGCGATTGAACATATTGGCTTGGCGCGCGAGCGGCGTGAAATCGGTGAGATATTCTTTCTCCCCTGGAAGTGAATCAAGCGGCTCGATCACATCCTGCTCAACAAAGTTGGCCATCGAGAACGGCGACGTTTGCGACACGTCGACGTGATCGCCGGCTGCATACATGGTCATCAGCTTGTTGGGCTGGTCAGGGAACGGAATGACCGTCGCCTCAACCGGCACGCCCCAATCCGCCTTAAACTTTGCGGAGATGTCCGAGTAGATGTTCCCGTAGGACCAGACCACCATACTCAATTTGTTGATGTCTGCGGCAGGCCGGACCTCCCACGGCGCCTCCGCCGCGGACGCGGACCAGGGTAGACCAGCGAGAGCGCCGGCAGTCAAGGCGCTGCCGACAAGAGTTCGTCTGTTCAAACTGCGGACACATGCCATGGTTCTCTCCCTACGACGCCCAGCTCTGTGAGCCTTCGCTCTGGTGCCGACCGAGACCGTTCAACGTCAACGACACTGTTCCATTCGTAGCCCTGCTCGACGCCGTCCCGGCCATCGTCGCAGGCGCGGACGCCCAGGCCTGGTCGCGGCGGCCTGCACGCAGACAAAGCCTATGATTACTGCGGCTGCCGTTGGGCCTTCCATCGATGCCGGGATCAAGTCCCATATCGCCCGGTGCGGTGTTGAAAGCGGATAGAGACTCTGCCGACGTCGCTGGATGATTGATCGCAGCTTGGCGTGGTTGAACCGCTTCCACCAGATAACCATCCCGCCACGAACGACACGTCGATGTCCATCACGCCCTCACCGCCTTCGCCTGCTCAATCATACGCCTCAGCCCGGGAGGGGTAGTTTTCAGAGCCGCCCCTCCTCCGTGGGGCACCTGCTCCGTTATGAGACTTGCATTCAGAATGCAAGTGGTTATTGTAGGGGCGATGGCGGCGGCTATCTCGGCCCAAGGGACCCTGGCCAGTGCGAAGTGCCCCCATCTTCCTTGGGCAGGGTATTGTCGAGAGGAGGGAAGCAGAGAAGGGATGTCTAGCGGCAGGGAATTGGGAGTGGGTTCAGCGGCTGATAGGCCCTGGGTAATGAGATCGGGCCCAGCGCGTCCATGGTGTCGGCGGCCCAAGTCGAGGTGCCGTCGGTGAGAGGCTCGGCGCCACGTCGGCGCTGGACGGTGGCGCGCAAGCGAAAGGTCGTGTTGCGGCTGACTGCGGCGAACCCGCCGAGCTGCTGGCGCTGGAGCTCGGTGTGCCGGTGTATCGGCTCGAACGCTGGCGAGAGCAGGCGCGTGCGACAATCGATACCGAGCTTAAAGAGCGCGAGACCGACCCCGAGAGCACTGAGCCCCTCACCGCGCTTCAGCGAGTTCAGAGAGCTGGCGATGGAGAACAAGCTGCTAGGGGTGTCTATCGGGCAATCCAGCTTGTTGACCTGCAGGAAGCGGCGGCGCCGGCGGACGTGCCTGCGGAGAAGCATTTGCGGCGCCGCAGCCCCGGCGGCTCTGCCGGCGATCATTCGCGCCGACCTCACCCGGTCGCCATGGCACGGCGAGGGACACCGCAAGGTCTGGGCGCGATTGCATGAGCCGGAACGGCATCAGGGTCGCCCACCAGCGCGTGCTGCGGCTAGTGGACGAGAAAGCAGCTGGTCTCCCGCGCGAGCCCATCGAAGCAGGCCGCCTAGCCTTGTCTTGTGCCCAAGAAACCAGGCGAAGCACAGACCCTGGCCAGTGACCGAATGGAGAAAGACAATGACGACGAAAGAAGCGATCAAGAGTGCCGTGACTGCGCGAGATGAGTTACCCTTGGCTGCGTCCATCGATTGGCCAACTCAGAAATTCCATGTCAGTCACTATCACGAGGACGATTTCAAAAGTGCCCCGAACAATCCGCATGTAGCCAAACGTGATCTCGGTATGGTGGCGGCAACCGGCGGAATGGTCGAAGCAGCCTGCTTCCGGCGGCCGCTCCCGTTTGACCCGGCCGCGTGTAGTCCGCGCCACTATCACGCAGTGAAATTCCAGCTCGTCTACGTGCTCAAGGGATGGGTCAAGCTCGAGCTCGAGGGCCAAGGCGTACAGACGATGTGCGAAGGCAGTTGCTGGATCCAACCAGCTGGCGTCAAACATCAGATCCTTGAGTATTCGCAGGGACACGAGGTGTTGGAGATCAACATCCCGGGGCATCATGAGACGGTATACGATGCCCCGACGTCTAGGGCGTAACCCAGCCTTATAGCGCCATACGAGCAAGTCCGTTGCGGAACAGGTCCTGTTCTTCGGCGTCCACGCGACGAACTCCATAGGTGTTAGCGAGAGGATTCGGTGAGGGGACTTGACGGCAAGGTGGCCATCGTCACTGGTGGCGCGACTAGCATCGGTGCGGCTATCGCACGCGCCTTCCGCGTAGCCGGCACCAAGGTCATGATTGCCGATATTGCGGAGAGCGCGGGCAAAGCGCTCGTGGCTGAGCTCGGCAAGGGCGCACGCTTCCATCATTGCGACATCACGGACGATCGAGACATCGCGGCCTGTGTGGCAGCAACGGTCCACGCCTTCGGCGGCATCGATTTTCTGGTCAATAATGGCTGTAACTATGTCGACCGCAGATTGGCCTCGAGCCGCGCCGACCGGGTCGCCTCGCTTAACGTGAATGTTGTGAGCGGAGCGATTTTCGTGCGCGAGGCCATCCCTCATCTGCGTGAGCGCGGCGGCGTGATCGTCAATTTCAGCACCGTCGCTGGTAAGCACGGGCAGCGCGGTCGCGCGCTCTACCCGGCCAGCAAGGCCGCCAACCTCCAGGTGACCCGCAACGAGGCGATGGAGCTTGCGCCCTTTAAAATAAGGGTCAATGCGGTTGCTCCGGGCTGGACCTGATCATCGCCGATCGCCCGCGCTGCCAAACGCGACAGAGCGAAGGCGGACCGCATCGCCGGCGAATTTCATCTATTCGGCCGGCTGGGGCGACGCGGAAGACGTGGCCAATGCCGTGCTCTTTCTTTGTTCGGACGATCCGCGCTCACTCGCCAAGACGATATTGCTTGGGCGTCCCCTGATCCGGTCCAGTCATTGCGTAGCCGCCATCGACCGGCAAGTCTATACCGGCGATGTGCCGCGCGTCGACGGCGATAGCATTACGAGACGATGGCTTTATCGGCCGCCGGGACGCGCCCCTTCCCCGCGGTCGTCGACGTGCATAGTGGCTCCTGGGTCGAGTGCGATCGCCACCAGACTCAAAAAATCGACCGGGGCTGGTGGAAGTCGGCGTAGGACGAGAGCCTGCCGCCGGCCATGGCGGAGCGATTTACCACCCTATCGCAAGCGCCGCCGCCACGCTGACCTGCTACCCGTTTGAAGGGTCCCTCACGGCTTCATTAATTAAGTAGCCAGCCGGCGTCGCGGCTGGCAAGCGATCGGCTTGGTTGTCGTCTGCGCCAGGGTCCGGATCCGGGTGACCCCATGGTAACTTGAGTTTTGCATGCAAATTTGCTTGCTTGTTGGCACACCAGTCCTAATGTGAGCAGCACCGAGGCTAACCCGTGATTTCTCCGATTATTGAGGTCCTCCCAGTGCCCGATCGCGTACGGATTCCTCGAATTGGCGTGCTACCCGGCCATGCGACCGGCGTACGACCGGAACTTACTGCCAAGTTGCTGGCGCGCCCGGACGTCCGCGAGCGCGCGGCCTTCTTGATCCTCGACGACCCGGCGGTTTGGGCGGAGGCACAAGACATCGTCGGCGTCAGCATCGACATGAGCATCGCCGATGACTTCGCGCGGCGTCCCGACGCGGAGGCAGGCGAAATCTCGATCTATCGATGCGGCATTCATTTGCCGGGCAGCTATACCGTCGGCCGCAGGAGCTTGGCGGCGGGTGCCGCGGTTATGGACATGCTGACCAAGGCTGTTGCCGCGCTGACCGGGGGCTATGTGGACGGCCTCCTGTTCGCGCCGCTGAACAAGCAGGCGATGAAACGGGCGGGCCCGAATTGTGATGACGAGACCCAGTTTCTTGCCCAGCTAATGGGACATCGCGGTCCGGCCATCGAGTTCAATGTGCTGGACAATTTTTGGACGGCGCGCGTAACCTCGCACATGCCGCTGAGAAACGTCGCCTCCGAAATTACCGCCGAGCGGATCGAAAGGGTGGTCAAGTTGATTCACGACACACCCGTGCGCGCGGGAAACCGCAAACCGCGTATCAAGGTAGCAAGGCTTAATCCCCACGCCGGCGAGGGCGGACTGCTCGGCCGGGAAGAGGCCGAGATCATCGGGCCGGCGATGGAAGATCTGCAACGCGCCGGCATCGACGTGGGGGGGCGATCCCGGCTGACGTTCTGGTCCTTGACCGCAACCGCGTCGACGGGATCGTGACTATGTATCACGACCAGGGTCAGATCGCACTAAAGCTTGTTGGCTTCGACCGCGGGGTTACGGTCCTGGGCGGGCTGCCGTATCCAGTGACGACACCGGCGCACGGCACGGCGCACGACATCGCGGGCAAAGGACAGGCTAATCTCGGCTCGATGGTTGCGGCCTTCAACATGCTGATGAGCCTTACCGCGAGATGAGCACGTCCGTCGAAAGCGCCGCCTATACCGGTGAGATCGTCGATTCCCATCACCATTTGTGGGATCTTGGAAGGGGGCATTATCCGTGGCTCCAGGATGAATACGATCCGGGCCGGTTTTTTCTCGGCACGTATGAGACGCTGCGGCGCAATTATCTGCCGGCCGACTACCGCCGTGACACGCACGGTTACCGCGTGGCAGCGACCGTTCATATCGAGGCAGAGCGCTCGCGAAAGCAACAGGTCGAAGAAACAGCCTGGATTGAGCATATCAACAAACTGGACAACATACCTACGGCGATCGTGGCGCACGTTTTTTTCACCCAGCCAGATCGCGATGAGATCCTCGCCGCCCATGCGCACTCACCGCTGATGCGCGGTGTCAGGTCGAAACCGGTGGTTGCCGAGTCGGCGCGACATTCGGTCAAAGGCCAGCCCGGCACGATGCAGGACGTGAAATGGCTGACAGGTCTGGCCACGCTTGAGGGCTACGGCTGGTCGTGGGACGCCCGCGTGCCGTACTGGCATCTCGGAGAACTTGCTGACACGGTGCGCCAGTTCCCGTATATCCTGGTCGCGCTCAATCACGCAGGGTTGCCGCTTGATCGCTCGGAGGAAGGCCTCAAACAATGGCGCTCGGGCCTACACGCGGTCGCCAGTAACCGCCAGGTCACGCTCAAACTGTCAGAATTTGGACTTGGATACGGGCGCTGGGACGAAGATGTGATTCAGAGCATCGTGCGCGACTGCGTCGCCATCTTCGGGTTTGATCGCGTGATGTTCGGGAGCAACTTACCGGTTTCGTCACTTAGCGCCTCGTTCGACCGGATTGTGCGCACGACCATCGCCGCGCTGCCGCTTGCGAGCGCCGCAGAACTGCACGGGCTGTTCGCCGGCAATGCCCGACGCTTCTATCGGATCGATGCCTACGCCGGCGCCGCAGCCTTGAGCTGACCGGTGCGCGCTGTGCGGATTTGCCCCCGCGGACCAAGCTCGTCCTCGCCGGTACTTGCTGACGTTGGCTTCCTCAGTAATATTGCCGGGCGGTTCAAGATAGTTGCGAGCAAAATTGCATTGACAAATCGACGACAACAGCTTTAAGAGCGACCGATGCCGACCGACCACGCACCGCTGTGCAACGACATCGCATCAATCACCCGAACGAACCTGCACGACAGCGTCGTTATGCGGCTACGCGACATGATCGTCGAGGGCCATCTCCAGCCTGGCTCGCGCGTCCGCGAGCGGGAATTGTGCGAGCAGCTCGCGGTATCGCGCACGCCGTTGCGCGAAGCGCTCAAGGTGCTGGCCTCGGAAGGCCTGGTGACCCTGCTCCCTCATCACGGATCTACGATAACCAAGCTGTCGCCGCGCGAGGTGCGCGACACGCTCGAAGTAATGGGCCATCTGGAGGCGATGGCCGGCGAACTCGCCTGTGAGCGGGCAACTGAAGCAGAAATCGCCCAAGTCCTGGCGATTCACGCGACGATGCTTCAATACTATTCAGAGCGGCGCCTGCTCGATTATTTCAAGGCCAATCAGGCGATCCACGATCGCATTGTCGTGCTCGCCAACAACACGGCACTCTCGCATATCCATCCGATCCTCAGCGCGCGCATGCGGCGCATGCGCTATCTTGGCAACGAGCATACCGACCGCTGGGAGCGTGCGCTGGCCGAGCACCAGGAGTTTATGCAGTCGCTTCTGCGCCGCGACGGCAAAGCGCTTGGTGCGCAATTACGCCAGCATCTCGATAATACCTGGAAGGAAATCGAGCAGATGCTCGACACGTTGAACGCGGCAGTAGATGAACCCTCTGCAAAAGCCCAGCGCCGTCCTGACCTCTCGTCATACGACATTGGAGAAACAATGAGCCATGATTGACGCCGGGCGAGCGTTGGCCCACGTCCCAACGAAGAGCACGGGGCCGTCACCGTGCCGGTGAGTTTTCGCGTCGAGGCCAAAAAGCTCGCAGGACTTGAGAGGACCGGTCCGCGCCTGCTTAAGCTTTCGCGCGCCGAAGCTGACGTCCTGCAGTATCACTTCCATCGTAATACTATCGATCCATTCGCTTTTCTCTTTTCTGAGACATGCGGATCGTTTGCGGATGACGAGCGGCATCGCATAATAGAGCACAGCCGTGCCGGGAAAGATAAGATCACCGAATTCGTCGAATGCACTGTCGATTTGCGTTGGCTTCAGACGTTCGCCGGATGACACTTTCTTCAAGGTCAACGATGCTCGCTTATGTTGGCTCCTTTACGACCTCACAGCGAAAGGCCCGTGGCCATGGCATAACGGTTTATCGTGGCGAGCCAGGCGGGAATTGGACTCTCCTTCAAGCAGTGATTGATGCCGTCAATCCGACGTTCCTTGCGATGAGCACGGACCGCCAGTTTCTTTATGCGGTGCATATCGATGCCGATTGTGTAACCGCCTACGCAGTCCAACCCGACGGCACTTTGGCACGCCTCAATCAGGAAAGAATTGGCGGGGACGTTCTCGTCGCCGAGGCGATCGATACCGTAAATCGAAACTTGATCGTCGCCAATTACGCGCATGGCGGCGTCGCCGTCTTGCCGATCGGGTCGGAGGGACGGCTCGGTCCGCGCCGGCAGCTCTTGACGTTCGCTGGCAGCCCCGGCCCTCACCGGATTCAGCAGATCGGCTCGCACCCACACGACATCTGCATTGCGCCGGATGGCCGATTTGTACTCGTGCCAGACAAGGGACTTGACCGGCTCTTTGTCCTGCGGATCGCCTCCGGCGGCGAGCTCGCTCCAGTCGACGCGGGGGGCACCGTCTGCCGGAGCGGGGCGGGTCCACGCCAGCTCGCGTTCCACCCCGTCCTACCGATCTGCTATCTGGTGAACGAGCTCGATTCGACCGTGACGACCTATGCTTGGAGCCCCGACAGCGGGGCAATTTGGCCGATACAGGTCCTACCAACGCTCCCGTCGAACTATACCGCCCAGAACACCGCCTCGGGTATCGCGGCCGCCGCGACGGGCCGCTTTGTTTATGTGTCCAATCGAGGCCACGATGCAGTATGCATCTTCGCCGTCGACCAGGACCAGGGTACGCTGCAATTCATTGGAGGGCAATCGACAAATGGGAGGCGACCGCGCTTCATCACGTTTGATCCCTCTGGCCAGTTCCTTTTTGCAACCAACGAAGGCAGCGACACAGTGGTCTCTCTGCTTTGCGATGCGTGGACCGGCATGTTGGGCTCAGCCCAAACCTGTATAACCACCGGAAGCCCGGCCTGCATCATCTTCACCGCCCCCTGAATCATAAGGGTCTGCCGAACGTTCACCGATCCGCACGAATACCAAGCGTTGATTCGTGCGGGTGACGTAAAGTTCCTTGTCACGGCACCCGATGAGTTTGGGGCGGAGCTGGAGCGGATCGGCCGCCTCACCGACCCTGCAACAATCAAGAACTCCCGTTCCAACCGCCAGCGGCTGGCAGGAGCCCGCTGCGCAAGCTCCGGCGACAATTTCCGTGGATGGCAAACACTTGATAAGAACCTCTTGATTGGGATAGGGGGGCACCTCGGGGTGCGGGTTCGACCAGATGAAAGGCTGGCATCTGTGGCATGCGCTCGAGCGGTGCGTTGGTTGATGCGATGCTGCCAAAACGGGGTGGAAGGCCCATCTCTGCGAAAACGCACGCTAGCGTATTGCACGCAATATCGAGGGTGCGAATAGCTGCGGCTGAACCGCCGCTGCTGGATTGCTGCGGTAAGCCCGCCCTCAGGCCATAGCGGGCTCCGGCATCGAGGTGGCGCGCCGCCGGGGTGACTGAAAGTAGGTGCCGTTGGGAATGACGTGCGCGTGGGCCAACGGCGAGACACGGGCGAGATCCTCGTCGCTGACGTGATGGCCAGTATCACGGAGCTGCGCAACGATGCGCGTCATCTGCACGGTGTTCCAGATGAGTACGGCGTTGGAGAGCAGGCTGAGGCAGCTGGCCTTGTTCATCACCTCCTCGTAGTCGCCGGAGCGGAGGTCACCCTGGTTGGCGAAGAAAATCGACTTGGCAAGGATGTGACGGAACTCACCGCGTGTCGCACGACATGAAACTCTGAGACGCGCGCCTCTTTCAAAACAGCGACTTGCGACACGTCTCTCATTTCGTGGAGGCATTTAATCTGAGACGCGCGCTTGTGTTTCTGCGCGAAATGTGAGACAAAGTTCAGCGCCACGTTGCGGGCACTTTTGATGATCGAGCACGGAGAACAGCGCGAGAACGATGATGACGCGGACTGGGTTATCGCACAGCGTCGTGCGGACGTTCTCCGCCGTCTCCTCAGGGCCAGCGACCCTGGGGCGCGGTCCAAGCTGATCGCTTTGGCCGCCTCCGAGCTCGCTATCAGTCGCGCCACCGTCTATCGCCTGCTCGCCCGGTTCCAGATGGCCGAAGTGGCGTCAGCGCTGTTGCCGTCGCGACGCGGGCGTCCACAAGGTGCGCGCTCGCTCGACCGCGGGCGTGAGGCGATCATCGCTCATGAAATCTCGCGCTTCTACCTCAAGTCGGAACGACCTCGGCTCTCTCATCTGATTGGACCCGTTGCAATCCAGCCCGAGAGGAACCCGTTGGGTTTGAGAGCCTTCGACCTGCTGCGCGCACGGGAGCGCGCTTGTTGGCGAACTTTGCTGTGCGTGGCCTGAAGGCTGGCTTCTCTCCCGTGACAGTCCTCCGCTTGCTGTCAATGCGGTTCGACGCGATCCGGTTCGCGAACACGGCGACCGCGGCCCACAGCGCGGCCGAACTCTTTGCGACGCGTCGCTTCGCCGAGCTCTTCGTTCCCGGGTTATCCGCGCGATGGCAGGATGACCTGCTTCCCCAGCCTTGGACCGCGGACAAGCCCGTCCGCTTGGTGACGGCGAGAACGATCCTGCTCACCGGAATGACGAACTTCCTCGACGATCGCGACAGCGGGCTCAAACTCCTTGAGAGTGCGGCCGGGTACGTGAGGCATCCAGAGTTTCGT
>Ga0335075_10009858_pt1 | contig 14527 bp, 15 predicted proteins | sample Lox_Sample_24_FD_206723 | JGI IMG/M metagenome (GOLD analysis project Ga0335075, IMG submission 206723) | Soil microbial communities from Loxahatchee National Wildlife Refuge, Florida, United States - Lox_Sample_2.4 | ecosystem: Environmental > Terrestrial > Soil > Wetlands | place: USA...
GCGCTGGCCGAAGCCACCGGGGCGTTCTACTTCGTGGCCACGGAAGCGACCGCGACGGACTCGCTGCGCGAATTCGGCGCGGCTCTCGCCGCTCACGCCGGCGGTCGGGCGCCCTACGCGCTGGCTTCGTGGGACGACGCGCTGCGAGTGCTTGATGAGACCGTGTCCGGCGGGTTGGCGATCATTGACGAGTTCCCGTACCTGGTCCGAGTGGAACCCGCGCTGCCTTCCCTCATCCAGCGGATGCTAGACCAGAGAGCGTGGGGGGAGCAGGAGCGAGGGACGCGGCTGCTGCTATGCGGCTCGGCGATGTCGGTGATGGGCGGCCTGCTGGCGGGCTCAGCGCCACTGCGGGGCAGGGCGAGCCTGGAGTTGCTGGTTCAGCCGTTCGGCTACCGGACCGCCGCGGAGTTCTGGGGGATCACCGATCCGAAGCTGGCGGTGCTGGTGCACTCGATCGTCGGCGGCACTCCGGCGTACCGGCATGAGTTCGTCGCCGACGACGTCCCTGGATCGCTGGTGGACCTGGACGACTGGGTGGCCCGCACGGTGCTCAACCCAGCTGTTCCGCTGTTCCGGGAGGCCAGGTACCTGCTCGCCCAGGAGACTGGGATCCGCGAGCCCGCGCTCTACAATTCCGTGCTCGCCGCCATCGCAGAGGGAAACGCGACGCGGGGCGGGATAGCGAACTTCGTCGGCCGGAAGTCCACTGAGCTCGTCCACCCGCTCAACGTTCTCGAGGACAGCGGCCTGATCGCCCGGCAGGCTGATCCGTTCCACGGACGCCGGTCAGTCTTCCAGATCAACGAGCCGCTCATCACGTTCTACGAAGCCGTAATGCGAGGCACGTGGAGTCAGCTGGAGCAGAGGCAGGCAGCCGCGGTGTGGCGGCGCCAGCAGGCCACGTTCAGCTCCAAGGTGGTGGGCCCGCATTTCGAGTCGCTGTGCCGTGCGTGGGCAACCGAGGCCGGCCAGGAGGCTTTCGGGGACCTGCCAGCCGAGGTCTCCGCCGGGTCGGTCACGGACCCGGGCGGCCGACGGCAAATCGAGGTGGACGTGGCCGTCCTCGGACCAGGCCTGCCCGGCGAGCCTCGCCGAGTCCTCTCCCTCGGCGAGGCGAAATGGGGCGACATCATGGACGTCCGCCACATAGAACGGCTTCGCCGCGCCCGCGACCTGCTGTCGGTCAAGGGCTGCGACACAGCCACGACTGTCCTGGTCTGTTACAGCGGTGCCGGCTTCAGCGAAGAACTCACGTCGCAGGCGGCCGCCGACCCACGCATCCTGCTCGTCGGCCTCGACCGCCTCTACAGCTGAGAACTGGCCCAAGACACGCCGTCTGCAGAGTCAACATTCGCACACCTGTACGAGTAGTATATGACGTAAGCGGGCTTCTCTCCTGAAGTTCAAGCGGGCCGCCGAGGTGCGGGAACACCACGACGGCCCTAGACCACCACCAGCACTTACCTGGAGGAGATCATGCGATCCATGATGACCCAGTCCGGACCGAATGCGCTCGCGGACCTGGATGCGTCCGCGCGCAAGCGCGCGGACCGGCTCGCAAGAGCCACCGTCGACCAAATGCAGGCCGCGCTCGCCCTGCTGAGCATGCTCGATCCGGAGGCATTCGAGATCGCGTTCACCGCGGTCCCCCCGGCCCCCAGCGACGACGGCGACGACGAGCCCATCGCGGTGTGCCGTGAATGCGGCGGCCTGGTCGGCATCTTCCCCGATCGCGGCTTGCGCTGGCTGCACTTCCGCGGCGACGGCATCACGTCCGCAGCCCCGCAGGTCTACGAGCTAGGTCACGCCCCCGAGGTCACCTGGATCCTCCCCGACGAGGACCCGGACGACCTGTAACCATTACCCCTGTTTCGTGCCCCGCCGGATTAACTTCCCGGCGGGGCACGCTGGCCTGTTTGGTTGCCCCAGGGACCGCCGAAATCGGCAACGGCGTGTCACCGTGTATTGGATCTTGATCACGTCTAGTATCCGAAGTACTTCGTTCTGTCCCTGTTCAGCCTGAGGTGCCCGAAGTTGAAGATCGATCCCGAATTCGTCGTGCCTGTTCCGCAGCTGCCGACGAGCATTTCGCCGGGAATTTATCCCTACCTCGGCGGGCAGATTGCTGTGGGTGAGTTGCAGACTGTTGCAGCAGCCTATGGCGGTGCCGTCCTTTCGGGTAAACAGGGCGCCAAGCTCGCAGCAAAGGTGCAGAGAGTCCTGGTAGACCCGGCGCAGTATCAGGCTCGCGCAGAGACCGGTTCCGACATGCTCTTCGGTATCGACGAGTGGCTGATACGCCAGCAAGCGGCAGGCGTACCGCTCATCCTTACTGATACACAGCGTATCCGGAACCGAGACCAGCTAGCACTTAAGAAGGCGCTGGCGCGGTGGGAATTGATCAACGAACCGACCTTGGTCGTGTTGCCGATCGAGCCCTGGTGGCTTAAAGGCGGCCTTCCATGCCTCATACAGGAAGTACGCGCCGCCGGGCGACCCGTAGCGATCGTCCTGCTGCACCGCTACAACGGCCTCGACGCCGCTGGGACAATAGCAGGTCTGCTCACCTTCATATCAGCCGTCGGGCAACTGCCGGTGGTCCTGCTGCGCTGTGATATTTCAGCTGTCGGCGCTCTTGCCTATGGGGCGTTCGCAGGTTTCGTGGGTTGGTCTGCAAGCACTCGTCATGGGCCGCTACCCATGGCACTCCCTGCCCGAAGCGCTGACGACGAAGCGGATGAACGTGATAGATCACCGGGGGTATTCGTGTCCTCACTGCATACCTATTTCAATGCGAGCAAGCTTCCGGCATTTGCTCACTGCCGTGAGCCGGACGTGCTGTACTGCGATGATCCGTTCTGCGGCGGCAGCAGCTTGCTGCAGATCGCCCAGCTCACCGAAACTAACCTGCAGACTGCCCGCAACGTTGCTTACAGGCACAATCTAGCCAGTACCGAGCAGGTCTCTCGCCGGATCTTTTCGACGTCCGAACCACGGGACGCCTGGTGGGAAGCCTGTAAGTCAGGCGCGAATGCGAGCGCCTCTCTGGCCGAATACGGAATCACACTGCCCACACCACGCTGGCTTCGCCAGTGGCTTGCGGTTGGCTCTCCGTTGCACGATCCCGAGGGCGTCGGCTAAGCCAGCGCCGGTAGACCTTTTCCTGAAGCAGCCACGACCACCCATCTGTAGTCATGGCAACAGGCTCCTCGGCGGGCAGCAGCACTCCTTTATACGGATCGAGTATGCCGACGCCGCACAGCTTCGCCTCCAGCAGTACGGCATCCAGTACGCGGTTCCTAGCCACTGTCACCCAACGGCGTGCGTAGCGCGCGAACAAGCTGGCGTCCTGGACTGCACGCAGTTCCTTACCCACAGTTGCATGGACGACGACATCCTCAATGGTCAGCGGTGACCGCATGAGCCGCCTGACGTTGACGGCATCCTCGCCACGCTCGATGATTCCTAGCGGTTGGCCTACCATCTCTGCCCAAATCACCGGATCAATCACGGGAGTAGCGACAGGCAGATCCAACAGCCGATCCAGCAGGGCAGGGTCAGTCACGGCGCCAAGCCCGGCTGCCTCACGACGCTGATGCTCCGCAACATTCAGGACCGCGTGAGCTGTGCTCCGGACGCCGAGCAGGACGACGGCCTCCACCCGCACACTAGCTTCTCCGCTTCTGGACGCCGACCACGGAGACTGCGAACTGGCAGTTGCCAGGCGACGCATGATGTACTCGTTTCGTAGTTGAGTTTCTACTATCTAAATTCTAGATAGTAGAAAGAGATCTTGAGTTGGGGACACGCCGGTGGATGCGCGCGAAGTGGGCAGTCTGCTCTTCGGGAGACGTTGCCGACTCATGCTGGCCCTATGGATAGTGCGACGGGACAAGCCACGCTTCTACCAGTCCGAGCCACCACGCGAGGTGATCCTGCAAGGAGAGGCGGCGAAGGAACTTAGTCGCCTTGTACGCCTTGGCATGCTGGAAGTGGAACGTCCAGATGAGAGCCGCCGCGTCTACTACGAACGCACCGACAGCCCGCTGTGGAGGATCATCCAGGCTGCGTCCGACGTGATAGAGGCAAGCTGACGTACCGGACACCACAGCCAGCCACGGGCGTGGGCGTTCTTCTCAGCTCAGGAGGCTTTGAAGACCGCATCAAGATGCCATTCGAGGAAGTCGCGGAGCGGCCGGTCGGGTTTCCGGTCCGGGAGGGCGATGACCTCGCCCCGCTTGGCGTAGAACTGCTCGCCGTTGCCGAACTCCTCCCGCAGGCGTGGACTGACGAGCAGCCGGTACGACGGATCGACAGCCAGGTAGCCGTGGTCGAACATGGCGTGCACATCGGAACGGAGTAGCAGACCGTTGTCGACGCGATGCTCCCCGCCTCTGGTGACGGGCCGGATATGTGCAGCCTGAAGAGCGGGCCAGATCTTCGTGCCAGTGATTGCGCACTTGCGGTTATAGGCGTTGAGCACTCTGGCTTGAAAAGTACCCTGCCCTATCCGCACTTTTTGGATCTGTTCCCGGAACATGGGGCCGGTGTGTTTCCACGACGGGTCACTCAGGTCGATCTCGACTGTGGCGCTGGCCACGCGCGCAGTGAGGATGTCGAAGAAGGAGGTGAATGGCGTCTGCGCGAGATCGAAATGCTTGCCCTGCTGAATGCCTGGGGACCACATGCCCGGCGGCAAGGCCATGCCCGTTCCGGGCGGAAAGAACGTGACATCCTGCAGCAGGATGCATCCGATCTCAGGATCGTCGTTCTTGTGCAGGCCATCCCGCCCGCCGATGAGAGCGCGAAGTTCATCGAGGCTGCCTGCGCCGTTTCCCGAGCCATAGAACTCCCACGCCGCCGATAGCGGCAGTAGCTCCCAGCTCGCCAGCAGGCCACCACCCACGATCAGGCTGCTGGGCGCGTGGGTCTTGAAGAAGAACAACTCACCAGGGGTGATCGCACTGAAACGACGCTTGTCTCGGGGACGCCAGAAGTTAACCTCGCTAAGTTCCTTCTGTGCCGCCAGGTACTCATACCAATGGTGATCCGTCACGCCAACGTAGGCCCGCACAGCGATATTGTGCACCTACAGCAAGGGAGAGCGGACGACAACGACAGCACAAGTGGCACTGCCTCGCGACGGTAGCAGCAAGACCCACGGTTGCGGCGGAGTAGGGCTCTCGGCGAGAAGACCAGAAACCTCCGGGCCGCAAGCCGCCACGGTGCGCGTTGGATCAACTATTCCTAGCATCGGCCACGATGCGTCTGTCGGCAGCATTTGGTCTGCCAGCATTGTGACCGTGACAATCACCCACGCACCGTCTGACTACCAGTGCCCGTTCTGCGCGCTCGCTACCGGGGTCGACACTGATCGTCAGCAGGACATCGTGAGGCGGACCGCAGGGGCGCTGGCATTCATCTCACCGCGCTGGTGGCCAAACAATCACGGGCACGCGCTGGTCGTGCCAGTCCGGCACTACGAGAACCTGTATGAGCTGCCGACCGAGGTGGGGCATGCGGTGCATGATCTGGTCCGTGACGTCGCGATCGCGATCCGCCGCACCTACGGGTGCGAAGGAGTCTCCACACGGCAGCACAACGAACCCGCAGGCAACCAGGATGCCTGGCACTACCACGTGCACGTGTTTCCTCGGTATGCCGACGACGAGTTGTATGTGTCCAGGCCTTACCCGCAGTTCGTGACTGCCGAGCAGCGGCAGCCATACGCCGAGCGGCTTCGGCGCTACTTCGCTACCGAAGGATCGGGCCACGTTTCGTCATGATCGGCGCGGTTTGCCCGCGGTCGTCCTGCGGCCACGCAACGCTGAGTGAAACCAGCCCGGTCAGCAGTCTGCGCCCATTGAGCGACGACGGCAAGGATGGCCGAAGTCGCGAATCGATTGTGCCTTAGCCGATGGCCTGCTCAGCCGAATCCCGGCGAAACTACGGGAGAACCAAGACTCCGGACTCGCCGGGACCGTTCACCTAGATTAAACTCCATGGCCTAGCCGGGAACAGGCCAAATTGTCACAAGTCAAGTTAGAGAAGAGCTTGATGCTGTGGGTACTTCTCCAGTAGGTGTTTGCCTAGAGCTTCTTCACTATCGAACCCGCTTCGCTTCAACATATCGACGACGTCCCGGCCAGCTAGGATCACCACTGGATGGCCGTCATCCCTAATTTCTCTGTACGCTTGGCCATCGATGTGAGACGTGGTGACCAGGACCCCAAACTGCCGGTGACGCAACCTTGAGATAAGGCGGCTTGTCTCGCGGACTCCCACGCTGTTGCCTGGCGCATAGCACTTGGCTTCGAGTGCAAACTCAACTGCGACAGGATCTGAAGGCGGACCGATCAAGTAGTCGCCAATGGCGTCACGACCGCCGTCACGCCATGGTCGAGTCACGTCAATCTTGTCAACATTTCTTTCCGAGGCCGCCCATAGATCAGCCGCGAATTGTTCGAAGCCATACGGATTGCTTGCGAAATGGCCATATACCAGATCTAGCAACGGTCGATCCGCCGGAATCGGTTCCTGTTGTTCACGACTGCGGATTATCGCCGTCGGTGGTGCGACAAGTGCGGCATAATTTCGCGACTCGACCCATGCAAGCCAAGCTGGCGGGCACGCGCTGCCGAGCGGTTCGTCATCGAGAAGCTGATTGATCCACGCACGTGAGACAACGGGCACGTTCAAGACTGTGAAACGCGCTCTGTAGTTCTGAAATCTCTCCCCGCGGGTTGTTCGCCAGACGGCGACGAGATCCTCTTCCCCGCTCAGCCGGTCCGAGCCTGGCGCGAGGAGACCACGAAACCGGACGTCGCGTCCGCCGCCGGGCTTGTCGAACAGTAGAAACGGAGGAACCTTGATGCGGTCGGTTGGCTCGCCGTGGGCCCGCGCGAAGACTCTGCTCAGCAATAGGTTGCCGCTGCGGGGCGTGTCTTCCAACAGCCGACCCGGACTGCGGTTGTCGCCAAAGTACGTGAAGACGCCCGTGTGCGGATCCAGTGCATCCGGCCAGTCAGGTTCCGCACCGCTTGTGTAGAGCGCCGCTACCTTGACGGCGTCCTTTTTCGGGCTGCCTTTCGTTCGGAAGCCGCCTTGGTTCCCCACGGGAAGCAATTTTCCGAGTGGATCGTCCGCAGCGTTGCCCGCTCTGCCGCCCTGGTAGATACGGTCGATGACTAGATCCGCACCTTCAAGCTGGTCGAAGCCAACTATTTGTTGATCTTGGATCACGCCAGATGACCTCGTAGCCGTGCCTCTGCTCCTACCTCACATGTACTTCGCGCTACGGTAACAGGTTGCGTTTGGCAAAGTTGTCATAAGCAACTACTTGCTAGAAGCGCTTGCTCGATGATGGACGCGGAAGCCGGACTTAGGGTGGCACTTCGTAGAGGACGTTACGAAACGACACTTACGTCGATGATGAGCGCAAAGACCTGCTGGCTGTGCTGACCTCGCCCCGCCCCCGATGGCGAAAGCGCTGCGAGGGAAATCGTGTCTGCCGTCTAGTCCAGGGCAAGTCTGCGCCTAATATTGTCAACTGTCCATGCAGGTACATGGTCTGAACCACTGCGGCCCCCTGGGCACCGCGAGGTCGGCCCCCAGCACTCGCGGCCGAGATGCCATTCGGGGAGGCCACGCGGACGGTCTTGAGCTGCCTATCGTCCCGGTCATACGCAGCCTGGCTATGCGGTCGGTCCCATGTACCACTCGTCTGTTGACAGGTGGGCTTCGCCCGTCAGAAGGCTACGGGAATGTCGTCGTCGGCACCTTTGCGTCGGTTGCATGGTCCGCACAGGAGCTGAATGTTCGCAATTGTGTTGCTGCCGCCCTTACTCCACGGAATCACGTGATCGAAGTGAAGTTCTTCGGTCGACCCGCACTGACGGCACCGACCACCGTCTCGTGCAGAGACAGCGATCTTCACGCTCTGGGAGATGGAGCGTGTGTTGCGCTCCCCAATGGGAGCCTGTTCGTCAGGAATCCAGAACTGCCAGCCAGCGGGCGCGGGACCCCATGACGGGTCAGGCTGCCAGCCGGGGCCTGGCACCCACCCGGTCGGGGGCACTGGCCAGCCGGGCGCGGGATTGAACCTTTGCAGGGCGGGCGGCGTGTACTGCGGGACTACAGGGTCGTAGGCAGGCGCCCCGGCCACTGCGCGGGGATGGTTAACCCGGTAGCGGTGAATGGCGTACCAGGCGAGCGCAATGGTTACGGGAAGGCCGAGCCATCCCTTTGAAACGACAATCAGTACGAACCATATGATCAGCAAGAGCCCCCACTTGAAAAACACGCCGTAGGCGTAGGGTGTCCACCGGTAAGGGTTCTTGTATCTTCGGTCGATCCTGACGTACTTGCTCATGTCCTCGCGCTCCCTGTCCCCAGCACCGTCGGCGCGTACGTCAGGAAGCATATGGTCGGCGTAATCAGAACATGGCTAGCCCCATGAATAGTTACGAAGGTGCGATTTGCCTGAGCAGCTATTTGGGTGGCCTAGGAGGCGCTGGCAGCTGTCGAGCTAGGCTCCCATCTATCCCAACGTCGACGGTTACCACGAAGGGCGGCCTGACTATCCGCCGCGGGTCAAGTGCGGGCACTGTTCGACGTGATGATTACCGTTGGGCAGTGATCCGCGTCCGGGGATGGGTAGACGCGGGAAGCCCCGGGCGCGCTAATCCCCTATCAGCGGGATTTGACCGGTCAGCTTCTACGTTCATGAATGCCGTACCAGTCGGGCCAGGTTCCTGAGGAAGCCCGGATCGTAGCGGAGATCGACATGGTCGACGTTCCATAGACCCGAATCGCGGATTTGCTCCCGTTCGGCGTAGTGGCCGAGCCAGTCAGGACTGGGGAGATCAAGTCCACCGGTCCGGCACGACAGCAGCCCGATGCTGTTGCGCTCAATGGAGTCACGGTCGGAGCGTTCGGGGACTCTCAGCCAGAGGAATGGCATGCTGCCGATGTACTGGCTCACCTTCACCTCGATCGATGCTTCCTGGGCGGCCATCTGCGCGCTCGGGTTATGCCGGTCGAGCCAGGAATCGAGCAGCTCGCGGCTCAACCCTTCGCGGCGGATAATTGCGGCGCCCACGTGTCGCCGGAATACCGAGGCACGGTGGTTGCCGCCTCCCACGTAACGGCCCGCGATGTGGCCGTGGTGCTGCCTCAGACGGTTCCACAACTTGGTCTGGCTCGTCTCAGTGAGCGCGTGCGTCCCTACCCGGACAACGCGGTCAGTGCCGTCCGGCCGGTGTTCACTGCTTTCGTAGAAGAAGTAGACCCCGTGGGATGGCCATCCCGAATCGCCGGTGCAATCCCGCAACAGCCGAGGACCGCTGACCTTACGCGCGAGTTCGTCGAGGAGCGCGTAGAACTCGTCTGTGTCCGTTTGGCGGTCAGCCGAATCGCTGTCGTGATGTGTCTCATTCCAGGCATGCGCCTTACCGGCCGGGACGGGCATGGGCTCGGGGGAAGGGCTGGCCGACCGCCCGGCATCAGCGCGGATGGTTAGCTTGTCGCCTGTGGCGCTGATCGCAAAGCGGATGGTGCGCTCGAGCCACTCTTCGCAGATGCCGTTGCTTGCAACGATCCTGGCCAACGAGGTGGCATGTGCCATCGAACTGTCGACGACCTGGTTTCCCCGAACATCAGCAGTCCCGTGCCAGGATTGCCGTTCGCCTTCGTCGCGGAGGCCGCTGAGTGGGATTACCGCGCGGCCGCCGGTGCTGGCAAGCCGGATACCGTCACGAATCTGCTCAAGGTGAGCTGTCCAGAAGGGATCGTATTTCGACGCCATTCAGCCATCTTGCATGGCAAGCATGCCAAACGCACCGTTTTGCCACGGTAAGGCTGAGTTCGAGGTCGGGGTCCCTGCAGCAGGGCGAGGATCTCGCCCTGCTGCAGGGACCGCAGGATGGGCAAGAGCGACGGCGAAGGACTTCTCCCCATTATTTGAAGAACACTCTTCAGTTTGTGGACACTTCTAGGTCGCCGATTCAGTTCACCAGGGTAGCGATCGGGGAGTGGGACGGTTGTTGGCTTCTTCAACGGAACGGATTGGCGACCCGGACGCCGCCATAGTCCTGGCCGTCACTGAGGTCTTCGGACAGAACTTGCGTGCAGCCCAGCGCGCGGGATGCCTCGATGATCGCGGCGTCCCAGTATGAGAGCTGGAAACGCTGACGGCTGTCCAGGGCGGCCATCATGATCCCGGTCGTGATGTCCTGGACCGGGAAGCGCCGGAACGACTCGATGAGTAGTACCGCCTGTCGGTGACCGATCGCGTCCGGCCGGCTCGCGCGGGTTGCCTGGACGTAGAACTCCTGAAGTACCTGCACTGACAGTGCCATGTCACGCTCGGCTAGAACGTCGTTGGCGCGCTTGGCCTTGTCCTGCTCCGCCGGGTCGCGGGAGATCGCGTAGAGCAGGATGTTGGTGTCAATGAACCGCACGATCGTGCACCTCATCACGGCTCAGCCGGTCGGCGGCGCGGAATTGGTCGATCCCGGCCTGCACCTCACGCTGCAGCGCCTCAAGCCTGGCGAACTCATCTATCCGTCCGGACAGCTGCTCGAGGTAGGCGACGACCAGCGCGCTCACTGAGGTGTCGTTCTGCGCGGCGGCGACCCTGGCGTTCCGGTAGACGTCATCGGGAACAGAGACCGTAATATTCTTCACATTTTCACAGTAACACTTTTTCCGTGGATCACGCTGTCACAGTAAGCTGACTTGATCGCGTCCAGGATCTCCAGGACATGGTGCTCTGGCCCCCCGATGCGGCCGGACTCGCCACGAAGGCTACGTTCTGGGGCTTGCCCTGACGGCGCCGCGGGGCCATCGCCCAGGCCGCCACGCTGATCACCGAATCCCTGAAGGAACTGCCCGGTCATCAGGGGTGCCTGGACTTCGCGGTGGAGGTCGGTGCGGACGCGATCGCCGGATGTCACTGTCAAAGTTTGAGATATAACTTGACATTCGGCTGACTCAAGATACATCGTATTTCATGTCGCCAGCGGGACGGCGACGCGCGGAGCCCGCCGGGCCTGGGGGTGCCGCAGGCTCTGTCATGTCATCGGGGAAATGCAGCGGAGTAATCATGTCGGCGGAACACGGCGAGACACGCGAATACGACGGCACGGGACTGCCCGTGACGGGCAGGCAACCACAAACACCGTCAGGTCGGCCGGGGGCGCCGGCCCGCCGGGGTCTGGGGTGGCGGTTGGCGGCGATGCCCAGCGGGCGGCGGTCGAAGTGGCTGGTGCTGGTCTTCTGGCTCCTGGTGATCGCGGCGACCGGGTCGCTGGCGGGCAAGCTGCAGGGCGCGGAGCGGAACGACGCCTCCTCTTACCTCCCGGCCTCCGCGGAGTCCACGCAGGAGTTGAACGCCCAGAACGCGTTCGTCGTGCAGAACTACAACCCGACCGTCGTGGTCTACGTCCGCCAGTCCGGCATCACCGCCGCCGACCTGGGCAAGGCCCGGCAGGACGCGCGGGCCTTCGCCGCGCTGCCCGCGGTGGACGGGCGGGTCACCGGGCCCTTCACGTCCGCGGACCACCAAGCGATCGAGCTCGTCCTCGGTTCCAGCCTCGGCTACAACAGCGACCTAACCGGCTTCATCAACCAGGTCACGACCACGGCGAGCCGCGGCGATCCCGGCCTCTCGGTGTCCGTCACGGGGCCAGCCGCGAGCGCCGCCGACGAGGACAAGGTCTTCAAGGGCATCGACTCGACCCTGCTGTACGCGGCGCTCGCCGTGGTGATCGTGCTGCTGCTGCTCACATACCGCAGCCCGGTGCTGTGGCTGCTGCCGATCATGTCCGCCGGCGTCGCGCTGACCATCGCCGAGGCCGTCATCTATGAACTCACCAAGCACGGCCTTACGGTGAACGGGCAGACCGGCGGCATCCTTGTCGTGCTCGTGCTCGGCGCGTCCACCGACTACGCGCTGCTGCTCGTCGCCCGGTACCGGGAGGAACTGCGCAGGCACGCCGACCGGCACGAGGCGATGGCGGTCGCGCTGCACCGGGCCGGCCCGGCGATCCTGGCCAGCGCCGCCACGGTCATCGCGGGCATGCTCTGCCTGCTCGTGGCGCAGTCCGCGGACATCTCCGGGCTTGGCCCGGTGGCCGCCATCGGCATCGCGGTCGGCCTGCTCGCGATGATCACCTTGCTGCCCGCGCTGCTGGTGATCTGCGGCCGGTGGGTGTTCTGGCCGATCCGCCCTGACTACGGCTCCGCCGAGCCCACATCACAGGGGCTGTGGGCTCGGGTCGGGCGGGCCATCTCCCGGCGCCCGCGCGCGGTCTGGGCAGTCACCGCGATCGCGCTGATCGCGGCGTCGTTCGGCCTCGTCGGGTTCAAGGTCGGCACGCTGACCGCTGCGCAGTCGTTCCGCGGCACCCCGGCCTCCGTGGCCGGCGAGCAGGTGCTCGCCCGTTACTTCCCCGCCGGGGCTGGCGAGCCGGTCGCCGTCACCGGCAACGCGTCCGCCGCGACCGCGATGCGCGCGGCGCTGGCCGCCACGCCCGGCATCACCGCGGTGAGCCAGCCAGAGATACGCGGCAACACCGCCTACCTGCAGGGCACGCTGGTCAGCCAGCCGGACAGCGCGCAGGCCTACACGGTCATCGACGCGGCCCGCGCCCGGCTGCACGCCGTCCCCGGCGCGGATGCCCTGGTCGGCGGCGGCACCGCGGTCAACCTGGACGTGGAGCGCTACGCCCTCAGGGACCGGAACGTGATCATCCCGCTGGTGCTGCTCGTCGTGCTGATCATCCTCGGCCTGCTGCTCCGCTCGCTGGTCGCGCCGCTGGTGCTGATCGCCACCGTGATCGTGTCCTACGGCGCCGCGCTCGGGCTGTCCGCGCTCATCTTCTCCCACCTGTTCGGGTTCGCCGGGGCGGACACGTCGGTGCCGCTGTTCGTGTTCGTGTTCCTCGTCGCGCTCGGCATCGACTACAACATCTTCCTGATGACCCGGGTCCGTGAGGAAAGCCAGCGCTCCGGCACCCGCCAGGGCGCGCTAACTGCCCTCGCCGCGACCGGAGGCGTGATCACTTCGGCCGGCGCCGTGCTGGCGGGCACGTTCGCGGTGCTCGGCACGCTGCCGCTGGTCGAGTTCACCGAGATCGGCGTCGCGGTCGCGCTCGGCGTCCTGCTCGACACGATCGTGGTCCGCTCGGTCCTGGTCACCGCCCTCACCATGGACCTGGACCGCCACATATGGTGGCCGAGCCGCCTGTCCAAGCCCGCCGCCGACCCGGCTCGCGAGCCCGTCCTGGCTCCGCGCCACGGGCGATGATGACCTCGGCTATCGGCCTCACTCCGACCGTGACTCGGAGCCGTGGGCAGGGAGCAAGGGGCTCGGCTCAGCCCCCGGGCGGGCGATAGTCGCCGGTCACCTTGACCGCAGCGTCGACTTCTTGCGGAGTCAGCAGGACGGTGGTCTTAATGTCTACCTTGCCGCTGGCGGCGACTAGCAGCGCGACACCGGCAGCGGTCGCGTTGTCCGGCAGATCCATGATCGTGACCACGTCGGTTTCGCCAAAGGCGTAGTAGAACGTCTCGAGCTTTCCGCCGACGCTGGCACAAGCCTTTTCGATAACGGTCCGGCGGGCCGAACCACCCTCCCGGCGGAGTCCCTGGACTCCGTCGCCGATATAGGACGCTTGGACGAGGTACTTCGGCATGCGTTCCCCCCTCGGTCGCAGATGCCATGTGGCTACTTCAGCAGCCTTAATGGCGAAATACCGGATTCGGCTCCCCTGCAAACCAGGCTGCCCGACTTGCTGGGGCGCCGTCCGTGGCCCGGCGGCGGAAGAGCTAGGTGGGAGGGAAACTGTCCCAGAGCGCGCAGTGGCTGGTCTGGCGGAGGATCGCCGCGTTGAGCACCTCGTTGTCGTAGGTGGCCTGCAGCGACATGACGGACTCGCCCTGCTGGAAGGTCGGCCACGGGATCACGCCAGCCCCGGACAGGTTGCCGTTCGTGGCGAACGAATCCCAATACGTCACTGCCGTGAAGATGATCGCGGCCTGGTCCGGCGTGGTGAGCTGCTGCACGGGCGGCAGCGCCCAGCCGGGGAAGAGGGCGGTGAGTTCCGCCGAGTGGTAGGCGCCGGCGAGGATGTTGCCGTTGTTCGTCGTGGTGAAGTACAAGGGCTCGGTCACGTCGTCCCACCGGTACATACCCGCCGCCGATCCGGCCCGCGAGCCCGTCCTGGCTCCGCGCAGGTGACGGGCATCGGCCGCACGAGGTCGCCGGCTAAATGAATTCCGTCGGCTGTCGCGTGCTCCCCGGCGCGGAGGCGGGTCAGGACGGTGTTATGCACGCGCTGGTAGATGACCGAGGTGCGGAAGCCGACTATCTCGCCGCGCTTGCTTAGCCGATCCAGGAGGAAGGCATGCAGGTGGTCGAGGTCCTGAACGGCGACGTGGAGGATGAAGTCGTCGCCGCCTGCTATCACGAAGACCGTCATCACCTCGGGCAGCTTTCCGACGGAATCCTTGAAGTCGTCGA
>Ga0335075_10009861_pt1 | contig 14525 bp, 16 predicted proteins | sample Lox_Sample_24_FD_206723 | JGI IMG/M metagenome (GOLD analysis project Ga0335075, IMG submission 206723) | Soil microbial communities from Loxahatchee National Wildlife Refuge, Florida, United States - Lox_Sample_2.4 | ecosystem: Environmental > Terrestrial > Soil > Wetlands | place: USA...
ATAGCCGTACATCGCCGTGGCATCCTGCGCCCACATCTCCGCGTACAGCGCCTCGGTGGCCATAATCGCCGGAGTGTTCTGACCGAAGAAGTTTGTCGCAACCAGCATCAGCAACAAGGCCCGGTTGGCGGCAATTTCCACCGGAGGCACCGTCATCGCAAACGCCGCCTCGTAGGCGGCGACGGCCGCCATGGCTTGAGCCCCAGCTTGTTCAGCCTGCGCGGCGGTCGCGTTGATCCACGACACGTAGGGAGCGGCTGCGGCCGCCATCGATGTCGCTGATGGCCCGAGCCAAAACGACTCGAGGTCGGTGATCGCAGACCCATAGGCAATCGCCGTCAAGTACAGGTTGTCGGCCAAGGCGTCCCAGGCCGCGGAGGCGGTCAGCATCGGCCCTGCCCCGGGGCCGATATACATGAGCCCAGAGTTGATCTCTGGCGGGAGGGCTCCGAAGTCCAGCATCTACGGACCCGCCGGGTCCAGGCCATGCTGGACGCGCGGCTCGCGCAATCCCGTGGTGCGCAGACCTGCTGACCACATACGGGCTATTTTACATACTTTTTGAATGGTGTGAAGGTCTATGGCAGACTGATAGTTGTGGACACTTGCGAGGATCGGTCGCTCGCTGCTAGTTTTCTCTCACTGCGAACCGACGGATGCAGCGCGGATCTGGATGGGGCACCGAGCCGCGTCGATCTCCTTCCGCGGATTGCTACTGCACTAAGCTCTTAGATGATGCCTCGAGACCCTGGGGCCCGGTTATCGGCCATCTCGGCGGAGCGTTTGACGATGCGCCGCGATAGTGGTCAACCAATCGGCGCGCACGATGACGAGGTGGCCCAAGGATGACCGAGACAACCGACACCAGAGCGGATACCACCCGCCAGCAGATCATGCGTGCCGCCGCACACCAGTTCGCCCGTTTGCCCTACCACCAGGTCGGGCTCGATGATGTCCTCGCGGAAGCCGAATTGACCAAGGGCGCAATGTATTTCCATTTCCGCTCCAAGCATGCCTTGGCGCTGGCGATCATCGAAGACCAGACCACCCGGTCCAATGAGGCGCTCGCCGACCTGCTGACCCGGAAGTTCTCCGGCCTGGAGACGCTCATCGACTTCTCCTACCAGTTGGCGGTTCGGGACATCAGCGACGACATCGCCCGAGCAAGTTTGCATCTGCTGGAGTCGATCGGTCGGGTCGAAGAACTCCAGGCAAACCTGCTGAGGGATTGGATCACGACCGAGGCCACCATCGTCGGTCGTGCCATCGGTGAGGGCGACATCTTCGACGAATGTGACCCGGAAGACGTTGCACGCCTAATGGTTTCGATTTACATGGGGCTGCGTCAGACCAGCAACGTCGACGAACCGGAGCAGTTCCTCTCCGACCTCGAGAAGGCGTGGGTGTTGGTACTCCCCAGCATCGTGCGTCCGGAACGGATCGATTACTTCCGTCAATTCATCAGGCGGCGCACGGTAATCGCGATCGGCTCCACCTCAGCGCTGGCGAGTTCACTTTGATCGCGGCGCAGGTCAGGCAATCCCGTGAGCGAATCGGATGCGACCGCCGCCTGTTAGGCTTCCGGCCGGGTTATGACGTGTGAGACGCCGAGGGTCCGGAGTCTGAGCCAAACTCCGGAGGTTTAGGCGATGGCCCGGCAGGTTCGATCCGAGGCGACCCGGCGAAAGATCCTCGACGCCGCGGTCGACGTGTTCAATGAGGTGGGGTACGCGTCCGCCGACCGGGGCACGATCATCGAGCGCACCGGGATGACCAAGGGCGCTTTCTATCACCACTTCGATTCGATGGAATCACTCGCATCCGCGATCATCGAAGAAGGCGCCAAGCTGGTCCTCGAGGTCTTAGGCGGATTGTCCGACTCGTTCTCTCCGGCGCTGGAGAACATGGTGCACGGGTCGTTCGTGGTTGCCGACCTGTTCGCTTCCGACAAGGCGGCACGTACGGCCGAGCAATTGACGCTCGCTTTCGGAAAGTTCAATGACACCGGTGCCAGCGTCTACGCCAGCTGGGTGGAGGGTATGGCCGCCGAGTTGAGTCGGGCAATCACCGAGGGCGACGTGCGAGAGGACCTCGACCCGAAACGGGTCAGCGAGGCCATCATCGGCGCAACGTTCGGCACACGGATCCTGTCCCAGTCCACGCCGGCCGGCAACGATCTCATCGGGCGATTGACCCAAATGTGGGAACTGTTCTTCCCAGCCATCGTGACCGACAGCTCGCTGGCCTATTACCGCGAGTACCTGGCCCGCGAGGCCCTCCGGCATACAAACCACGACCCGTCGCCCTGACGGGTGGCGCCAGGGCGAACTAACGCTCGTTAACCCAGAGCTGCTCGGTCAGATCCTGGAACGTCGCGAGTGCAATCTCATCGTCGCTGCGCCTCAGCGCCGACCTGCTCATCAGCGCACGCACGGTCGAGCCGTCCTGATGGGCTAATTCGACGACCATGTTCGCGAGTCCATCGACCACCGAGAGCGCCGATTCCGTTGCCGACGCGCCATAGAAGAAATCGTGGAATTTCATCGAAACGACCTCGTCGGCGTCCCGGCCCACCATCTCGGCGAACGCACGATTGGCGAACACGATGGTGCCGTCCCGCAGGACGGCGAGGGTGGGAATCGGGATCCGCTCCAGCAGCACCAGGGCCGGCAACTGCTCGAGGGTCGCCATCGGCGACTGGCTGGCCTGTCCGGCTCGGCGGCGCTCCATTGCTTGATTATTGTCCATGTCCCGGGGGCGCTGCATCTGCTTTGCCCCAGACGTGCGGATAATGACAAGCCAGAAGCCGAGGAGGTTCTCGTGACATCGCAAGGCGAATCGGCGGTCCTCGTCCTGGCGGCCGGGGCCGGAACCCGGATGCGCTCGGACACCCCGAAGGTGCTGCACCCTCTGGCCGGCCGCAGCATGCTGGCGCACTCGCTGCACGCGATCGCCAAGATGGCGCCGCAGCACCTGGTCGTGGTGCTGGGTCAGGACCACGACCAAATCGAACAGGTCGTCAGCGAATTGGCCGGCACGCTGGGGCGTTCCATCGAAGTGGCGATGCAAGATCAGCAGCTCGGCACGGGTCACGCGGTGCTGTGCGGCCTGTCGGCGCTGCCTGATGATTTCGCCGGCGTCGTCGTCGTCACCTCCGGCGACATCCCGCTGCTCGACGCCGACACGCTGGCCGATCTGGTCGCCGTGCACAGCTCGCGGGGCGCGGCGGTCACCGTGCTGACCACGACGTTGAGCGATCCGACCGGCTACGGCCGCACGCTGCGTACGCAGGACAACGAGGTGATCGGGATCGTCGAGCAGGCCGATGCGACACCCTCTCAACAAGAGATTCGCGAGGTCAATGCCGGCGTGTACGCCTTCGACATCGCCGCGCTGCGTTCAGCGCTGAGCCGATTGTCGGCCGACAACGCCCAGCAAGAGCTGTACCTCACCGACGTCGTCTCGATCGTTCGGCAGGACGGGCAGGTGGTACAGGCCCGGCACGTCGACGACAGCACGCTGGTAGCCGGGGTCAACAATCGGGTGCAGCTGGCCGAGTTGGGCGCCGAACTCAACCGCCGGGTCGTCGCCGCCCACCAGCTGGCCGGGGTGACCATCGTCGATCCCGCCACCACCTGGATCGACGTCGACGTGACGATCGGCCGCGACACCGTTATCCAACCCGGAACCCAGCTGCTGGGCGCCACCCGCATCGGCGGCCGTTGCGCCATCGGCCCGGACACCACACTGACCGACGTCGTCGTCGGTGACGGCGCGTCGGTGGTCCGCACCCACGGCACGTCGGCGTCGATCGGCGACGGTGCCACGGTCGGCCCGTTCACCTACCTGCGGCCCGGCACTGTGCTGGGTGCCGAGGGCAAGCTGGGCGCCTTCGTCGAGACCAAGAACTCCACGATCGGCACCGGCACCAAAGTCCCGCACCTGACCTATGTGGGCGACGCCGACATCGGCGAGCACAGCAATATCGGCGCCTCCAGCGTTTTCGTCAATTACGACGGCAGGACCAAGCAACGCACGACGGTCGGCTCGCATGTTCGCACCGGCTCAGACACCATGTTCGTCGCCCCGGTCACCGTCGGCGACGGCGCCTACACTGGCGCAGGCACGGTCATAAGAGAGGATGTTCCGCCGGGTGCGCTGGCGGTTTCCGGCGGCCCGCAACGCAATATCGAGGGTTGGGTCGAGCGCAAGCGGCCCGGCACTCCGGCTGCAAAGGCCGCAGAAGCCGCCGAGAAGGCCAACAGAGCACAAGAGGCCGACCCGACGCGGTGAACCCACTCGGCGGCAACTCAGTAACCCAGCGGAGCACTTCGCTTACGATGGGTCGTTCCATTCTCTATCCCGATACGGCGAGGGCAGCACGGTGAGTCACGACTGGACCGACAACCGCAAGAACCTGATGCTCTTCTCCGGCCGCGCGCATCCGGAGCTGGCCGAGCAGGTCGCCAAAGAACTCGACGTCCACGTCACCGCGCAGACCGCGCGCGAGTTCGCCAACGGTGAGATCTTCGTACGCTTCCACGAATCGGTGCGCGGCTGCGATGCGTTCGTCTTGCAATCGGCCCCGGCTCCGGTGAACAACTGGCTGATGGAACAGCTGATCATGATCGACGCGCTCAAGCGCGGCAGCGCCAAGCGGATCACCGCCGTCATGCCGTTCTATCCCTACGCCCGCCAAGACAAGAAGCATCGCGGCCGCGAACCGATCTCGGCGCGGTTGGTCGCCGACCTGCTCAAGACGGCCGGAGCCGACCGGATCGTGGCCGTCGACCTGCACACCGACCAGATCCAGGGCTTCTTCGACGGGCCTGTAGACCACATGCGCGGCCAAAACCTGCTGACCGGCTACATCGGGGACAACTACCCCGACGGCAACATGGTGGTGGTCTCCCCCGACTCGGGCCGGGTGCGCATCGCCGAGAAATGGGCCGACGCGCTGGGCGGCGTTCCGCTGGCGTTTATCCACAAGACTCGCGATCCGCGGGTGCCCAACCAGGTGGTCTCTAACCGCGTGGTGGGCGAGGTGGAAGGGCGCACCTGCGTGCTGATCGACGACATGATCGACACCGGTGGCACTATCGCCGGCGCGGTCAAGCTGCTGCGCGACGAGGGTGCTGGTGATGTGATCATCGCCGCCACCCATGGCGTGCTGTCAGACCCGGCGTCGCAGCGGCTCGCGGCATGCGGGGCCCGGGAAGTGATCGTCACCAACACGCTGCCGATCGGTGAGGAGAAGCGATTCCCGCAGCTCACGGTGTTGTCGATCGCACCGCTGCTGGCCAGCACGATCCGCGCGGTATTCGAAAATGGTTCGGTTACAGGACTGTTCGACGGGGACGCCTAGATGGCAGGTGAGGCCATCATCTACCACAACCCGAAGTGCAGCACGTCGCGCATGGTCGAACATCCGATCCTCATCGAACGGCCGTTTATCGTCACACCGACAGGCACGCGGCTGGCCTGTCCGATCGACGGGGTTCGCGAGATCCCGTGAGACCCGGATGGTGCAGACCCGTGGTCGCGGCTCTGGCTCTGAGCGTGCTACCGGTCGGGTGTGGACCGAAAACCCCTGACTATCAGTCGATTTGGACGTCAGCAACGACGACGACGTCGACTGAAGCGCCGGTACCGTTCGCCCAGTACCTGGAAAGCAGCGGGGTGACCGGGGAGGCGGTTGCACCCGACAAGCTGACCGACCTGACCGTGTCGATTCCGACACCGCGGGGCTGGAAACCGGTCGACAAGCCGAATATCGCGCCCACCACGGAAGCGATCGGCAAGGACGGGAACTTTCCCACGGCCATGCTCATGGTGTTCAAACTCAACGGCGATTTCGACCCCAGCGACTTGGTCAAGCACGGCAACTCCGATGCGAGGCTCGCGGACAACTTCAAGCTGCTCGACCAGTCCGGCGCAGACTTTCACGGCTTTCCGTCGACGATGATCGAAGGCAGCTATGACCTCGGCGGCCAACGGTTGCACACCTACAACCGAATCGTCATTCCGACCGGACCAGCGCCCGCCCGTCAGCGCTACATGGTCCAGCTTTCCGTCACCAGCCTGGCCGTGCAGGCCGCTCCAGATGCGGCAGACATCCAGGCGATCATCCGCGGCCTCACGATCGCGGCGAAGTAATTAGTGTGGTCACATGCCGTTCGATAGGACACAGTGGACCGCCGCAGATCTGCCCTCCTTCGCCGGACGTACCGTAATCGTCACCGGCGCCAACAGCGGCCTCGGCGCGGTGACGGCCCGCGAACTCGCCCGGGTCGGTGCCCAGGTCACCCTGGCCGTGCGCAACACCGAAAAGGGCAAGGCCGCCGCCCGGCAAATGACCGGGAACGTCAAGGTGCGCCGCCTCGATCTGCAGGATCTGGCCTCGGTGCGGCAGTTCGCCGACGGGGTGGACAGCGTTGACATCCTGATCAACAACGCCGGCGTGATGGCCGTCCCGCGCGCGGTGACCGCCGACGGCTTCGAGACCCAGATCGGCACCAACCATCTCGGCCATTTCGCGCTGACCAACCTGCTGCTGCCGAAGATCACCGATCGGGTGGTCACCGTGTCGTCGTTGATGCACTGGATGGGCTACATCAGCCTTCGTGACTTGAACTGGACGTCGCGGCCGTATTCGGCATGGGTGGCCTACGGCCAATCCAAGCTGGCCAACCTGTTGTTCACCAGCGAGCTGCAGCGGCGCCTTGCCACCGTCGGTTCGCCGCTGCGCGCACTGGCGGCCCACCCCGGTTACTCGCACACCAACCTTCAGGGCCGGACCGGTCGCAAGTTCGGCGACGCCGTGATGTCGGCTGCCACCCGCGCGCTGGCCACCGACGCCGACTTCGGTGCCCGGCAAACGCTGTATGCCGCCTCGCAGGACGTACCGGGCAACAGTTTCATCGGCCCGAGCTTCGGCATGGCCGGACGCAGCCGGCCGGTCGGGCGTAGCCCCCTGGCCAAACGCACCGGCACCGGCACGGCCCTGTGGGAGCTGTCCGAGCGGCTCACGCAGACCAAATTTCCGCTCTGAGGTGCTGATGCGCTACCCTGACCGGGCGTCACGGCGAGGGTGGCTCTACACGCCACCGTTATCGACGGGGACCGATTCAGACCGACTTTGCGGTTTGTCGCGACTCTCGCCGTGCCAGGAACACTGACACAGGAGCGACACCAATGGCTAAATCTGCGGTCAATCAGCTGACCGTCGCGGTACGTACCCAGACCGGCAAAGGCGCGTCCCGGCGGGCCCGGCGTGACGGCAAGATTCCCGCCGTCCTCTACGGCCACGGGGCCGACCCGCAGCACCTCGAGCTGCCCGGCCACGATTTCGCGGCGGTGTTGCGGCACTCGGGCACCAACGCGGTGCTGACCCTCGACATCGACGGCAAAGAGCAGCTGGCGTTGACCAAGGCGCTGGTGATCCACCCGATCCGGCACACCATCCAGCACGCCGATCTGCTGGTCGTGCGTCGCGGCGAGAAGGTGGTCGTCGAGGTCGGCATCGATGTGCAGGGCGAAGCCGCGTCCGGCACCCTGGTCACCCAGGAGGCCAACACCGTCGAGATCGAAGCCGATGTGTCGTCGATTCCCGAAGAGTTGGTGGTGTCGGTCGAAGGCGCCGAGCCGGGTACTCAGTTCACCGCCGGGCAGATCACGCTGCCGCCAGGAGTCACCCTGATCGACGACCCGGACATGCTGGTGGTCAACGTGGTGACCGCGCCGACCGCCGAGGAACTCGAGAGCGAAGGCGCCGGCGAGGCGGCCGAGGGCGAGGAACCGGCAGAGGAGGCCGGCGAGGCCGAGGAGTCCGAGGCGTCCGAGCCCGAGACCGAATCCGAATAATCAATGGCCGGACCGCTTTTGGTGGTCGGCCTGGGCAACCCGGGGCCAAACTACGCCCACACCCGGCACAATCTGGGGTTCATGGTCGCAGACCGGCTCGCCGCCCGGCTGGGTTCAGCGTTCAAGGCGCACAAGCGTTCCGGTGCCGAGATCGTTACCGGCCGCCTCGGCGGACATGCGGTGGTGCTGGCCAAGCCGCGCTGCTTCATGAACGAGTCCGGTCGCCAAGTCGGCCCGCTGGCCAAGTTCTATTCGGTGCCTGCGGCTGACGTACTCGTCATCCACGACGACCTGGACATCGATTTCGGTCAGATCCGGCTGAAGCTCGGTGGCGGCGAGGGTGGTCATAACGGGCTGCGCTCGATCGCGTCCGCGTTGGGCACCAAGGACTTTCAGCGGGTGCGGATCGGGATCGGCCGACCACCGGGGCGCAAAGACCCGGCGGCGTTCGTGCTGGAGAACTTCACTGCCGCCGAACGCCCGGAGGTTCCCACCCTGTGCGAGCAGGCGGCCGACGCCACCGAGTTACTCATCCAACTGGGCCTGGAGCCGGCCCAAAACCAGGTCCATGCCTGGTAATTCGGGCTATCGCGCCTACAGCGCATTCCGCTCGGAGAAGTGACGTTGGCGCGCCAAGAGTGCCGCCGCTCGCTGGTCGGCGGTGATGCGCCGCGACTGGTCAAAGTATTCGTCTACGTCGCCGATGTCCATCACCGTTGCGATCGGCGTTGCGGGCTGCTCGACCGCGGTAGCACGCCAGGTGACGATCCCGGTTCGATATCCGCGCGCATCGAGCCAGTTGTCCACACCGACCTCCTCAGTCGACACCAGCACCCGTACGTGATTGTCGTCGGTGCGTGATTGAGCGAAGTTCAGACTTGTTTGGCGGGCTGCGATGTCGATCATCTCACTCCACCTGTTGGTCAGGCAGATACCGACATAGGCGCTGCCAGTAGGGATTTCGTAATCGGGGGGATGGCGAAGTTCTTCGGGAGATCTCCGAAGACCCGTGCGGGAATGTCGTTGACCCACATGGTGAATAGGTCACGCGATGCGGCCAGGTGCTCATCGAACGCGGCAAGGGCCCGCGCCGAGGACGGTGGTTGCGCGGGTGCCTGCGGATTGAGGCATTCGATACGAATGTTGCCTTTGGACTGTCGTTGCCAGTCGCCGTAGGTTTGGTAGCAGCAGAACGACTCGGCTCCGGGGGGAAGTTCAAACCAGTTGGTATCACCGGTTTTCTGACGGCTGAAGAAGATCTCGAAGGACCCGTCGTCGGCAATGTTCAGGTCCTCGGACTGCGTCTTGACCGCCTGGGCTTGGTCATCCTTGCCTGCGTAGACGCCGAAGGTGGTCTGCGCGACCGAGCCCAAGGTCCCGTAGACCCGGTAGTCGTGCGCGTCGTCAATGCGCGCCGACAGATATAGGTGAGCGGAGTTTCGTGGTGGCCCATCGATCGGCCCGTACAGCAATTGCTTGAGCCCGTCGAAGTTGAGCAGGATGCCTTGGTTTCCGTAATGCCAAGGGTTGGCACCGATATCGGCGACCGCGAAGGGCGGTGCCGTATCGAACGGCACGGCCGGCATGTGTTGGTCCTTGCAATGCGGGCCGCCGGTAGCGGCGACCTTGGGCAAGTGGCCCGGATATCGGTAGCGTTCGATCCCCAGCGTGAAACTGACCGAAACCACAGCGCCTGGTTCGGGCTGCGGCGGGTTTTTGGCCATCGGCACCAAACAGCCCAGCGTACAAGTCAGCGCTTCGTCGTATTTGCTGGCGAGATCGGTTGTCGGAACCAGCAGGTGCAGTGCGCTGGTCAGCGCTCGCCGGTTGCCGCCGAGAACGTCGTTCCCGATGTCTGCCAACCCAATTGCGCTGATTAGCAGCGCATCCAGGTTGGTTTGTTCGTCGACCATCGTTTGACTGATCCGCGTAGCGTTGTCGGCGGTCTTGATCAGATCCGGCGCTGCGTCGGCGTACGCACCGAATGCCGTGCGCGAGGCGACGATGTCATGACCTAGGTTGCGCAGGCTCGGATCCAACTGGGCCAGAGCCGAATCCAGGTTTGCCAACATCTGGCCGACCTTGTGGCCCCGTCCATTGAGTGCCGAAGCGAGCGCGCCCAGCGTCTCGTTGAGTTTGGCCGGTTCGATCTTCGACAGCACCGACGTGAGTTGTTCGAACACGGTGTTGATTTCCACCGTGACGCTCTTGGCATCAAGAACCTGTCCGGCGTGCATGGTCTGCGGCGAGGGATGGGCCGGCGGGACCAGTTGGACGAGCTTGGCCCCGAAAACCGTTGTCGAGGCGATGTCGACGAGCACGTTAGCCGGAATCAGATGCAGCTTCGACGGTTCAATGGCCAGATGAAGCGCCGCTTGACCGTTGGGCCACTCCTCGATCGAAGAGACCTTGCCGACCTGCACATCACGCAACTTCACCCGCGCGTCCGGATTCATCACCAGGCCCGCGCGCGGTGAAAGTACGGTAACCGGCACGCTGTCGGTGAAGCTCCCTCGAAACAATCCCGCTGCCAGGGTGACGATGCCAGCAATCGCGGCAACGGTGACCAGCCCCAGCACAGGAGCAACCGCGCGCCCAGACATCGAACCCCTCCTGTCTCAAGCCTTCTATCAGAATATGTCAGTGCTGACACATTTGGAAGTGGTCAGTACTGACAAATTTCGACAAGGACGTACGAATTCGCCGACCGCTGCGCCGACCCGGCGCAGTCGCTTTCCGTGCTGCTGAGAGCTCCGAGTTAGGCTGTCGACGGTTCGGCGAAGCCGCGGCCGAACCGCTCGACCATCTGCCAATACTCCGGCACGTTGCCGTCGCCTAGGTAGTCGACCAGCAGCCGCACCTCCGGCGGCAGGTGACCGTCGACGTCGCTGAAGCCGTACTCGCGGGCAAGGCGAGAAGCAAAGAACGATCGGCCCGTACGGGCCATGCGGTCGGGGTCGGTGAACAGTGCGACGACGGCGCGTCCGGGGAACCGCGGCGACTCGCAGATGTCGAGGTCGAGCCCGAACAGCTGATGCGACCCGGACGGGCCTTCGGTGGCCAAGGTAAGGATGCGATCGGCGAGTACTAAGCCCGGCCACAACCCGATCACTGCGACGTTGTGCTCGCGCAGCTCGAGCGCGGTGTCGTGGGTGATCTTTTCGATGGCGGCTTTGGCCGCCCCATAGGGCGTGGACAGTATGTAGTCCTCGCAGCCGTGGGAGGAGATGTTGACAATCAGCCCACCCCCCTGCTCGATCATCATCGGAGCGACGAGCGCCGAGGTCACGAAGTTCGCGCGCGGGCCGACGGCGAGGCTGTCCGTGATCGCCTGCAACGGCAGTTCCCAAAACGGCTGGCCCACCATGGATGTGAAGTCTGGCGACGCGACGTTGACCAGCACATCGAGCCGATCTGTCTCGCAACCTAATTCGTCGAACACGGCAACAACTTGGCTGTCATCGGCGTGATCGCAGGGCCGGGGCACCGCGACACCACCAAGATCGCGGATCTGATCGGCGGTCTTCTCGAGGCCGGCAGCGTTGCGGGCGGTGAGCCAGACGGCGGCACCCTGCGCACCGAGTTCGATCGCGATGCCCTGGCCGATGCCCTGGCTAGCACCGCTAACAAGAGCCACCGTGCCGTCCAGCGGTCGTGTCATTGCGCTTGCTCTCCCATTGGTTGCAGCTCCCTGACCGCTAGCGGATCATGTTCGCGCAGGCCGATTTTCGCGGCACCGCCGGGTGAACCGAGTTCGGCGAAAAAGTCGGCGTTGATCTGGGTGTAGCCGCTCCACTGATCGGGCACGTCGTCTTCGTAGTAGATCGCCTCGACCGGGCAGACCGGCTCGCATGCACCGCAGTCGACACACTCGTCGGGGTGGATGTAAAGCATCCGCGCGCCTTCGTAGATGCAGTCGACGGGGCACTCCTCGATGCAGGCCTTGTCTTTGAGGTCGACACAGGATTCGGTGATCACGTAGGTCATCGCGAAAGGTCCTCGAGCGCCTGGTGGGCGGCGTTGTATCCCGGAGTGAAGGTGATCCCCGGTCCGCCATGGCATCCCGCGCCGCCAAGGTACAGTCCGTCGATGGGGATCGGCATGTCGATGAATCCCTTGGGCCCAGGCCGGTTGAACCCCATCAAATCTGGATGTAGCAAGCCGTGGCAGAAGTCGCCGGAGGGTGCGGCGAACATCGTCTGCATGTGGTACGGCGCGAACGTGATATGCCGTATCTGGATGTCGCGGAAGTTGGGCGCGAAACGGGTGATCTTGTCGATGACTTTCTCCGCCATCACATTTTTGAGCTGGCCGTGAAGGTCGCGGCTGGCTTCGACCGGAAATGCATAGGCGAACGCGCTCGCGGCGTGCTTACCCGGAGGCGCCATCGCGGGGTCGTGCACGGACGGGATCTGCATCCCCATCGACGGATTGTCGGGGATGATGCCGCGCCTGCATTCCTCCCATTGGCGCTGTTGTTCCTCGGGTGAGCCGAAAATGCCGATGGACCCTTGCATGCCCGGATCGTTGAGGAAGTCATACGGCGGGGCGAATTCCGGCAGACCGTCGAGTGCGAAGTGGATCTGCACAAACGACGCCCGGTGGTCGCGTCCACTGAGTCGGGCAACAAGGTCGGCCGGCAGATGCTCGGCACCGACCATGTCGATCAAAGTCAAATCGGGTGACAGGTTGGAAACCACCACTGGTGCAGTGATTTCCGAACCGTCGCGCAGCCGCACGCCGGTCACTCGACCATTCTCTGTGAGAATCTTGTCGACCTTGGCGCGATACCTGACCTCTCCCCCGTGCGCGACGAACAGCTCGTGCAGGTGCTTGCAGAGTGCGCCGATTCCTCCTTCGAGCTTCGTCATCATTGCCGCGCCGTCGCTCGGAACGGCGAGGGCGAACGCCAAACATGTTGCACTGCCAGGCGTATATGGCCCCCGGTAGGTGGAGTTGATAGCGAGGAATGCCAGCATGCCCCGCAGCACCGCGTGCTTGTCTTTGTCGGGCAGGAAGCGGTCGATGGCATCCATCGCCGACCCGAACAGCATTTCGTGAATGGCCCTTCGTTCGGATTCGTTTGCCGCGCAGGCATACATCTCATCAAGGGTCTTGGGCGCTGTGCGCACCTCGAAGCGGTCGAGCGCTTTCGAGGGCCCCTGGCTCCAGCCGATCATCTCGGCCATGCCCGTAACGGCTTCGGCGCCAAGCTTCTCCGCAAGGTGAGTCATCAGCTGCATCGGATCGCGGTAGAAGATCATCGGCTCTTCGCCGTTGTCACCGAGATTAACCGACTGGACCTCGGCATCGATGGTGGGCAAGGCATCGAGCCCGAGGTCTTTGGTGATTTGCGGGGCGGTGGGGAACTGCACGGAACCGGCTATCTCGTAATGGAATCCGTCGATCAACTCGACCGTGGCCGCCATGCCACCGGTGTAAGTGTTGGCCTCCAAGCACAACGTCCGCAGGCCAGCGCCCTGCAGAACCGCCGCCGCGGTCAACCCGTTGTGTCCGGCGCCGACCACGATCGCGTCATAGTCCGTCATCACTCACGCTCCCTGTCCGAATGCGTCCGAGATCACCTCGTCGGCTCTCGGGGCTAATATATGTCAGTACTGACGTAATTGGAAGGTGTCGCCCCCGACAAACTCGTAAGTGTGATGGGATGCCAGGTATGAGTGAGCGGCCGAATCTGCACAAGCTGCGCCGGTCCAAAACACATGAGGCGCTGCGGCAGGCGGCCTTGAAGAAATTCGCCAGTGAGGGCTTCGGAAACGTCACCGTCGAACAACTCGCCCAGGAAGCCGGTGTTACCGAGCGGACGTTTTTTCGGCACTTCCCCAGCAAGGAAGCTGTGCTGTTTCAGGACTACGACACACAGGTGGAGTGGCTGGCCGACGCGCTCGCGCAGCGGCCACGCTCTGAGTCCCTGTTCGATGCGGTGAAGACGAGCATCGAAACCTTCCCGCACGACGTCGAATTGGTTCGGCAGGCCGCCCTCGCTCGTGCCGAGTTGATCACCGGCGAGCAGATCGCCAGCCACCTACGAGTGGTGCAGTCGTCATTCGCTGCGGTGATCACCGACTTCGTCAAACAGCGCTACCCCGATGTGCCGAACATCGATCTGGTCGCCGAAGTAGCGGGTTCCGTGCTGGCGGCGGCGATGGTCCGCGGCGTGGAGACGTGGGGACGAAATGGCTGCCGCGATGATTTGGGCGCGATTACCGCCACATGCATAGGACTAGTGCGGTCGGGGCTTGCGCCACTCGCCTAGGTCACCAGGGTGACCGAGTTGGCCCGTCGCAGCTTTCCGGACGGGGTCTTCGGGATGGTTCCGGGACCGAGTACCACGACGTTGCGCGGCCGGACGTCGACCTCGCTCACCACCTCGTGCGCGACTTGGTGCTCGATACGGCGCACCTCGACGGGATCCTGGTACGCGTTGGACTCCACCGCGACTGCGAAGGTCTCCCGCGCATGTCCGGCGTCGAGCCGCACCGCGACCGCGCAGCCCGGGCGAACACCGGCGACCCGGCCGGCGGCCCGCTCGATGTCGGTCGGGTAGATGTTGCGGCCGGCCATGATGATGACGTCTTTGACGCGACCGCACACCACGATGTGCCCGTTCTCCATCAGGTAGCCGAGGTCGCCGGTGTCAT
>Ga0335075_10009862_pt1 | contig 14525 bp, 13 predicted proteins | sample Lox_Sample_24_FD_206723 | JGI IMG/M metagenome (GOLD analysis project Ga0335075, IMG submission 206723) | Soil microbial communities from Loxahatchee National Wildlife Refuge, Florida, United States - Lox_Sample_2.4 | ecosystem: Environmental > Terrestrial > Soil > Wetlands | place: USA...
AAAGACAAGCCATGCAGCTTCTAGATAAAGGCTACTCTCTATAAAAAGGGTAGTAAAATAAGAAGAACTACAACACCTATTTCTATTACCTGTTTGGATCTATATACTTGTAGTCCTACAACTTATTATAAGACTAAACAGTCTTAATCTGTAGAGTATTTAGCTGGCTACTACTATGCATCTATTATAAACAATTGTAATATTACTATTGCCCAAATACGCTTAAATGAACGTTTACAATTTAGCAACAAGATTAGTTATATACAGGCTTACTAGACGAAACAAGCTTTAATTAAAGAGCTTGACAGCAATAAAGCTAAGGCCTTTGCGAAAATCCTAGTGCTTTACTAGCAAATTCAAGCTGCAAATAAAGACAATTATGTTGTAACATTATAATGTAACAGCAATTCTAGCAAGTTTGAAGCTATATTTATTATACTAGTTAGTATATAAAACGCTTAGTAGCATTTTCGTCTATTTATTAGGCTTAATAGAGCACACACAAAATCTAGATATTAAATGCAGTTGCTTGTTGCTTATAATATTAATACTAACAATAAAGTGTTACTTCTTGTATGAGCAATAGTGCTAATTAAGAATAAGTATTAGTAGATCTAGTTTTACTAACACTTAAAGTAAGCGTTTAACATTAACACTTAAGATGAATTTGTCTTTATGTCTAATTGAGAGAAGGGTTTAGATTTAGCTGTTGTAAAAGTGTTTTTAGAGGCTAAGCACTCTTATTGTTACTAGTATATTACTAACAATATTGCTAACTCTTTTAGGAATAAGTGCAAGCTATTCTTTTAGCAATATATAAGAGCAAAGACTAAGATAGCATTTGATAAAGCATTAAAGGAGTTGTATAAGGTATCTGCTGCTACTAGACAATATGTTAAGGAGTTAGACTATACTATATAGGCACAATATGCCTTCCTATTTCCTTAATATAGCTATAACACTAATAACATTAACAAGTCAACAAATAATGCTTAGTTGGAGATACATTGGCTGCTATTAATTTAAATGATTAATGCTATTTATACCCTTCTTATAAAGACAATACATAATTGAAATAAGGAACTATAAGAATCTACTAAGCTTATAAATGTTCTACTTGCCAAATTTAAGGAGAAATTACGTTCTTCCTACTACTTCTAAGTATTTAAGTCTAATAATAGAATTTATAGTGTTTAAATCCCTAATATAAGTGTTAAATATATCACTAACTTTTATATAAGAGAGTGTAGTTGCACTTACTTTTAAGACTATTATTTGCCTTGCACGCATGCAATTACTGCTTTATAGTACAAGGTAGAGGATCCTTACAGATATTTTGCTTAGCACTATAAAGTTAAAGCACTATGAAAGTCGTATAAACATTTTATTATTCTATTTAGCATCTAAGACTTTAAGTTGACACTAAGATGCTTTCTACTAGAATACAAAAAGCAGCTAGGACGACTAAGAACTAAGAGAATTAGAAAGGGAGCATTAAAGTGGAAGCTAATAACCTGCAGCAATTGTAGTCAAAAAAGCTAGCACAATAAGCGCACCTATAAGAGCGCCCCTAAGAACACTTATTAAGAGTGTGCCTAAGATCTTAATTCAGATTCAAGTTCAAACTTAGATAGCAACAACAATAAAGACGATGGTTCTAACTAGGAATCGCTAGATTTAGAGCTTTTATGAGAGGCACAATAGCAAGCAGATATAGATTATTACGACTTTGTTATAGTACGAGCAAAAGAGATTGCAGAGCGTTAGCGTTAAGAAGAAGTAGAAGACAATGATATTTAGAGCGATAGTGAGCTTTTAGTAATAGCTAGCAGCTTATTTAATGGTATGGAGGGCATTGAAACAGGTGGTGTCGAGTTAGGTGACAATAAAATGGGCGGCTTTGCAGGAAGTAGTAGCTTTGCAGATTAGGACGGTTAGGACGGTTAGGACGGCTAGGACGGCTAGGACGGTAGGGATAGTCAGGGAGATGTGGGTAGTAGTGCTAGTAGTAGAATGACGATTTAGGGCGCTAGAAGCAGTCCTAGGCGCACTAGATCGGGAAAAATTGTCAAGTATGAAGATGAGTAGGCCTTTGAAACGCACGAATCCACCATAAAAACAAGATCTGGATTAGTATCTAATTGCCTATTGTGGCTAGACATGTGCTGGGTGGGTGGGAATAGCTTCAAGTGTTAGTGTGGTAGCCCAGTAATTATAATTAGTGAGTGTGGTAGGTCAGTAATTATAAAAGTAAAGTGTGGTAGGTTGGTAATAATAAACAAAAAGCGTGGTAGGTTAGTAATTTGCTGTAACTTCAATCGCAGGGTGCTAATCAAATTGCATTCCGAAATAGACTTAGTGCGTTAAGTCGGGATCCCTGTCATGTACTGATTGTATCGCACCAACAGGGGACGCTTAGCATGCAAAATTTAGGTGAGAGGCACCGTGAGGGGATTCCCAAAGGATCAATCGTTCTGAGAATTATTTCTTTATATTTGACGTGTGCACGTGATTTATTATCCCTGTTCACGCTTGTCAGGATGTGCTTACGTAATCTGGGGATAGTATGGGGTAATTACCTAATAATTGAGGTGGCTGGGATACCTCTACATATAGGGGAGCATCCGGAGCACTTTGGATGCAACATGTCAATTAATATACAATCAATCGAGTGTCAGGCATAACCGCCTGAAGATAAGCCATCCGCTGCTGATATTGCATGTACGTGACTTACCTAATCGCGTTAAATTCTGTCAACGCTAAATAACGGAAGCAAGGCGCCCCTAAGGGATAGTCACCGGTTGCTGCGCTTGCTTAGCGGCTTCCTAGTAGGCCCTAGCACCGCATAACATACAGTACATAATACCCTCTTTTGTAGATATTCTTCCTTCTTCCATAACGTCTTGCAAATTCAAGGCACCTTGCTTATTCCATCACTTGCACCCGTAACAGTCCCGGAGCCTTAACCCTGAATCCTGCGGGGACGCTACCAACTTGCCGTCCAGTGAGAATGCATAGCCCTCACAAAATCTGAATGGCCCTCGAGCGTCATTCTTTCCTATCGCCCCGTATCACCCTAGGACACGATCAACCATTTCGCAGGAGTTACCGATGTACTTGGTTGGATCGAGCAGATTTGCTAGAGCGACTCGGTCAAGGAAGGAGGAGATCTCCGCGTTCTCCGCTAGCAGGTCGAGTAATGGCCGACCGCTGACGCTGGCTTGCCGACTGATGTCATACACCAGGTCATGGGCCCGCTGCCGCCCGAGATGCGGCGCCAGTCCCATCATCACGGCTTCAGTACAGATCAGACCCCGGGAGATGGCCAGATTGGCACGCATGCGTGAAACATCAACCTCCAGACCTGCAAGCAGGGTGCGAGCCTGCTGCAAAGCACCCGAGCTCAACAAGAAGATCTCGGGCACAGCGATCCATTCGATTTCCCAGGGGCCGGTCGAGCGCTCATGATCCTCGACCATCGCTTCGAGAAGGCCCGGAACCAATTGGCGCACTATCGCCATGCAGGCGTGAATGTAATTGCAGGAGATGGGATTGCGTTTCTGCGGCATAGTACTGCTGGAGCCGCGATCTTTGGCGTAAGGTTCGGAGACCTCGCCCACCTCCGTTTGCATCAGCAGCTTCACGTCGGTCGCGATCTTGCCCAGCGTCCCCGTCACTAGACCAAGGAAGCAGCCGACTTCGGCGATCCGGTCGCGTGCCGTGTGCCAGGCAATCTCGGGTTGGCCCAAGCCGAGTTCTGCCATCAGCGCGTCTTGAACCTGGAGTCCTGCGTCACCCAACGATGCAAGCGTGCCAGCAGCACCGCCGAACTCGCCCACCAGCACCCTCGGACGCAGTTCTGCTAGTCGCTGCTGGTGCCGCTTGATGGCGGAGAGCCAGGTGGCTACTTTGTAGCCGAAGGTGATCGGGACCGCCTGCTGCAGGTTGCTGCGCCCTGCCATCGGTGTATCACGGTAACGACGGGCGAGGTCAGCCAGGGAATCGGCGATTGCTGCCAAATCCTGCTCAACCAGAGCGAGGGCCTCCCGGGTCTGCATGATGATGGTTGTATCGGTGATGTCCTGGGTGGTTGCTCCCCAGTGACAATATTCCCCCAGACGGTCCGAGCAGGCAGCTACCAGTTGCTGCACTACCGGCAGAACGGGATAGCCGATCAACTCTGTCTGGCTCTTAAGCCTCGCCATGTCAATACTATCGAGAGTGCATTTGGCCTTGATCTCATCGGCAGCACGATGGGGGATGAGACCAAGCTTAGCCTGCACTTGCGCTAGTGCTGCCTCAACATTAAGGTAACATTGCACACGATGCTCGTCTGAGAAGATGCGGCGCATGGCCTCAGAGCTGAAGATGTCGCGGAATATTGCAGAGTCAATTGCGGTGGATGCCATAGGTATGTTTCTCTCCAACTGGATCTCGTTGTCCTAGATGATTGACTATAATCTTGTTTCTAAGCATACCCGCTTTGTGGTAGTGTGTTTAATACATGATTTATGGGAAAACCATACATAATATATGGGGGCAGCGATGGAATTACGTCATTTGCGCTATTTTATGGCCTTGGCACGCTACTGGAACTCTACACCCCTACTGGCCAGCGTCATGGAGTCTGCTATTTCAATATATAGGGGTTAAAATAGAGATTTGCTTCATAAAACAACACATTAATCCCACCTTACACCCTTCCAACTAATGCTAACCTACACGCAGCCTGTGCTAGCTATACCATTATTAGCAAACTTGAAAGTCAGTTTTCTAACAAGGCTATATTCATGTTAATTCGGTTCTCAAAGACCGTGCAAGAAGCAGAAACTTACCTGAAACCAAATTGCAGAATTGCGTGTCTTTTTCATCATCGCTTCGCTCATCGGACAATTGTCAACATTTATCGACCATTGCTTGAATGCTAGAGAAAGTTGGCTTGACAGCTTGTACACGACGGCGAATATGTTTGGCCTTGTTAAGGGCATGAATTATCACTGAAGCGCTATTCTTACGGACCACCTAGTTGTAAATGAGGGCGATGATAACTTCCTTGATTGCCCGTTTAAGTGGGACATGCGGCCCCCTATATATACTACTCTACAGGTATAACCCCGAGGAGTTCCGTGTTAATGGGAACGGTCCTCCAAGGAACTGTTCATACAAGAGATTCGCATCCGCGGAGCTGTCCTCTGTAGAACTGCCCCCAAGGATTGATCTCCGTGGAGACGTAGTCTCCTATCCTTGTCTGGCATTGACCGTACGCACCAACACTAGTCAGGATTGTGAAAAATTAGCTGACGAAATGCTTCAGGATTGCGGACCATCCATTCCAGAAAATTGAGCGATCACTCTCCACCGGCCTGGAATTTGTTATTTAATGTTAATATATAGCTTGGAAGATCCGGATGGTCTTTCATGCAAGAGACGACCTAGTCAGAATGGTTTAGTATCGTAAACTATGCACTTTTCTATAGGGCATAATCCTTAGAGCAACGGCCATTGTTGATGTGCTATACGTTGTCCAACACTCGTAAAACGAATGGAGCGTGTCCTTCATCGTAAAGACAGTATTTCCGTATCAAGAGCTCGTTCTCCCGTGCGATGTGCCCAGTCCTCAAGAAAGTGGCACGCGAACTTTGCTGAGACTGCTTGCATCAAGCTCTCGTTGCTGCGCCTCTAGCAGAGCCGACCGCTGGTAGAAGAGCAGAGCATATAAGCACTATAATTCTTATCTAATGGAAGAGTTCTAGCGTCAGACAGATTGGGGCCCCCGAAACAATTGGCCTCAATGCAGCTAGGATCAAATGAGCTGACAGTATCATCGTTGAATTCGAACCAACTAGCTGGTTGTTCGTACATAGGTCTTTCACAAATGTAGGAATAGTTATAACCTAATTCCGACGTTTCAACATGCACAAAAATGCGAACAAATTAGTAGATATAAGTATTTATCTAATCAGGTGATTCCATTAAATCAGCCTTGTATATCAATACGATGCGGAAAGCTAAAGTAATCATTGATTTTGCTCTGCTGCGTGGTGCGTAGGTTAAAATGGAATCGTTTCAGACGGAAAATCAAATTATCTGGGATATCCCTAAGACAGGTTCTAGCATTTGTTAGTATTATACATAGTCACCGCAGTCGTTTCTACTAACCTTCTTACTGAATTTACATAACAATCGCATGTAGAGCATTTATACTTGTTTTCTGAAAGTGGTCAGCTTCATTTATAAATTTTCTGCTTTGAGGGATCCATGAACAACCTTCTATACCCTCTATATCAACATAAGCCTGTAAGCTCTCTTGAACCGATGTCTTGCCTTTTATGTCACATTGTATGGCTGAGAAGAGTTCGAAGCGTTTAGAGATATGCGGACACTCCTTTGACTTTATCCGATAAACTAACTGTCCAACATAAAAAGATCTGAAGGCCAGCTTGTCTGTCGCGGAGAGAATTTAGTTCTCCCAGCGATCAAACAGCAGATACTAGAATTCGTCAGCATCCTCCTGGACTACCAAGTCAATTACTGTATTGTTATACGTCCAAATCGAGGCCGCAACGATTGTAAGGCCCACATAGCTTTCGGAGCTGTTCTGCATGTAGGCGAAGAGTTTCTGTGTTTCGTAAAGAAGCGTTTGTGAAGTGCCACTATCAAGCAGGCTAGCTTTAAGCATGAAGCCACGAAAAGAGATGTTCATAAAGAGATGCTTGAACAAAAAGCTCAGGTAACAAGTGTTTGATAAGTTCTTCAACCTGACCTGGCCCATAGATGATAGGACTGCTTCACTTCTATTAAATTCGAATGGAAGTTCATAGCAGCAGGGCTTTTCATTATTTTAGGTGGCAGGTACTGTACAAGGTCAGCTAAGAGTTTTATAACTTGCTAGTATTATTCCCTATCGTCCCTTGTTAAAAGGACGATGATATCAGCCATGAGCTTCCAGGTTGCTGTGTTAAGAGTTAGCAAGCTTTCAATGACTGTCTTGCCATCATCAGGCACCCTGAGCTTGGGAAACAAGTGTTTTCAGAAGATCTAGACAGCCAATTTGTTCGGTGGTACCGGCCGCTGTGAAGCTTTTGTAAACAAAGCATACTAGTAGAGGAAATTGGCTAGGCCTCTAGAGACTATGTTGTTGGAATTACAGCTGTCGTGGCCATGAGTCAGTAATTCTAATAATACTATACAGCCTGCACAGGGTGAGCAAGCCCTATTAAGGCTTGCAGATGAGGCGGAAATCAGGGCTTACTAGGATGAAGTCCTAGGCTATACAGTGAGCGTTCTACTCAATGATTAGGGGCAAGCTTTAAGTAACTCAATCAATTCAATGTTGCGCACTCAATCACTTATTATAACCTTGTGATTCCAACAGATGTCTATGCTCTCTAGATGTCCGACCTCTTCTTGGGACTTGTACTTGACTAACAAAGAGCCTTACCTAAGAAAACAAACCTCAACGTCCACACTTCGAATCGATGTGTCAGCCACTGTCCTGATGGCCACTAGTGTGACAGCCGAGACCTCTTCGTAATTCTGAGACTGTATGATAACTTGAGGGATGAGTTCATTAAGTTAGAGGCTAGATGGCCATAACAAAGTTAGTCGTTGACAGGCTGGAAACACTGCTTATGCAATTAGTTTGTTACGAGAAAAGAAACACAGGGGAAACATTACCTAGACGTGAGACAGCATTTGTTGGCTATTTGTTTCACAATTCTCTTCCGGAGAACTGCTCACTGCTTGTCCAGTAGCAAGTCACACGGGAGCTGCGGGTTGAAAGCTGCCCAAAAGCGCCGACTGTGGAAGCATGCCTCTAAGATGGATTCAAATGTGCTTACCACCAAAGGAGCAGAAATTTAAACTGGATCGGCAGCCTTGGCCGTGTACAGCAACTGCAACAACTGATCCAGCAAGGCACCGTCCAGAAAAGAGGACAAAGAATCGGCCGGTACAGTTTCTCAACATTAGAATCACGAGGTTATAATAAGCGATTGTGTGCGCAGCATTGAATTGATTGAATTGCTTAAAGCTTGCTCCTAAATCATGTAGTAGAATGCTAACTATATAGACTAGGACTTTATGCTAGTAAGCTCTGATTTCCGCCTCATTTGCAAGCTTTAATAGGGCTTGCTTGCCCTGTGCAAGCTGTATAGTATTATTAGAAGTACTGGTTGTTGGAATCACGGAAAAAGAGCAGTGTTTAAGTGCGCAGCTTTAAAGATTCCATTGCTTAATGATGCTCGACTGAACGGGTTCTTTACCCTCTATACATAATAAGTATAAGACTTTCTAGGATTTCCTAGGACTTCCGAACAGATTGAAGTTTGTAGTCCGTAGTCCACAACCGGTAGTCCTTAGACTCCTAAAGAGTCCGAGGACGTCCAGCAGTCCGATATGATTTGTGTAACCATGGATCAGCAGCCACGATAGCTGTATTCCAACACGCCTTACGCTTCGCCCTCATGCTAGATATTGGAGAGCTTCGCAATGCCTTCTCTGGTGGTAGGCGACTCGTCTAGGTTGACGGTTCGCTTCAAGAAATTCGTTCGAAATATCTTCTCTGACGAGATATCTTTGAGCCACGATGGGATAAAATTGGGCGCACCGCTCACAGCTCGTAACTTGGATCGTGTGACGGGTTTCCGAATTGAGTTGACTACTAACTTGGCGGACCATCTTCGCTTGAGATATGAGGACAGAACTGTGTCTATGTTTCATCATGCTTCGTTCTTGCGGTGTCAACGGAAATAAGTGTCATTTTACACTTATATGACGAATCAACATTTGACCCTAAGCCTGCAGGAGTTCACTATTTCCCGAAGGCCTTATTGAGGAAACGATCTGAGCTCTCGCTCTCTTGTTCTCACAAGGAGACAAGGACACAGAAAGATGGTACTACAAGCAAGATAACTCAGAAGAGCTGGATTCTGGCGTTTTATACTGTGGTCACCTCCGTGACGACTATCGGAAAATCGAGAAATACAAGTTCTGGCATAATCAGCTTCTCATTCTGAACAAGCGTTCGATGAGTCTCAGCCAAAAACCGTTTCCCAGTTGTGGAACGACCGACGGGAAGGAAGTTAGTGGTACGCACTTTGGGTCGCCATTGGCATGACGCTCTTTTTTGGTCTTATTCAGAGAATTGAGGGAGCGGTGCAGGTATATAAAGCGTACAAGCCCTCGCCTTGAAGCACGAGCGGCGGGAAGAGCATAGAGTAAAAAGAACCTCCATTCTGACTTGGACAATAAGTCTATCAACATAGCTTCTAAGTTCTACCTTCTAGGAGCGTAGCGCTTTGACTTTTCGATAAGTATACAAGGGCATCTATAATTTGACAACCCCTAGTTCTCAGTGACAATCGCAACCAACTCCCTTTAACCTTCTCCTCCGATCTATCTGCTCGATTAATATAACCTTGGTTAGACACCCCTGCTTCTTCACCTCCCTTATTCTCTTTCGTTGCACTTCGCAATTTAAGGGGGTTGAAAGGGAGCCACCTAGTGGAACCATCTCATCCCATGTCATATTTTTAGAGCAGTGTTCGAAGTCACCGCTTTTCTTCTCCTGTTCAGGTGAAGAGATTGAGAAAGAAAAGAATACTGGGAATAGGAGAGAGAGCCACCAACACGGCTGTGCCTGAAATGATATCTAGGCTTCACAACAGCACTAGAAGAGAGCAAGAGAAACAAAGTTCAAGCACCAGGGGACATGGACACATCACTCGTCTGACTCGAAGAAGACCGATAAATCACTTAAACTTCTAGCTCATATATCTACCAATTAGAGTACTAGTGTTTCCTCTCCCCTACCTCATGATCCACAACATATCTCTTCGGAGCCTCTACCCTCTTCGCCCTATACGGCTCCAACGGTGCCGGAAACAAGGCTTTAATTTTCCTGCTGAATATTCTACCGGGTGCAGGGCTGAATCCGGGTTCTGGACCAATAAGCGCCTGGTCAAAATTCGACGAGACTAAGTTTTTTTGGACAAGGGTTCCTATTGGTCCATAACTCAGTGTCGGCGCCGCCCGTAAAATAGTATATGGTCCAGGGCTTCCACCGACACGGCATTGTAAATAAGGCTGCCCAAAGCATGGGATTGTACGGATAGTGCACTTGAGAGGCTCTTTATCTCCCTACTGTCTCTGCTGTCTCTACTGCCCTTCCTGCTGTCTTATGCAATGCACAAATCACCCCTTCAATAGGCTGCTGCTGCTGCCTAGTATGCTTAATGACTGTCCTTTGGCACTTCCTGCTAGCCCCTACTTACCTTTGTATAGACAGATAATTCAGTAACAATTCCTCCAAAAACTCAGGACCTTACTGATACGTCGGGATAGAAAAACTGACTTTAATATAGGGTTATATTAATACTGTAGTTGCATCGATCTCGACGCTTGCATCTACTGTCGTTATGCCAACGCCCTGGTAATTAAGGCTTCTACGGTAGGGCATAGGGACCGTACCGCGCAACAGTGGCTCTTAACATTGCAAAAGTAATTAAATTATGGAGTTTGAGCTTAAACTCCTTTAGAATTTCGGGATAACTTGTAGTTGGGTTTTCTACTAGTGTCATCTGTTTGTTATCTCTTAGTAAAGGGGTGTGGATGGTAGTGAGGAGGGCTACGCTGACTCCATGGAGTCAATTTAGACTCGGTCCGTGCCCCATTTACCGAGAACTATGTGTCCGCTTTTGGACGGAACAATGAATATACTCGTGCCCCGAACAGCTTCTGAAACTCTAGATTCTTATCCGCAAAGTTCTTCTGTCAATTATATTTCAATTAGATATCCTTTACAAATTGTGAACTTGTATGTAAAACTGTTTTGGGGTAGTGTAGGAATACTGCGTTGAAATTAGTGAACAACAGCCTAAGTATTTAGCGACAACATCCCTGAAAATTAGCGATCTCTCGCTGGAGTTTTAGCGACCGTCTGCATCCAAAAATGACCTGAAAGACAAAATAAAACACCCGAAACACCCGAAACACCTGAAACATCAAATCAGTACTCGAAAGCTGGAAATACAGAGGATTTCAATATCTTAACCTAACTTTTATATACAAACTGATCTCTAAATATAATAGTATTAGTGTTCAAACTTGAAATTTCAGAAGAGTTAGGGTTAACGTGCACGGACCAAGTCTAAATTGACTCCATGGAGTCGGCGTAGGCCTCCTCGGATGGTAGTCCAATACTCGTCAGCTTCCTACCCATACAGAAAGCATTAATCCACACTAGTATCATACGTGGTGAGTCATGCTTAGTCACACTATATACATGTTTAGAATTTCTGAGTTAGTCAGGTATGTCATGGCCTCGATTCTTTATCTTGATTATATACTCAGTTGACTGACCCTGCCTTTCCAGATTTACATGAGTCCGTTGCACGCCTTTGCACAACATGTCGTCTATGGCGCCGTCTATTACCTCCGCTAGGTCAAGCTCAACTAGCCTCTCGCTTACGCCTTCCAACTCACCAACCCCGGCTTTAGGTCTCTCAGCGGGCGCGAAAGCGGGAATAGCCCTCGGGGTTATCATAGCAGTGCTTCTGTTTCTGATCCTGCTTGTCTTGTTCTTCTTCCCCTACCGCCGAAAGCCGCATCATTCGAATCAAGCGGCAGAAGGCCCCGGCAGAGCCTGCGACGAGCTAGTGCGTGTTGACGCGGAGAAAACTGCACCTAGTGTGCCGCAGAGGGTGACGCTGCGGGGGAATGCCCGTCCATTGGAGCTGGCCACAGGCAAGGGACATGGAGGCTTGACACAGCATGAACAGTCCGAGATGCCGGGCGTCAGCATGCCTATAAAGCAGTTTGTCATCGCAAAAGACACTGTGCTGAAGTCGGAAGAGCTAGCCGACGCTCAGAGTAGTCGGTTCGAAGTATGCACTGCCTGAATCTAGTTTGCATAATAAAGTTTACCTGATAATAACCGTGCCTTTGTTTAGCCACCGCAAACTGTCGATGAGTCTAGTCTTGTTGCAAGTCTGCAACCTTCCAACGCGTCTAAAGCTGCTGTAAGTATGCCGTGCTCGGATAAAGCCAACCTTCTAACAATTTCCCCTTTCTTCAGCCACCGCCACAAACCAAAGAACAATGCATTACTTATGCCGCAGACTTCATCACAAACAACATACGACAGTTCTTCGATCCAGAGGAATTAAAGAATCGTGCAGAAGAGGCCGTGGTTAAAGCGGGTATAATCACAGAAAAATTTGGCTTACGTACTGAGGTCACTCCGGAAGTTATGAAACTCACCTTTTATGACTTTGTTATTTTGTGCGGTAAGCTCACTTCTCACTTGCAATCGTTAGTTTCTCTTTCTATATTTCCTCTAAATGGTAGCTGAGACTTCACTAGATGATAGTTCATCGATGACATGGGATGAGCAGTGCATCCCAACACTTAAAGATACACTCAGCCGAGTAGCCGAGTTTGCAACCATTCTCGAGCCGGGGGGAATATCCGTGCGATTTCTCAATTACCATGAAGATTTCGACGGCTTGGTCAGTGCAAAGGAGATCGAAGAGAAAGTTGCAAAGGTGCCATTCTCAGGGGAGACGAAATTGGGGACCGTCCTTAACAAGAAGATTGTGCAGCCCATGATTATTGAAAAAGTCAGGAAGCAAAACCTTAAGAAGCCGGTATTTGTAGTGCTTATTACTGATGGACAGGTAAGCCGGTTTGATCCACCTAATTTCCATTGTGTACAGAAGTACTGATAGTATATGTTTGGCATATGTAGCCTTGTGGTGAACCACCTGAATGCTTACGAAATACCATCCTGGGCTGCAAAAGATCCCTAGCTCTCCATGCCATTGAAGACGCTGCTGCGGTATTCCTCATCTCCGTAATTGGGGATAGTGAGGAAGCGAAGACATTTCTCGAAGGGCTTGAAAACGAAAAGGAGATAGGAGACATAGTATTCTGCTCCACGGAGAATCTAGTGACACGATTGGCAGCGTTTCCTCAAAGCGGTGACGTAAGGTATACTGCTTGGGTGAGTAAACCCGTTCAAGTGATTAAATCAGGCACGTATGGTTTATTCACATAAGCTAATTGCGTTTGGGCCTGATTGAAGTTAATCGAGCTGTTCGTAGCTGCTCTGGGAAAACAAACCCAGCGGCAACAAAAAAGGAAGCACAGTGTGAAAGCGACGTAAAGGCATTATCATTCACTTACCCTCTAGCCTTCTCAGTGCGTCGGTTCTGACAACACGTGGGTCCTAACCGTAAGTCAGTTCTGACTATTAGTCAGTTCTCATAGAGAGTCGGTTCTAAGAGATATTGGTTATGAGACAGTGGCTGGCGGCTGCTTAAGCTTTTGGGACGTGTTTGTCATAGGGATACTCCTCCTACATATCGCAAGTATATTAAGATTCTCCTACGTATCTAAATTTGAGGACAGCGTCATAGTATTTACATCACTATAATGCTGAATGTTACGGCCCTGGTCGCGGACTAGCATGACTGGTAGCGAATGAGGCGTCGGTAACATACTTATGCACAACTACATGAGTATCATATTACTTTCTAGTTAAACAATAGCAGAAGTAGCCCCGCGACCCCGCACTCTTAGCCTGAACGAAAAGCTCAGTGCTAATTGAGGTGTCTATGTCAATGCCAGTGCAAGTGTCGTGCAAGCGTCAGTGTCGGCCGAGCTGCCCCTCACAGACAGACAGCCGGCTTAATGGCGAGCCATCAAGCTGCCCCGTATATTTGTCAATAGCTCCAGCAACAAAATTATTTCAAGGCTTAGAAATCAGGAAACGAAAAACGCAACGTACTCTGGATTGATCGGAAGCCTGCCTCAGGGAAAAGCGTCCACGCTGCATATCTCATCAACGCTCTTCGCGCTTCCGCGGATGCCACGACGGGGTTTTCTTACTCACCGTGCCACAACCCACTAAGCAAGCGTGCTTGCGGCTCCAACCTTGTCAAACCAGCTGTCATGTACTTCTTTTGCGGAGTTGGTCAGAGTCACAACAAACCGGAGGGACTCCTCAGCACATTAATTCACCAACCCCTGACGACACACTACACAGATGAAATGATGTTCGCCGCAGCGCACCGTTGGAAAGAAACAACGCCAGTTGCTAAACTCAGTAGAGTTACTTTGATGAAATTACTGCAGGAACTACTCTCTCTAGGTGGCAGCCAAGTATTGTAAGTAGAACTTGCGGGCCATGCGCACACTTTGCTTACTTTATGACAGCATCATTGTAGACGGTCTGGATGACAACGCTCACAGTTCGCAATGTCCGCAACATCTGCAGGCTATCGTATCCTCTGAAATCACGAATACTCCTCTGCTAGTACTGAGTCAGCGACAAGAAGTACTGCGGAACACCCTAGAGTAGGACTCCGCCACCATCAGCATCTCCATCATAGACTACTCTCAGTCAGACATTCTGTGCTATATCGACCGCAAAACGGAGCAACTGTTGGATTGCAAACCGGCCTTTGAGCCGAAGCGCAGCGACATAATAAGAAAATTTCAGCGTGAGGTCGATGGAATCTTCG
>Ga0335075_10009863_pt1 | contig 14524 bp, 10 predicted proteins | sample Lox_Sample_24_FD_206723 | JGI IMG/M metagenome (GOLD analysis project Ga0335075, IMG submission 206723) | Soil microbial communities from Loxahatchee National Wildlife Refuge, Florida, United States - Lox_Sample_2.4 | ecosystem: Environmental > Terrestrial > Soil > Wetlands | place: USA...
CGAACGCCGGGCGCCGCAGCGGCAGGTGGAACGGGTTCAGATTGAAGTCGTCGAACAACCGGTCGACCTCCCGGCGCAAGCTTTCGAACGGCCGCCACGCCTGCATCAGGCTCGCCGCCGGCGTTGCCGCTACGGAGCTTTGGCGACCAGTGACAGGGACGTTACTTTCATCGTTCATTGGCTTCCTCCATCATGTCCTTCATGCCTGTAACGCGGCCCGCGCCGCCGGCATTGACGCCGCGCAACCTTAAAACGGACTGCAACGCTCCGGGGCCGTTTACCGGCTCAAGGCGCAGAATGTGTGACAGCGGCCAGCCTTATGTGTGACGCTGGGCGTTTTGCGAAGGTTCACGCTGTCGAACAAGGCAGATCAGGGCAAGATCAGCGCCGGCTTCGACGCCGTCAGGCGAGCAATGACTTGATCCGCTCGGCGTCCTGCGGCGTCGCGGGATTGTAGACCACCATGGTGAGATCGGTCCGGCCATCGATCGCGAAAGCGGAATATTCAAACGCGAGCGGTCCGAGCGTGGGGTGGCGAATATGCTTGACCGCCTCGCCTTGGTGGCCGCGGACCTCGTTGGCGCGCCACATCGCCTCGAACTCGGGGCTGAGCCGGCAGAGTTCGTCGACGAGAGGCGCGACCTCGGCCGCGGCGCCGGCGCGAGCCGCATCCACCCTGAACGCGCCGAGCACGAACCGCGCCACGCTTTCCCAGTCGTATTGCGCGGCGCGGGAGCGCGGGTCGAGGAAGAAGTAGCGCAGGATGTTGCGCTGCTCGGGCGGCAGCGATCCATAATCCATGAGCATGACCGTCGCCGCCCGGTTCCAGGCCACGACGTCCCAGATCGCCGTCCTGATCACGGCCGGGCACGGGTCGAGCGCGTCGAGCACGCGCTGCAGCCGCGGGGTCGCGCCTCCGGCCGCGCGATAGCGGACCTCGGGCGGGCGGCCGAGAGCGACCAGGAACAGGTGCTCGCGCTCGACATCCGTCAGCATGAGCGCGCGGGCGATCCGATCGAGCACGTCGGCCGAGGGCGCTCCGCCGCGCCCCTGCTCGAGCCAGGTGTACCAGGTCGGGCTGATATTGGCGCGCTGCGCCACTTCCTCGCGGCGCAATCCTGGCGTGCGGCGCCGCCCGGAGGGCAAGCCGAAGGCACTCGGATCGAGCTTCATGCGGCGATCCTTCAAATAGAGGCCGAGCCGGTTCTCCTGCGCAACGGGTCCGTCCATCCTGTTAGCCTTTATACCGGGATAAGATCACTACTTTAACAGAATAGCATGAGGGCCCAGATGGGTCTCCAAGGAAGACCGGAGACGCTCGACCATGCGTGTGTTTGTCACTGGCGCGACCGGCTGGGTCGGTTCAGTCGTCGTGCGGGATCTGATCGCGGCCGGCCATCAAGTGCTTGGCCTCTGCCGTTCGGAAGAGAAGGCGGCGGCCCTGGGCGCCGCCGGCGCCGAGGTTCTTCGGGGCTCGCTCCAGGATCTGGACAGCCTCAGGAGCGGCGCGGAAAGGTCGGACGGCGTCATCCATCTCGCCTTCAACCACGACTTCTCGAAATTCGCGGAAAACGGCGCCGACGAGCGGCGCGCGATCGAGGCAATCGGCGAGGCTCTGGCAGGCTCCGATCGGCCGATGATCGTGACCAACGGCATGGCCGCGCTCTCGCCCGGCCGCGTCGCGACCGAACGGACCCCGGCTCCGCCCGACTCTCCCACGTTTCCGCGCAACCCCGAGGCGGCGATCGCCAATCTGGCGAAGCGCCGCGTCCGCGCGACGACCGTGCGGCTTCCAGTCTCGGTGCACGGTCATGGCGAGCATGGATTCGTTTCCCGCCTGACCGCCCTCGCCCGCGAGAAAGGCGTCTCCCCTTATATTGGCGACGGGCTGAACCGCTGGCCCGCGGCGCATGTCTCCGACGCCGCGCGGGTCTATCGCCTCGCACTTGAGCGCGGGGCGGAAGGCGGCCCCTTTCATGCGGTCGCCGAGGAAGGGATCGCGTTCAAGGCCATCGCCGAAGCCGTCGGCCGGCGCCTCAACGTTCCGGCCGCCTCGCTCTCGCCCGAGGAAGCGGCGGAGCACTTCGGCTGGTTCGCCAGGTTCGCGGCCATCGACTGCCCGGCCTCGAGCGAGGGAACCCGGTCGGCTCTTGGCTGGAAACCCGAGCAGCCCGGGCTCATCGCCGATATCGATCATCCTGCGTATTTCGCTCTCTAAAAAAGGACATCGAACTCATGCGTGTATTCGTCACCGGCGCCACCGGATTCATCGGCTCGCTCGTCGTCAGGGAACTGATCGGCGCGGGCCATCAGGTGATCGGGGTCTACCGTTCCGACGAGAAGGCGCCGGCTCTGGCCGCCGCCGGGGCCGAGGCCTATCGCGGATCGATCGACGACCCGGACGACCTCAAGGACGGCGCCGCCCGCTCGGACGGAATCATCCACCTCGCGTTCAACCACGACTTCTCGAAGTTCGCGGCGAACTGCGAGACCGACCGGCGCGTCATCGAGGCGCTCGGCTCGGTTCTTGCCGGCTCAGACCGGCCGTTGATCGTGACGTCCGGAACCGCGATCGCCAAGGTTGCGCCCGGCGAGCCGGCGATAGAGGACGCTCCCGCGATCTCCTCCAGCGACTTCCCGCGCGCGGCTTCCGAAGAGGCGACCCGCAAGGTCGCCGCTGATAGGGTCAACACGTCCGTGGTTCGCCTGCCCCAAGTGCACAACCCGGAGCGCCAGGGGCTCATCAGCCCCTGGATCGCGATCGCTCGGCAGAAGGGCGTCTTCGCCTATATCGGCGAGGGGCGTAACCGCTGGCCCGCGGCGCATGTCTCCGACGTCGCCCGCCTCTATAGGCTCGCGATCGAAAAGGCGGAGCGGGGCGCGGTCTATAACGCGGTCGCGGAGGAAGGCGTGCCGGCGCGGGACATTGCCGAAACCATCGGCCGGCGCCTGAAGCTGCCGGTCCAATCCATCCCGCCTAAGGAGGCGGGAGACTATTTCGGCTGGCTTGCGCACCTGGCCGCGCGCGACATGCCCGCCTCGGGCGCAAAGACGCGGAAGATGCTCGGCTGGCGGCCGCTGGGGCCTTCTTTGATCGCCGATCTCGAACAGTTGCCCGTGTCCTAGGCAGGCTTGATCGGGCGACCTAACGGACGGCGGAACCGGACCGACTTCACACCACCAAGATCACGAAGATCACCAGGACGCTTCGTGCTCTTCGTGTCCCTGGCGGTGAACCACAAATGTGGGCGCCCGCGCGTGGACAGTCGAAGACCAAGAGCCGATAATGCCGAGGCGGCCCTTGCCGGCCGCCGCTCTCAAGGCTCATCATGCGCATCGCTTTGTTCGCCGGCGCGCTCGCCGCGACGCTCGCCATTACCGGCGCGGCTCACGCCGATTCCTCCGTGCTCACCTATCACGCCGCGCTCGACCGCTCGGGCCGGTATGTCGTCCCCGGCCTCACTTACGAGCGTGCGCGGGGCCTGCATCTCGATCCTTCGTTCCATGCGACCTTTCGCGGCAACGTCTACGCCCAGCCGCTCATGTGGCGCGAGCCCGGATCGGGCAAGGCCATGCTGATCGTAGCGACCGATCAGGATGAGGTCACCGCGATCGACGCCGAGAGCGGCGCGCAAATCTGGGCGCGCACGCTGGGCGAGCCGGTGCCGCGCTCGGCGCTGCCGTGCGGCAATCTTCCGACCCTTGGCGTGACCGGCACGCCGGTCATCGATCCCAAAAGCGCGGCCCTTTACCTCGACGCGATGGTCATGCGTGGCGACGAGCCGCGCCACGAGGTCTATGCGCTTAAGCTCGCCGATGGATCGGTCGAGCCCGGCTGGCCGGTCGACGTCGCGACCGCGCTCAAGGGGAGCTTCACGCCCGCGGTGCAAAACGAGCGCGGGGCGCTGGCGCTGTTCGATGGCCGCGTCTTCGTTCCCTACAGCGGCCACTTCGGCGATTGCGGCGACTATCATGGGACTGTCGTCGGCGTTTCCGAGAGCGATCCGGCCAGGGTCGACAGCTTCGCGACCCGGGCGCGGGGCGGCGGAATTTGGGGACAGGGCGGGGTCACCGGCGATGGCAAGTCGCTGTTCGTCGCGACCGGCAACACGCTCGGCGCCCGCGCCTGGGGCGATGGCGAAGCGGTCCTGCGCTTAGGGCCGGGCCTCGCCCGCCCGGTCGACTCGCGCGACTATTTCGCCCCCTCGAACTGGAGCTTCCTCGATGGAACCGATCGGGACCTTGGCTCAACCGCTCCGATCCCGATCGACGTCCCGAGCGCCAAAGGCGTTCGGAAGCTCATCTTCGCCATCGGCAAGGCCGGCGACGCCTATCTTCTCGACCGCGACAATCTGGGCGGGATCGGCCGCGCGGTGGCGACCGCGCATGTCATGGCGAACGTGACCATCGCTTCGCCTGCCGTCTGGAGCGCCGGCGACAGCGTCTTCGTGGCGCTGCAGGGCTATGGCGCGAATTGTCCGCCCGGCAAGACGGGCAAGGGACTTGTCGCCCTCAAGATTCGCGCCGATCCCGCGCCTGCGATCGAAACCGCGTGGTGCGCGGCGGTCCCGGGCAACCGGGGGGCGCCGATCGTCACGACCGCGGAGGGAGGCGCCGATCCGATAGTGTTCATCGTCGGCGCCGAGGCCGACAACCGGCTTTACGCCTTCAGAGGCGACACAGGCGAACTGATCGCCTCGCCGCCTGAGGGCATGCGCGGCTTCCGCCGGTTTGAGACGCTCATCGCCGCCGGCGGCCGGCTCTATGCCGCGAGCGGCGGCCAGGCCTACGCGTTCGCGTTCTGAGACGCCGCGCTGCGGCTATTGGCCACGTCGATGAGACGATCTTCCCGATCCTCGGCCATACGGCCTGGCGTCTCTACCGTCGCGTGATCGTCTAAGCTCGCTTAGGAGGCCGCCCTCGCGCCGCCTGGATTCAACCAAAGCGCGAGCCTCGGCGCAAACAAACGCCGCTAAGCGCGCATAAACGGCAGTAAATTTGCTTCCCTTTGCTTCCTTTTATTTCCTTTTTATTTCCTTTTATTTCCCCGAATCGGGACTTTTCAATGGGTTGTCAGCGATTGAAATAAAAAAATTCGCCCGCCATTTCGATCTCGCGCTCGAGTTGCAATCTCCGGACATTGTCAAACAGCCGCGGTCTCCTCACCCGGCCGCCGGCCAGGCGCGGATCGATTCCGCCAATGGGAACATTGGTACGATTAAGTTCTGATTTTGTCAACACAATTCTTGACTCTTATAGCGATACCTGTTGTTTGACCTGCCTCCGCCGTCATGGACGGCCTTCGTGCCGGCCATCCGCGCCGTCCGGCTCCGCCATCGATCATCGGCGCGGATAAGCGCTTTGTATCAAAGTACTAAATGGAGGTGATGGCGCTCTCGTGGATGGCCGCGTCAAGCGCGGCCATGACGCCCGGAACCGACCTCGGACAAACAAACCAACAGGTATCGCTATAAGAGCCTAATTCTTCGCAACAAGGAATTTCGGCTTTGTCGACCGCCACTTGCGGCCCGCCGCGCGAGGCATTGCGCCGCGGACCCATTTGGGCCACAAGCGCGGACTTAAAATCCCCTGACAATCTCGATCCAACGTAGCCCAATGGCCATCGCTCACAGCGCGCTCAGCCCCGCCCACGCCGCCAGTTTTGACGGCCGCCGCGCCGTTCGTTTCTGGCTCGTCGCGGTGGCGGGCCTCGTCTTTCTCATGGTGCTGGTCGGCGGGGCGACGCGGGTGACGGAGTCGGGCCTCTCCATCACCCAATGGAAGCCGGTCACCGGGGTGATTCCGCCGCTAAGCGCGGCGGAATGGCAGGCCGAGTTCGACCGCTATAAGCAGATCCCCCAATTCGCCCGGCTCAATGCGGACATGACGCTCGACGGCTTCAAGACCATCTTCTGGTGGGAATGGAGCCATCGTCTGCTGGCGCGGATCGTGGGCGCGGCTTTCATCCTGCCGGGTCTATGGTTCTGGTGGAGAGGCCAGTTCAAGGGCGCGCTCGGCCGGCAGGTCGCGGTTGCGACCGGACTGCTCGCGCTCGAGCCGATCGTCGGCTGGTGGATGGTGACGTCGGGCCTGAGCGAGCGCATCGAGGTCGCGCCGCAACGCCTTGCGCTGCATCTTTTGATCGCCGCGGCGACGTTCGGCGCTTTGATCTATGCCGCAGTGTCTTTAAGCGAACGCCCGCGGTCCAGGACCGCGCCGCGCGGCTTTGCGATTTCGGCCTGGATCTTCGCCGCGCTGATCTTCTGCCAGCTCGGCCTCGGCGCCCTGGTCGCGGGCCTGCGCGCCGGCCTCATCTACAACACCTGGCCGCTGATGGGATCGAGCTTCGTTCCCGGCGAGGCGTTCCGGCCAAGCGCGCTCAAGGCGATCTTCGGCGATCCGGCGACGGCGCAGTTCGACCACCGGATGATCGGATACACGGTCGTCGTCTTCGCGCTCGTTCAGGCGGCGGCCGCGCTGCGGGCCGCGCCGGGGTCGCCGCTCGCAAGCCGCGCTATTGTCCTCGCCGGCGTCGCGCTCATCCAGGTCGGGCTCGGGATCGCAACGCTGCTCGCGCTCGTTCCGATCGAGCTCGCCCTGCCCCATCAGGCGCTGGCGTTCGTCCTGTTCGGCCTCGCGATCGTGCATTTGCCCGCGACGGGGTTGGAGCGGGAGGGGTAGGTTCCAATTTTGTCTCTCGTTTTCTTTGCCGCCGCCCTCAACGGGACCCGCTCCCGTCAAAAGCCGGCGCGGTTTGCCCGATTTTTTTGGATTTCGCGGGAATGCAACGGACGAGTGATTGTGTTTGCCGTCGTGCAATTGTATATGCACACATATTGCTCATTGAAGGAAAGTCATCTCTAGGAGAGGGTCCGATGCCCGGGGCCTGTCCTTTCAGCACAGGACTGGCGCCGGACCGCCCGGCGGCTTCATCTTCGACGCCAACGGAGATCTTAGCGGGGACATCTGCTTGGGCGGCGCGAACGGCGCCGGCGAGGAGTTCGGGGTCAAGAATGGAATGATTCCTGGAGCTGGCGATGCAGATCAATCTTATTCCTGACAGCAGCGTCAGCTCGGCGCCGGCTGGATTTACCGCGGCGGTCCAAGCCGCGGCCGCCGTCTACGACCAAGACTTTCCTGGCGACTACGTGGTCAACATTACATACGGTTGGGGAACGTATGACAATCAACCGACGTCAGAGCTGACAGACCAGAACTCAGGCGCATTTTCATTAGGCGGGAGCGACGACGCCAATTTGGTGAGCTACGCCACGCTAAGAGGCTGGCTCAGCGCCGATCCTGCTCTTGCCTCCTTGCCCTTGACTGACGCCGCCTTCCCGAACGACGCGAATAGCTTTTGGGTCAGCAGCGCCCAGCAGAAAGCGCTTGACGAATTTACCGGCAGTGACAGCACTGTCGATGGTTCAATCGGATTTAACACTGACGACGCTTCTTCGTCTTCGGCCGACTGGGAAGAGGGAGCCCTTTGCGAGATAGGCCACGCCCTCGGGTGGATGACAGATTCCTATACCGATGAACCAACGATATTGGATCTTTTCCGGTACTCGTCGCCAGGGCAATACGAGTGGACCGGCGGTCAACCTGCTTACTTTTCGACCGACGACGGAAATACCGACCTCGCGAACTTCAGTACAAGTTTCGATTACACGCTCTTTACAAATCTCGGTAACAGCGATCCATTCAATCTTCCATTTAATGTCGGTAGCTCCGCTCCAACGTTGTCCAGTCTGGACATTGAGGTATTGGATGTTATCGGGTTCGCGCATGTTCAGTCCGCGGTGACCGCGGTCTCGAACGTATCGCTTTTCGCCGGTCAATCGATCTCGGCTTCCTCGCTCATCGCCTCGATTTCAAATCCGAGCGGCGACCAGATCGAGGACATCTACACCGATCTCGGCGGCGGGAGCGGTTACTTCACCGTGAACGGGGTCGCGCAGGCCGATGGCGTGTGGATTTACGCGACCCCCGGGGAGGATGTTCAGTATGTCGGATCCTCGCCGGGCAGCGACACGCTCAACGTCGGCCTCTACGACTTGACGACCAACAGTTACGTTTATGCTCCAACCCCCATCGACGCTACGACGATACAGTCCGGCGTGGCCGGGGCGGACGCGTCCGACATCCTGTGGCAGAACGCGTCGAGCGCGGATGTCGCGCTCTGGAACGCCAATGGCTCGGGCGGCTTCGTCTACCAGGACCTCGGCGTCGTGGGTGCGGGTTGGCAGATCGAAGGAACCGGGGATTTCAACGGCGGCGCAGAGGGCGTTCTGTGGCGGAACTCGTCGAGCGAGGATGTCGTGCTGTGGAACGCCAATGGCTCGGGCGGCTTCGCCAACCAGGACTTGGGGGTCGTCGGCGCGGGTTGGCAGATCGAAGGAACCGGGGATTTCGACGGGACGGGCGAAGACGGCATCCTGTGGCGGAACACGAGCGGGGACGTCGCGCTGTGGAACGCCAATGGCTCGGGCGGCTTCGCCTACCAGGACCTGGGGGCTGTCGCTTCGAGTTGGCAGATCGAAGGCGCTGGAGATTTCAACGGCGATGGCGCTGACGGCGTCCTGTGGCGGAACGCAAACGGGGATGTCGCGCTCTGGAACGCCAATGGCTCGGGCGGCTTCGCCTACGAGGACTTGGGCGTTGTCGGCTCCAGTTGGCAGATTGCGGGAACCGGTGATTTCAATGGCGTCGGCGAAGACGGCATCCTGTGGCGCAACACGAACGGGGATGTCGAGCTCTGGAACGCGAACGCTTCGGGCGGCTTTACAGGCGAAGACCTGGGCGTCGTCCCGTTGAGTTGGACGATCGAGGGAATCGGAGATTTCAACGGCAAGGGCGAAGACGGCATCTTGTGGCGGAACTCCTCGACCGGGGATGTCGCGCTGTGGAACGCCAATGGCTCGGGGGGTTTCGCCTACCAAGACCTGGGCGTTGTCGCGTCCAACTGGACCATCTTCCAACACGCCTGATTTGGCGGCCTCACAGGACAGCGGTCGCCCTGCTCGGCTTACGCAGCCGAGCGCGCGCTCGCGCGCCACAAGGCGCGGATGGCGACGATGACGAACATTGCGCCGCCAATGATGGTGAAGATCGAGGCGATCCCGTGCACGGCCATCCCCGCCGCGGCGCCGGCGTCGAGCGATCCGGCGCCGGCGGGGGTCTTGCGCAAGGCGCCGTAGCCGCCGGCGATGAACATGGCGATCGAGGCGACGAACTGGCCGCCGGCGTAGAGGCCAAGCAGCAGGCGGGTGATCCGTGGCGGCGCGAGCGGCTTGCCCAATTCCTTGAGGCCGAAGGTGAGCAGCATGCCGGCGCTCGACACGCTGACCGCGGTGATGACCGCGTGATAGTGCGCGGGCGTTCGCGTGTCCGAGCGGTCGATCATGAGGCCCATGACGCCGCCGAGCGCGAACAAGGCAAGCGACGCCGCAAGGGCGAAGAAGGCCGGATCGCGCCATGGCCAGGGCTTAGGCGAGCGACGGGCGCGGGAGAGAAGCGAACCGGCGAAGATCAGCGTCGGCGCGGCGATGCCGAATTGGAGAAAGCGGAACGCCTCGCGCTGATGGTCGGAGAAGGGAGCGAAGATCGCGTAGAAAGCAGGCGCGGCGAGCGCGATCAGGGCGATGAGGCCAACTGAAGCGAGGAAAAGGCGATCGTCGACCGCCTGTTCGCCGAGGCTTAAGCGCGCGAGGATCGCCCAGTTCGTCACCATGAGGCCGGCGTAGACGAACTGCAGCACATGACCGCCGCCCCAGAACAATTCATCGCGCGACGCCAGTTCGCCCCTCGCCGCGAGCAGCGCCGTGGCGATTCCGAAGCACGCGAGCGCGAGAACGTACACGAAGGCGCCAAGCCCCATCGCGACGGCGAGCGGCGGCGACGACCTGGGCCGCCCCGGCAGATTGATCAGCAGGCGAACGACCGGCGCCAGCACGCCCAACGCGAGCACGACAAGCCCGAGGTCATAGGCTGGGTGGCGAATGATCGGGATGTAATTGGTGAGCGCAGGCTGCGTGCCCTCGAGGAAAGCCGGCGCGAACAGGCAAGGAAAAGCGATGAGAACCAGGCCCTGCCCGATGCGCCCGAGCGGCGCGGCGCGCACGCGCTCGCCCGCGAGCCTGAGCGTCGCCACGCTGACCAGGAAAGCGAAGATCCCTTGCAGCCAGATCACCAGCGAGAACACCACGTGGATGACGAGGCCCTTGTAGAAGAAGTCGATCGGCCAGAACGGCGTCTTCTCCATGCCCGGAATGCGCGAGAGCGCCAACAAAAGCGCGAACACGCCGGCGACCGCGAGCGCGCCTACGGCGAGCCAGGCCCAGCCGACGAGCTCGCGGCGGACTGCGCTCTCGACGCCCGCGTGGGAATGCGCGCGATTCAAGGAGGAGAGCGTGGTTTGCGCCGTCGGGGTCACGGGAGCGTCAGCTTGCGTTCATCGGATAGAGGTGGACCGCCATCACGTAGACGACGAGCCCGGAAACCGCGACGAACAGCCAGAGCGGCAGGGCGAAACGGGCAAGCCGCTTGTGGACGGCGAACCGTTGTCTCAGCGCATTGTAGAAGGTCACCGGCACGAGCACCGCGACCACGAAGGCCATGCACACGTGAATGGCAAGCAGGGTGAAATAGATCGGCCGGATCGGGCCATGGCCGCCGAATTTCGCCAGGCCGGAGGACGCATGATAGACGAGATAAACCACGAGAAAGGCGACGCCGAGGCCGACGGCGACGAACATCGTGCGCCGGTGTCCCTCGCGATCGCGGGCGCGGATGAGACTGTAGGCGCGCAATAAGACGACGATGGTCGCCGCATTGATGATGGCGAGCACGTGGGGCAGGTCGCGAATGGCGATCATCGGCAACGTCAACCGTGCATCTTGTAGATGAAGCTCGCGTACACAAACGCGGCCGCCGCTGCGAGGATGACAAGCACGATCAAGTTGCGTCGCCTCACATTCGGGTCAGGGTTTGGCATATCGACATCATTGGCCGGCTGCGCGGGGCGCAAGCTTCAGGTTCCAGGGCGCATGCGCAAGAGCTTAAACACGGCCCCGCAGCATGGCCTCGGCGAGCATCGCCGCGAACAGGATGAACAGGTAGAGAATCGAGAACCCGAACAGGCCCATCGCCGCCTTGCGGCGCGCCGATTCGTCGCCCTCGCGCAAGCGGTAAAGGCCAATCGCGCGCCAGACGAGCGCGGCGTCGGCGCCGATCGCGACTGCGCCGTAGAGGAGCCCGACGCCGGGGATCAGCAGCGGCCCGAGCGACGCTGGAACGAGCAGAACCGAATAAGCCACGATCTGGCGGCAGGTTTTGGCGGGGCCGACGACATTGGGCAGCATCGGCACCCCGACCCGCTCATAGTCGCCGCTGCGGCACAGAGCCAGCGCCCAGAAATGCGGCGGCGTCCATAGGAAGGTGATGAGGAACATCGCGATCGGGCCGGCCGAGAGGCTGTTCGTCGCGGCGGCCCAGCCGATGACCGGCGGCAGCGCGCCCGCCGCTCCGCCGATGACGATATTGAGCGGAGTTAAGCGCTTGAGCACCATGGTGTAGAGCGGAACGTAAATGGCGATGGTCAGCGCGAGCAGCGCCGCGGCCAACACGTTCACTTGAATCGCCAGGCCCGCGACCGACACGACAGCGAGCAGAATTCCGATCACCAGCGCCTCGATCGGAGGCACGACGCCGCGCGGGATCGGGCGCATCGCGGTGCGCGCCATGTGGGCGTCGATGTCGGCGTCCCACCACATGTTGAGCGCGCCGCAGGCGCCGGCGCCCGCGGCCATCGCCGAGAGCGCGGCGATGAGCTTCATCCAATCGATCGGCGCGGGCGCAAGCGCGAAGCCGACCGCGCCGGTGAAGACCACGAGCGACATGACGCGGGGCTTCAGCAGGACAAGATGATCGACAACGCCGTCCCACGATCGCGGAGCGGCGGCGCTGCGAGCGCCACGCTTGCGCGCAACTGTTGTCGACCGAACCGTCACTTTGCTCCGCCTCGCGGCGCCTTCGCCATCGCGCCAACGGGCGCGGGCCGACCTCTACCATAAATGCAACGCCCGTCGACCATAAAAAGCGCCGCCGCGCTACCCCGCCGCGTTCGCTTCGCTCAGCGCCGCCGCTCCGGATTCGAATTGCAGCCGCGCCAGGCGCGCGTAAGTTCCATTGCGCGCGACGAGCGAGGCGTGATCGCCCTCCTCGACGATGCGGCCCGCCTCCATCACCAGAATGCGATCGGCTTTGAGCACCGTCGCGAGCCGGTGGGCGATCACCAGCGTCGTGCGTCCGGTCATCACGTCGTCGAGCGCGCGCTGCACCTGCGCCTCATGTTCGGCGTCGAGGGCCGAGGTCGCTTCGTCCAGCAGCAGGATCGGCGCGTCCTTGAGGATGGCGCGCGCGATCGCGAGCCGCTGTCTCTGCCCCCCCGAGAGCGTCACGCCGCGCTCGCCGAGCTTGGTCTCATAGCCGAGCGCAAGCTCGCGGATGAACCCGTCCGCCGCCGCGCGCCGGGCCGCTTCCTCGATCGCGAGCTCGTCGATTTCGCTGCGTCCGTAGGCGACGTTCTCAGCCACCGTCGCGCCGAAGATCGCGGCCTCCTGCGGCACGGGAGCGATGCGCTCGCGCAAGGCCTTTGGATCGACGGTCTTGACATCGACGCCATCGACAAGGACCTCGCCCTCCTCGACATCGTAAAAGCGCATGATCAGCTGGAATATCGTCGACTTGCCGGCGCCCGACACGCCGACGATGGCCACCCGTTCGCCCGGCGCGACCGCAAAGCTCAGGTCGTCCAACACGCACGCCTCGGGCGCGGCGGGATACGAGAAGGAGACGCGCCTGAATTCGATCGCCCCGCGCGGCGGGGAGGGCATGAGCGCGGGTCTTACCGGCGCGACGATGCGGGGCTTGACCGCCAGCAGTTCGGCGATGCGTCCCGCGGAGCCCGCGGCGGCGGAAACTTCGTTCCAAACCTGCGACAGTTCGCCCAGCGAAGTCGCGGCGAGCACGGCGAACAGCACGAACTGCGACAGGAGTCCGCCGGTCATGCGCCCCGCCAGCACGTCGCGCGCGCCGAGCCACAGCACGAACACCACGCTGCAAAAAGCGAGCGACACCGCAACCGCAATGAGGAGCGAACGGGTCGCCGCGGCGTCGCGCGCGGCGCCATAGGCGCTCTCGACTTCGTCGGCGAACCGCGCCTGGCTTGCGCGCTCGGCGCCGAACGCCTGCATGGTGCGCGCGGCGCCGAGGCTCTCCGAGGCGAAGGCCGTCGCTTCGGCGAGCGTGTCCTGCGCCCGCCGCTGCCGGCGGCGCACGACGCGCCCGGAGGCGATCAGCGGCGCCGCGATCACCGGAATCGCGACCAGCACCAAAGCCGACAGTTTGGGGCTGGTCCAAACCATGAGCGCGACCGAGCCCACGAACATGAACAGATTGCGCAACGCGATCGAGGCCGAGGAGCCGAACGCGGCCTTGATCTGCGTAGTGTCGGCGGCGAGACGCGAGATGAGCTCGCCGGTTCGCGCGCTGTCGTAAAACGAGGCGTCCAGGCCCGACAGATGCGCGAATACGTCGCGCCGGAGATCGGCGACCACACGCTCGCCGAGCGTGGTGACCAGATAATACCGGGTCGCGGCCGCGAGCGCGATGACCACGACGAGGGCGCCCATGGCCATGAAATAGACGTTGATCGCCCCACCGCTTTGTTTCGAAAAGCCGAAGTCGATCATCGAGCGCAGCGCGAACGGCACCGCGAGCGTCGCGGCGGAGGAGACCGTCAGCGCCGCCAGCGCCGCGAGCGCGCGGCCAAGATAGCGCCGTCCAAAGCGGACAAGCGGAAGCAGCGCCGCAAGGGAAGTCGCGCTTTTTACTGGCTCAGTGGTCACCCGGTCATCCATAGGCGCATCGCGTTCGAAAGGCACGTCTGGAATCCGATTCCGGCCGGGCTGACGCGCCCGCCCGGCCGGCTTCCGGGCCGGCCACTAGCGTCAAATCTGGGCGAGTTGAAGAAGGCGATCGCCAATTCGCTCCGGACCTCGTCCTTGAGCCGGCGCCTGCGCGCAATGCCGAGCCGGGCTTGGTTGATTCACCACCAAGGGCACGAAGGACACAAAGCTCCTTGGTGATCTTGGCGGTGCGAATCGGCCCGATCGTATGCCGCAGCCGCCCAAGCAAGTTTGCTTTAGGCCGTCCACCTGACGAGCGAGACCTCGTCGTCGAGCCACTGGGTTTCGGCCGGCTTCAGGCCCGCCTCGCGCAGAACCTCCTCGGGCGCCTGGCCGAACCGGCCCTGACAGAAGACCGGGACCCCGCCCGGCAGTCGCACCTTGACGGCGCGGGCGAGGTAGAAATCGTCATAGCCGATTTTGAGAAAGAGGCTGAACACCTCGGTCCCGCCGGCGATCGCGATCGTGCCGGCCTCACAGCCGACCGCCGCGCACGCCTCCTCCAGCGTCGCGCCGGCCGGGTTCCAGAGCCGGGTGTTCGGATTGTCGGGATCAGG
>Ga0335075_10009864_pt1 | contig 14523 bp, 11 predicted proteins | sample Lox_Sample_24_FD_206723 | JGI IMG/M metagenome (GOLD analysis project Ga0335075, IMG submission 206723) | Soil microbial communities from Loxahatchee National Wildlife Refuge, Florida, United States - Lox_Sample_2.4 | ecosystem: Environmental > Terrestrial > Soil > Wetlands | place: USA...
GCCGACGCCCGGGCGCGGCACTGCTCGCCCCCGGTCCAGGAGAGCCCGGCCACGCCTGCAGCACCGGCGAGTCCTGGTACCGGTGCCCGAGGACCAGGTCGGTGCTGAAGTACTCGGCCCGCTTGGTCTCCTCGATCCGCCGGGCGGCGGCCTGCCTGGCGCGATCGCCGTCCGGTCCGGGCCGGTCGAGGTCGTCGTGCAGCAGCTCGGGGGCGAGGGTCGCCATGTTCGCGGTCGCCTCGTCGATGACCCGCCGGTGCAGCGGCCGGCGTTCGGCCTCGTAGGAGTCGAGCAGGCGCGGGCCGCCCCAGCCGTCGAGGGCGGCCGCGAGCTTCCAGCCCAGGTCGACCGCGTCGCCGATGCCGGTGTTGAGGCCGTGCCCGCCGAACGGCGGGTTGAGGTGAGCGGCGTCCCCGACCAGGAACACCCGCCCGTTCGCGCTCCGGGTCCGGTCGACCAGCTCCATCCGGGCGGTCCAGGGGTCGGTGCTGACGACCTCGAGCGGCACCTCCCGGCCGAGCGCCCCGGTAATCAGCCGTCCGGGGTCGAAGCTGGCCGCGCGCCCGTCCGCCCCGAACGCGATCAGCCACCACAGCCCGTGCCGGTCGATCGGCCCCATCATCCCCGGCGTCTGCTGGTTCAGCAGCCAGGTCTGCACCGCGGGCGGGTGCGGCACCGCGTCGGCCAGCGCCTGGCTGCGGAACACCAGCCCGGTATTGGGCCGCAGCGCGGTCGCCCCGACGTAGCGGGCGCCGATCTGCTCGCGGACGATGCTGCGGGCGCCGTCCGCCCCGACCACGTACTGCGCCGCCACGGTGGTCGCGGAGCCGGCCGGGTCGGTCAAGGTCGCGCACACCCGGTCTGGCGCAGTCGTCTCGTCCAGCCGGTCAAGCCGCCAGCCCAGCCGCAGGTCGACCGTCGGCAGCTCGGCCGCGACCACCCGCAGCACCTCCTCCAGTACGTACTGCGGCATCTGCTGCCCGCGCTCGGGCGAGTCGCCGTCGTCGGCCAGCCCGAGCACGCCGGTGAACCGGGTGATCTCCCGGCCCAGGAACGTGGTGCAGAACGAGACGTCCTGCGACCAGGACACCGGCAGCGGCGCGGCCGCCCGGAGCCGGGCGGCCAGCCCCCAGCGCCGCGCGTGCTCCATCGTCCGCGCGTTCAGCGTCTTCGCCCGCGGCCGCAGCCGGGTCGGCTGCGGGCGGGGTTCCACCACCAGGCACTGCACCCCGCGCAGGCTGAGCTCCACCGCCAGCGCGAGCCCGACCGGTCCGGCTCCGGCGATCAGCACCGGGATGTCGTGCACGGCCGGTCGGGGCGCGCCCGCGCTTGGCGGTGGTGTCATCGGCTACCGGCCGACCAGGCTCAGCGCGGCGTCGACGATCGAGCCGGTGTCGATGTGGTGGATTCGGTAGGCGTCGTCGAGACCGGACGACTGGCCGAAGTCGGTTACGCCGAGGCAGCGGATCCGGTCGCCGCGCGCCCCGGCCAGGAACGCGAGCGTGTGCGGGTGGCCGTCGTGCACGGTCACCAGCGGCGCCGGGACCGACGCCGGGAACAGCTCGTCGATCACGTTGCCGCCGATCCCGGCCTCCCGCCGGCCCCGCTGCTGGAACGACCGGAACACCAGGTCGGGGCTGGTCAGGCACACCACCCCGGCCCGGACGCCGGCCGCCGCCAACGCGGAAGCGGCGGCGATCGCCTCGGGCATGATCGCGCCCACGCCGACCAGCGTCACCTGCTCGTCCGCGACGGCGTGAGCCGAAGGCAGCCGGTATCCGCCTGCCCGGGCCTGCTGCCGCCGCCGCTCGAGCAGCGTGGGCTCCTCCGGCAACGCGGCCAGGGCCGGGTCGATCGGCCGGGTGCTGAGCCGGAAGTAGGACGAGCTGCCGCCGGGCACGCCGACCTTCTCCATCGCCGCCAGCAGGCACCACTCCAGGTCCTGGGCGAAGGCCGGCTCCCAGGCGATGCAGCCGGGCTGCTCGAGCCCGATCGACGGGGTGGTGACCGACTGGTGGGCGCCGCCCTCGGGCGCCAGCGTGACCCCGGACGGCGTGCCGACCAGGATCGACTGGCCGCCCGAGTAGATGCCGTACGACCATGGCTCGAGCGCCCGCGACACGAACGGGTCGTACAGCGTCGCGATCGGGATCAGCCGCTCGCCCCACCGCGACCAGGTCGCGCCGAGCTCGCCCAGCAGCGACACCAGGTTGACCTCGGCGATGCCGAGCTCGATGTGCTGGCCGTTGCTGACCTCGCGCCATCGCAGCACCCGCTCGGAATCGTCGGCGAACCAGTCGTGCCGGTCCCGGACCGACCACACCCCGGTCTTGTTGATCCAGCCGCCCAGGTTGGTCGACGAGGCGACGTCGGGGGAGCAGGTGACCACGCGGGCGGCCGCCTCGGGGGCGTCGTGCGCGAGGTCGGCCAGGAACCGGCCCAGCGCGGCCTGGGTGGAGACCGGCTTGCGGTGCGGGTGGCCGAGGGTGGCCGGGATCGCCACCGGCTGCGGCAGCGCCACCGGCTCCCGGCGCAGCTGCCGGGCGCGCAGCTCGCACAGCCGCCCGGCCGCCGAGCCGGGGTCGAACGGCTGCCACGGGTGGGCGGTGTCGACCCCGGAAACGTCGGCCAGCGCCTGCATCTGGGCGGCGGTCAGCAGGGCCGAGTGGTTGTTGGGGTGCCCCTCGGTCGGCAGCCCGCGGCCCTTGATCGTGTAGGCGAACACGATCGTGGGCCGGTGTGAGTCGACCCCGCGGAACGTGTCGACCAGCAGGCCGAGATCGTGCCCGCCGAGGTCGCGGATCGCGGCCGCGAGCTCATCCGGGTTGATCCCGGCGAGCAGGGTCCTGAGCTGGTCGCTGCCGGTGGCGCCGATCACCCGGTCGGCGATCTCGGTCGGCTTGACCCGCAGCAGCCGCTGGTACTCCTCGTTCGGCATCGTCTCGAGCCGGGCCCGCAGCTCGGCCCCGCCCGGGCGCTCGAACAGGCCGCTGATCAGCCGCCCCCACTTGATCGTGAGGACCTGCCAGCCGGCCGCCGCGAACATCCCCTGCAGCCGCTCGATCTGGATGTCGGGCACGACCCGGTCGAGCGACTGCCGGTTCAGGTCGACCACCCACAGCAGCTCGCCCAGGCTGGCGACGGCGGGGTCGGCGACCGCCTCCCAGATCGCGCCCTCGTCGAGCTCGGCGTCGCCGAGCAGGCTGATGAACCGGCCCGCGGACGGCGAGCCGGGGAACTGGGAGGCGACGTACCGGTGCGCGACCGCCGCCCACAGCGCCGCCGTCGCCCCGATGCCGACCGAGCCGGTGGAGAAGTCGACCGTGTCCGGGTCCTTGAGCCGGGACGGGTAGGACTGCAGCCCGCCCTTCTCCCGCAGCGTCGGCAGGTACGACTGGTCGAGGTCGCCCAGCAGGTAATTGACCGCGTGCAGGACGGGGGAGGCGTGCGGCTTGACCGATACCCGGTCGAGCGGGGTCAGCTCGGCGAACCACAGCGCGGTCATGATGTCGACCATCGAAGCGCTCGACGCCTGGTGACCGCCGACCTTGACGCCCGAGCTGTTGGGCCGTCCGGCGTTGGCGGCGTCGACGATCGCCGACGACAGCCACAGCACCCGCTGCGCGATCTCGCGCAGCACGCCCTCGTCGTAGGCGCCGGAAGTCGGGGTGGCGGCGGTGGGATGAGCGCTGGAAATCATGCGGGTTCCTTTGGTTCTGACGTCCTCGGCCGGGCTGGTGGCCCCGGTCAGCCTACGGTCGCGTGCTCGCGGCCACGGACGATCTCCTCATAGGCAAGCCTGACATCCCGGGCCACCGCCTGCGCGGCCGGGACGTCGCGGTGCCCAGGGACCAGCTCCAGCAGTGACCACCCGCGTTGGTCCGGCGGCACTTGGTCACCGCGCGCCGCGACCAGCGCGTGGAAGTGCCGGAAGTTCTCACCGAACGACAGCAGGTACACGGCCGGCGCCCCGGTGACCCGCTCGACCGCGCTGACCAGATCGTGCGCGCGGCGGCCGAACACCGCCGTCTCCGCCTCCGCCAGCCCGGTCAGCTTCTCCGCGTGCCGCCGGCTGCGCAGGAAGAACCAGCCCGGGACCTCGTACCCGGGGGCGACCTCGGCCGCCCACAGGTCGTCGCGGAACACCCGCGCGGCCGGGTCGGACTCCTCCATCGAGCAGATCAGGCACGCGCGCTCGGGTTCCGTCACCCGCGCTCAGCCGCCCATCAGCACGTCGAGCGGGTTCGGCAGCTCGGTCTTGAGCGCCCACGACCGGTCCGACAGCTCCTCGACGCTCGCGCCCGCCCGCCGGGCGGCCAGCAGCGCCTCCGGGTCGAAGGCGGGGCCGACCGAGTCGGCCGCGTACTCGGGCCCGTTCATGTACCCGGTCGCCTGGTCCGGCTCGGCGAACCGGTCGATCTGCAGCTCGACGAAGTTCCGGTCCGGGTCCTGGTAGTACATCGAGGTGGTGACGCCGTGGGCGATGCAGACGGCCGGGGTGATGCCCTTGTCCCGCAGCATCTCGTACCGCTCGAGCAGCCCGTCGATGCTGTCGAAGGTGTAGGCCGAGTGGTGCAGCGAGGCGGTGACGGCCGTCTTCGGCTGGAACGGGACCGGCGGGTGCAGCAGCGCGACCCGGTGGTGCTCGTCGTCGAAGGTCAGGAACGTCAGCGTGGCATCCTCGTACACAACGTGGGCGTCGAGCACGGTGCAGTACCAGTCGCGCATCGCCTCGTGGTTGGCGGTCTGGAAGACGTTATGGGCGAACTTCGGCGTTGACATCATTGATCTCCTCGGCCTGCTTCGGCAACGGCGCTGCTGCCCGGCGTGCTGTAGCTCAAACCCTAGGGTGATATGTGATAACAGTCAACTGTCCGGCAGGCGGCGGCGGCGATATCTTTGATATCGTCACCGGGACAACGACCTCGAGTTACCCAGGAGCGAGATGACGATCGCGTCGGCCAGTTCCGGATCGGTTCGACCGATCGAGAGCCGGTCGCTGTCGGAGCAGGTGACCAACGAGATCCGCCGGTCGATCCTGGCCGGCATCCTGCCGCCCGGCCAGGCGCTGTCGCTGCGCAAGCTGGCCGAGCAGCTCGACGTGTCGTTCATCCCGGTCAGGGACGCGCTGCGGGTGCTCGAGGCGGAGGGTCTGGTGGTGAACCCGCCCGGCCGCAGCGCGACCGTGGCGCCGCTTGACGTCGAGGAGTTCCACGCGATCTACCGGGTGCGGCGGCTGCTCGAGCCCGACCTCGCCCGCCGCTCGGTCGGGCTGCTGGCCGACGCCGAGCTCGACCGGCTTTACCAGGCCGCGGCCGAGTTCGGCGGGGCCGAGCGGAGCATGGACGACATCTACGACGACCACCGCGCGTTCCACCTGGCGCTGCTGGCCCCGGCCGCGTCGGCCTGGGACATCCGCATCCTGCTGATGAGCGAGCGCGCCAGCGAGCGCTACGTCCGGATCGGCTTCGGCCTGCTCGACCCCGACCCGACCGAGCACGACCGCCGCCGCGAGGCCCACCAGCAGCTGGTCGACGAGCTCCGCACGCGCGACCCCGAGATCGCCGCCCGCGCCCTCGACGCGCACCTCGCGCACAACGAGGACCTGGCCCACAACGCCCTCTTCGGCACCCCCGGTCGCTAGGCCTGCTGCTGCTCGCCGCGGGTCGGTCCGGCGACGATCTCGTTGATGAGCTCGCCGATGCGGGCGTCGATCGGGGCGACGAAGGCGGCCAGCTCGTGGCCGCTCTTGCCCGCCTCGACCAGGTAGAAGCGGGCGTTGGCCAGGCTGATCAGCGCCTCGACGTAGTAGTTCCAGCCCATCCGGTTCGAGTGCAGGTGCGCGCGGCTGTTCCACTCGCGCTGGCGGTCCTCCGACAGCGGGTTGTCGGGGTCGGCCCGCACCATGGCCAGGACCAGCTCGCAGCTGCTGTTCCAGTCCCGGTAGGACAGCTCCCATCGGTCGCCGTAGGTGGCCGCCTCGCCCTCGTAGACCTCGCCGATCCGGCCGTCGTTCCCCTCCCACCAGCGCCCGAGCAGGCCGTCGGCCCGGGCCTGGTCGAGCTGGGAGAACAGCTCGTCGTTGCCGTCGTCGGCGCGGGCCGGATCACGCCAGCCCAGCCGGAGCCGGAGGTGGTGCTCCTGCGGCTCCTGGAACCACTCGAAGAACCAGGTCTCGAGCCGGCCGGCGAACGCGGTGTGCACCAGCGGGTCGACCACGTCGACGAGCAGCCGCTCGGGCCGGTCGGGTACGGCCGGCACGATGTTCACTTCCACCCACTGTTGCGGCATCGTTCCCCCTGTTGCTCGTGAGTCGCTACGGACTTCGGTTCGGCGGGTGCCTCTTCTCAGCTCTGCCGGGAGAAGGCGGAGGCGCGGGTGACCTGGTCGGGGGTGATGGCGACGCCGGTGTAGAGCTCGAACTGGCGGGCGGCCTGCAGCGCGATCACCTCGGCGCCGGTGATGACCGGCCGCTCCGCCTGCCCGGCGGCGCGGATCAGCGGCGTCTCGGCCGGGGAGGCGACCACGTCGAAGACGGCCCGGGCGGCCTCGATGTGGGCGGGCGGGAACGCCAGCGCGTCGGCGTCCGGTCCGGTCATCCCCAGCGGGGTGACGTTGACGAGGATCTGGTCGGCGGGCGGCGGCTCCTGCGCCACCCAGCGGTAGCCGTACTTGTCCGCCAGCGCCGGGCCGGCCGTCGGGTTCCGCGCGAGCACGGTCAGGTCGGCGAAGCCGGCGTCCCGGAACGCGGCCACCACCGCCTTGGCCATCCCGCCCGAGCCGCGCAGCAGCACCGGCGCGGCCTGGTCGAGCCGGTGCCGGCCGATCAGCTCGCTGACCGCCTCGTAGTCGGTGTTGTACGCGGTCAGCAGCCCGTCGGTGTTGACGATGGTGTTGACCGAGTCGATCGCCTTGGCCGACGCGGTGAGCTCGTCGACGAGCGGGATCACCGCCTCCTTGAACGGCATCGAGACCGAGCAGCCGCGGATGCCGAGCGCCCGCACGCCGCCGATCGCGGCCTCGATGTCGGTGGTGGTGAACGCCTTGTAGACGAGGTTAAGCCCGAGCTCCTCGTACAGGTAGTTATGGAACCTGGTCCCGATGTTGGACGGCCGTCCCGCGAGCGAGATGCACAGCGTCGTGTCCTTGTTCAGCATCGCCACCCGGTCAGCCTAGCCCGCGCGCGGCCTAGGCGGCCCCGGGCGGGCCGGGCGCCGCGCCGGCCAGCAGGGCCGTCGCCGCGTCGGTGATCTTCTCGGCGATGGCGGCCGGGGTCGCGTCGGCGACGTCGATCGCGACCGCGAGCTCGAACCCGTCGATGAGCGCGACCAGGCAGGCGACCACGGTCTCGGCCGGCAGCAGCGGGCGGAACTCCCCGGCCGCGACGCCGTCCGCGACCACCGCCGACAGGAGGTCCCGCCAGGCCTCGTAGGCGCCCGCGAGCAGCGGGCGGAGCTGGTCGTCGTGCAGCCCGGCGGTGATGAACTCCATCCACAGCGCGGCCGAGAAGCGCAGGTCGGGGCGGAGCACGGCCGCCTCGATGACGGCGGCGAGCCGGGCCCGGGGCGCCGCCGACGAGTCGCCCGCCAGCGCGACCAGCTCGACCACCGCCCGGGCGTGCTGGTCGAAGGCCTCGCGGACGAGCTGGTCGCGCGAGTCGAAGTAGTACTGGAGCGAGCCGACCGACACCCCGGCCGCGCGGGCGACGTCGCGCAGCCGGACCGCCGCCGCGCCCTGCGCGGCGACCAGGCGCAGCGTCGCCTCGAGGATCGCCTGCTTGCGCCGGGACAGCTCGTCGGCCGGCAGCGGCGGGCGGCCCGACGGCCGGCTGACTTCCAAGGTCACCTCACCAGTGTGTCGTCCCGTGGCGCGCCGGGAATCAAAAGAGTCTTGTCTTTTTTAATATTACGGTATTAACATCCTCCCAACCGCGACGCGCAGTGACGCGCATCACCCCTGGGAGACCCCGTGACCGAACCCACTACCGGCCCCGCCGTCGGCTTCCGCCAGACGTTGACCTGGAAGGGGGGCTTCTGGCTGGCGCTGGTGATCCCGATGAGCGGCCTTACGCTGGTCGGCTACGAGATCGGCGCGCTCGGCGCCTGGGGCGCGCTCGCGGTCTGGCTCGGCACCAGCGTGATCGCGCTGCTGCAGAACTTCATCTACGCCGAGCTGGCCGGGATCTTCCCCACCGCGTCCGGCGGCATCGCCGTCTACGCGAGCCGGATCTGGGGCCGCTACTTCGCGCCGCTTGGCGGCATCCTCGGCTGGGGGTACTGGGCGGGCTGGTCGCTCACGCTCGCGGTCGTCTCGCTCGTGATCGGCGACCTGGTGCAGGCCGAGTGGTTCCCGTCCGACACCGGGACGCTGACCGTCCTTGGCAACCACGTCGGGCTGCCGACCTGGATCGCGGCCGGCGTGGTGGTGCTGGTCTACCTGATCAACGTGTCCGGCCTCAAGATCGTGATCGCGACCAACGTGGTGATCGCGGCCGCGCTCGCGATCCTGGCCGGGGTCTGCATCATCGGCCCGATCGCGGCGGGCGACCTGCACGCGAACCTGCACTTCACCGCCGGCCACGGGGCACCGGCGATCATCGTCACGCTGCTCACCTGGGGATTCGTCGCCTCGTGGACGTCCTACGGGACCGAGATCGCCGCCACCTTCACCCCCGAGTACCGCAGCCCCAAGACCGACGTCGCCCGCGCCCTGCGCAGCTCGGCGCTGCTGATGGTCGTGGTGGTGGGCCTGTCGACGACGATCTTCCCGGCGACGCTGGGCGAGGGCGCGATCGCGGCCAACCCGATCGGGTTCTTCGCCACCCTCGTCACCAAGGTCCTCGGCAGCGGCTTCGGCGGCGCCGCGATCGCGATCGTGTGCGCGGCCCAGCTCATCGCGCTCGGCTCGGCCACCAGCGACTCCGGCCGGGCGCTTTACGGGATGGCGGCCGACGGGCTCGCGCCGCGCCAGCTCCACACGCTCAACCGGGCGGGCCAGCCGGTCCGCGGCATGACCGTCGACCTGGTCTTCAACCTGGCGATCCTCTTCCTGGTCGCCAACGTGGCCGGCATCATCTTCGCCAGCAACCTCGGCTACCTGCTGTCGGTCGTGTTCGCGCTGGCCGGGTTCCTGCTGCTCCGCAAGACCCGCCCCGACCTCGAGCGGCCGATCAGGCTGGCCCGGGTCTGGGTGCCGATCGCGGTCCTGCTGGTCGCGTTCAACGTGCTCATGATCGTCATCGGCTTCACCCACCCGGCGCTGATCGGCTACGGCGGCGGCACCGAGCAGCTGATCGCGCTGAGCGTGATCGTGGTCGGCCTCGCCTCGTACTTCTTCACCCGCCGAGTCCAGCTCGGGCTGCGCGGCGAGCGCCTGTGGCGCGACGTCAAGCCGGCCCCGGTCCCGGACGCCGTGCGGACCGGGAGCGGCGCATGATGTTCCCGCGCTTGTTCAGCCCGCTCATGATCGGCCCGGTGACGCTGCCCAACCGGATCGTCTCCTCCGGCCACGACACCGTGATGGCCGACCACGGCCAGATCTCCGACCGGCTCGTCGCCTACCACGAGGCCCGCGCCCGCGGCGGGGCCGGCCTGATCGTCGTGCAGGTGGCCGGCATCCACGAGACCGCCCGCTACACCAGCCATGTGCTGATGGCGACCGACGACGACTGCATCCCCGGCTACCGGGCGCTCGCGGACGCGGTCAAGCCGCACGGCACCAGACTGTTCGGCCAGCTCTTCCACCCCGGCCGGGAGGTGATGGACCTGGCCGACGGCACGTTGACGGTGGCGGTCGCCCCGTCGGCGGTGCCGACCGAGCGGTTCCGGGTGATGCCGCGCCCGCTCCGGCTGGACGAGGTGCGGGAGATCGCCGACGGCTACGGCCAGGCCGCCGCCCGGCTGCAGCGGGCCGGCCTGGACGGCGTCGAGGTCGTCGCCAGCCACGGCTACCTGCCCTCGCAGTTCCTCAACCCCGCCGTCAACCTGCGCGACGACGAGTACGGCGGCACCCCGGAGAACCGGCTCCGCTTCCTGCGCGAGGCCCTCGCCGCGGTCAGGCGGCACTGCGGGCCCGACTTCGTCGCGGGCCTGCGGATCTCGCTCGACGAGCGCGACCCGGCCGGGCTGCCGGCCGACATCGCGTTCGCGGCCTGCACCGCGCTCGCGGCGGCCGGGCTGGCCGACTACCTGAACGTGACCACCGGGACGTCGGCCTCGCTGGCCGGGTCCGACCACATCGCCCCGGACATGACCAACGCCAACGGCTACGTCGCCCCGCTGGCGGCGAAGCTCCGGGCCGAGGTGACCGTGCCGGTGCTCGTCGCCGGGCGGATCAACCAGCCGCAGGAGGCCGAGCAGATCATCGCGGCCGGGCAGGCCGACGCGTGCGTGATGACCCGGGCGCTGATCTGCGACCCAGAGATGCCCACTTGGGCCAAGGCCGGGCAGACCGACGACATCCGCGCCTGCATCGGCTGCAACCAGGCCTGCATCGGGCACTTCCACCTCGGGTTCCCGATCTCCTGCATCCAGCACCCGGAGACCGGCCGGGAGCGGCTCTACGGCATCAGGAGCCGGGCCAGCCGGCCGAAGAAGGTCATGGTGGTCGGCGGCGGCCCGGCCGGGCTGAAGGCGGCCGCGGTGGCGGCCGAGCGCGGCCACGACGTCACCCTCTACGAGGCCGCGGCCCGGCTCGGCGGCCAGGTGCTGCTGGCCGAGCGGCTGCCGGGCCGGGAGGAATTCGGCGGCGCGATCACCAACCTGTCCCGCGAGGTGCAGCGGGCCGGGGTGTCGGTCCGGCTCCGCGCCCCGGTCGACCTGGCCGCGGTCCGGGCCGAGGCACCCGACCTGGTGGTGGTCGCGACCGGCGCCCGTCCCTACCGGCCGCCGCTCGAGCTCGCCGACGATCCCTGGGTGGCGGACGCCTGGGACGTGGTCAGGCAGCCGCAGATCGCCCCGGCCGGGAAGATCGTGGTGGCCGACTCCCGCGGCGACTGGATTGGGCTCGGCGCCGCCCGGCTGCTGGCGGCGGCCGGGCACGAGGTCGTGCTGGCCGTCGCCGGGTACGCCGCAGGGGAGAGCCTGCAGCAGTACGTCCGCGACCGGCTGCTGGCCGCGATCGCGCGCCAGCGCATCACCGTGCTCCCGCTCGCCCGCCCGTTCGGCGCCGACGCCGACACCGTCTACCTGCAGCACGTGCTGACCGAGGAGCCGATCCTGGTCGAGGACGCGGCCGGCCTGGTGCTCGCCTGCGGCGCCGCCCCCGACCGCGACCTGCTCGACGCGCTCGACCAGGCCGCCCTGCCCGCCGTCGGCGTCGGCGACTGCCTCGCCCCCCGCACGGTCGAAGAAGCGGTCCTCGATGGCCTCGTCGCCGCCTCCGACCTCTGACCACCCGCCATGATCACGAAGGATCCGGGTCGGTACAAGGGCCGGATCCTACGTGGAAACCAGATCCTTCGTGATCACGAGCACCTCGGCCGGATAACAGCAAGAAGCGGCCGCAGGCCGCGTGATCACGAAGCCTTTTTGGACCTAGGCGACGAATATCCTCCGGGATCATGGCCCACTCCAGATAACAGCAAGAAGCGCAGAGCGCAAGCCCACGCACGGGGTCGGCGCGCGCAAAGGAAGCGCGGACGCACGGGCGCCGTACCCGCAAGCCACGAGGCGCGCGTGGGCAACCACCCGCGAGCCGGCTTAGGCGGCGGGAGGCAGGCCGGCGATCGTGCGCTGGCAGTCGGCGACCGCCTGGGCGATCGCGCTGCGGGCGGGGCGGAGGTAGGCGCGCGGGTCCACCACCGCCGCGTCGGCCAGCAGCGGGCGGATCGCGTCGGTGAACGCGATGTTGAGCAGCGTGCCGATGTTGATCTTGACCATGCCGTGGCTGACCGCTGCCGCGAGCTGCTCGCCGGGCACGCCGGAGGAGCCGTGCAGGACCAGCGGGACCGGAACCGCGGCCCGCAGCCGGTCGATCAGGTCGAGGTCGAGCACGGCGCTGCGGTCGCGCATCGCGTGCTCGCTGCCGACCGCCACGGCAAGGGCGTCGACCGAGGTCTCGGCGACGAACCGGGCGGCCTGGGCCGGGTCGGTGCGGACGCCGGGGGTGTGCGCGCCGCCCTTCCCGCCGATCTCGCCGAGCTCGGCCTCCATCCAGAGGCCGTGCGCGTGCGCCCACTGAGCCGCCCGCGCGGTCGCCTCGACGTTGGCGGCATCGTCGAGGGTCGACCCGTCGAACATCACCGAGCTCGCCTGGCAATCCGGCGCGAGCCGCAGCAGCTCGACGTCGTCGACGTGATCGAGGTGCAGCGAGAGCCGGGCGGTGCTGGCCCGGGCGACGGCCGCGCACGCGCTCGCGATCGCCAGCGGCCCGCCGTGGAAGCGGACCGCGTTCTGGCTGATCTGCAGGATCGCCGGCAGGCCGGTGGTCTCGGCCGCCTGCGCGATCGCCTCGGCGTGCTCGAGCGTGATCACGTTGAAGGCGGCCACACCGGTCCCGGCCCGGCCGGCGGCGTCCACGATCTCGGCCGTCGTCGTCAGCATGATGGGGCGCTTCCTTGGGAGGGGTCGTCAACGTCAACCAGGTCCGCCAGCCGCCCGGCCTCGGCCGGGGAGATCGCCCCGGCGACCGGCTCGAGCACCGACGCGGCCGACCACGCGACCGCCCGGCGGAGCGCGTCCGGCCACGGCAGGCGCTCGAGCAGGCCGGTCGCGAGGGCGGCGACGGCGGCGTCGCCTGCGCCGGTCGGGTTGACCGCCCGCACGGCGGGCGGCCGGGCCCGGACCACTTCGTCGGGGGTGACCGCGAGCAGTCCGGCCGGCCCGTCCGAGACGACGACGGCCGCCGCGCCCGCGTCGAGCAGCGCCCGCGCGCCGCGCCGGAGGTCCTCGGTTCCTGTCGCCCGGGCGAGCTCGTCCCGGTTGGGCTTGACCAGGTCAGGCCGGGCCGCCAGGGCCGCGGTGAGCGCGACGCCGTCGCTGTCGAGGATCGTCGGCACGCCGTCGGCGCGCGCCGCTTCGATCAGCGTCGCGTAGGCGTCAGTCGGCAGCGCCGGCGGCAGCGAACCGGACAGCACGACCAGCGCGCTGCGGGCGATCAGCGGCCGCAGCTGGCCGAGGATCGCCGGCCAGTCGAGCGCGTCGGGTCCGGGCTCGTTGAACACGGTCGCCTGACCGGCGGCGCCCGTCTCGACCACGGCCACGGTGGTGCGGGTGCGGCTATGGTCGCCCCCGTCGGCGAACGCGGCCGGCACCCCGGCCGCCTCGAGGTCGGCCGCGATCGCGCGGCCGGTGTCACCGCAGAGCACGCCGGTCGCCAGGACCGGCTGCCCCATCCGCTTGAGCACCCGGGCGACGTTGATGCCCTTGCCGCCGGCCTGTCCGGTCACCCGCGCGACTCGGTGGGTGGACCCCGGCACCAGCGCCGCCACCGGGTACGTCACATCCCAGGCCGGGTTGAGGGTCACGGTGAGAATCACGCTCACCGGCCGACCCCGGTCTGGTCCGACTCCGCCCGGCGCCCCCCGTCGAACCCGTTCAGCGCATCCATCGCCAGCAGCCCGGCCCCGACCAGGGCGGCCCGGTCTCCGAGCGCGGCCGCCGTGACCGGCGGGGGAGGCCCGAACGCGACCCGCGCCGCCAAGGCCGCCCGCAGCGGCGCCAGCAGCAGCTCGCCCGACCGGGCGAGCCCGCCGCCGACGACGATCGCGGCCGGGTCGACCATCGCCACGCACCCGGCCAGAACCTCGGCCAGCGCCTCGACCGCCTCGGTCCACACCGCGACCGCGTCCGGGTCGCCCTGCTCCACCAGGTCCGCGACCTCAGCCGCCGTCACCGGCCCACCAGAAGCCGGCCCACCAGAAGCCGGCCCACCAGAAGCCGGCCCACCAGAAGCCGGCCCGCCCGAACCCGCCCCGCCCGGGCCGACCGGTACGCCCGGCGCCCAGCCGAGGCGTCGGGTGTACCGGTCGGCGATCGACCGGGCCGAGGCCACGGTCTCCAGGCAGCCCGCCGCCCCGCACGGGCACGGGTCGTCGTGGCCGCGGACGGGGATGTGGCCGATCTCGCCCGCCCGTCCGTGCGCGGCCGCGAGCGGCACCCCGTTCAGCACCAGGGCCGACCCGATTCCTGTTCCCAGGGCCACGAACAGGAAGCTGTCGACCCCGCGCCCGGCCCCCAGCCGCGCCTCCGCCATCGCCGCCGCCCGCAGGTCGTGCCCGAACCCGACCGGCACTCCCGCCGTCCGCTGCACCAGCGCGCGGAGCGGGACGTCGCGCCAGCCGGTCGCGGCCGACGCGGTCGCCACGCCGGCCGCCTCGTCGATCAGGCCGAGCACGGCCAGCCCGACCGCGGCGGGCCCGGCACCGAACCGGCGCACCCCCCGGTCGACCGCGGAGGTCACCGCGCCGAGCACGGCCGCCACGATCGCGTCGGGGCCTTCGGCGCGCGGCGTCGGCACCCGGAACTCCAGCCGCAGGTCCAACCCCGCCCGCGGCCCGGGGCAGAAGAGCCCGGCCTTGATCCC
>Ga0335075_10009865_pt1 | contig 14522 bp, 14 predicted proteins | sample Lox_Sample_24_FD_206723 | JGI IMG/M metagenome (GOLD analysis project Ga0335075, IMG submission 206723) | Soil microbial communities from Loxahatchee National Wildlife Refuge, Florida, United States - Lox_Sample_2.4 | ecosystem: Environmental > Terrestrial > Soil > Wetlands | place: USA...
GCCTCCTCGCCACGGCACAGCGGAAGAATCCGGACGCGGTAGGCACCGTCGTCCGATACCCCTCGGTGGGAGTCTGGGCGTACCGCACCATGCTCGCGTGCCGCGGCGGGCCGCGGATCCCCGGCGCGTCTCCCGATTTGCTCGGCAACATCGCCGCGGCCGCGGCGATCCGTGCCGAACTCCCCGCCGAGCTAACCGTGCCGGTCAGCGACGGACAGGTGGTGCTGCCCTCACTGGGGATCGCCGACGCCCCCGCGGCCAGCACCGCGACCGTCCAGGTCACGTCGGCCGGCACGCACGTGCGGTCCGCGTCCGGGCACGTCACCATCCCGCCCGACTGCCATGCGGCCGCCGTGGGGTGGCGTCCTCTTCGCCCGGTACTGCCCACGACGGGCGAGATGGGCGGCATCGTCGTGGACGACGTGGACCCGTTCCGCATGCCGGCCGTGCCGCACATGGTAACGGTGTCAGACCTCGACAGGTGGCGGCCTGCCTTCGCAGACGCCTGGGAACTGCTCCGGCTGCACCATCCCGCCGTGGCGGCAGAGGTGGCCGCGGTGGTATCGGCCGTGATCCCGCTGGCTAGCCCAGCGCATGGCCAGGTCAGTTCGAGCTCACCGGAGGCGTTCGGCGCTGTGGCGATGTCGGAGCCGATCGATGCGCGCACCCTCGCGGTGACCCTCGCCCACGAGGTGCAGCACATGAAGCTTTCCGCGGTACTCGATTTGGTGCCCCTGACCCACCCGGATGACGGGTCCCGGTATTACGCGCCCTGGCGGGACGACCCTCGGCCGGCCGGCGGGCTGCTTCAGGGCACTTACGCCTACCTGGGAGTGACCCGATTCTGGCGCCGCCAGCGCTCGGTCGGAGTCACCCCGGATTCCGTCGCCCATGCCGAGTTCGCCCGCTGGAGGGACGCGGCCCTGCTCGGCTGCACCACGCTCCTGGGCAGCGGCCAGCTCACCGAGGACGGTGAGCGGTTCGTCCGGCTCATGGCCGCGACACTTCGACGGTGGCAGGACGAACCGGTACCTGAGACGGCGCGGCGGCTGGCCGCGGAGAAGAACGAGCGGCACCGGGCCCGCTGGGAAAGCCAGCACGGCCTGGCGCACGCCGACGCCTTACCGCCTGCGCTCACCCTTAGATCTGCGGAGAGTCGAAGTCGAAATCCAGCCGGCGCCCTTCCGCGGCGGCCACGGTATCCGGGTGATCGTTGCCAAGGATCGCCTGGTACCGGGCCAGGGTCGCGGTGAAAAGCTCGTCCGCTTCCGTCGTGAGCCCGGCGGCACGCAGGTCAATGACCAGGTTCGCCGCGCAGCCAAGAGTGTGCGGATGGTCCTCGCCAAGTACCCGCCGCAACCTGCGAAGCGAGCCATCACCGAGCCTGCGGGCGCGCTCGTTTTGGCCGATACCCGCCAGGTCGCTCGCCAGGTTGACCGACACGGTCTGCGTGTAGTGGTGATCGAGGCCAAGCCTGGCTTCCAGCCCGTTGCGTGCCTGCTCGTTCAACTGCAGCGCCCGCTCGGCGTTCCCGTTGATGCGCTCGAGCAGCGCGAGGTTCCCCAGGCAGCCGTAGTAGTAGGGATGGTCCCTGCCGAACAGCCTGCCGAACTCTTCCGCGGCTTCCCGGCTCATCTCCAGCGCGTTGGCGATCTGGCTGCTGGCCCGCTGGATGTTAGAGAGGCTGGCGGCCGCCGCCACCGTCAGCGGCGCGGACCGGCCCAGCCGGGTACGGCACAGCTCGTAGATCGCACTGGCCAGTTCCGCGGCCTCGTGATAGGAAACAGCGACGCGCCGCAGCGCGATCGACAAGTCGATGGCCACCTCAATGGTGCGCGGATGTTCCAGCCCCAGGGCGGCGGTACCGAAGTCATAGGCCTCCTGGCCCACGTCTCGCGCCGCGCTGTAGTCGCCGCACAGCCGCAGCGCCCTGGCCAGCCCGCCCAGGGATGACAACAGCTCCTGCGCCGGAATGTCCGACGGGCCCTCGCTGCGCAGCCGGTACGTCTCATTGTGCAGGTCTCGTGACTCCGAGTAGCGGCTGTTCAGCCCGTAATCAACCGCGAGGTTGTTGGCCGCGCGGAGCGTCCGCTGGTCCGCGGCGCCAAGCACCTCCTTGTGCGCCTCGTAGGACCTGAGGTCAAAATCGAGCGCATCGGCGAAGTCTCCCCTGGCCCGAAGGTTGGCGCCGAAGGAGTTGGTCAGCTGCAGGGTGAACGAATCGCGCTCGCCGAACGTCCTGGTGGCGATCTGAAGGACCGCCTCGTCCTCGGTGTAGGCGGCGTCGAACTGACCGAGTGCGCGCAGCACGTTCGCGCGATGCCGCCGCACCCGGAGCAACTGCTGGTCGCCTTCGGGGATGTTCGGGTTCGGGGTCCACGCGGCGATGAACCGTTCCGCGAAGCCGCGGGCCGCGGCGAAGTCGCCTGACTCGTAGAGATAGCGGACCATGTCGGTAGCGAAGTGCCGCACGGTCGAGTTCTCCGACTGGTCAAGCCGGACCGCGTCCGCGGCCACATGAGCCACAAGCTCGCCGTAACGCGGCCAGTTGCGGTCGTTGGTAGGCTCTTGCGGCGCGCCGACGGCGAGCACCAACTGCGCCTGCTCGCGATACCGGTCCTGTTCCTCGGGCGGCAGGTCGTCGCGCAGCAGGGCCTGGGTCAGCCGGTGGATGTGCCAGGTCCTCCCCTCGATCCTGATCAGCGCGAACCGGCCGAGCTCGCGAATCGCCCGGGACAGCCGGATCGGGTCGGAGAGCAGGTCGCGCAGCGAAGGCTGCATCGCGTGCGCGCTGCGCGGGAACAGGTCGCGCGGGATGGGCTCGGATCCCATGAACGCACAGCAACGCAGCAGTTCAAGCGCTTCGGCCTGGTACTGCTCGAGCGTCGATACCGAGAGCTTCCAGGCCGCGGTCATGGACAGCGGATAGTCGGGTGACTTGCCCTCCGCCATGATCCTTACCGCGTGTTCCTTGAGCAGCCGAAGGTACTCCTCCATCGGCATGCCGGTCTCCGCCTGCAGCGCGCCGGCCTGCTCGAGCGCCAGCGGCAGGTAGCCGAGTTCGGCGGCGAGCGCGTTGGCGTCTTTCCGGTCTAGCCCGCTCCGGATTCGCCGCTCAAGGAACGCGATGCTCTCCTCCGGCGTGAATACGTCCACCTGGACGGTATCCGCACGTGACTCCCAGCGGTAGTTCCTGGAGGTGATCAGCACATGGCCAGGACCCTGAGGAATGATGTCGTTGAGATCCTCGGGCTGATCGGCGTTGTCGAAGACAAGCAGCCAGCGGCTGAACGGTCTTCCGGTGCGCAGCGCGTCCAATACCGCGGCCGCCGATGCCTCGATTCCCGACACGGTGGTAGGCGGCACGTCGACTTGCGGCGCCAGCGCGGCTAGCGACGCCCGGACCAGAGGCGGCTGATCCGCCGGAATCCACCAGACCAGGTCATATTCGGCGGCATGACGATAGGTGTACTCAATGGCCACCTGAGTCTTACCGACACCGCCCATGCCCTGCAAGGCGTGCGGAAGCACGGTGACCGAACTCTTATTGGCGAGCCTGTCCCGGAGAAGTTCGAGGATGTCTTCGCGGCCGGTGAAGTTCTTGTTCCGTGGGGGAACGTGTCCCCATATCTTTGGAACCCGCTCGGATGCCGAAGGTACCTGACCGTGATCGGACGCCATCATAATCCATATAGTAGGCTCGCTGAGAGTAGCGTCACGTTGCGTTATGGATATATTTTACTATCGACGGCGCGCTCGCCTCAGCCTCCCATCGCGACCATGAATTCATCGCTAGCTGCGGCTAATCCGGGGTGCCCGCGCACTACACCCGCGTCAAGCATGTGATGAGCTACATCGGCACATAGTGCGGACAACCCGTTTATCCCGAACGGAGCGGGCAGTCTCTCCACGAGAGACCGTGTCACGACCGGGCACACAACCATAGACGCGGCTGCGGCGTCTGAGGGGAATGATGAGGATGACGGGCGCGATCGTCAAAGGGCGTGCGATCGCCCGGGGCGGCGTGGCGGCCACGCTGTCCGGGATGACCTTGCTCGCGGCCGGGTGCGGGTCGGCGCCCGGCGCGCCGCGGGCGGCACAGTCGGCGTCCGCCTCGACGGCGGCATCCGCCAAGGCGGTCGTTTCCAGCCCGGCAGCGCCGCGGACTCCGGCAGCGCCGCGGACCCCGGCGATAGCGCCCTCGCCCGATGACACCTGCAAGGGCGCGGGAACCTCGACGGTCCAGATCGCGAGCGGCAGCGGGACGGTCCCGACGCTGGCCGCGGTGCAGTTCGTCTCCGCCCAGCGAGGATGGGTGGCCGGATCCGGGCGGATCCTCGCCACCAGCGATGGCGGCCAGACCTGGACCAGGCAGTACAGCGGCCCGGCGAGCCTCTACCAGGTGGACTTCATCAGCGCCACCCGCGGCTGGGCGGTCGGGTCGAACGCGGTGCTGACGACGACGGACGGCGGTAAGGTCTGGGCTTCTCTTCCTGAGCCGTGCACCCCGATCCGTTCGGTACATTTCATGACCCCTGATCTCGGCTACGCGGTCGCCGGGGGATCGAGCGTCCGGCTGGACGGCGGAGTGCCCGCGACGACCGGCGCGGGCACGCTGCTGATGACCACCGATGGCGGCCAGAACTGGCAGCCAGTCCCCGGTGCCCCGGCCGCGGCGCAGACGGTGTGCTTCAGCAGCCCGCTCGACGGGTTCCTCGGCACGCCGGGCCGGGTCTGGCGGAGCACCGACGGCGGACGGCACTGGACCGTCTCGTTCACCGAGCCGCGGCGGTCGTCCACCGCCGTGGCGTCGGGCGAACCGGGCGACACCACGGTGATCGAGTGCGCGGGAGACACCGCCGCGTGGGCGCTGTTCCTCGGCTCCGGCGCGGCGATGAGCCACTCGCCGTACCTCGGCTACGCCACCCAGGACGCCCGCGACTGGCACGTGCTGTTCGAGGAGGAGTACACCGAGTCCGCCGCCGTGCCCGGCGTGCACGCGCCGCAGGGTCCCGGCACCTACCCGGGCCCGTTCAGCGCGATCAGCCCGGACAGCGCGGCCTTTGTCGGCTGGCTTCCATCGGAGGGCCTGGGTGCCGCACCGCTGGAGATGGTGACCGGTGGCGGCGCCGGCCTTAGCATGCGCGGCGACGTCGGCGGCGTTACCCAGGCGTACGGCGTGGCGTTCGTCAGCGCGACGCAGGGCTGGGTGATCGGCACCGACCAGACCAGCCCCGGCAAGCAGGGCGACTACGCGATCGAGGCCACCTCAGACGGCGGCCGTACCTGGACCCGCCAGTACGCGGCCGGCTGACCCCGGGAGTTGCGCGGCTCGTCATGAGACCGTCCAGGCCGTGCGGACCTGCCACGAGCTGTCGGGCAGAGTTATGTAAACGGGGTATAGCTGCCGAACCACTACTACAAGCGATAAATCTGCTGGTCAGTGCCTGGCTGAGCACTCGACAATCGTCGATGGCGCCGGAAATTGTCTGCTTATGGGATCTACTACGAATTAGGAGGTAGTGTGCGTTTTCGCATGCCCGGGTCCAGAGCCAGGCGGGTGCCTCTGGGGGCCGCGGCAATCGGTGCGGTCACTGTCCTGGCGGCCCCGGCGCTGGCCGGTGTCACGCCCGGCCCGGTGATGACTCCGGCTGACGGGGTCAACGTCTACAACGCCGACGTCTGCGGTACGAACTGGGTCAAGGGCCGGACGAACAGCTACTACAACTACTACAACGCACCGGAAGGCCAGGCGTACACCTGCCTCACGGCGATGCGCCATCGCCTGGACTTCCAGGTCACCAAGGTCGACTACCACGGTGCCTGGGGTTATCCGAACATCAGCAGCGGCTGGGAGTCGGGCATCAATTCCTGCACCGGAGTCAAGGGCACATGCTTCACCTATCCCGTCGAGGAAGAGCACGACGGGATGCCCGAGACCAGTGTCGACACGTGGCTCGCGCGCGGCACGTACAACGCGAGCTATGACATCTGGTTCAACAAGACCGACGCGCACCCGGCCCAGGACAACGGCACCGAGATCATGATCTGGATCGCGTACCCGGGCATCCACCGGTCGTTCAGCCGGTACGTGACGATCGGGGGCATCCGCTTCGGCGTCATGGACTGGACGGCCTACAACGCCCGGACGCGGACCCACTGGCACTACGTGGCCTACCTCGCGCTGCACCAGCGGTCGTCGGTCAAGAACCTCTGGCTCAACGAATTCTTCCGCAACGCCATCTCCAACCACGAGCTGTCGCCGTACTGGTACCTGACCGGGATCGACTTCGGTTTCGAGCTGGTGAGTGGGGGGATGCACGACAACGTGCACTACTACTCGCTAACCGGAGTCAAGTAGTCCCGGCACAAGCGAACCCTCAGGACGGTCCCGTTGTCCTGGGGGTTCTTAGTGTTCTCGCTACGTGAGCTCCCGGCGGAAGACGACCTTCACGTCGGAGGGGCCGTCATAGCCGGGGATGGGATCGGCCACGGTAAATCCCATGGCGGTATGGAACGCGATCGACACGCTGTTATGCGCGGCGGTCACCGCCCGCACGACGCGGCGGCCCTCGGTCCTGGCCCGGTCGAAGAACGTCTCGTAGAGCAGGCGCGCCAGGCCGTTTCCGCGCGCACGCGGGCTCACCCCCGCGAAGTGGATGTACGCGTCGTCCGGGTTCGATGGCGACATGAACCCCACCAGGAACCCGGCCAGTTCGCCGTCTCGTTCGGCGACGAGGCTGGTGTCGTGGAAGTGGTCGAGGAACAGCCGCGGCAGCGTGTGCCGGACCGGCCGTCCCCACCAGTCGTCCACCACGGCAACGATGCGGTCGTAGTCGGCGGCGGTGGCGGCTCGCAGCGAGATGCCGGGTTCCATGCCGTTCATGCTAGAGCGCTGATCACCAGGCGAGGGTATCCGGCTAGTCGGCGGCCGCGTTGCCCGTGGCCGCTGTCTGCAGCGGCGCCTTCGCGGTGTCGGGTGGCAACGCCGACGGGCTGACGAACGTGCTGCCGTGCGGGCCCGCCTCGACCGCCTCGTGCAGCGCGCTGCCCTTCAGGTACTGGTTCCAGGGCAGGAACCACTCGGTCCACCCGTTGTCCCAGGTGCCGCCCTTCGGGCTGCCTATGATCGTGATCGGGTCGCCGGGAACGGCGAGTTTGTAATAGGTTTCCGCGTCCGCCGGCGGCAGGTTCACGCAGCCGTGGCTGACGTTCTCGAAGCCCTGCTCGCCGACGGACCAGTAGGCGTCGTGGTAGTAGTCGCCGCTGAAGGTGAACCGCACCGACCACGGGACCTCGAGGCTGTACCCCGGGCCGGTCATCAGCACCGGGTTCTCCTTCTCGATCGTGAGGTAGCTCCCGTCCGGCGTGTCGTCACCGGGCCTGCCGGAGCTGATCGGCCAGTCGTAGCGCAGCTTGCCGTTGTAGTAGATCTGCGTGTGATGCGTCCGGGTGTTGCCGATCGCGATCAGCGACGAGCCGATGCGGAACGTCTGGGTCAGCGTGTGATACCCATACACGCCGGGCGCGCCTTGCACGCCGTCCAGGCGCCCGGTGAAGCTCACCGTGGTGCCGGTCGGCCAGTAGTCACGCGGCCGGAAGTAAGCGCAGCTGGCGGCCATGTTGCAAGGTTCGTCCCAGTACCACGCGCCGATCACCGGCTTGGACGTGCTGATCTGCAGCGCCCGCTCAACCGCGGCCTTGTCGGTGATCTGCTGGCTGAAGTACAAGATGATCGGCATCCCGACGCCGTACGTCTGCTGGTAGCCCTCGAAGATCTGGGTGCTGAAAGTGCGGGCAGGCGTGAGAGTGCGGAAGCTGCTCGTCGTGGTCGACGTGGTGCCGTGCCAGGAAGCGGTAGCGGTTACCGTGTACGACTGTGACACGTCCAGCGTCCATGTGCTGTGCCAGACCGTGCCGCCGCGGCTGAGGCTGCCGGGCACGGGATCGCCGGAGGTGTGCACGGCGACGTTCCGCAGCGTCCCGCGCGCCGCCGTCACCGTGATCCCCGCGGACGGGTCGGCGTTCTTGCTGCCGTTGGCGGGCGTGATCGTTACGGTCGGCCCGTTCGGTGACGCGCTGGCCGACCCGCCATGCGACGTGGAACGCGCGGACTTGGCGCTCGCCGCGGACTTGACCGTGCTGGTCCCGTTCCCTGAGCACGCCGTCGTCAGCGTCAGCGCCAGCGCCGCGATGACGACGGCGCCCGCCAGTCGCTTGCCGATGCCTCTCATGTCAGCACCATTCCCAGCTCTGCCCGTCTAAACGCGACTTGCCCGTCTAAACGCGACTTGCCGTCTAAACGCGAGATGCCGAAACTAAGGCCATTGCGTTAGCCTGCCTGGGTGGCCGACGAAACGGCGGACGACCTGACGCGGGTCCTGTACGGCCTTATGCCGTTCGCGCGCACGCTCGGGATCGCCGTGCTGCGGTACGAGTCGGCCGAGGTGCGCGCCCGGCTGGCCTGGGCGCCGGAGCTGTGCACGGCTGGCGGCGTGCTGCACGGCGGCGTGCTGATGGCCCTGGCCGATAGCACGGGCGGCGCCTGCGCGTACCTGAACCTTCCGGAAGGCGCCCAAGGGACGACGACCGTCGAGTCGAAGACCAACTTCATCCGCGCGGTGCGCGGCGGTGCGGTCGCCTCCGTCTCCCGGCCGGTGCACATCGGGCGGACGCTCATCGTGGTGGAAACCGATGTCCGCGACGAGCGCGACCGGCTGGTCGTCCGGACCAACCAGACGCAGCTCGTCCTCAGCGGAGGCTGAACCGGCCCTACAGCATGAACCAGGCCAGCTACGACCTGTCCCGGCTGGCCCGCAACGGCCTCATCGCCCGGGTTCCCGGCCGCAACCGCAAAGGTGCCCTAGATGATTGATTCCAAGGGGTTCAGTGGTCGTATGCGGTCAGTGACCGTATGACGGGCTGTCCGGTGTGATCGTTGTGCCAGATCGCTGCGGTCAGCGCGAGGATACGTTGCAGGACGCGGACCATCACGCCGCCAGGCGTGCGGCCCCGGTGGCGCTCGAGGTCGAGCTGGCCTTTGAATGTCTCGTTGATTGACTCGATGACCTGCCGCAACGGCTTGAACAGGTGCGCTCCGGCTCGCTCGCTCTCGCCCTTGCGGGCCGGCCGCAACAGCCGCATGTCCATGCCTGTGAGCTGGTCTTCGAAGGCGCGGCCGAAGTAGTTCTTGTCGCCGATCAGGGTCTGCCCGGGCCGGTCGGCCGCCAGCTGCGGCTCGGCCTCGAACATGCCCAGCAGTGTCTCGCGTTCGTCAGCCTTGGCGCTGGTCAGGGCGAACGCGACTGGCAGGCCGTGCAGGGTGCACACCAGGTGCAGCCGCAGGCCCCAGAAGAATCGCGAGTGGCTGGCGCAGTACCCGTACTGCGCCCATCCGGCCAGGTCGGAACGCTTGGCCGTCTCGCGGGAGCGGCCACATTCGACCGGGGTGGAGTCGACCACCCACACGTCGTCGCTCCACAGCGTGGTGTCGACTGCCAGCAGCCGCGTGACGTTCCGGATCAGGTCGGCGGCCTTGCGCAGCCGCTTGTTGTACCCGGACTGCCCGGGCAGGTAGGGGAACAGATGGCGCAGGTGGGAGCGGGCGTGCCGGAGCCACTTCCGCTCAGAGGTGAAGCCGGGCATCGCCTGCATCACCGCCAGGGTGACCAGCTCCGCATCGTTGAGCTTCGGCGCGATACCCACCGCCGGCCGGTACGGGGCCAGTTGCGGCGAGTCCTTCAACAGGTCGTCGGTCTTCACGAACAGCGCGGTCGCGAGAGTGTCCAGATCGGCGTCCACCGAGCCTCCAGGCTTCGACGTCGGGCAGTGCGATGCCCGATCCTGGAAAGGGCGGTGATGCAGATCGTGAATGTAGGTTCTTAATTCGCGAGGCATTCGCGAGGCATGTCCTCAAACCCGATGGCACATGGATGGCATATGTGCCATCGGACTGAGAACCATGTGTCCGGTCTCGACGGACGTCTCAGATTATTACTTCACGTGCAGGCGACCTGGCGTGTCACTAAAGGACCCGGTCATCGGTCAGGGGCTTGGCCGGTTCCAGGTGGAAGACAAACCAGATCCGGCTGAGTAGCTCGATGTCGTGCGGGCCCAGGGACGTTACGTCCTGGCCGAAAGCCGACTTGAGGGTGGACCGGGCGCGGCGCTCGAACTCCGGGTACTGAAAGCATCGCGAGAGGAACGCGGTCTTCTCCTGCCCGTCGATTTCGCGGGCCCGGACCTGCTCCGCCGACTTGCCGAGGACGAGCTGTCCCTGGCCGGCCGCCCGCAGGTTGCGGGCCCACTGGGTGTCGCCCATCATCGTCATCACGTAGCGGTGGCCGTCGAGCACCGCGACCCGCACGGGCACTTCGTACAGGCGCCCGGACGTGCGCCCTCGCACCCGGAGCACCCTGAGGAGGTCCGCTCCGCGGCCACCGGAACCCATTCGGACCATCAGCCGCATGACGGGGTTCACGTACCGGTAGAACGTCAGGCGGGCCGCCGACGGCGGGCGGGGCACGGTAGTCATCTGGGATTGCCTCCGGTCATCTGGGATTGTCTCCTGAACTGCCGGCGAATCCGCGCCCGGACTGCGCGAGCGCCCTGGCCAGCACCGATCTGAACGGCACGTCGTGGTTCCCGTCGAGCCAGTGCTCGAAGGCAGCCCGCGACGCGCCGATGGCCGCCGCAGCGACAAGGGAAGGGAAAAGGTCCTCGTCGGCGCTGGTACCGAGGCGCTCCGCGATGGCGCAGGCCAGCAGCCGCTCGATCGCGGCGTACGCCTTCAGCTGCTCGGCCCGGAGTCCCGGGCTGTCAGCGACAAGGCTTGCATGCCCGGCCGTCTCGGCGCCGGCACGGCCGGGGGCAGGGAACTGGGCGAGGATGGCCTGGGTGACCGATTCCCACAGCGGCTCCGACTGCGGCCGTTCCCCGAAGGTCGCCAGGACCCGTGCCATCCGGTCAAAGGCCGGTGCCACGACCGCCTCCTCCTTGCTGGAGAAGTAGTTGTTGAACGTTCGCGGCGATACTCCCGCTTCGGCTGCGATGTCGGCGACCAGCACCTGATCAAGGCCCCGCTCCAGGGCGAGGCGAAGCGCGGCGCCGCTTAGCGCTTGCCGGACCACTGCCCGTTTGCGCTCCCGCAAGCTCGTGCTGCCGGGGCGCTGGACCTGGCTTGCGCTCTGTGCCGGGCGAGACGTGATCACGCCGCAAGCCTACATTATTAGGTGCGTGTCACGCAATTTATTGCGTGACACGCACAAATATGTCGGGCCTGTGGCTGGGTGGCCGGAAGATCATCACCGCCATCCGCGCAGCCGAAGCCCGCCCCGCCCTGGCCCGCATGAACCCACGCCAAGCTGGCGCACTCATCCTGCGCTACGGCCTTGACGACCAACCGGAACGGTCATTCCGTCAGACCGGCCGTCACCTCGGTGTCTCCGATCACACCGCCCGGACCCTCGTCGAACGCGCCCAGACCGAACTACGACGCCTCGTCGCCTGACACAAACCCGCCATACAGCCTGTGCTCTCGAACCCGACCCCTTGGAATCAATCATCTAGGCGGCCCCGCCGCGGGAGCTCTGTCACAAACGGAGTCCCTGTCACAAACGGAGTCCCGTCACAAAAGGCGGACCCGATCCGTCATAGGCATGACGGATCTGACAGGGACGGACGGCGTGGCCAACCTCGAGGGCTGGTTCACCACGATCGTCGCGCGGGTGTGCCTCGACATGCTGCGGGCCCGCAGGTCGCGCCCGGAGGAGCCCGCCGGGGAAGGCGACGACTTCGCGGCCGACGCGGCCGACGCGGCCGACGCGGCCGGGCCCGAGCAGGAGGCGGTGCTCGCGGACTCGGTCGGGCTGGCGCTGCTTGTGGTGCTGGACACGCTCGCGCCCGCCGAACGGGTGGCGTTCGTGCTGCACGACATGTCCGGCGTGCCGTTCGGCGAGATCGCCGCGATCACCGGGCGGTGATCCAGGCGTTTTCCAGGGCGCAGGCGCCGGGCATCTGCCGCAGCTGGGACAGCGGCATGATGATCATGGCGCGGGTGTCCGTCCCGGCCGAGCCGGGCAGCAGCCCGGACTTGATCAGCCGCCGCAGCGCTTCCTCCAGGGCGTCGTGGTTGCGTTCGCCTTCGGTGCGCAGGTCCTCCGGGCCCAGGGGCTTGGCGAGGGCGTCGAGGACCTGCTGCAGGATCGCCGCGCATTCGGGGGACAGGTCGCCGGTGAGTTTCCCGGCGCCGTCGAAGGTGGTCTCCAGCTGCACCCGCCGGTCCCGGAAGGGCTGGTCGTCATCGGGCTGGCTGGTGCTGCGCTCGTACATTTCCTGCGCGAGCTTGGCGCGGCGCGCGCCGCGGTCTGCTTCGCCTCCGCCCGGCCCAGCCCGGTCAGCGCCTCCCGCCGCACCAGCACCGGGAGTGACCCCCAGTCCGCGGCGTTCAGGTGATCCAGCGCCGCCTCCAGCATCCACAGCGCCTCGGCGACGTTCGCCGGAACGGGTGCTGACTGCATGCGGGTCACCTACCCGAGTCCGCCTGGACGTGCCGTGCCGCAGTGTCTGCTAGCGGGCTTCGGTGCTCGTCGGATGCTGAGCCCGCGGCCGCCGGTTAGTTTGCCGGCCGCGTCTCGTCTTACCTAGTAACGGCATCAAGTGTGAGGAGATCCGATGAGCCTTCCCGACGTCGTGTCCAGGGCGGACTGGCTGGCCGCGCGCAAGGAACTGCTGGTGCGGGAGAAGCAGGCCACCCGCGCGCGGGATGAGCTGAACGCGGCACGCCGCGGGCTGCCGATGGTGCTGATCGACAAGGACTACGTGTTTGAGGGGCCGGACGGGAAGGTGGGCCTGGCCGATCTGTTCGAGGGCCGCCGCCAGCTTGTCATCTACCACTTCATGTTCAGCCCGGACTGGGATGCCGGATGCCGGAGCTGCTCGGGCTTCGCCGACCAAGTCGGCCACCTGGCGCACCTGAACAACGTGACCGAGACCACGTTCGCCGCCGTCTCCCGTGCGCCGCTGGCGAAGATCACGCCATTCAAGCAACGGATGGGATGGACATTTCCGTGGTACTCGTCATACGGGGGCGATTTCAACTACGACTTCCACGTCACGCTCGACGAGTCCGTCGCGCCGGTCGAGTACAACTATCGCACCCGGGCCGAGCACGAGAAGGCGGGCAGCGCCTACTACCTGGACGGCGAGCAGCCGATCGAGCTGCCCGGCCTGAGCTGCTTCCTGCGCGATGGTGACCAGGTCTTCCACACGTACTCGACCTACGGGCGCGGCACGGACAACATGGGCTTCGGCATCAACATCCTGGATCTGACCGCGCTCGGCCGCCAGGAGGACTGGGAGGAGCCAAAGGGCAGAAGCGACGGGATCGGCCGCAAGGCCGGCAGCCCGGGAATCCGCTATCACGACGAGTACGACGACTAGCTCATCGCCCTGATCGACTCATAACTGCTTGGCAGGAAGCTGCTTTCGTTGGTGGTGGTCGGCAGCGCGGGCGCCGTGGCGATGATCGCGATGGCCGCGACGATCCACAGCGCGATGACCCGCCACGGGTGGCGCACCACGGCGCGCCTGAGCGCGGCGAACGGCCCCTGTTAGTCACGTGAGTCCCTCGTCCCGTCGGTCACGTAACTCCCTGCCGGCTATCAGCATGCCGCACCCGGGGCGGGCCGGATAGTGAAGGGGCTCACCACTGCGCGGTGACAAATGTCAGCAGTTCGCCGGGGGTAGCCCGAGGCGCCTCCCGCCCCGGCCCGGGGTAACCCGTGCGGGATGATGCTAACCAGCCGATATGTCAGCGGCGTTGCCACCGGGAACCGGGAGATGCCTTGATCAGTCCTGCCGAATGCGTCGTGGCCGTGGTCGGCACGTCCCTGGACGTGCCGCTGCCGTCGGCGCACGAAGGCTGCCAGTTCCGGTTCATCACGTCCCGTGAGCAGCTGGTCCGGGACGCGGCGGACGCGGAGGTCGTCTTCACCTGGGAGCCGAGGCTGGACTGGATGCGGGTCTGCTGGGGCTGGAGCAACAGGCTGCGCTGGATCGCCGCGGCCAGCGCGGGCGTGGACTGGCTGATGTTCCCCGCTCTGGTGGAGAGCGACGTGGTGGTCACCAACTCGGCGGGCATCTTCGACGCCCCGATGGCCGAATACGCGCTCGCCCTCGTCTCGGCGGTATGTGCGGACCTGCCCGCGACGATCCGGCTACAGGCCAGGCGGGAATGGCTGCACCGGGAAACCCGGCGGCTGGCGGGAAGCTCGATCCTCGTCCTGGGCGCGGGCGGGATTGGCCGCGCGATCGTGCGGCTTTTCAATAGCGTCGGCGCTGACGCGCGCTGTCTCGCCCGGACGGCGCGTACCGATCCGGAAGCCGGCCCGGTCGCGGGGCTCGGTGAGCTGCCCGGCCTGCTGCCGGCCGCCGACTTCGTCATCCTCGCGCTGCCGCTCACCCCGGCCACCGCCGGGATCATCGGCGCCGCCGAGCTCAGCCTGGTGCGCGACGACGCCTGG
>Ga0335075_10009866_pt1 | contig 14521 bp, 12 predicted proteins | sample Lox_Sample_24_FD_206723 | JGI IMG/M metagenome (GOLD analysis project Ga0335075, IMG submission 206723) | Soil microbial communities from Loxahatchee National Wildlife Refuge, Florida, United States - Lox_Sample_2.4 | ecosystem: Environmental > Terrestrial > Soil > Wetlands | place: USA...
ACGAGTACCTCACCGGCCGGGCCAACCTGGTGATGATCGGGCAGCTCGGCCGCCTCAGCGGCCGGGAGGCCCGCCTGCGCGCCGCTGAGCTGCTGACTCAGTTCGACCTCGCCGACGCCGCCGACCGGGGAGTCAAGACCTACTCCGGCGGGATGCGGCGGCGGCTGGACCTGGCGGCCAGCCTGATGACCAGGCCGCAGATCTTGTTCCTGGACGAGCCGACGACCGGGCTCGATCCGCGCAGCCGGGTAGTGACCTGGGATGCCGTGCGCACTCTGGCAGCCGGCGGCACCACGGTGCTTCTCACCACGCAGCACCTCGACGAGGCAGACCAGCTCGCCGGCCGGATCGCGGTCGTCGACCACGGCGTCGTCATCGCCGACGGCACCGCCGATCAGCTCAAGGCCAGGATCGGCGGCGAGCGCGTCGCGCTGACCCTCGCGGCCGCGGCCGACATCGCCGCAGCGGCCCAGGTCCTCGGCCGGTACAGCGACGAGGGCCTGCCCTCAGTCAGCCAGGCGGACCGGACGGTGCAGGCCCCGGTGACCAAGGCGGCCCGCCGCCTGCCCGAGATCGTCCGCGACCTCGACGAGGCCGGCGTCGCGCTCGATGACCTGTCCATCCGCCACCCCTCCCTCGACGACGTCTTCCTGACCCTGACCGGCCACCCCAGCGCGGACCTGAGCCCGGCGGAAAGCGAGTGACACCATGACCGCTGCTACTGTCCCGGCGACGCCGCTGCCCGTCCAGACCGCACCGGCGCGGGCGTGGTGGGGCGTGAAGGACACCTGGGTGCTGACCCGCCGCAGCATCGCCCGGATCGCCCGCGAGCCCGAGCAGCTCATGGACGTGACTGTCCAGCCGGTCATCTTCGTGCTGCTATTCACCTACGTCTTCGGCTCAGCGATCCGGCTGCCCGGCGGCGGCAGCTACCACCAGTACCTCATCAGCGGCATGTTCGGCATGTCCATGGCGGGCACCGCGCCCGGCACCGCGGTCGGGCTGTGCACCGACATGGCCACCGGTCTCATCGACCGGTTCCGCTCGCTGCCGATCTCCCGGATGGCTGTGCTGGCCGGCCGGACCATCGCCGACCTCCTCACCCAGATCATCGGCATCGCCGTGCTGGTCGGCCTCGGGCTCGCTGTCGGCTGGCGGGCCGAGAACGGCATCGGCGACGCGCTGCTGGCGCTCGGCCTGTCCGCGCTGTTCGCCTTTGCCATGACCTGGCTCGGCGCGGTCGCCGGCATGCTGATGCGCAACCCCGAGGCAGCTCAGCAGGCCGGGTTCATCTTCTTCTTCCCGCTCGCCTTCATCTCCAACGCGTTCGTCCCCACCCAGGGCATGCCGCCCGTTCTCCGCGCCATTGCCAACTGGAACCCGATGAGCGCCATCGCAGCAGCCTGCCGCAACCTGTTCGGCGGCATCAACCCCAGCGCAACCGTGCCGGCCTGGCCCATGCAGCACCCAGAACTCGCGGTGCTCGCCTGGTCCGCCGGCCTTATCGCGATCTTCGCGCCGCTGGCCGTCGTCCTCTACAAGCGCAAGGTCCTGCGCTAGGCCCTGTACGGGTAAGGCGAACGCAGCGGCACGTCCGGTCTGCCTGACGGGTACCGGTCGAACTCCGCGCCCTGGGCTGGCGCCGGCCAGGACGCTTACCTAGGCAGCCCGCCCCGGCGGGAAAGCCGGCCAGCCGCCAGCACCCGCATATATGAACTCCGAAGCTCCCCCGCAGGGGGCACAGACACGCGGCTGCGCTTTTCGCCCGGCGGCTTCACCGATAACGCGCTGCCGGAGTACATCGCCTCCGCGCCCTTCAGCACCCTGAGCTTCCGGGAAGATGGACAGTTGCAGCCGGAGCCACGGTGCGCCCGTCGCAGTCACCTGTTCCCCAGGTCGCCGCGGACCCGGCTAGCCGCCGAGACATCGTTCGTACCTGCACGCCGGCGGATCGTGACGGTCGTATTCACGACTCGGGCATACCCTCGCTACTGGTTACAAGTTGCGTGCTGCACGGGGGTGTCTCGGCGGGCGCCCCAGGCAGCCCCCGGCTATCTCGGCCGGGGCTGGTGAACGCGACCAGGGCAGATTATAGTGAACGGACGTCCGCTTTTTTAGGAGGCGAGTGCCATGCGTGCTGGACAGCCGAGCCGGACCGCGGACCAGAATGCGTTGTTCCGGGCCCTCGAGGCGCGACGGCCCGCTGTGGTCAGGATCGCCGACGACCCCCTTGCCGTCCGTTTCCTGAGCCCGGAGTTCCGGCTGCTGGCCGGCGCGGCCCGGCTGGCACCGGTGCGCCGCCTGCTGGAGACGGTGATCGACCATCGCTGGCCCTGCGCCCGGCCGGGCGTGGTGGCCCGCACCAGGCTGATCGACCAGCTGATCCTGCGGGAACTCGGCAAGGTGGAGCAGGTACTCATCCTGGGTGCGGGGTTCGACAGCCGCGCCTTGCGGCTGCCTGGCATGGACCGGGTGCGGGTGTTCGAACTGGATCACCCGGCGACCCAGGCAGCCAAGCAGCGCGCCCTGCGTGACGGCGGGCAGTCCGCCGCCCATGTCACGTTCGTCCCGGTCGTGCTCGGCGCGGACGATCCAGGTCATGCGCTGAGGGCGTCGGGCTTCACGGCGGGAGCGCCGGCCCTGGTGCTGTGGGAAGGCGTCACGAACTACCTGGACCGCGACGCGGTGGATGCGACGTTCGGGCTGCTGGCCTCGATGCTCGGGCCGGGCTCAGTGGTCCTGTTTACCTACGTGGACGCCGGCATCCTGGACGGCTCGGCGGACTTCGCCGGCGCGCAGACGACGATGCGCGCCGTCCGGCGGGTCGGCGAGCCGTTCACGTTCGGGTTCATCCCCTCCGAACTGCCCGGCTATCTTGCGACCCGCGGCTTCGAGCTGCTGTCGGATGAGCGGGTCTCGGACGCCGCGGTGCGGTTCTACCCGGCAGGCAAGTGCCCGGCCGCCCCGGCCTACTACCACGTCGCCGAGTCAAGGAAGCGCTGACATGCCCCGCGTGGATGATCGTTACCTGGCCTCGCGCCGCCGACAGATCATGGACGCGGCCATCGCATGCTTCGCGCGGGAAGGGTTCCACCGGACCACCATGCAGCACATCGTCGCCGAGTCCGGCCTGAGCGCGGGCGCGATCTACCGATACTTCCCGGCCAAGGAAGACATCGTCGCGGCCATAGCAGCCGATCACCACACGCGGGAGGCAGCCGTGCTCACGACAGCCGCGCAGGCCACGACGGCCGCAGACGTGCTGCGCGACCTGGCCCGGGTCTCACTGGGCAGGCTCGCCGACCCGGCCGAACAGCGCTGGCGGCGGGTCACCGTGCAGCTGTGGGGCGAGGCCCTGCGTGATGACCGGGTGATGGGAATAGTCCGCAGCGGCCTGGACGAGCCTGTCGAGATCATCGCCGGGCTGCTCCGCCGAGGTCAGCAGCACGGCAACGTGCCGGCCGAGATCGACCCGCACAGCGCGGCCCGGGTCTGCGCCGCGATCTTCCAGGGCCTGGTCCTGCAGCAGGCCTGGGAGCCAGGGCTCGACATCGACGCCTACATCGACGCCGTCATCGCGCTGATCGGCACATTCTCCAGGCCGGCCAGCCCGGGCACCGGCACGAAGGCCGCCGGCGCCCGGGCGACTGCCTGACCGGCGCGGCCGAATTCGCCCTGGCGCGTTCAGCGTCCCAAGGTTCGGTATCGCATTCGCGCTGTTGCGCGGCGCCGTCGGGCCTGGCGGCGCTCATCCCTTCCGCGGAGTCGGTGGCCTCTGTTTGCGTACAAGGCAGATCAGCGCGGCTCTGCTCGGCTGTCGCCGGCGCGGGCCGCGGGCCGGCTGCGTGCCGGGAGGGCCAGGCGTCCCTGCGGGCACTACCGCCCCAGCCTCGGTCGTCAGACGGCACCTCCGTGGCCGGACCGGGAGCCGAGGCGGGAGCGGCCGGGCTGGACCCTTCCCCCGCGACCCGTGCTGCATCGGTTTCCGGGAACCAGCTATGAGCCGTCGCAGCCATGAGCATGCGCCACTCCGCCACCCGCTTCGCCTAGCGGGCCCGCGGGGAATTGCTCGTCACGGCCTCTTGCGGTAACCCACGGATTGCCCTGCCCGCCTGCGGCCGGGAGCTAGCCGGGCGGGGGCGCCTGCTGGACAAGCCCGGCAAGTGCGCCGTCGCTGCTGATGAGCTGATCGTAGGTTCCGGTCTCGGCCACTTCACCGTGCTCGAGCACGATGATGCGGTCTGCCAGGCGCATAGTCGAAGGCCGGTGGGCGATGATGATGATGATGGTGGTGGTGCCGGCGGCGACCCGCCGCAGCGCCTGGTGCAGGTCGCGTTCGGCCTCGGCGTCAAGGTTGCTGACGGCTTCATCCAGACCGGGATCGGCGCCGCCCGCAGCAAGGCTCGCGCGATCGCGACCCGCTGCCCTCGTCGGTCGCGCCGGGCCGGGCGATGCGGATGTTCTCCTTTACGCTGGCGTGGAACAGGATCTCCCTCGCGGGCCGGAAGCACTCTCCGGCCAGCAGCAGGATCAGCAGCAGCTGCTGGGTCGTGACACCGCCGCCCGCGAGCCGCAGCCCGCCGACCGCCAGCCCGGCGGCCGCTCCGGCGGCCGCGGCGATTGCCATGAACCCGGTGAAGATGCCTGAGACTGTTATCAGCCGGATCGCGGCCTGCGTCACCCAGGCGGAGCGAGCCGACAGGTCGCGGCCGCGCTCCCCCGCCACGCCGAACATCTTCAGGGTCGTCATGCCCTGGAGATTGTCCACGAACTCAGCCGACAGGGGCCGGTAGCTGTCGGACCAGAACCGCATCCGCGGTCCCAGCGCACGGTACTCCGCCGCCGGGACGAACATGACCGCCGCGGCGAATACCGCCACGCACGCCCCGGTGGGCGGGTCGATGATAATGACCGTGGCAACGATCGCCAGCGCGGAAAGGGATGCGGCGATCACCTTGGCCAGGAACAGCCGGAAGTAGGCATCCAGGCGCTCGACGCCATCCACGAGGACGGCCTCAAGCTCGCCGTAGCGCTCCCTGCCCAGCCGACCTGGGCCGAGCGCCAGCATCGTTGCGACCAGCCTGACGCGCAGCCGGGTCGTGATCCGTACTGACGCCCCGGCCATCGCGGCCCCCTGGACCACAGGGGCGGCTGCGCGAGCCAGCACCAGGCCGACCGCGAGGGCCAGCCACGGCAGCGCGGGGCTCCACCGTCCGGTTACCAGGATTGCCCCGAGCCCGTAGGCCAGGGCGACGCCCTGCCCGACCCGGGTGGCCGCCACGACCAGGCCGAGCGCCACGGCTACCGCCAGCGGCGCCCGCTCCTGGGCTGCCATGCCGAGCAGCCGGCGGTCAAGCGCCCGCGCGTGCCGCGAACCGGTGGCAGGGGTCAGCCCGGTGGTCATCGAGGCAGCGACCGGACCGTCTCTTAGCTGAGCTCGGTGCCGGCACCGGCGGTGCTGGCGGTCTGGAGGCGGGCGGTCCACCGCTCCTCGATGCGGGCGTATTTCCAGATGAGGATCGCGGCGGCCCAAGTGACGATGAACATTCCAACGATGACGAACCCGGCCTTGTTGATGTCGAAGTTGAACATGAAGCCCCAGAACCCGCTGCTCTGGCTGAAACTATGCGGGAAGTCCTGCGGCACCAGGCTGAGGGTCTCGATCCCGCCGATGAAGACGCAGATCGCCACCGACAGGCCCGTGATGGCCAGGTTGTAGAACACCTTGCGGACCGGGTTGAAGAAGGCCCAGCCGTAGGCGACGTTCATGAACAGCCCGTCGCTGGTGTCCATCAGCGACATCCCGGCGGTGAACAGGATCGGCAGCGCGATAATCGCAAGCCAGGGGATGTGCTCTCCGGCCGCCAGTGCGACCGCGGTCAGCAAGGCGACCTCGGTGGCGGTGTCGAAGCCCATGCCGAACACCACGCCTACCGGGTACATCTGCCATTCCTTGTCGATAGTGTTCATCCACCGGCCGAAGAACCGGTAGAAGAACCCGCGCTTTTCCAGCTGAGCCTCCAGCTCGGCCTCGTTGTACTCTCCGCGCCGCATCGCCCGGAACACACGGATGATGCCCGCCAGGATGATCAGGTTGAGGATCGCGATCAGGAACAGGAACGCCGCCGACACGATGGTGCCGAACGTGCCGCCGAAGGACTCCAGCGAAGAGTTGGAGTGCGTAACCGCCGGCAGAACGGTCTTCTCGGCGATGATGAGCCCGACGCCGATCGCGATCACGATGGTGGAGTGACCCAGGGAGAAGAAGTACCCGAACGCGAATGGGCGCGGCTTGTCGGTGCCCTGCCGCTGGTTCATCGCCTTGCGGGTGGTGTTGTCGATCGCGGAGATGTGGTCGGCGTCGAACGCGTGCCGCAGCCCCAGGGTGTAGGCCGTCACGCACAGCCCGATGCCGAAGAACCGGTAGTGCGCGGGCAGCACGATGATGATGAACAGGGCGAACCCGATCGCGTGCAGCAGCAGGATCGACCCGTACATGCCGAGCGTGCGGCGGCGCTCGACCGAGCTCATGGAGGCGAACGACTCACGGATGATCTTGCCTAGGCCGGGCGAACGAGTCGTGGCGACAGCGGACATCGGGGCATCCTCCGGTCGGCGTGGCGCGGAAGCTGGCTCGCTCGCAAGCTAACCCAGTTGCGAATTCTTTGCAACTACTTGTTATACGCATCTGTTACTAGCGAAGCATCGGGCCTAGCATCGGCTGGGTGAACAGCGAAGTTCCGGGCGCGCTGCCGTCACCAGGCGCCGACGTAGTAGAGAGCGCCATCGCGGTCCTGCGCGGGCACGGCAGCCGGATTACTCCGGCACGCCGCCTGCTTCTGACCGCGCTTCGGGAACCCGGCCATCACAGTGCCGGGCAGATCGCGGCGGCTGTTCGCGCGCAGGCACCGGGTGTCCACCTGACGACCGTCTACCGGAATCTCGAGGAACTGGAACGGCTGCATGTCGTAGACCGCACCTACGTCAACCACGGACCGGCCACCTACCATCTCTCGTCAGCGGCGCACGGTCACCTGGCCTGTGAGGCCTGCGGCTCGATTGCCGAGCTGCCCGGCGAGGCGTTCCGGGCGCTGACCGAGACCGCCATGTCGCTCCGCGGGTTCGAGATCAACCCGGCCCGCTTCGCCGTTCCTGGCCGGTGCGCAGTCTGCCGTTAGCCATGGCGCAAGGCCTCCGCATCAACACCCTGGAGCAGCCCACCGAAGCGGCGCAGAAGCTAGCTGGCGACGCCCGGACCGCGAGACTGCCGGACAGCCGCGAGCCAGATCATGCGGGCCCTGGCTGCCGACGAGGAACTTCGCGGCCGTCCTCCCACGCTTCCCAAGGTGTTCTCCACCAGAGTCGGCAAGCGCTCCGGCACTGCCTGGTGGAACCGGGATGTGCGGATCCTGGTGGGCTGCACCGTGCTGCAGGGCCTGATCTTCGGGGCACTGCCGGTCGGGCTGGCCGCGGTGACCGCCGCAGCCAGGCTCCCCGGTCTGGCGGGCGTGCTGCAGGCAGCGACGACCGTGGGCGGCCTCATCGGCACGTTCGCCCTGGCGGTCACGCCCAGCCGCCGCGGCTACGTGCGGGTGACCACGGCCTTCGCGGTGGCCTTAGTCCCGGCGGCGGTTCTAGCTACCGCGCCGTCAGCTCCGGTGCTGGCGGCTGTGGGCGTCAGCCTGGCGGCGGGGCTATTCGTGAGGCCGGTGGCCGCGGTCAGCTACGTCCTCATGGAGCGGGCGGCCAGCCCGGCGCACCGTACCGAGGCATTCGCGTGGCTGTCCACCGGGCTCGCGGTGGGCACGGCGGCCGGATCCGCGCTAGCCGGGCTGCTCGCGGGATGGACGGGGCCGACCGCCGCGCTGGCAGTCGGCCCGTCGCGGTCGGCCTGTCGGCGCTGCTGGGAAGCCTGCTACGCAGCGCCGGTCACCCCGACGGTCCGGAGGTCGTCGCCGTCATCGGTCGTCCAGGCTGAACCCGGTGGTGGACCGGTTACTGTGGCAGGCGTCGGGCATCTCGGGCGGCGGTAGCGGTAGCGGCAGGAGTCAGCAAGCTAGCTGCAGTACGTGGCTGAGCCGCTGCTGACTCACGTTGGTTGCCTCCAGCCCGTCGGTGCCGGGCATGCGGATGTCCATCAGCACCACCTCGGCCCGCAGCGAGCGAGCCAGGTCGACCGCTGCGGCCCCGTCGGCGGCCTCCCCGACGACCTCGATGTCGGGCGCCGAGCCTGCCAGTACCCGGAAGCCGGCACGGACGAGGGCCTGGTCGTCGGCGAGCAGGACGCTGATCACGGCCGGCTCGCGATCGGCCGGGAATCCGGCCTCAGAGGTCGTTCTGCGCCGGCGGTCGGCCCGCGGGCTGGTGCGGCTGGCACCACTGGCAGCTTCGCGCGGACGGCGAACCCGCGGGCCGGGCGCGGCCCGGCATCCGGCGCGTGCCGCCCAGCGCGGCCGCCCGCTGTCGCATGCCGGCCAGCCCCGCCCCGGTCCCGTCGCTGAAGGGCGCCGGCTTGGCCCCGCCGTCGTTGACCACGTCCACATGCACGTATCCGCCGTGGTGCCGCAGGCCCACGGTGGCGGCGACTCGGCCGGCGTGCCGTACCACGTTGGTGAGCGACTCCTGCACGATGCGGTAGGCGGCCAGCGCGACCGGCGGCGGCAGCGCCACTGGCGGTTCGGCCGCCTCCAGCGTGGTCGGCGTGCCAGCGCTGGTCGCTTCGACCAGCGCGCCGATCGCGCGCGGTTCGGTGGTAAGCGTCGTCATGGTGACTCCAGGTTGGTGACGGTGCCCGCATGAGGCGGCGGGATGCGCCTCCCGGCCATTAGCGAGACGCAATGGGCCAGGGATGTGCAGGAAGGCGCGGGGCAGGCCTCCGTGTCAGTTGTCGGCATAAGCTCCGCCCAGGATGTCCTCGACCAGGGCCGGCCCGGTCGGGGTCCAGGACATCAGCGCACGGGTGCGGGCGGCCGAGGCAGTGATCGTCTGGGCGAAGAAGCGCGCGATGAACCCGAAGTGCTCGCCGGCGTTCTCGGGGGCGACGGGGACGACGGGGATGGCGAGCCACTGGCCGATCGCCTCGGCGATCGCCGCGGTAGAGATCGCCTCCTCCGCGACGGCGTGCAGGCGGGTGCCTGCGGGTGCCTGCTCGAGCCCGAGGCGGATCAGGCGCGCGGTGTCTGAACGGTGGACGGCGCACCACTGCGCCTGGCCATCGCCGATGTAGCCCGAGACGCCCTGCTTGCGGGCGGCGCCGGCCAGGAAGTTCACGAATCCCCAGTCACCTGCGCCGTGAACCGACGGGGCGAAGCGGGTGACGACGGTCCGCACGCCGCGCTCGACGTAGTCCAGCGCGAGGTTCTCCGAGCCGCCACGGTCTGAGCCCGATCCGATGGACGGTGAGGGGTCGCTCTCCAGCACGGGCCGTCCGTCGGTGATGCCGGAGAGCCCGTTGGCGATGACGAACGGGCGGCCTGTGCCTTCGAGCGCCGCGAGGATCGTCTGCACGGCGGCCCGCTCGGCGCGGTCAGACTCGGGGCCGAAGTCGTGCTTGTTCGCGAGATGAATCACGCCCTCGGATTCCGACGCACCGCGGCGCAGCGAGTCGAGGTCGTCGAGGTCGCCGCGCAGGGCCGTCGCGCCCTTGGCGCCGACCGAGGCGGCCGATTCATCGGAGCGGGCGAGGCCGACGACCTGGTGCCCGGCTCCCAGCAGCTCATCGACGGTGGCCGAGCCGATCCAGCCGCTTGCTCCAGTGACGAATACGCGCATGAGGGTAATCTCCTTGTTTACATTGGGCGCTCCGCCCGCGGGCGGCAGATAGTGATGGACATGGCGATGGCAGCGGCGCGCGGGTCACCGCTGCCGCTCGTCGGGGTGCTGGTGGAAGATGACGACGGCGGTGAGCAGCATCAGGGCGGCTCCGCCGCGCAGCCCGAGGCTGGTGCCGCTGGTGAACGCCGCCTGGGTGGCATGCAGGAGCTGTGCCCGTGTGCCCGGGTTCGTGACGCTGGCCGCGTAGCCGAGCGCGGCGGTGATCGAGTGCCTGATCGCGGCTCCCCGGGGGCCGGGGAGGTGCTGCAGGGCGGCGGGGAGTTGAGTGGCAAAGCGAGTGGTGAGGATCGTGCTGAGTACGGCCACCCCGAGCGCCGAGCCGAGCTCGCGGGTGGTGCTGTTGAGCCCCGAGCTGACGCCGCCGTGGCTAGGCGGGAGTGCCCGGACGATCATCGCCGACAGCGGCGGCATCGCCAGGCCCATCCCCCCGCTGACCAGGACGAGCATCAGCGCGTACACCGGGTAGAGGGTTCCGGCGGTCCACAGCGACAGCAGGAAAAGCCCGGCCGCCACCTCCAGCAGCCCGGCGATGATCGTCGCCTGGCCGCCGATGCGGGCGGCCAGGCTCATGCTGCGCGGGCCGACCAGCGGCATCACGATGCCCAGGGGCAGGACCGCGACGCCGGTGAGCAGCGCCGAGTAGCCCTTGACGTCCTGCAGGTACTGGGCGTTGACGTAGAAGAGGCCGAACAGCGCGAAGAACAGCGCGACGATCCCGAACGACCCTGTACGTACGCCGGCGAGCTTGAACAGCCGCGGGTCGAGCATCGGATGGCGGCGCCCCAGCTCATACCAGGTGAAGACGGCGAGCAGGACGACCGCGGCCCCGAGCGACCCGGTCACCTGCCACGAGGTCCAGCCAAGCTGCGGCGCGTCGATGATGCCGTACAGCAGCGCCACGCTGCCCGCGGTCAGCAGTAGCGCGCCACCGCCGTCCACCGGATCGGAGTGCGGGACCTGGCCGGGAACCCGTGCCGCGATCAGCGCCGCCGCCGCGAGGGCGATCGGTACGCCGGCCCAGAACAGCCACCGCCAGCCGCCTGCCGCGGCAGCCAGACCGCCACCGAGGTTGCCGAGCACCCCGCCGACCCCGGTCAGCGAGGACCACAACGCCACCGCCCGCGGCCGGTCGGCCGGCTCAAGCTGAGCAAGCGTGACCGCGAGCGTCGCGGGCAGCACTAGCGCCGCCCCCACGCCGCAGACGGCACGCCCGAGCATCAGCACCGCGACGCTCGGCGCCAGCGCGGCCAGCGCCGACCCGACGGCGAACACGACCAGGCCGATCAGCATCCCGCGCTTGCGGCCGAACCTGTCGCCAAGTGCGCCCGCCGGAATCAGCATGCACGCGAACACCAGCGTGTAGCTGTCCACGATCCACGCGGTCCCGGAGACGGACGGATGCAGGCCGCTCGCCTGAAGCTGCGGGATCAAGATATTGACCGCGGCCACCATCCCGAGGACCAGCACCGCCGCCGGGGCGATCACCCCGACAGCTCCGGCGACGGCCGTCGGCCGCTTCGTCGGCCTCTTCGGCTCAGGCCGCGCGGCCCGCGCTTCCCGGCCATGCGGCTCTCGCCACGTGATCTGCCTTCTCATGCCCGTGACTGTAGACGCAACGGTGCGTCTTGTCTAGACGAACCGTTGCGTCTCGCACGAAGAGGCGAGACGGCGCGTTGCGCTACGATGGATGTCGTCATGACGGCCGAGACACCCGCCACCAAGGGACGCGCCCCGCACCGGCGCGATGAGAACGCGCGTCTCGCGGTCTTGCACGCCGCCGACGACCTGCTCGTGGAACGCGGCTTCGTCGGCGTCACGATTGAGGGGATCGCTGCCCGCGCCGGCGTCGCCAAGCAAACGATCTACCGCTGGTGGCCCTCCAAGGTGGACGTGCTGCTCGACACCCTGGTCGATGACGCCAGCCGCCAGCTGGCCGTCCCCGACACGGGCTCGGCCGTCGATGACACGCGCCGCTACCTACGGACCCTCGCGCGGTTCCTGACCAGGGAGCCGGCCGGGAAGGTCCTGCTCGCGCTGATCGGCGAGGCCCAGCACGACTCCGAGACGGCCCGCACCTTCCACCAGCGCTACCTCGACCCCCAGCGCCGGCAAGAACGCGAGATACTCAACCGCGGAATCACCGCCGGGCAGCTATCACAAGCACTCGACGTCGATGCCGCTCTCGACGCACTCTGCGGCCCGATCGTCTACCGCGCGCTGACGGGAGCGCCGATCCCGCGAAGCTTCACCGACGCGCTGGTCACCGCGATCCTGGACCAGCACCGCGCCGGTGGACACGGGCGACCAGAAGCCCCCTATTAGTCTCTGGTGCCTTTCGGACGCCGTGTCGGCGAAAGTCCGGGGCGGTGCGGGTCTGCGTCTGGCTGGCGCTGCTGGCGCTCTGTGGCCGGGCTGAGCGGGCTCGTGCGGGTTTCCCGCCTCGCGGGGCGGGGCGCGGCGGCGCGTCGTGCTCGAAGTAATCGAGGCCCACGGCTGGTCCGCCTGGAGCGGCGGCTGGATGTCGTATGCGATCTGCAGCTGCTGCGGGGTGTAACAATCCGAGCCATACTGCCGCCGGCAGGAGGCGATGGCCGCGCTGGCCGCCGGGCGGGCAGGCGGCCCCGCCGGCGAGCTCCCCGTCCCTGAGCTGCACCCGGCAGCCACCACAAGCGCCGCCGCTGCAGCCGTGAGCCCAGCGGGCAGTCTGCGCTGCCTGAGGTATCTCAGATCCCGCCGGCCATGGAGCGAGTGCGACCCACCGGACATGGCACCCCTCGTAGCCGGAACCCAACCGTCAGCGTGCTGTTTTCTCACTTTCGTCCGCTGACCGCGAATGGTACGGCAACCCGCGATAACACGGGCCTCATCTCGATCGCCAGCTCCCGGCATCAGCGAGGCCGCCCCGGCGTCCGGCTGCCTGCGCGCCGAGGTAGCGCGCGCGGGCTGCAGCTTCCGCGGCGGCTGCCCGGGCAAGCCGGCAGGGCTGGTTCGGACCCAGTTCGAACTGAGGCGGAGCCTGGCCGGCGACCACTGATGCACGCCGCCAGGCCGCTGTGCGCGAAGATCGTCCGCGGCCGTTGGTTGCTCGTTGTTTGCTCACATGCCGTGGTACTCCCCGTCAGCGCCCGGCACGACCTGGCACAGCTACTCGCGGTGACGTTCACGAACCGGCAGCACGCGGTATTGTGCGGTACAGGCCGATAACTCGTAAAGCAGGGTAAAGCGGACTCTTAATCCGCGGGTCTACATCGCTGCGAGGCGGCGCAGCCCATGTAGCACCTGCGGCAGTGCGCAGGCACGGCGGCACCTCGAAGAGAAGCTGTGTGATCACGGACGTCCGCGTCCAGGTCCACGGCGGGTCTACGACCGGTACATAGCCGGTATATGAAAAGTCCATCCGAGGTCGATGGCGGGCCTGTTCGGCGCGGTCGCTGTATTTCCTGCTCGGATGCGACTCGCTCGCGCAGCGTGACAATGTGGCCTCGTCTTCGGTTACGCCCGCCTGAGGACCCGCGGTCGGAAGGCCGGGTCTGGCACGCTCAGGTCATGTCAGCGCGCTTAGCTCGGCTGTCATCGGATCCGGTTCTACAGGCCGTGGATACCCAGCACTCTCTAGGCCTCTCGGCCGATCAGGGCCACCACCCTAACGGTTAGGGGTCAGCACCAACTCAGCACGCTATCGGGAACTGGCGGGAACCAACCAGGAATAACGGGCAAACGGCCGACCGCCAGAAACCGGAGTTCACCGGCCCTTTCAAGATCCGCACCACCGCCATGACCTGCGGTTATTACCGCACGTCAAGGCCGGTGACGGCCCTACCGATGATCATGCGCTGGATCTCCGACGTGCCCTCGAAAATCGTGAAGCTCGCGGAGATACCAGCAGTTCCCGCAGGTAGATGGCCTGTCGGCGGTTGTTGTATCAGCACGAACTCAGCACCCGGCGTTGCGCCCACTGCAAGCGGCCGACTGCGGTGACCACCACGACCAGCGTGGCGGCGGACCTGCTCGCCGGCGTGGTCGACTGGTTGCGCACCCTGCCCATCGCCAGGGCTGCAGTGGTCGCCGGTCATGTCTTCGCCGATCTCGTACGCAGCGGACTCGCGGTTATTGTCACGACCGGCGTCGGCATCGCGGTCGGATTCCACCCGCATGCAGGTATCGGTGGCTTTGAGAAAGTCCTGGCTGGCCAAACTGATCATCCTGCCCGTATCCTTCAGCAGCGTGACTGGTTCCTACCGGCGCGATGCCGGGCTGGCTGCGGACCGTTCTCGTCCAACCATCCCGGCATCCAGGCCGTCGACACACTGCCGGCTCTCCTGCTGAACCCGCCCGTCAGTGACCTTCTGCAATTGGCGATGGCCGAGTTCGCCGGAATGACCATCCTCGCCGGCGCTATCGCCGGAATGCTCTTCCAGCGATCTGCACGGCAGCCCGGAACAGCTCATCCGTCGCCGACTACCGCGGCTTGTCAGCTGCCTGCCGAGAATGCGTAGCGTCGTGCCGATGGTGAAGTACTTATCCGGCGGCGTGATGCCGGCGAATGCTCCTAGGAACCGGTCGATCTCCTGCTGGTCCCCTGCCACGGCTGCGAGGAAGCGGCGCTGGCCGCGTGTAGGCGGGTCGAAGCGGGCCAGGCGGAGGGTCAAGTCGTACATACCGCTGATGGACTGGTCGCGCCGGCGCT
>Ga0335075_10009867_pt1 | contig 14521 bp, 12 predicted proteins | sample Lox_Sample_24_FD_206723 | JGI IMG/M metagenome (GOLD analysis project Ga0335075, IMG submission 206723) | Soil microbial communities from Loxahatchee National Wildlife Refuge, Florida, United States - Lox_Sample_2.4 | ecosystem: Environmental > Terrestrial > Soil > Wetlands | place: USA...
GCTGATCGGCCGCCTGCTGTTCGATTCCAAGATGCTGTTCGAGGATCACCTCTCGGCGCTGGAGAAGGACTCCAAAAAGTTCGGCACCGACGGCGAGAACATCGACTTCGCGCTGCTCGTGGACGGCCTCGAGGCCGAGCGCGAACAGGGCATCACCATCGACGTCGCGTACCGCTTCTTCGCGACCGACAAGCGCAAATTCGTCGTCGCCGACACCCCCGGCCACGAGCAGTACACCCGCAACATGGCGACCGGCGCGTCGAACTCCGACCTCGCCGTGGTGCTGATCGACGCGCGCAAGGGCGTGCTGACGCAATCGCGCCGCCATTCCTACATCGCCTCGCTGCTCGGCATCCGCCACATCGTGCTGGCGGTGAACAAGATCGACCTCGTCGGCTACAGCCAGGAAATCTTTAACGACATCGTCAAGGACTATCAGGACTTCGCGGCGCAGCTCGGCTTCAAGACGCTGGTGCCGATCCCGATCAGCGCGCGCTATGGCGACAACGTCATCGCGAAGTCGCCGAAGATGCCGTGGTACCACGGCCCGGCGCTGCTCGATCATCTGAACACCGTGGACGTCGAATCCGATGTCGCGGCGAAACCGTTCCGCATGCCGGTGCAGTGGGTGAACCGCCCCAATCTCAATTTCCGCGGCTTCTCCGGCACGATCTCCAGTGGCCAGGTGAAGCCGGGCGACGCCGTCGTGGTGGCGGGCTCGGGCCGCACCAGCAAAGTCACGCGCATCGTGACGATGGACGGCGATCTCGACGAAGGCATCGCCGGCGAAGCGGTGACGATCTGCCTCGCCGACGAAGTGGACGTGTCGCGCGGCGACATCCTCGCGCCCGCATCGGCGCGCCCCGAAGTGTCCGACCAGTTCTCGGCGCACATCCTCTGGATGACGGAAGATGAGATGCTTCCGGGCCGCCAGTATCTCTTGAAGATCGGCGCCAAGACCGTTCCGGCGACCGTGACCGAGCTCAAGCACAAGGTCGACGTCAACACGCTCGAGCATCTGGCCGGCAAGACGCTGGCGCTGAACGAGGTCGGCTACGGCAACATCTCCGTCGCCACGCCGATCGCGTTCGACCCGTACGAAGAGAACCGCGACACCGGCGGCTTCATCCTCATCGACCGCTTCACCAACGGCACCGTTGCCGCCGGCATGATCGATTTCGGCCTGCGCCGCGCGACCAACGTGCACTGGCAGGCGCTGGACGTGAACAAGAACGCGCGCGCGGGCCTGAAGGTCCAGAAGCCCGCGGTCTTGTGGTTCACGGGCCTGTCGGGCTCCGGCAAATCGACCATTGCGAACCTGGTCGAGAAGGCGCTCTATGCCGACGGCCGCCACACCTACATCCTCGACGGCGACAATGTCCGCCACGGCCTCAACCGCGATCTCGGCTTCACCGATGCCGACCGCGTCGAGAACATCCGCCGCGTCGGCGAGACGTCGCGCCTGTTCGTCGATGCCGGGTTGATCGTGCTGGTCTCGTTCATCTCGCCGTTCAAGAGCGAACGGCGCATGGCGCGCGAGCTTCTGGCCGACGGCGAGTTCATCGAGGTGTTCGTCGACACGCCGATCGAAATCTGCGAGCAGCGCGACCCGAAGGGCCTCTACGTCAAGGCGAAGGCCGGCGAGATCGCGAACTTCACCGGCATCTCGTCGCCTTACGAACTGCCGGAGAATGCGGAAATCGTGGTCAAGACCGCCAACCGCACCCCCGACGACTGCGCCGCCGAGATCGTGGATTACCTGCGCAAACAGGGGATCGTGCCGTAAATGAATCCACCCTCCCCTTGAGGGAGGGTTGAAGGATGGAACTTTCCCGAACCGCCGCGCGTTGAGCGGATATGAGGGAAAAGCTCGTGATTGCGGTTTTGTGCGGAGCGGTCCTTTCGGGCTGCACCACCTATGAACGGGTCCACGACTATGTTTACGGCCCGCCGCGTTTCATCGTCTTCTTTGCCGGCGACAGCGCGACACTGACGCCTGACGCGAAGACGATCGTCAAATCCGCCGCCGCAAGGATTGCGAGCCATCATCCGGCGTCCGTCCTGATCGCTGCGGGCGTCGTCGCCGGCGACAACATGGAATTGTCGGAGCCGCGCTTCACCGCCGTGCATGACGAACTCGTCGCCGACGGCGTGAACGCCGACCTCATCGCCCGCGCCCCGATCCCCGGACCGAAACTCGCCGAGACCGCCGCCAAACCCGGCGCCAGCACCGCCGACCAGCGCGTGGAAATCCGGCTGCTGGACAAGGCGCCCTAGCCTTCGGCTTGTTCTTCCCGTCATGCGGGATCAGGATCGGCGCTTCAGGGGGAGAACAATCATGCGCCATATCCTGACCACCATCGCGATCCTGTTCGCGACGCAGGCGTTCGCCGGCGATGCGCCGATACGCTGGACCGGCGACCAGACCGAAGCCTTTTTCAAGGGCAGCGATCATCCGGTCTCGGTCGTCAGAGGCGACACGCCGCTGCACAATCCGATCAACATCCGATGCCGGAGCAGCGCGGGCTGCGTCGTGATGATCGCGGGAAGCGACCTGGAGAGCGGCACGGTCGGCACCTGGCTCTGTGGCGAGGTTGATTCCACGCCGGCGATGCCGGGTTGCGCATTTGAGGGCGGAGACAATCCCTTTCACAGGATTCACCAGCAAGCACGGATAGCGGCCGGCGTTCACACGCTCGATCTGATCTATCACTCCGACAACACGACCGGCACGATCTCGTCGTGGGAAGTCGAGTATCGGATCTACGAGCGCCCGGTCCCGCCCCCGCCCTGAACGCCTTCAGGCCTGATCGCGCACCACCACCCACTCGTCCAGCGGCGCGCGCTCGCTGGTGAGCGAATTCACGGGATGCGCCTCGTCGGCATAGCCGATGGCGATTCCACAGAAGATCATCTCTTCCTCGGGCACGCTTAGGTATTCGCGGATGATGCGGTGCCACACCGCCCACGCTTCCTGCGGGCAGGTGTGCAATCCGTGCTCGCGCGCCAGCAGCATGATGCTCTGCAGGAACATGCCGACATCGGCCCACTGGCCCTGCTGCATCTGGCGGTCGATGGTGATGATGAGGCCGACCGGTGCGCCGAAGAATTCCCAGTTGCCCGAGAAGAAGCCCAGCCGCGCCATCTTGTCTTCGCGCGCGATGTTCATCGTCGCATACATCGCCTCGCCGATCCTGAAGCGGCGCGTCTTGTAGGGCTCGGTCAGCGCGGGCGGATAGATCAGATACTCCGGCGCCTCGCCCAGCGCCTTGGTCTTGCGGCGTTCGGCGACGCGGCGGATCAGCTCGTCGCGCGCCTCGCCGAACAGCGCATAGGCTTTCCACGGCTGAAGGTTGCCGCCCGACGGCGCGCGCGACGCCGCGGCGAGAATCTTCTCGACCGTTTCGCGCGACACGGGATCGGGCTTGAACGCGCGGATGGTTTTGCGCGTGGCAAGCGCCTCACTGACCTTCATGGGAACCCCAACTCGAATGGCAAGCCCCCATGAAGCAGGCGCGGGCGCGGCTGTCCAGCGTTACCGCGCGGCAGCGCTTTGCAACGCTGCGTCAACCTGCGGACGAAGAGTTGCCGTCGCGGCTTCCGCCTTGGTCAGCGCGGAATGCACCGCGCCGGCGTCGGTTTCGGAGAGGATCTCCTTTCCTTCGGCCACGAGCGGCGCGATCTGGCTGACGATGTTCGCCAGCGCTTCGAGGATCTGGATGATGAGCGTGACAGTCATGGTGATCTCCTACGTCTTGATGAGGGTGTTGAGGGATGAGAGCGCGGCATCGGCGTCGGCCACCGCGGAAAGGATGTCGTTCGCGTTCGCGGCTTGGTCGGCCGCGTCGGCGACGTCGAGCGCGGCGCCCGCCCTGTCGTAGAGCGCTTCGGCTTTCGCCGCGTTGGCGCCGGTGAGCGCGCCCGATCGTGCGGCCTGTTCGAGCGCGATGCCCGCGCCCTGATAGGCGAGATGGGCGACGGTCAGCGCCTTCTCCGCGTCGGTGAGCGTTGCCGCGTTCGCGGACGATCCGCCGAACAGGGTCGTGAAGGTTGCGCAGCCGCCAAGCGCAAGCGCGCCCAGAACGGCTGCCATGGGCAGCAGTTTCATGATGGTCTCCATTTCGAGGTTGAACAAAAAGGCGCTCGCGCGCCTGCTTCAGCCGATCAGGTCGAGCGCGGCTGTGAGCACAATTGCGCCATAGGCGGCATTCATATGCGAATGGTCGTCTTCACCCTGGAAGTCGACGAGGTAAGGCCGCCCGACGCCATAGAGCGGCAATGTCATGAGTCCGTTCGCGGACACGGTCTGCACCGGCTGCGGCATGAAGGCGGCGCCATGCCGCCGGGCAAAATGGGACATGCGCGCGCCGAAGAACGTGGCGGCCGCTTTTTCCTGTTCGTCGCGGCGCAACCGGGCCGTCAGTTTCGGCGTGATGTCGTGCGACGGAAACGGTTCGGCGATGAGAAGCACCGGCGCATCGGTGAGGCCGCGCAGCCTGGACAATGTCGCCGCCGCCAGCGTATTCGCGATCTTTGAGTCGAGCAGCGTGTCGCGCCCCGTTTCGCCCGTCGCAAGCATGGCGGCCATCGCCGCCTTGATCTTCAGACCAAGGCCGCAGACGACATAGTGGTCGAACACAGGTTCGATGCGCGACAGGCCGCCGCTCGTCGCCTCCCAGAATTTTCTCAGCGCTGCGCTGCCGGCAACCAGCGCGCCGCCCTCCACCTTCGCATCGCCGGTGAGCGATGTCTTCGCGGCGAAGAACGCGATCTCGCGATCCGGATATGCGCGCAGCACATCGGGGGCGGCCGCCTTCAGCGCCGCGACATGGGAATCTCCGATGATGCAGATGCGCCTCAAACGACCTCCCCGCCCGTTGCGATGAATCCTAACTTTTTCGCCTGCGGACCTGAAGCGCGCCCAATCCGGATTTGAGCACGAATACGAGATGCGCCAACATGGCGGATCATGACCGCGCCGCCCACCCTCACGCCGGATCAACTGGCCCGTATCGACGCGGTCTGCGAACGGCATTACGCGATCGCCGACGGCATCGGCGCGCGGTTCACGGCCGCGTATGAGCGCCTGCTGCGCGACGATCCGGCCGCGGTGCATGACCGGCGGCGCGGCTATGTCGACAAGGACGGCGCGGTGAACTTCAAAAGCGCACCGGTCAAATATGCGATCGACGCGCGGACGCATATGAGCCTGAAGATGCGTTACCTTCCCTATCTCAAGGACAGCGCCGCCGCGTTCGATATCGGCGTGGGCACCGGGCAGATGTTCCAGCTCCTGCGCGACGCGCTCGGCATTCCGGTCACGGGCATCGATTCACCGGGCGCGGAGGGCGCGCTTCTGTACGAAGCGTTCCGCGACGCGCTCGGCATCCCGAACGACGTCGCCAGTTTCGATGTGACCGCCGGCGTCGATGTGCCGGTGCCGCGCGGTGCGACGGTGCTCTGCCTGTGGCCGATCTTCGACCGCGGCTGGCGCGTCGACGAACACGCCTGGTTCATGGACATGTGCAGGCGCCGTGGCGCCGAGCGCGTGATCTGGCGGTTCAACATGCTGAACGCGCCCGAGGCGATCCTGAATTTCTATCGCGACAGGATCGGCGCCAGCGCACCCCGGGACGCCGATCCGGGATTCCTGATCGCCCCGCTCTGACGGCGCGCCGGCCCGAGTGCCCAACGCTGATGCTCCAGCCACGCGAGGAACTCGATGTCCGCCGCATACCAAGCGGTGAGGTTTCTCCGGCCGGTTTCGCTCAGCGCCGTGGAAAATCCCTCCGGTGTGCGATGCGCGGCAACGGGATCGAGAGGAAGCGCCGTCTCCGATGGCAGGCCGAGACGAAACTTCAGCAACTCAAAATCCCGATCGAGCGTTTCCGTCCGCCCGATCCAGATGATGTCTTCCAGGCGGTCGCGCACATCCTCCCGCGACCCCAGCGTGTCGGCGAAACTCGTCCTGACATGCGCGATATCGTGCATGGCCTTTAGCGCGGCATCGTTTTCGTCCCCTTCGGTCAGTGCTTCCGCCAGATCGTTCGGCGTCTTGAAGCGCGCGAACGCCTCGGCCTCTTCTGCGCTCCATTTCGAGTTCAACAGAGGCCGTCCCATGCGCAATCGGCTATTGAACCCGCTTACAAAGCGATCCACCGGATTCCGAATGATAAACGCCAACCGTTCACCGGCCGGGACATCGCGCAATGTCGTTTGATGGTCGTGAATGATGAGGCTGTAGTCCTCCGCAACGGGGCGTAGCGCTGCTTTCAATGCGTTGCCGCCAGTCTTGCGGATGTGAAGAAAGTGAATTGCCCCCATAAGGAGAGGTTGCAATATAACAATCTTTGCTAGAATATATCATAAGTTGTATTTGCCTATTACTCCGTAGACGTCCCATCGCTATTTCTGAAACCACAGCACCGCTGTCGCGTCATAGATGAAATCAGCGCTCGCATTGTCGACAATGCTGGCAATCAGCGTTGTGCCATCGGCCTGATAGATGTCGCGGGTCTTGCCGCCAGACGATCCACGCCGGCTTATCTCAACCTTATGGCCATCGGTGACGTTCGTTGCGAGCAGGATGAGTTTGCGATTTGCTGTAAGGGCGGCGCTGTCACGCACGATGCGGCCCTCCGCGCGCGGCGTGTAGGTTGCGTCGGCATCCGTCGTCAATTTCTTCACCGCCGCCTGTCCGGCGTGGCGGTACGCACTCCCTGTATCGGTGGCGATTTCACCCGCACCGCCCTGCGCGTCCGAGTGATAGAACAGAGCGCCCGCTGCCGAAGGCGTCACCGCACCGGCAATCGTGGTGGATCGCGGGCGCAGTGCGCGATTCTTGTCGATCACCGGATTGGCACCGAACATCGATAGGCCATTTTCGTTGTCGAACCGTGCGACTTCGGTCAGCGTCCCGGAGCCGATGGGACACGCATACATGCGCAACTGCATGCCCACATGTGTACCGTCGACAGTTGCGGTCTCAGTCAGCATGCCCTGGACGCGCGCACCGTTTGTGAATCCTGAACCTGCAGCGCCTGTATAGGGTTGGAAATTGATGTTTCCTATCGTATCGCCGTTCGCCGCAATGGCGGGCGAAGCAATCGTGCCGCGGGCGCGGCGCAGGCTGTAGGCGGGCGCAGTCGCGCCCGAAGAGTTGCACGTCTCGACCTGATTGTTGGCGATGCCCTCGGACTGCATGTTGATCTGGCTCGACAGTCCGCCCGGCATCGTGAAATGGAGCGTATTCGCCGTCATGTAGCCCACCTGCGCGCCGGCGACCGCGAATCCGATGGCGGAGTTGGCTGTGTCGTAGAACAGGCCGCTGCTGGTGTTGAGCGCGAGCGGCGGCGCAGACGCGGACCCGTTGGGCAGCTTGACGCCCGATGCCAGTGTCAGCGCGCCACTGGTCCTGTCGATGACCATCGCGTCGGTCCATGCCGATCCATCGGGCGAGACCTTGCAATGGAAATTGTCGTCGCCGGTCAGCCCGAACTCGGCGCGGCCGGAATAATTGGTCTGATAGAGCAGCGAAGCGGTGTCGCCGCTCGCGTGCTTGTTCAGCTTCGCCTGCACGCCGCTGCCGGTATTGTCGAACAGCAGCGCGGAGGATTTCACTGCGAGCTTGTTGGTCGTATCGGCCGTCGCGTTGACGCCGAGCATCGGCAAATTCTCGAGGCTCAGGAGCGAAACGAAATCGTTCCACACCATGCCGTCGAACACGATCGGCTTGGCCTCGTCGACGACATAGGCCATCAACCCCGCGAACGGCGCATAGAACCGCCAGCCGCCGTCGAGCGCGAACGCGATGCGTCCGTCCTGTCCCGTCCAGTCGCCGGTCGCGGTGGCCTTGATGAGATATGTATCGCCGTCGCTTGGTGATGGCGGCGGCGCCGTGAGATCGCGGTCGAGAATACGCGCGCAGCCGAGCGCGTCGAGCTGCAACAGCGCTTCATTGTGGGTGACATGCTTCTGCGCCTGCGCAGCAGCCAGCAGCGGCATCCCGCTGCGCGGAGTGGTCGAGGTCATGGTGGATGTTCCTTTGTGGTATAGTGATCCTCCCCCGTTTACGGGGGAGGGGGACCGCCGAAGGCGGTGGAGGGGGCGGATGCGCGCACCAGTCCTGACATTGAAGCGCGCACGTTCACTGCGCCGCAAAATGACGCTGCCGGAAGTTCTTCTTTGGCAGAGGCTTCGCGGCGATCAATTCAAGCAGCTACGATTCCGGCGGCAGCACCCAATTGGTCCTTACATTCTCGATTTCTACTGCGCGTCGGCGCGGCTCGCCGTCGAAGTCGATGGCGCATCACGTGAACTTCAAGTTCGGCACGATGAACGACGCGACAGCTGGCTAGCGAGCGAAAATATCAGAGTGCTTCGAGTCGCGGCGCGGGATGTGCTGCGCGACGACACACTGGAGGGCGTGTTGTCTCTTATCGAGCAAGCGGCCGCCCCCTCCACCGCCTCCGGCGGTCCCCCTCCCCCGTGAACGGGGGAGGATCAAGTGAACGCAATTTCCGCCGCCGCAACTTCGCCTCGCCCATACGTCGCGGAGAGTTGGTAGACGCGGAAGCGGAACGGTGATGGAAGGCCGGAGGGGAAATCGGTTGCGATGGCGGTGGCGGTGTAGGTGAACGAAGGCGATGTGATCGTCTCTGTACGGATGACATCGCCGGAGGCGTCGAGGATTTCGAGGTCGTATTTTTCGAAGTCTTCGCCGAGGGGCACTTCGGTCTGGTCCCAGCTGTCGCCGCCGATGCGGGTGCGGCGGATCCAGTTCAAAACAAGATCGCCGCTTTGCCACACGGCGCTCAGCTGCACGGGCGACAGCGGACGCAGGCCCACGCCTTTGAATTGCAGCGCCGCGCCCTGATAGGCGGGGTCGGAGATCGGTTTGCCCTGCGGGCCCCAGAGGTAGTTGAAGGGCAGCGCATACTGATCCTGCGTCAGCGCAAGCTGCTTCTGCGCGCCGTCGATCAGCACCACGCGTGCGCCACTCGCTACCGGATCGCGTATCGCGCCTTCGGTTCCGGCTTGCCCGCGCAGGAGTTTCGTCAGCCGCCACCGTCCCGGCGCGACGAGCGTCGCGGACGCATATTGCAGCACTTCCCAGTCGCCATCCGCGTTCTGTACGCAGAGCACATTCGCGCCGCCGAGCACGGAGAGGTCGTCGCGCGATGCGCACGCGCCGTTATAAAGCTTGATCTCGAGCGTGTTACCCTCGTCCCAGCACCACAGCGGTCCGGTATTGAAATCACTCGTCGTCTCTCCGATGACCGCCGGAATGGCGAGCGTCGTGTCGAGCGCGTAGTTTGAATCGCTCGCGCTTTTCAGGACCAATTCGGCGCCCGGCCACGGATTGGCAAACGCTGCCGCTGTCGGCGCCCACGGGATCTCTGTGCCGGTGAGCAGCGGCAGATCCAGGAACACGACCAGCGCGCGGCCGGGGAATCCGAAATCTGCGCTGCTCGCGGGCGCACGCGACGGGCCGACGATGTCGTCATAGATCGACGGATCGGTGGAGACCGCCTGCATCTTGCGTGCGCCGGCATCGTCGATCTCGGTCAGGCGCAGCCGCCGCGTGCGGCCGCCCGCATCGAGCAGCACTTCATCGGTTGGATCGAGCGCGAGGGCCGATGGCGGCAGCGCGAAGGTTGCGCTTTCGCGCATCGTCCACGCATCCATCAGCAATCGCTGCCCGATGCCGATGGCCTGCCCCTGATCGAGCACCAGCGAAAGCGTCGCACTGACGATGTGATCGGACGAACCGGCGAGCCTGCGCGCCTCCACCACCGCCTGGCGATAATCCGCATCGGCGTCGATGTAAGCGATGCGCGAAGCGAGCGGCAGATCGGTTTCCTGCGCACGCTCGAACGAGAACCCAAAGCCGGGATCGCCATCGGGCATCACGACATCGCCTTCCCCGTAGCTGGCCGGGTTCGGTTGCCCGCGCATGACGAAGCGGATGACGCCTTCGCTCTCCACCGCATCGAAACAGTACGCGGTGGCGAGCGGCGCGATGGCGTCGCGCGGGCTCATCGTGTCGGTGACAGCAAAGCCGGTGACGAGACCGCTTAGGTCCGACACATCGTAATCGGTGAAACCCGCGTCTTCGCACAGGCTGGCGACGAGATCGGCGAGTTGCACCGCGCCGAGGCGTCCGTTCAGCCAGTGGCCATATTGATAGTCCGCCGCGTCGCCCCAGACGTCGGCACGCGCGGGAAAGAATGGGAACGGCCGCGCATCCCAGCACCAGGCGAAGATGCGCGAGGCCGCAACCATCGGTGCGCCGTACACCGTCGACACCGGATTGTTCGCGGCGTCGTTCCAATATTCGAAATGCGCCTGCAGGAACAGGCGCTGGATCAGATCGTCGCGCTCGCCGTTCGAGTAATACGGCACCGCGCTCTCCGACGATTTCGGGTCGAAGAATACGTTCGGCTCGTTCGCGCCCTTATCGATGGCGGGGCAACCGAGTTCGCAGAACCAGATCGGCTTCGATTGCGGTGTCCACGCGGTCGGCGATCCGCTTTCGCTGCCGCCGGCGCGATCATAATGCGCGTTCGACCACCAGTTCTTTACATCTTTCGCGCGCCATACCCACGGCTTGCCGAGGCCGTCGGTGATCGGTGTGCGCGTCTGTGTGTCGCGATCCGCCGGCGAGGCGTAATACCAGTCGAAATCTTCGCCGCCCGTAATGTTGCGCGTCAGATAATCGAGATCGTGGATCGAGGTCGGGCCGTTCGCCGCGTCGTAATCGAGACCCGCCGTGCCGTCGCGCCAGTCGGCGAGCGGCATGTAATTGTCGATGCCGACGAAATCGATGTTGGTATCACTCCACAGCGGATCGAGGTTGAACAGCACCGCGCCCGGCGCATCGCCGGTCTGGTGGTTGTTGTATTCCGACCAGTCGGCCGCATAGCCGATCTTCGTATCGGGCCCGAGGATCGCGCGCACATCGGCGGCGAGCGTCTTCAGCGCCGCGACGCTCGGATAATCCGTGGCACTCGACCGCACACGCGTCAGACCGCGCAACTCCGATCCGATCAGGAACGCGTCCACCCCGCCGGCATCGGCGCAAAGCTGCGCGTAATGCAGCACCATGCGCCGGTAACCCCAATCGCCGTTGAAGAACGCATCAACCTGATCCCCAGCCGCGCTCGTCTTGTCCGGCGATCCGCTCACGCCCGGCGCCGGATCGCAGGTGATGCGTCCGCGCCAGGGATAGGCGCCCTGCCCGCTCGCACCTGTGTAGGGATCGGTGAGCGCGTTGCCGGCCGCGATGTCCATGAACAGGAACGGGCACAGCATCACGGCGAGCCCGCGCGCTTTCAGATCGGCAATCGCAGCGGCGACGCTCTCATCCGACGGCGTGCCACCATAGGCGGGGATGCCGTTCACCTGGCTCACGACATACGCATCGCCGCGCGCGATGCCATCGACGCTCCAGGCTTCGGGATAGGTATTCTTCTGCGCAATCTCGACGCCGGGTTTGATGAGGCACTGATCGCAGCGCAGATCGTTTCCGAACCAGCCGACGACCAGCGACACCGCCCCGAGGTTCGGCGCCAGCGCCTGGAGCTCATCGAGCGAGGCTTTCATGTCGGTCTCGCTCGCGGAGTTGTGCGCGTTCTGCGGCACGGTCGTGCCGTTGCCGTCATCGGCGGTGACGACCTCGGTTGCATAGACGAACTCACCCGCACCGGGGATCAGCGCGACCGCCGGCAGAAGATTTTCCAGCGCATCCGGATCGGCGTCGCTGAGCGCGCGGATCACCTCGAACTGCAATTGCGGGATGCGGTTGCCGAATTGCGCCAGCGGCATGTCCTCGAAGACGATATAGGCCAGCCCGCGATAGGCCGGCGTGTTCGCCTCGCCTTCGGTTTCGACGATGAGCGGATCGAAATCCTGCGTCTCGTCGCCGGGATAGAACCGCGTCGTGAATTGTGTGATGTCGATCGGGTTGCCGTCGGCCCACACGCGCCCGATCTTCGCGACGCCCCCTCCACCGCCTGACGGCGGTCCCCCTCCCCCGTGAACGGGGGAGGATCCCGCACAAAGGCCAACCGCGAACGAGATCGAATAGGAGTATTCGGTGTCGGTGACGGTCGCGCCGCCGGCGCCCTTGCCCCCATCATGCGTCTTGGTGGTGGTGACCGTCTCCTTGAACTTCGTCGCCCACAGCAACTGACCCGCCACGCGCACGCGGCCATAGAGGCGCGGAACAGGCGCGCCCTCGGTCGAGCTCTGGATGCTGGTGTCGGTGAGGCGCGGGCCGGTGCGTTTCACGCTTTGACCCGGCATCAGCAGCGAGTCGATCTCGCTGCCGACCAGCGCGCCGATCGCGCCGCCGATCTGCGAACCCGCAATCGTGAGCCCGAGGAACGCAACGTCGCCGATCAGCGACGCGCCAAGCGCCGACCCAACGGCGCCGAGAACAAGTCCTGCCATGTGAGATGTCCGTCAAAAAGCAAAACGGCGGCCGAGGGGCCGCCGTTGAGAGAATTCGATGGTGATGCACCCCTACGGCCTTATGCCGAACATGGCGTATTCCTCTGCGACCTTGGGATAGGCGGTTTTCGCGGCCGCGATGTCTGCGTTGCCGAGGTCCGTTTGGCCCATATGCAGGTTCGCCAATCCGCGAATATAGAGCGCGCCGTCGAACTTCGGATCGATGCGGAGCGCCTCGTCACAGTCTCCAATCGCCAAGGCCAGATCGCCTTTGCGGTAACGCACCAGGCAACGCGAATAGTATCCCCATTCATCCTTGGGAGCGATCCGCAGCGCATCGTCGCAATTCGCGACCGCAACGTCGAGCTGCTGGTTGAGCATTCCGCGGATCCGGCACGCAGTCCGCAAAACATACTCGTTTTTTGGCGTCTTTTTGACGAAGGCGTCCAGCATCTGCATCGGCAGCGCCGGCGATTCCCCGAGCTTCGCGGAATCTTCGGCGAATTTTGCCCATGCAACGGCAGATCCAAGTTGTTTCTTCAGGACCTCGACCAGCGATGCCTGCGCGTCCTTGTATTTGCCCAGCCGCTCCTGCGCGACGGCCATCGTGAGATAAGCCTGAGGGACGTACTCATCGAGTCCGCCCTGCCCGGCCACACGGCTGGCAATGCCGTTTTCGCAAGCCCGAACGATGTTCTCCGCCGGCACTTTGTCGTCCTGCACGCAATCGGCGATGTGGTCTCTGTCGTATTGGGCGTGTGCCGGCGTCGCGGCAAACCCGATCAGCGCGGCCAACACGGGAAGCAACAGTTTCATTGACCGCACCGGGCTCACGGCGTCACCCCGTAGATCGCATACGTATCCGCGATTTTCGGATCGATCGCCTTCGCCGCGGCGATGTCGGCGTTGCCCAAGTCTGCCTGCCCCATGCGCAGCTTCGCCAAGCCGCGGACATAAAGCGGATCTGCTTTGTTGCGCAAGGAATCATTGGTCACCGTGGAAAAGCGCGCGCCGTCCGGGAACAATTGCGCCGCGCGATCGCAATCCGGGATCGCCAGCGCGTATTCTCCGCGCCGGAAGTGGACGAAGCAGCGGGCGTTGAGGATGAACATATCGTCGGGTTCGATGCGCGCCGCGGTATCGCAATCGGCCAATGCCGCGTCGAGCCGTTCACCGAATGTCGCCCTTATCCAGCAGCCTGCGATTTTGTCGTCGAGAGCGTTTGGATGTTTCTTCTCCAGTCCCTCCAGCAGCGCCATGCCCACGCCAGCCGGCTCGCCGAGCTTGCCGGAGACCTCGATAAAGTGGCGCCACAGCCGATCGTCGCTCGGCCGCAACGTTATCTGGGCGAAGAATTCAGCCTGCGCTTGTTTGAATTGGCCGCGACGCTCATCCGCGAGTGCGATGTAAAAATATTCTCCTGATGTGTTGCCCCAGTTCTCCTGGCCTTTCAGCCTTAGGCCGCTCTTGCAGGCCACAATGATATTTTCCGGCGGCAAAGCGTCGTTTTCCGTGCAATCGGGATAATAGGCCTTGAAGCGTTCGATATCCGCAGCCGGCGCGATTTCCGGCGCGCAAACCGACAGCGCCCCAATCAGGATCGCGCTTCCCAAAGATTTTATCGACATCGTCCCCGACTGCTTCTAACCGCACCTACAATCTAAACACGAACGCCAATTTCCGCCACCACGATAAGGAAAAGACTTCCTCGCTCACGCGCTTGTTCTGGCGCGCATGTATCAGTGTGGTGACACTGTTCTTTTCTGCGACAATTCCGCAATGTTTTGCAGGGCCGCGAGGCGTCATGCGGAACAGGGCGATGTCGCCGGGTGCGATGTCGGGCGGCGCGATCTCGGTGAGATGGCGGTTGAGCGCGAGATACAGCGTTTCTGTGCCGGTCGCTTCCGCCCAGTCCGGCGAATAGGGCGGCGCGGCTTCGGGTTCGTCGCCGTGCAGTCCGCGCCACACGCCGCGCAACAGGCCGAGGCAATCGCAACCTGCGCCTTTCACACTCGCCTGATGCACATACGGCGTGCCGATCCACTGGCGTGCGATAGCGACGATCTCT
>Ga0335075_10009868_pt1 | contig 14520 bp, 11 predicted proteins | sample Lox_Sample_24_FD_206723 | JGI IMG/M metagenome (GOLD analysis project Ga0335075, IMG submission 206723) | Soil microbial communities from Loxahatchee National Wildlife Refuge, Florida, United States - Lox_Sample_2.4 | ecosystem: Environmental > Terrestrial > Soil > Wetlands | place: USA...
GATCTCGGGCCGGGCCAAGGCTACGGCGCGAGCGGTTCGGGCATGCGGCAGAACGCCGACGGTTCGGTGACGTGGACATTCCCAGTGGAGATCAGCGTGCGCGCGCCGTTGATCGCGCCGCCCGTTATCGTGAGTACGGTGGTGGATGAGGTCGCCATCGAGGAGCGGCCGCGCGGCCTGATTTCCGCCGAGGCCGCGACGTGGAAGACGGAGAATTTCGACGACCGCGGCGGTTATGAGCCGGGCTTCGTGCCGGGGTCCGTCATTCCGCTGCCGGATCATTCGGGCGCGGCGTGGCGGGCGGCGAAGAACCAGCTCGCTTTGCCCGGCGACGATCCGCACGAGCTGCGCTACCACCATTTCTCGCTGGTGATGAATGCCGAGCGGCGGCTCGCCTATTTCACCGCCGTCAACATCGACGGTTCGCGCATCAAGGCAGTGAACCGCGACGACAAGACGGTGATCGACGATCCGACGCTGAACGAACTCGGCGTGGAATCGATCGGCTTCGAAGGCGCGGAAGCGAGCGACGATTTCCGGCCCGACCGGCGCATCCTGCCCGAAGAGCAGATGAACCGGACCTTCTACGAGAAGCAGATCGTGGCGGGTTTTCCCGATCCGCAATCGAAGGAGCGCATCGCGCGCATCTTCCAGAAGGGCCACATCATCCTGCGCGGCGATCCGGCCTGGGGCACAGACACGGAAGCGCTTGCCGCCGAACGCGACACGTTCTTCTACACCAATGCGGCGCCGCAGGTCGGCTTCTTCAACCAGGGCAGCGCGCTCAACCGGCCGGGCTCGAAGGGCAAGCTGCGCTGGCGCGCGGTCGAAACCTATGTGCTGAGAAACGCGGTCACGATGAAGAGCCGCGTCAGCGTCTTTGCCGGGCCGGTGTTCGACGACGCGACCGACCCGCCGTACCGCTTCGAAGCCCAGGTGCCCATGCGCTTCTGGAAGATCGCGCTGTGGAACGATGGCGATGCGCTGCGTTCGATCGCGCTGCTCGCCGACCAGCGGCCGGTGATCGAGGTGATGCCGGAGGCAATCGTCGGGCAGCCGGAAGCGTTCGGCGACGAAGACGAACTGGCGCGCGTGTCGGAGTTCCTGACGACGGTGACGGAGATCGAGGCGCTCACTGGGCTCGATTTCGGCGCGAATGTGCGGGAGGCCGATATCCGCGCGGGTTCCGAAACGACACGGCGCAGACCGGCGCAAACGCTCGAGCCGGGGGATTTGACGAAGAAGAGTAAGCGGCCAAAGGCGAATGCCAAGACAAAGACCGCGGCTGCGAAGGCCAGCAAAACGCCGGCGAAGAAGGCGGCGAAAAGGCCGTCGAAGAAGGTTGCCGCGGCGAAGATCAGCAAGGCGCCGGCGAAGAAGGCTGTGAAGAAGCCGGCCCGGCGAAAAGCGGCGAAGAAGCGGTAAGATCATCGGAGAGGGGCTTAGCCTTCAAAGCCCCTCTCTTGCGATTTCTAGCGCTTAGCTCGTTTCACGGCGCGATCGCGCCTACTCGCTAAGACGCTGAAATCGCTTTCTCCCCCTCAAGGGGGGAGATAGGCCGCGTCGATCTCCGACCCCTACGGCTGTTGATTTCAGGCCGGACGAATGGCATGCGAACCGTCCGGCAGACGGCAAGAGCTGCGGACTGAGGGACCGGACGTGGCAAGTGCCGACACTGCGATAAGGCAAACGGCGAGCGGTTCGGTGCTCGGGCTGATGCTGATCTGCTCGTTGCTGTGGGCGACGGCGTTTCCGTTGATGAAGCTGATCGGCGCGGACCTGTCGCCGCTGGCGCTCAATGCATTGCGCGGAACGATGGGGTGCGTCCTGCTCGGCCTGTTCCTTCTCGCGAAACGGCAAAGCGTTCTGCCGAAAGGGCGGGAATGGCTCGACTGGATGGTGCTCGGCATCTTCCAGGGGCTGATCCCGAATGTGCTGACGGCCTATGCGCTGCTCACCATCACGACCGGGCTGTCGTCGATGATCCAGGCCTCGACGCCGCTGATCGTCGCGCTGGTCGCGCATTTCCTCTTCGCCGACGAGCGGCTGACGCCGCTGCGCGCGGTGGGCGTGCTGACCGGCTTCGCCGGCATAGCGCTGCTGATCGGGCCGGCGGCGTTCGGCGTCGGCGCGGCCGATTTCAACGGCACGATCGCCATGGCGATCACCGCGGCGAGCTATGCGATCGGCAACCTCTACATTCGCGGCATTCCGGACGCCAATCCGACGCGGCTGGCGTTCGGGCAGCAGACATTCTCGGGACTGCCGTCGCTGGCGTTCCTGCTGGCTTGGAGCGGGACCGCCGCGTTTGCCGGCGTGCAACAGCATCTGTGGGAAGTGCTGGCGCTCGGCTTCGTCTCCACCGCGATCCCGATCCTGCTCTACATGCATATCCTGAAGCGCGCCGGGCCGACGCTGGGATCGATGAACGGCTATCTCGTGCCGGTGTGGACGATCCTGATCGGCGTGACGCTGCTCCATGAAACCGTGCTGCCGCGCGAAATCCTCGGCGGCGTCGTGATCTTCGCCGGCATCACGATCGTCTCGGTCGCGCGACGGCGGGCGTTGCGGGCCGCGACCGGCTAGGGCCAAATTCTGACGTTCCATGTCGTGTGCGTCTTGGCGCGAAGCCAGGCCAAAGCCGAACCTCCGCCAACGCGACGATCGCCGCGCAGTGGAGGCCGCATGGACACCGCAGTCAGGCGCAGGCAAGGCCGCAGGACGCATGAGACGCCAAGGACCAGCGCGCCGCGCACGCTGAAGTACCGCCATCTGGTCAATCCGCTGATCCGCCAGCCCGCACTCTCCGACGACCGCATCGAGGCGCTGCACGAGACCGCGCTGAAGGTGCTGGAGGAACTCGGCATCCGGGTGCTCAATGCCGAGGCGCGCGACATCTATCGCGCGGCGAATGCTGAGGTCGATGAAGAGAGCCATTTGGTGAAGATCGACCGCGCGCTGGTGGCGAATGCGCTGGCGAGCGCGCCGAAGATTTTCGACATGCCGGGCGGATCGCCGGACAGGACAGTGACGATGGGCGGCGATCATTGCGCCTTCGTTTGCGTCGGCGGGCCGCCGAACATTTCCGATCTCGATCGCGGCAAGCGCACCGGCACGCTCGAAGATTGCAGGAACATCATCAAGCTCAGCCAGGATTTCGACGTCATCCATCTGCTCTCGCCGAATGTCGAGGCGCTGGATGTGCCGCTGAATGTCCGGCATCTGGAGGTCACGGCTGCGCAGATCCTGCTCGGCGACAAGCCGTTGTTCATCTATTCGCGCGGCAAGCCGCAGGTGGCCGACGCGCTGGAGATGGTGCGGCTGGGGCGAGGCCTGAGCCAGACGGAGTTCGAGGCGGCGCCGTATTGCTATACGGTGATCAACACCAACTCACCGCGTCAGCTCGACATACCGATGTGCCAGGGCATCATCGATTTCGCCCGCGCCGGGCAGGTGTCGGTGATCACGCCGTTCACGCTGTCGGGCGCGATGGCACCGGTGACGATCGCCGGCGCGCTGGCGCTGCAACATGCGGAGGCGCTGGCCGGAATCGTGCTGGCGCAGCTCGCGCGGCCGGGCGCGCCGGTGGTCTACGGCTCGTTCACGTCGAACGTCGACATGAAGTCCGGCTCGCCGGCCTTCGGCACGCCGGAGTTCATCAAGGGCGCGTTCGGCGCGGGACAGCTTGCGCGGCATATCGGCCTGCCGTGGCGCGGTTCGGCGGCGACGGCGTCGAACATGCCCGACCAGCAGTCAGTCTACGAGTTCCTGTTCTCGGCCTGGGGTTCGATCCTCGGCGGCGTCAACATGATGATCCACTCCGCCGGCTGGCTCGAGGGCGGGCTGACGGCGTCGATGGAAAAATTCATCCTCGACATCGAGATGCTGCAGGCCTTCGCCGAGATTTTTCAGCCGCTCGACGGGTCGGATGCGGAGATCGGTTTCGACGCGCTGAAGGAAGTGGATCCAGGCGGGCATTTCTTCGCCGCGCAGCATACGATGGCGCGCTACCAGGACGCCTTCTACACGCCGCTTGTTTCGGACTGGCGCAACTATGGCCAGTGGAGAGATGACGGCGCCAAGAGCGCCGGCGAGCGCGCCAACGCGATCTGGAAGGATCGGCTCGCGAAGTTCGAGCCGCCGGAGCTGGACATAGCGCGGCGCGCGGCGATCAAGGAATTCGTCGCACGACGAACGCGGGAAGGCGGCGCGCTGCCGGAATCGTAGGCTCGCTACCGGTCGACACCCCCACCCGGACGCCTACGCCGTCCGACCTCCCCTCAAGGGGGAGGTAGCCGCGGCGCGCTAGATATCTGCTCCTCTTGCCCTAATTTTAGCGCTCTGAAATGATCGCGGGGCGATAAGGATTCGGCCGATGCGGTTTTTCGCATGGTTCGCCGTCGCGCTGCCGGTCCTGCTGGCGGCGATGGGAACAGCGTCCGCTTTCATGATCTATCCGGACCGCGACAATCCCGACGCGCTGATCGTACTGATCGAGCAGACCTATGGCGATCTGGTCGAGTTCCGCATGCTGCCCAAGCCGTACGATACGGTGGTGCAGACCGCGCAAGGGCCGGACACGTTTTCCTTCCGCTGGAAGTATGCGCGCGAACCGCAGCACGGCATGGCCTTTCTCACCGTCGACGAGGACGGGCTCGGCGTCGTCGAGTTCCAGTTCTGGGGCGAGGGGCTGAAAGATGGCGACACGCTCGCCGCCGCGGCGGTGCTGGTCGACAAGGACGCCAAGCCGCTGCATGCCTTTTACGCGAAGGCGGATTTCGTGGGTATGTCCTTTCCGGACGGGCGCGACCGGCATCAGGTGCGGCTCTTCGCCGAGCACGAGCCCGACTGGTGGAGCCGCGTCGACGGAATCGCCTTCTTCTATATGAAATATTTCGCGCAGCAGCGTCCGGATGAGGCGGGCGTGTGGGAGTCGATGGAGCGCGCGGTGCTGTTCTTCACCAAGGGCGCCGCAAGTCCATCAGAGCGGGGATAGGCGGCGCGGGAACGAGGCGCGGTGTGTCGCGTTTCAGGGGTAGGCCGCGATTGGTGGCCCGACCCAGGAGATGCGAGATGGGCGTCAAAGAAGCACCGACCGCCAGAGGCCGGGATTCATCGACCGGCCTGCACCGGTCCGCCGCCAAGGAAGAACGCAAGGTGGAGCGCCAGAAAGGCAGCGATCTGAAGAAGGGCGAGAAGCGCTTCGAGGAACGCTCGAAAAGCTCGGATGGAAAGAGCGCCGGCACCAAGCAGCGTTAGCGCTGAATGCCAAGCATCTGAAAAGCCGTGCGTTTCACGCACAGCTTTCTGCCCCGCCCTGCCACCAAAAAGCCTGTGACTTGGCGCAACCATTCGGATAGTTGTTTCTTAATCTGCACGGCCTGGAGCCGCAGAACCGTGGTCTGGTGAACGAGGGAACGCCATGCGCTGGAGAGGTCGCCGCGAAAGCAGCAATGTCGAGGATACGCGCGGAAGCGGCGGTGGCGGCGGCTTTCGCATGCCAGGCGGTTTCGGGCGCAGCCCGGGCGGCGGCGGCATCCGGATCCCGACCGGCGGCCGTTCCGGCGGGCTGTCGATCTCAACGATCATCATTCTCGTCGTGCTGTTCTTCGCGCTGAGAGCCTGCGGCATCGATCCGCTCGACATGCTGGCCGGCGGCGGTGGCGGCGTTCCTGGCGGCGGCGGGCAGATCGTCGAGCAGGAAGACGGCACGCAGGCCAATGACGAGATGAAGCAGTTCGTCGGCGTCGTGCTGGCCGAGACCGAGGATGTCTGGAACGGCATCTTCCAGGCGGAGGGCTCGCAATACAAGGAGCCGACGCTGAGGCTGTTCAGCGGACAGGTGCAGTCGGCATGCGGCTTCGCCTCTTCGGCGGCCGGTCCGTTCTATTGCCCGGGCGACCAGAAGGTCTATCTCGACACGACGTTCTTCGATCAGCTCGACCGGCAGTTCGGCGCGTCGGGCGATTTTGCGCAGGCCTATGTGATCGCGCATGAGGTTGGCCACCACGTGCAGAACCTGATCGGCGTGCTGCCGAAGTTCAACCAGATGCGCCAGCAGATGAGCGAGACCGAGGCGAACCAGATGTCGATCCGCGTCGAGTTGCAGGCCGACTGTTTTGCCGGCGTATGGGCGCATTTCACCGACCAGAAGGGCTTGCTCGAACAAGGCGATGCGGAAGAAGCGCTAAACGCCGCGCAGCAGATCGGTGACGACACGCTGCAGAAGAAGATGCAGGGTTACGTCGTGCCGGAAAGCTTCAACCACGGCACGTCGCAGCAGCGCCAGACCTGGTTTGCGAAAGGCTTCCAGAGCGGGCGACTGGCAGATTGCGATACCTTCAACAACCCGGTCTAGGATTCAGGTGAGGCTGGTCTGACCTGAACCCGGCTGGGCCTTCCAAAGGTAAAAGAAGGTAAAAAAGCACGCGCAAATGCGAGTTGGGCGCTTAGACCGGGCTTAAGCGGCGGCTGCTAGCGTGGCCCCTGGAAAATTGCGTTTCCGGGGTCTTGGGCAATGCGCACGCAGCTTGCAGCGTTCCGCGCGGATAAGCGCGGCAATTTCGGCATTCTATCCGCAATCATGGCGGTTCCGCTGGTAATGAGCGCCGGCCTGGCGCTCGACCTGTCGACCATTTCGCGCACGCGCGCCGAACTTCAAAGCGCGATGGACGCGGCAGCGCTTGCGGTGGCGCGCGAAGGCAAGGACATTTCCGACGCGCAGGCGAAAGACATCGCCGACCGCTTCCTCGACGATAACTTCAACCCGGCTTACACGAAGCTGTCGGTCGTACGCGATGGGACGGCATTCAAGGTCACGGCCGACACCAAGGCCAATTTGGCCTTCGGTGCGCTGTTCGGTTACGACGACTGGGACGTCGGCGCCGCGTCGACCGCCGATCTTGCCTATGCCGACTACGAGATCGCGCTGGTGCTCGACACGACCGGTTCGATGGCCGGCGGCAAGCTGCAATCCATGAAAGACGCCGTGATCGGCATGATCGAGACCATGGAATTGCAGGTGAAGCACGAGGAGAACCTGAAGTTCGCCATGGTTCCGTTCGCCACCTACGTCAATGTCGGAGCGGGTTTCGGCCCGAGCTTCGACAAGGACGGCAAGCAGGTGAAGGGCACCGGCGCCGCGTGGCTGGATCTCGAGGGCAAGGCGACCATGCCGCAGTCCGAGCTCGATACCGGCGCCAGCCGCTTCCAGCTCTACAACAATTTCGGCGTCGCCTGGCCGGGCTGCGTGGAAACCCGCTACGGCAAGACCTACGCCACCGACGATACGGCCGCGGACGTGGGCAATCCCGAAACGCTTTTCGTGCCGGCCTTCGCGATCGATGAACCGGACAAGGGCTTCAGCAACAGCTATCTGAAATCCTCGGCCAAGCCGAACGTGAAAACGAAAGACGAGCAGGAGAAGCGCTGGGCCAAATACGGCGTCAAGGTGGATGCCAGCGGCAAGCCCGAGAAAGGCGGCCTGCTCAACGAGCTGCTTGTTCCGATTACGGAGCTGCTCTTCGGCAAAGGCAAGGCGAAGAAGATCAGATATGACGGCACAGACGGCAAAGGCCCGGACAATGGCTGCGACGTGCAGCCGATCAGCCCGCTCAACTCCGACTACGACACGTTGGTGAAGAAGGTGAAGTCGCTGCAGGCGAACGGCACAACCAACATCATGGAGGGCGTCGCCTGGGGTCTGCGTGTTCTGTCACCCGGCGAGCCGTTCACCGAAACCATGAGCGCAAAGCATGATGTCGAACGCGTTATGGTCGTGCTGACAGACGGCTCCAACGTGTTCGGCAACAGCGGCAACGCGCTCGGCTCGTCCTATTCGAGTTTCGGCTATCTGGTCGATGGACGTCTCGGCATCACCGGCGGCGGCGCGGGCGCGACCAACGCGCTGATGAACGAGCGCACGCTGGCTGCCTGCACGAATGCGAAGGAGCAGGGCATCACCGTCTATACAATCCGGCTGGAGGAGCCGAACGTCGCGACCGGCGAGATGCTCAAGCAATGCGCCACCGACGAGGCGCATTATTTCGACGTGCCGAGCCGCAAGCAGCTTGACGACGCCTTCGCCAAGATCGGCGAGAGGATCGTGAAGGTGAGACTGGCGTCGTGACCCCCACCCGGCGCGCTATGCGCGCCGACCTCCCCACAAGGGGGAGGTAGGAAGCAGGCGCTACCGCTCGGCCAGCGCCGGCTCGCCCTTGCGGGCGCGGATCAGATTGACGAAACGCTTGAAGAGATAATGCGAATCCTGCGGGCCGGGCGAGGCTTCGGGATGGTGCTGCACCGAGAATACCGGCTTGCCGGTGAGCGACAGGCCGCAGTTCGAGCCGTCGAACAGCGAGACGTGGGTTTCCTCGACGCCCGCCGGCAGCGAGTCAGACGCGACGGCAAAGCCATGGTTCATCGACACGATCTCGACCTTGCCGGTGGTGTGATCCTTCACCGGATGGTTCGCGCCGTGATGGCCCTGGTGCATCTTCTTGGTCTTGCCGCCGAGCGCCAGCGCCAGCATCTGGTGGCCGAGGCAGATGCCGAAGATCGGCAGATCGTCATTCTTCAACAGACCCTGGATCATCGGCACGGCATATTCGCCGGTTGCCGCGGGGTCGCCCGGGCCGTTCGACAGGAAGACGCCGTCCGGCTTCATGGCGAGGATATCGTCGGCGCTGGTTTTCGCCGGCACCACGGTGACCTTCGCGCCGAGACCGGCAAGCAGACGCAAAATGTTGCGCTTCACGCCGTAGTCGACTGCGACGACATGCATGGACGGGGACGTCTGCTCGCCATACCCTTCGCCCCAGGCCCAAGGCGTCTCCTTCCAGACCGAAGACTGGCCGGAGGTGACGTCCTTGGCGAGGTCGAGGTCGATGAGACCCGACCAGGCTTTCGCCTGGCGTTTCAGATCGTCGATGTCGAACGTGCCGTCGGGCGAATGCGCGATGACGGCGTTCGGCATGCCCTTCTCGCGGATGAAGGCGGTCAGCGCGCGCGTGTCGAGGCCGGCGATGGCGATGACGCCGCGGCGCTTCAGCCACTGGTCGAGATGACCGGCGGAACGATAGTTCGAGGGGTTGGTGATGTCCGCCTTGAAGACGGCGCCGACAGCGCCGGCCCGCGCGGCGGGGTTGAGGTCTTCGATGTCTTCATCGTTGGCGCCGACATTGCCGATGTGCGGGAAGGTGAAGGTGACGATCTGGCCGGCGTAGGAGGGGTCGGTGAGGATCTCCTGATAGCCGGTCAGCGCTGTGTTGAAGCAGACCTCGGCGACCGCGCTTCCCGTGGCGCCCAGGCCTCGCCCGGCAATCACCGTTCCGTCGGCGAGAACCAGCAGCGCCGTTGGCGCATCGTTAGACCAGGTGGCGGTCGAGCCCATTCACGTCACTCCTTGAATGCAACGGACCGAAAGGCCATATGGCACAACGAAAAGCACGGGGCGCGCGTCGATCGCGGGTCCTCCGTGCCATCCCAACCAGTCCATGCAAGGCGCGGACAATAGGCGATGGCCCAGGTGCGGTCAATGACCGCAAAACTTGCTCAGGCGATTTATTTTTACCTGTAAAATCAGGAAGTTAATTGCCGAAGCGAGATTTGCGTCGGAAGCCGCCCGGAGGTATTGTCCCGATCCGCGAACGGAGAAATTGCCATGCGCGAGAAAATCGCCGAGGCGCTGAAGACAGCCATGAAGGCGCAAGACAAGCGGCGCTTGTCGACGCTCAGACTCATCCAGGCGGCGATCCACGATCGCGACATCGCCCATCGCGGCGCGGGCAAGGATCCCGTGACGGATGACGAGGTGCTGCAGATCCTCGCCAAGATGGTGAAGCAGCGCGAGGAATCGGCGCGCGCCTTCGAGGAAGGCAACCGGCTGGAGTTGGCGCAACAGGAGCGCGACGAGATCGCGATCATCCGCGATTTCCTGCCAAAGCAACTCGGCGACGACGCCGTGAAGAAGGCCTGCCAGCAGGTGATTTCCGAGGTCGGCGCAGATGGCCTGCGCGACATGGGCCGCTGCATGTCGGCGCTCAAGGACAAGTATGCCGGCCGGATGGATTTCGGCAAAGCAGGCGCCGTCGTGAAAGAGATGCTGCGGTAAACCTGCACGCTAACTCTACTCCGCCGGACGCGGTCTTCTGCGCTTCCGGTGCTCACGGACTCAACGTCCACTCCGCTCTGGTTCTCGAAAGCCTCGCGCCATCCGCCTCGGCGGAGCGAGTTATCGAAGCAGGTTTACGCCAATCGTGGCGGTCACGCCGTCGCGTTCGTTGTGCGCGGCGGCGTGGCGCCGGAGCGCTTTTCGGCCAGATACGAACTCGTTGCGACCACGACGGCGATCAGCATCGAGGCGACACCGAACAGCGGCAGGCTGCGGTACGGCACGCCGGCGGTGAGCAGCGCGGCACCCAGCGACGCGGCAAGCGCGATGCCGATGTTGAAGCCCGACGGGATCAGCGACGAGGCAAGGTTCGGCGCGTCGGCCGTCCAGGTGAGGATGCGCGTCTGGATCGGCGTGCCGATCGAGAAGTTGACGCAGCCCCAGATGAAGATGATTGCGATCATCGGCAGCGGGTAGGGCGCGGCGAAATACATGCCGATCAGCACCAGGACCTGCAGCGCGATGAAGGCGATCATTGCGGGCATCAGGCGGGCATCGGAGAACTTGCCGCCGATGAAGACGCCCAGCGTGCAACCGACGCCGTTGAGCAGCAGCACCCAGGGTACGAGGCCGACGTCGAGGCCGGTCACCTGCTGCAACAGCGGGGCGATATAGGTGTATGGCACGAACTGGCCGATCATCAGCATCAGCATCAGGATGAGCGAGGTCCAGACCTGCTGGCGGCCGAGCACGCGGACTTCGTCTCTGAGGGCAGCGGGCGCCGCCGACTTGCCATTAGTGCGCGGCAGGAGCACGGCCATGGCGGCGAGCGAGACGATGCCCAGCACGAACATTGCCCAGAAGGTGGCGCGCCAGCCGAACATGTTGCCGATCGCGGCACCCGCCGGAACGCCGATGATGTTCGACACGGTGAGGCCGGCCAGCACGATGGCGACGGCCATGCCGCGCTGATCTTCCCGCACGAGGCCGACGGCGACCACCATGGCGACGCCGAAATAGACGCCGTGGGCGACGGCGACCGCGACGCGCAGGACAAGCATGGTGACGAAATCAGGCGCCAGCGCGCAGGCCAACTGGCCGAGCGTGAAGGCAACGGCAAGGCACAGAAGCAGCGTCTTGCGCGACACGCGCGCTGTGGCCAGCGTCAGCAGCGGCCCGCCGATCGCAATGCCCAGCGCGTAGCCCGAGACCAGGTAGCCGGCGGTCGGGATGCTGACGCCGAGGCCGGTCGCGACCTCCGGCAATACGCCGGCGATGACGAATTCGGTCGTGCCGAAGGCGAAGGCGGCGATGAAGAGGGCGATCAGCGGGAGGGACATGGCGGCGTCTCGGGCAAGAGGCGCCTAAGACCATGGCCGGCGGGTAAGGGCAATCCAGAAATGCTGGGCCAGGGTTGAGATTTTCTAGGCGCGAGTCTCTCGCCCATCGAATTAGACAGCACGCATTACGGCTCGACCTGCCAAATATCCTTGATCCATTGAACCATATCGCGCCCCTTTTCGTCCTTCTTAGTTACGGCCGACCATGTCGTCCTATCGACCTGTAGGACGATGCAGCGCTTCGTGCTGTCCATCTTGAACAGGATATCTCTGATGCTGTCGGTGGTGTGTTCGTCTCGGTAATCCTTAAACAGCCAAAAATTTGGCAGCCAATGCCACCATCCCGCATTAGAGATTGACTCCTGAAACTTTTTCTCCTGCTCCGGGGTAAGGGGATCAGTAGCTACTACGAAACGTCTTGTCATTCTGAGGACCCCATCTTCTTTCCGGGGTCAATTTCACTAACAGGCAGGGACGGAACGTTCCGTGCCATTTCAATGATACCGACGTGGTTGTCGCCGTAAATTCCGCGTTCGATTGCGGTCTTTTGGATCGCAAACTTTTCGGACCGCAAGGCGTCGCGATCGTAAAGAAGGCAGTACGCGTAGGACCACCCGTAGAGTGCTGCTGCAGCGACGAAAACGCCAACAAACACCAAAAGTAACCAATTAGGCGCGTCAGCCCATACCAGAGCGATTGTCGCTGATACCAAAATTCCCAGCGGCCATATTAGCGCTTTCAAGACGTCAGACCGCGAAAGATTCGCGCTCTCCATCTGCTCCCGCAGCGATGCGAGAACGTTCAGAAATGCAGCCAACGCATGACCCCTTTCTGTTGCTTTCGGGGTGGCGGCATCTTTTCAACGCGCCGGTACTTGTCAAGTATTTAGGATATCTCAAAGAGACAGGAGTAACCGACCGAAGGTCAAACCGCCTTCAGCCGCGAGCCGCGCAGCAGGCCTTGCTCTTCCAGCACCGGGTAGGCCATCGAGGCCAGCAGCGAATTGATCTGCTTCAGATCGCGGATGGTGTCGAGATGGATGGAGCTCGTCTCGACGCTCTTCGCCGTGCCTTCGCGAAGCCGTGCGAAATGGTTCTGGCTCGTCTTCTTTTCCAGATCGCGCAGACGGTCCTTTTCCTCGACGAGCTGGCGCGCGGTCTCGGCGTCGCGCGAGACGAGCACGTTGAAGGCCATGCGCGCATTGACCAGCACCGAGGTGTGGAAGGCGGACAGCTCGCGCCAGCCTTCCTCGGTGAACTCCAGTCCGCGGTCGAGCTTCTTCTTCACATGCGCCAGCATGTTGCGGACGATGATGTCGCCGACCTGTTCGAGCTTGACGCAGGCGCCGATCAGCTCCTGGCAGCGCAGCGACTCGTCCTCGGTCAGCGGTTTCGCCGTGACCTTGGCGAGGTAGAGCTTTATCGCCGCATGCTTGCGGTCGACGCGGTCATCGAGGGCGGCGAGCGCGTCGATCTTCTCGCGGTCGGCCTTGATGTAGAGCTCGATGATGCGCTGGAGCATGATCTCCACGGTCTCGCACACCCGCACCACCTCGCGGGTGGCGTTGGCGAGCGCTTGCGACGGGATGGCAAGTGCCGACTCGTCCAGCGCGCTCAGCTCGGTATTGGCGAGCGTCTCGGCCGCGGCAGGCTTATCGCCGAGGCCGATGATCTTTTCAGACAAGCGGAAAACGAAGCCGGCGAGAGGCATGCCGACCAGAACCAGCGCGGCGTTGAAGGCGATATGGGCGTGGACGATCTGCGCCGGCGCGGTGTCGCCGAGCAGATCGAGAGGCGGGGCGTGCCAGACAAAGACGATGAGCGCGACCAGCGCGCCGGACGCGCGCATGATCAGATTGCCGAGCGGCACGGTGCGCGCGGCGCGGGGTGCGGCGCGCGACAGCATCACGGCGATGATGCCGCCGCCGATGTTGGCGCCAAGCACCAGCACGACGCCGAGCTCCGCCGGCACGAGGCCACGCGCGGCGAGCGCCACGACGAGCAGGATGGCCGCGACGCTGGAGTGAAAGAGCCAGGTCATGATCGTGGCGAGCAGGCAGGCTGTGATGAAATCGCCGGAGAGATAATTGATGACGACCGGCAGGATGCGGCTCTCGCGCAGCGGCTCCGACGCCTCGCCGATGAGGCGCAGCGACAGGATGAGCAGGCCGACGCCGATCAGGATGCGGCCAAGCTGCAGGAGATCGCGGCGGGCGGTCGACATGAAAAGCACCGTGCCTGTGACCAGGCAGATCGGCACCAGCAGCGACAGGTTGAAGGAGAGCAGCTTCACGACCAGCGAGGAGCCGAAATCGGCGCCGAGCACGGCAAGCAGGCCCGCGGTACCGCCGACGATGCCGGCGCCTGCAAAGCCGCCGACGATGAGCGCGACGGCCGTGGCGCTTTGCAGGGAGATCGCAAGGGCGGCTCCCGCGCCGACCGCCAGGACCGGATTGCGCAGGATGTTGCGCAGACGGTGGCGCAGCGCATCGCCATAGGCGCGCTCGACGCCGGTGCGCACCATGCGGGTGGCGAACAAAAGCAACGCCACCGCACCCGCGAGATTGAGCAGGACGACGGAGCCGGTCATGCGACCTGTGGGCTTGGCTGGAAGGGCGAAGAGGCGTGCAACATGGTTCGGAAATGGCGACTCAAAGGCAAGGTTCCCGGGCACTTTAGTTTAGCCGGGTAATTTATTCACTACGGATTGTTTGCGTCAGGAGATGCCGGCGGAATGGCGCAGTGGAACCTGACGCGCGCCGGCCGCGCCCGGCGCGAAGGCCAGCGCTGCGACTATGCCCGCGTGTTAGGAGCTCTCACGTAAGTCATTGTTTGAATTACGAAAATGTAACCTTCCATTCAGTTTCGGTTCATTGGCGGAAACCTAGGTTTCAACTGCAAGTTACAAAGGAGATCCGCCCATGAAACGTCTTGCCGTCGCCACCCTCGCCGCCAGCCTGCTGGCAGTTCCGACCATCAGCCAGGCCGCGCCTGTCATCAACGCTCCTATCTCGCAGTCGGGGGTCGTTCAGGTCGATTGGAAGCCAGCCAAGAAGAAGGTCGTGGTCAA
>Ga0335075_10009869_pt1 | contig 14520 bp, 12 predicted proteins | sample Lox_Sample_24_FD_206723 | JGI IMG/M metagenome (GOLD analysis project Ga0335075, IMG submission 206723) | Soil microbial communities from Loxahatchee National Wildlife Refuge, Florida, United States - Lox_Sample_2.4 | ecosystem: Environmental > Terrestrial > Soil > Wetlands | place: USA...
CGAGCACCGCGACTCGGTGAATCCCGCCACCGGAGAGAGCATCGGCTCGTACGCGATGGCCGGTCCCAAGGAAGCGCACGCCGCGATCGAGGCCGCCAAGCGCGCGTTCGCTGATCCCGTGTGGCGCACGAACCGGCTGCTCCGCGCGCGGGTGCTGAACCGGATGGCGGACCGGTTCGAGGAGCGGGCCGACGACCTCGTCGAGCTGCTCGGGCTTGAGAATGGCAAGACACACGACCAGGGCAGGCTGGAAGTGGCGTTCGCGCCGGAGACGCTGCGGTTCAACGCCGCGCTCGCGCTCACCGACACCGGCACTAACAGCCAGGTGACCGACGGCGAGCTCAGCATGGTGGTTCGCCAGCCCGTCGGCGTGGCGGGGATCATCGCCCCGTGGAACTCGCCGGTGGCACTGGGCATCCGCTCACTGGCGCCGGCACTCGCGGCCGGCTGCACGGCGGTGATGAACCTACCGCGGCAGACCGCACAGGCGAATTACCTCATTGCCGAACTCGTCGGCGAGACTCCCGGGCTCCCGCCCGGAGTGGCGAACACGATCACCGGGGGTCACGTCAGCGGCGACGTGCTGGTCCGCTCCCCCGACGTGCCGACGATCAGCTTTACCGGCAGCACCGCCACCGGCAGGCAGATCAGCGCTGCGGCCTCGGCGAACCTCAAGCGCGTTGGACTGGAGCTCGGCGGGAAGACGCCGCTGATCCTGTTCGAGGACGCCGACCTTGAACAGGCACTCCCGATCGTGGTCAGCGCCCTGATCGTCTTCTCCGGGCAGTTCTGCATGACCGGCAGCCGACTTCTCGTGCACGAGCGCATCGCCGATCAGGTCCGTACCGAACTTGGGGCGCGACTGCGCGCCGTGAAGGTCGGTCCTGCGTCGGATCCCGCGAGCGAGATGGGCCCCATCATCGACAAGCCCAACGTCGAGCGCATCGACAAGATCGTCGAGGACGCCATCAGCCAGGGCGCGACGGTGATCGTCCGCGGCGGTCCGGTCACCGACGGGCCATTGGCCGCTGGTGCTTTCTACCGCCCGACCCTGCTCGAGGTCCATGACAACTCGATGCCGATTGTCCAGGACGAGGTGTTCGGCCCGGTCCTGACGATGCAGACGTTCACCACCGAGGCCGAGGCGATCGCGATGGCCAACGACTCGCAGTACGGGCTCAGCGCGAGCGTGTTCTCGCAAGACGTCAACGTGCCGCTGCGCGTTGCGCTCGCGCTCAATCAGGCTCGGTCTGGGTCAACGACTGGGCCAAGCTGCACGATCAGTTCGAGGAGGGCGGCTTCAAGGGCAGCGGCGTCGGCCGGATGCGCGGGTTCGCGGTGATGGACGACTTCGTCGAGTTCAAGCACGTCCGGCTGCGGCCGGGAACGACGCCGGCCGTGGATGTTCGATTCCCCAGTCATTTAGCTGGGACAGGGTTTGCATGCCGATCCGGAGGTTCTCGTAGTCGCGGTCGACGGCGTGAACCGCTTCGTGTACTCGGCGCACGGACTTTGAGCTGCGGTTTGGTGTGATGGGGAGTTGAGGCATGATTGCGGGCCGTGTCTTTCCGGCTGCGGACGACGCCGTGTTCTCCGTCACTGCGCTCCTCAACTTGCTTTCCGGAAGAGCGTTCCGTATAGTTCCGGAAGAGTGTTCCGGTTAAGCTCAAGGTGCGACATCTGTGGAGCGCCCGTACATCTCGCCCGCAACCTCAGGAGCCCGTATGCAATACCGCACTCTCGGGCGGACCGGAATCAAGGTCAGCCCCTACGCGCTCGGCGCGCTGGCACTCGGCACGCCCATCGGCAACCCCGACGAGGACGACTCGGTCCGCATCATCCGCAAAGCGCTGGACGCGGGGATCAACTTCATCGACACCTCCGACACGTACGGCGATTCCGAAGTGGTGGTGGGGAAGGCGCTCAAAGGGCGCCGCGACAGCGTCGTCCTCGCGACCAAGTTCGGCCGCCCGGTAGGCGACGATCCCAACCACCAGGGAGCCTCGCGGCGCTGGATCATGACCGCTGTCGAGAACTCGCTGCGCCGCCTGCAGACCGACTACATCGACCTCTACCAAGTCCACCGGCCGGACCCCGGCACCGACATCGAGGAAACGCTGTCGGCGCTCTCGGACCTGATCCACAGCGGGAAGGTCCGCGCGGTCGGTACGTCCGCGATGCCCGCGTCCGACATTATCGAAGCCCAGTGGACCGCCGAGCGGCGCGGCCTGGAACGGTTCCGCACCGATCAGCCGCCCTACTCGATCCTCAGCCGCGGCATCGAACGCGAGGTGCTGCCGGTCGCGCAGCGCTACGGGATGGGCATCCTCGTGTGGGGGCCGCTTGGGCAGGGAATGCTCACCGGCCGCATCCGCAAGGGTCAGCAGACCGACCTGCGCCGCGCCGCACTTTTCAAGGCCTTCAGCGATGAGCGCCGGCTCGACGCCGTCGAGCAAATCATCCCGCTCGCCGAAGAGGTCGGCCTGCCGATGACGCACCTCGCGATGGCGTTCGCGATCACCCATCCCGGCGTCACCAGCGCGATCATCGGGCCGCACACGATGGAGCAGCTCGATGACCTGCTCGCCGCCGCCGACGTCACGCTCACCGACGACATCCTCGACCGGATCGACGAGATCGTCCCGCCCGGCACCGACGTCGGCACGCTCGACCAGGCGTACCTGCCCCCGGCCCTGCTGAACTCGAGCCTGCGCCGCCGGCCCGCCGGTGAACGCACCGCCGCCTGACCGTATTTCTTCGCTAGCGACTCCGTAGACTGTGCCCGGGACGGGAACTGACGTGGAGGCGTGAGGTGGAGGACTCTCCAGCAGCCGAGGCTCCGGTGCAGGAAGTCGATACCAGTCGGCCGCACTCGGCCCGAATGTACGACTACTTCCTTGGTGGCAAGAACCACTTCGCGGCCGACCGGGAAGTGGCGAAGAAGGTGCTTGCCACCACCCCGATGGCACGGACCTCGGCTCGCGAGAACCGCGCGTTCCTGGGCCGGGCCGTCCGGTTCCTGGCCTCCGAGGCAGGCATCCGGCAGTTCCTCGACATCGGCACCGGCCTGCCTACTACGAACAACGTGCACGAGGTCGCCCAAGCGGTCGCGCCGACCTCGCGTGTGGTGTATGCCGACAATGACCCGATGGTCCTGGCGCACGCGCGGGCACTGCTCACGAGCTCGCCGGAGGGCCGCACCGCCTACATCCAGGCCGACCTGCGCCACCCGGCATCGATCCTGGCCAGCCCGGTTCTCCAGGAGGTCCTTGACTTCAGCAAGCCGGTCGCGCTGATGCTCATCGCCGTCTTGCACTTTATCCCGGACGAAGACAAGCCGGGGGAGATCATCGCCGCCCTGCTGGACGCCCTGCCGCCGGGCAGTTACCTGGCCGCCTCCCACACCACGTCAGAGCATGACCGGGAGCGGTGGGCGAGCCTGGAGGAGGCCTATCGGAGCGGCGGCATACAGGGCCAGCTCCGAGATTCCGACGAGTTCGCCCGGCTGGCCTTCACCGGCCTCCAACTCGTCCCGCCGGGGGTGACGCTGGTATCGGAGTGGCGCCCCGAGGGCACTGCCCTGCGCCCGTCTCCCGCAGAGGTCAGCGTCTACGGCGGCGTTGCCCGCAAGGACTGACCCGGTGGGTGCCGATAATCCTGTCATAGCCGCTGAATAAAGATCGCCGGCTGGTCCAGGAAAGATGCTGTCCCGCTCATCCCACAGTCCATAAGCGAGCAGTAGTGCTGAACCGAGCACGGTGTCCTGCGCGGCATTGTTCCGCTCGGGAAGACCATTTGACCGGTGGCGTTGCCATAGTACACGCCGCGTCCCCTCTCGTCCCGCGGACTGGCTGTCAGGCGTGATGCTGGCAGCTCTCACCAGTATCGGGGTCGCATACGCAATCGACAGGCTTCCTGTCGCGGAAGAATCCGGTGATGCCCTGGAAAGTGAAGCGTCTCCGGGGACGACTTCAGAGTCTCGGGGAAGATCCTGATGACATCCTCCAGTAAGTTCACTTCCCGCGAGTTAAAGGCAGTCCGCCAGGTCCCATGTCCCACGTGCCATGCCCGGCAGGCCTCCCCCGCTGGGTTATGTGGAGAGACGGGGACGATTATCAGACGGAAGATGATCAACGTTCCTGACGCGCGAGTCGCGTACGCCAGATTCCGGGACAAAATCAGGTCAGATGCTTACTCCAGGTAATTAAGTATTACCGGGAATAACCATTGAGTAAGGCCACTGGGGGCCACTGCTAATTCCTAATTAGGTCCGAGACACGAGACCACCCAGGTTATATGGGTTTTCTGGCTAGGGGTTAACTCGGTTACTCGATAGGAGTTGTACACTGGACAGGGCGATGATGAGCAGTCTCTGTTCCCTTGGTTGTCGTCATCCTCTTGCCTCCTTCCCCGAAATCTTGAGTTCGCGGAGATAGCGGCCAGATTGTAGACGGGGCAGAAGTCCGGACCTCCCTTGTTCCATGTGACCTCGCACTTGTCAGCCTCTCCGCCTTCCCCCGAATTTCCGGGAAAGTGCCTGGTCAGACAGCGCAAACGGGATACTGATCACCAGGGCCTGGAGCAGGGCCCTGGTCATTCTCGAATACTGAGACGGGGCTGGCTGGGGTCCTGAGTCGTTGATTCGCTGACAGCAGACAGCGGGGCGCTCCAGGGGCTGCTGAGTCCGGATGGACCCGCGACGTCACCATGAAAGAAGACGCCAGCAGACTCTGGGCCGGCGCGGCACCCCGGGTCATGGCCGCTATCCGGAACGCCGCCATCGCGGCGCTCCGGCTGGTCGGCTTCACTAACGCAGCCGCAGGCAGACGCTGGGCCACACGCAACCCAGCCAGAATATTGACTGTCCTCAATCTCACATAACGAGAATGACCACAGCCCCGGGGCCTGGAGGCCCCCCCGTTCCTCCCGAATCGAGGAGGGGATCAACTGTAATGGCACTCCGTTCCGCGTTTTGGCGTCCTCGTTCCTGGTCCGAGAGACACCGGTCTATGGCTTGTACTCGGCGTGCGGTGTCGCCCTGTCCCACGCGATCTCGAACGCGGCGGTGATGTCGCGGATGGTCCGGGGGTCGGAGCTAAACGTGTACTCACGCGGGTTGGTACCGTCACCACGCTGGAAATTCCACCGCACGACGCGGTGATCGAACACCCAGCAGTCCGCGCCCGGCAGCATGAGGTCCGCCGCACTGGTACGCGGGAGCCACCGGATGTCTTCTCCGGCTTCGACGTTGGTGCCCGTGCAGGCGTGCTCCCAGCGCATGTAATCCGACAGCGGTTCGGACACGATCCGCACGCGGCGTATCCGCACGCCACGCGCGACAGCGGCGCGGATTACGCCCAGGTGGTCGCCCCAGCCGTAGGCGCTCGTGTCGCCCGTGGCCTTCCACTCGGCGTACCCCTGCTCGGTTTCGTCGTAGGCGTCGCGCATCTCGAACCGGATCACGGAGGCTCGCGTTGCTTCCAGAAGCTCCGCGAAGCTGTGCTGTCCTGATCCCTGCTTGCCGCGCTCGTATCCTTCGAGCGCTTCGCGGATCGCCGGGGCGAGGCGTGCGGGAAGCCACACGTCGGACTCGTCCTCGGCCTTGCCGATGTGCTGATTCAACTCGGTGATCACGGCAGGGTCGTTGATGGTCTTGCCCCTGACGAGGAAATCGCCGGTCTCGGAGTCGACGAAGACCGCCGGACACTCACTTGCGTTGGATTCGGGATCGCCGCCGATGAAGTCGATCACGGGAACCTCCTTAAGGGGGACGGGCTGTTCACCTGAGAGCATCATCCTGGTTACGCCGGGTCGTCAAACTCGGCTAGTGCTGCGTGGATCAGCGCACGCGCCGCCCTGCCCCGGACAGCGATGGACGCGAGCTGTTCCCACGCGGTCACGTAGGCGCCTATCTCGTCAGGATGAGTGAGGGACAGGAAGCCGGTCAGCATCTCAACAGTGACTAGCGAACTATCAGTGATGTCGAACGACTCGCGCGGCCGGAACCCGCGACGGTCGGCGTTCATCGGGATGACCGCGAGCAGCACTGAGGAAAGGCGCATCGCGTCGAGCAGGTGAATGAGTTGTTCTCGCTGAACCTCGACGCCGAACGGCCGGAACCGCAAGACTGGTTCCTCGATCACGAACAGGAACTGACGATCGCGCTGCAAGAGGTAGCCCTGCCGCCCGATCCGTTCGGCGACTGCCTCAGCGACATCATCGACTTCGACCCGGCGCTCAGCCCGCACTGCGGCCAGTACGGCGGTCATGTAGCCACGAGTCTGCAACAGGCCCGGTATCACCTTGGTCTGGTAGGTGCGGAACAGGCGCACTCGTTCCCACATGTCGCCGGACAGCAGCTTCTGGGTGGCGTTCAGGCCGGTATCTCGGCCAAGGTCACGAAGCGCGATCCACAGCCGGGCAACTGCGGCTTGCTCGGCGAGCAGTTCCGCGGCCTGCTGCGGTGTCGCTGAGCAGACCAGGCACCACAACCGCACGTCAGCCACTGATGCGGGTCTGACGCCCTTCTCGATCTGTGACACTTTCGATGCCTGGCAATTCGCCGCCGAAGCGAACTCACGACCGCTCAGCCCGGCCGCTAGCCGCAACTCGTGGAGCTTGGCACCGAGCCGCTCGCGGGCGGCCTGAGCGCTGGAAGACGATGAAGGCATCGCGGTCAATCAAAGCGCGGGCATCGGGCGGAGCGCCACCGATTGCCAAGGGTTAACCGAGCTGGTTCATGTCTGTGACGTGCGTGAACTCCCCGGTGAATCTGGGATGCGGGCAATTACCGGCAATCTTCTTGCTGCTCGCTCATTCAGGTTCGTAGCGTCGTAGGCGCAAGCGGTAGCAGGGAGAGGGCAGCGTCACGGGAGGTCGCGCCGAGATGACCGTCTGGCTATATGACACGCGCGGCCCGGAACGCCACGTGTGCGGGGTCACCGACAACGAGACACGTGCACGGCGGCTCGCGCGGGAGTCCCTGCGCAGCGCCGGGGCAACCACGGCACTGGTGGAACAGGCATACGCCGCCCTTGAACTCAAGACGCTCTTGCACGTCTACCAGCGCACCGGGCAGGGGTGGCAGGCCAGGCTCACTCCCCGCGGCCGGATCGCGTGGAAGCGGCTCACGGCCACGCCGCAGCGGGCAGTCTCATGAGCGGCTGGGGTGAGTTCACCACCGCCCGGCCGAACATCGCCCGGGTGTACGACTACTGGCTTGGCGGCAAGGACAACTTCGAGGCCGACCGCGAGGAGGCCCAGCGGTTGATGAGGATCTACCCGCCGATGGCGCGGCTGGCGCGCGATAACAGGCAGTTCCTGGGCCGGGCCGTGACCTGGGTCGCCGGGCAGGGCGTCCGCCAGTTCCTCGACGTCGGGTCCGGGCTGCCGACCGCTGACAACACCCACCAGGCCGCGCAGGCAGTTAGCCCCGATGCCCGGGTGGTCTACGCCGACAACGACCCGGTCGTCCTGGCACACGCGCAAGCCCTCCTCACCGGGCCGGGCGTGGAGGCCATCGCAGGTGACCTGCGCGAGCCGCTCGGCATCCTCGGCGACCCGGTTGTCTGCAAGATGATCCGCCCCGACGAGCCCGCGTGCGTGGTGCTCGCCTGCGTCCTGCATTTCTTCGATTTCGAGCACGCCTGGCAGATCGCCGGCGCGTTCACCGCATGGCTGCCGCCGGGCAGCTGCCTGATCCTGTCCGTCGGGTGCGGCGACGAGCAGACCGGTGACGCGATCACCGGCGCCTACAGCGCCGCCACCCTCTACAACCATTCACCGCAGCAGATCGCCGCGTTCTTCGGCGGCCTAGACTTGGCGCCGCCGGGGCTGGTGGATGCGGAGGACTGGCGGCCGGACTGGGCGAAGGTCCCGTCCGCGCGCCGTGGCGGCCGGATCCTCGCCGGAGTCGCCCGCAAGCCCGGCTGACCGCTCACAGACCCGTCACCGGCCGGAGATGACTCCCGGTAGTGGTCCGGCTGGTGGCGAAGGGGCGTCCAGGATTCCGTGTTCCCTGGGCGCCCCGCATGACGGACCCCTGTAGAGTTCTCCGGCTCTGCAAGGGGTCTTTTCGCACCCTCTGTAACTACGCTTACCATACGCTAATCATCAATAACGGCAAGATAACGACCTACGTTGAAACATGAGAATGTCTTGTCGAGCAGTGCCGTTATCTTCGGTGTCGTGCGGGTGGGTGAGACATGGCCGCGAAGGACGTCATGATCGTGCCGAAGGTGAGGGCAGCGACGCCGGTGACGATCAACGCGGCTGGGACCGCCGGGATGTAGGGCACCGCGCTGCCGGTCACCGCGCGGTCGAGGCCGATCAGGGTTCCCGCGCAGACCGCTCCTCCTGCCGCGATCCCCACGACGGTGATGAACAGCGCCTGCAGGCGGAACGCGCTGGCCAGCTGCCCGGTGGTCGCGCCGATCCGGGAGAGCAGCCGCAGTTGGCCGCGCCGCTCGGTGGTGGACACCGCGAGAGTGTTGATCATCGTCACTGCCGCGAGCGCGCCGATCACGCCGAGGATCACGTTGTCGCCGAAGCTGTTCTGCCCGGTGTTCTGCGCGACCTCGGCGTTGTAGACCGCGCGGCTAGCCAGCCGGACGCCCGGGTGGCCCACGGCGAGAGCCGCGAGCTCGCGCTGGCTGCCGCCGCTGACCAGGATCTGGCTGTACTGGGCGGGGGCGCCGGTGTGACCGTCCGCTACCGAAGCCGGGATAAGCAGGTCGCCCAGGGCGAGGGAGCGCTGGTAGATCGCGGTGACCGTCGCCGGGTACGGGGTTCCGTCCGGCAAGTAGACGGTGATCCTGGCACCGATGTGGACGCCCATCACGCCGCTTGATGCCTCCAGGCGTGAGATGGCGATCTGGCCTGGCTTTAGCCCGGACAGGCTGCCGCCGGCCACGCCGAGGTCGAGCACCTGGCTGATCTGCCCGGCGGAGACGGCCTCGCCGCCGAGGAACTCAAGGTTCGGGTCGGTGACGCCGATGTCCATCGCGGTGATGCCGATGGCGGCGCGCACTCCCGGCAGGTCACGCGCCTGGGTGAGCACCTCCCCATCGAGGCCGCTGCCGTCGAGCACATAGCTGGCGGTGACCGCCTGTGCGGACTGGGCGGCGGCGGCGTGGGCCTCGCTGGTGTTGAAGAACGCGATCGCGCCGGTCAGACCTACGGCCATCGCGATCGGGATGATCGCGGAGGCAGTGCGGCGGGGTAGCCGGCGGATGCCGGCCAGGGCGAGCCGGGCGGCCGGGCCGGTGCCGGCCAGCGGCCTTACGATGGCCGCCGCGGCGGTCACGAGCACCGGGCCGAGCAGAGCGACCGCCGCCATGCCCGCCATCAGCAGCGGCAGCGCCATGGCCGCCTCGGCGCCGGGGCCGTTGCTGTGCAGCGCGAGGGCGCTGAGCACTATCACGGCCGCCCCGGCTGCCAGCCCAAGCAGCACGCGGACCGGATGTGGCCGGGTCCGTTCGGTATGTGTCTCGCGCATCGCTCGTGCCGGGCTGGTCCGCGCGGCGCGGCGTGCGGCAAGCAGCGCGCTGAGCACGCACACCGGCAAGTTGATCACGCAGGCGAGCACCGCGAACCAGGGATTCGACGCCGCGCTCGATCCGGCAGGAAGCATGCCGTGTGCCACCAGCGCGCCGACGCCGAGCGCGCCACCTGCCGTGCCTGGCACGTAGCCGAGCAAGCCGCCGGCCACCGCGAGCAGCGCCTGTTCGGCGAGCACCGCCCGGCGCACCTGGCCCCGGGTGGCGCCGATCGCGCGCAGCAGGGCGAACCTGCGGCGCCGCAGGTCGACCGAGAGCGCCGTTGTGGCAGCCAGCGCGAACAGCGCGGTGATGATGAGCATCGGGATCACCACGCCCCCGAGGGCGTGACCATTGGAGATCTCGACCGCGAGTGCGGGATTGGCCAGGTCGGCACGTGCGGCACCGGTCGCGATCGTGTACCCGGCGCCGCCGTCCAGAGTGGCCTTGATGCGCTGCGCGAGCGTGCCGGCGCTGACGCCGGGGTCGGCCTTGACCGCGATCAGGTCCACCATCCCCGGGGGTACGGTGCCGTCGGGGAACCCAGTCTCGCCGGTCGCGGCGGCGGCCCCCGGAACGCGGGCGAGCTGGTTCGCGAGCTGAGCGGGCATGCCCCGGTAGGCCTGCAATGGAGCGGTCTGCACCGAGGCCGAGTAGCCGGTGCCGATGGTGACCTGCAACTGCGTGTCGGCGGCCACGACGACGTCGGCACCGGCCAGCCGCCCGAGCGGCAACGGCGAGTGCGCGCCCGCGACGCCGAACGCCGCGATGGTAAGCGTGGCCGCGGTCGCGGCGGCGGCGAGCGTGCCGATCATCGGCCCGGGCTGGCGGCGCAGCCCGGCGAGCATCCAGCCGCGCGTCACCGGTCATCCCCGCTCGCGCGCTCGCCGAGCGCGTGCAACCGCGCCGCGACCGCCGCGGGCTGTGGCGTGTCGATGAACCCGTCGACGCGGCCCGCGTAAAGGAACACCGCGCGGTCACAGAACCGGGTGACCTCCGGCTGGTGCGTGACGATCACCACGGTCGTCCCGGCCGCAGACTGCCGCAGCAGCCGTATCACGCCCTCGGCCGTGTACGGGTCAAGGGCGCCGGTCGGCTCGTCGGCGAAGATCACCTCGGGGCGGATCACCAGGGCGCGGGCGATCGCCGCCCGCTGCTGCTGGCCGCCGGACAGCTCCGACGGCAGCCGGCGGAGCTGCCCGGGCCGCAGGCCGACCCGTGCCGCTGCCTGCTCGATAGCAGCCCATGCCACCCGCTTGCGGTCCAGCCGCAACGGCAGGGCGATGTTCTCCCGCACCGTCAGCTCGGGCACCAGGTTCAGCTCCTGGAACACGAAGCCGACCCGCTGGCGGCGCAACACCGCCCGCCGCCGGTCAGACACCCGCGCCAGCTCGACGCCGCACAGCCGTACCGTGCCAGAACTAGGCTGCTCGAGGCCCGCGGCGCACTGCAGCAGCGTCGACTTGCCAGACCCCGAGACGCCGAGCACCGCGGTGAAGGACCCGGCGGGAAACGACAGCGACACGCCGTCGAGGGCCTTCACCGCCTCGCTTCCTCGACCAAACCGCTTGCCGACCCCATGCAGCACGACCGGGGCCGCGGTCAGAGGGTCCACCACGTTCCTGTTCAATGCCTGTTCGGCAGCCATCGTCATCCTTCGTCACCCGGTTCCGAGCCTGGGAAGTCGCTCATTCGCTCACCGCTTCCGAGGGAACCAGCGGGCCGGGGGAGCGTCACTACGACCAGTAGCCGTAAACCGGGTAGGGCTAGCCATACCCGAGGACTCGGCCTAGTGACGCTGCCACCCGAGATGGAGTACGGCTACCGTGAGTGGCATGCGCGCAGGAACCCCGGATACCGCCCTCAAGGCGGCCGGCTGGCGCTTTCTTCTGGTCAGCAGGTGGCCCTGGAGGTCGGCTGGCTACCTGTGCGCCACCCTCCCGGCCGGGGCGGTCGCGGCCGCGGGCCTTGCGATCCCGGCGGTGCCCTGGCTGGTGCTCACCGGGGGCGGCTATCAGCCCGGCGTGATAGCAGCGCTGACCTTGCTCGGCGCGGCGCTGATCGCCGCGCTCGGCCCGCTGATCGCGATCCCGGCGACGGTGCCCGCCCGTTGGCGGCTCCGCATAGCAGACACGCGCCCGCCTGGCGACCGCCCGCGCATCACACCGGCCGGTCCTGGACCGGCCGGGTGGCTTCGTGCCCGGTATACCGACCCGGCCTCCTGGCGCGAGGTCGGCTACGTGTGCCTGCTGGCCACGGTCGTGCCCGCGCTGGCGGCCGGAGCGCTGCTGTCGGCGCTGATCAGCGTGGCCTTCATCGCCAGCCCGTTCCTGGTGCTCGCCCAGAAGCCGGGCGATATCCCGGTCACGCTGATCGTACAGGTGGCGACCGTGGGGCAGGCCGTGCCGTACGCGATCGCCGGCGTGCTGCTGCTTCCCGTGGTCCCGTACCTGATCACGCTGGTCGCGGGCGCCGACGCGGCAGTGGCCCGCGCGCTGCTGTTCGCCGGGCCGGACGAGGACCTGCGCGCCGAGCTGACCGAGGTGTCGCGGTCCCGTGCCCGGATGGCGGACGCGTTCGAGGCCGAACGCCGCAGGATCGAGCGTGACCTGCACGACGGTGCCCAGCAGAAGCTCGTCAGCCTCACCATGCAGCTCGGGCTCGCCCGGCTCGACCTGCCGCCGGACTCGCCCGCCGCCGCGGCCGTCGCCACCGCGCACAAGCAGGCCAAGCAGCTGATGGCCGAGCTGCGCGAGCTGATCCGCGGCATCCAGCCGCAGGTGCTGACCGACCTCGGCCTGCCCGCCGCCCTGGTCGAGCTCGCCGACCAGTCCGCCATCCCGGTAACCGTCGACACGCACCTCGACAGCCGACTGCCCGTCCAGGTCGAGAACACCGCCTATTTCGCGGTCGCCGAGGCGCTCACCAACGTCACCAAGCACAGCGGTGCCACCCAGGCGGGCGTGTCGGCCCGGGTCCGTGACCACACGCTCACCGTCGAGATCATCGACAACGGCCACGGCGGCGCCGACCCCGCCCGTGGCACCGGCCTGACTGGGCTCGCCGACCGGGTCGCCGTGGCCGGTGGCAGGATGCTGCTGTCCAGTCCGCCTGGCGGCCCGACAATGCTGCGCGTGGAGGTGCCGTGCCAGAGCCCGTCCGGGTAGTGCTGGCCGAGGACGCGGTGCTGCTCCGCGAGGGCCTGGCCGGGCTGCTGACCCGCTTCGGGTTCCAGCCCGTCGCCGCGGTGGGCGACGCCGAGGCGCTCAAGGCAGCCGTGGCCGAGCACCACCCCGGCCTGCTGATCACCGACGTCCGGATGCCGCCCGGGTTCACCGACGAAGGCCTGCGCGCCGCCGTAGAACTGCGCCGGGCGAACCCCGGCCTCGCCGTGGTCGTGCTCAGCCAGTACGTACAGCACAGCTACGCCGCGGAGCTGCTCGACTCCGGGGACGGCCGGGGCGTCGGCTACCTGCTCAAGGACCGCGTCGGTGACGTCGAGGAGTTCATTGACGCGCTGCGCCGGGTCGCCACCGGCGGCACCGTCGTCGACCCGCAGGTCATCAGCCAGCTCGTGCGCCACCGCCGCGATCCGCTGACCGAACTGTCGGCGCGCGAGCGCGAGGTACTGGCGCTGATGGCCGAGGGGCACTCCAACGCCGCGATCGCCCGCAAGCTCGTCGTCTCGGAAGCCGCTGTCGGCAAGCACGTCGGCAACATCCTGTACAAGCTCCGGCTACCGCAAACCGACGACACCAACCGCCGCGTGCTCGCCGTCCTGGCCTACCTCAGAAGCAACGACTTCTAATCGACGCCCTGGACCACGACCGCGCGGAAGCTGGCTGCGCCCGCACGCAACTTCCTGGCCTCCCGATAGGCCTCTGAGTCATACCAGCGCTTCGCGGCCTCGAGGTCATCGAATTCGAGCAGCACGAGGCGGGGCGGACACCAGTCGCCCTCGAGGACGGCGAGCTCGCCACCGCGGACGAGGAAGCGGCCACCGCCAGCCGCGATCGCAGCAGGCGACGCGGCCTTGTATAGCTCGTATTGCTCCGGGTCGGTGACATCGGTTTCAACGATGACGTATGCGGTCATGACGGGACTCTACGCCCGCGGCATGGAGCGGGCCAGGGCCGCGTCCCCGCATGTCAGCCGCCTGCTCCCCAGGATCGCAGAACGCAGGTGACAGCCAGGTGACATTTCCGGTCACCGCGGCGTCACCTCCCATTCTGTACAACAGATCGCGGTGAGACAGGAGAGGAGGCCTCGATGAACGGCAACACCGCCGGTAACAGGCGCCCGCGGCGCTTGGGAGTCCTGGTTGCCGTGGCAGCCCTCGCCTTGCTGGCCACGGCGTTCCGGGTACATGAGCAGGACTCGTTCTCCACCGGCTCTGGCCCGGCAGGGTCGGCGGCCTACCGGCAGGAGATCGCCTTCGCGGGGTGCATGCGCAGCCACGGCGTGCCCAGCTTCGCCGACCCTCCTCCGGGAGACGCCATCAGCGTGCAGCTGACACAAAACGCTGTGTCGCAGGCTGTTGACGCCTGCAAGCGACTGGCGCCTGGCGGCAGGAAGCGTACAAACCTACATATAACGCTGTGACGGGAAGAGTGCGGTTCAACGCCGCGGAGCCGCTGACCACGCCGAGCGGCCTGGACACGAGCTGACGGGCCGGGGACCGGACCTGCGCGCAAGCGTCGGCGCCGCCCTACCGGCATGAGAGCCTGGACACTAGGGTTGAGGGCCTGATCGCCAGCAGTGACGGGAGCGCCATGGACCGCGAGGGGTTGAGAGTAGTTCCCGAGGCGGTGCCTGACGTCGGAGAGAAAAGCACTCAGCCTGCGGAGCAAGGCGCGCTGACCGAGACGGCACCCGGTGATCATGCCCGGACCACCAGCAAGCGGGGGACGTTCCGTGCGCTGCGTTCGCGGCCGTTCCGGCTGTACTTCGCGGGCCAGGTCGCCTCGGCCAGCGGCACCTTCGT
>Ga0335075_10009870_pt1 | contig 14520 bp, 14 predicted proteins | sample Lox_Sample_24_FD_206723 | JGI IMG/M metagenome (GOLD analysis project Ga0335075, IMG submission 206723) | Soil microbial communities from Loxahatchee National Wildlife Refuge, Florida, United States - Lox_Sample_2.4 | ecosystem: Environmental > Terrestrial > Soil > Wetlands | place: USA...
CCGTGTCCGGGCCTCCCCGAGCAGCTCCCGGGCTGCCCGCAGCAGCTTGTCCCGGCGGCCCGCGTTGAACTGAGGGAACAGAAGCGGCCCGGGCCCGTCGAGCGCGGACATCGCCGCCCACAGCGTGACCGCCTCGGTGTGGCGGCCGGTGGCGGCGCACAGCTGGCCGCAGCAATCCAGGCCAGCGAGCAGCGCGGGCCGTACCCCGGTCTGCGTAGCGATCTCGAGTAGCTCGCCCAGGTGCGCCGCTGCACCGGCGGTGCGGTGCGCCCTCAGGTCGAGGATCACCCTGTTCCACAGCTGGCCGGCCAAGGCCGTCAGGTCACCTGCCTCCCGGCACCAGGCCAGCCCCGCCGCGCAGGCCTGCTCCGCGGCGGCCACGTCGCCGGCCTCGGCCAAGACCATCGTGATGAGCTGGCCAAGTACCCGCTGCAGCGCGCCGGCGACGTCGCCCGGGAGTTGCTGCGCCTGGCGGGCGAGCCGGAAAGCGCCCTCCCGGTCGCCGCCGCGCCAGATGGCGACGCTGAGGCAAACCAGGGCCAGCCCCTGCAGTCCCGGCTGGCCCGTCTCGCTGGCCAGGTCCAGCGCCCGGCGTGCGTCACTGGCCGCTTCAGCGACCCGGCCCATGTCTGACAACGCCCCTGACCTGCCGTCCAGGCAGACCGACAGGATCACCGGCCGCACCGGCGATGCGGGCCGCGCAGCATCCTCAAGCGCGTCGCGAACAGCGGTGAAATGGGCCAGTGCTGCGGCCGAGTCGCCGGACTGCCCGGCGGCCTGGCCCAGGCCCAGGCGCGCGAGGCACCACTCGTCGCTGCCAGGCTCGGCGTATTCCGCCGCCGCGACCAGCAGCGGTACATTGCCGACCAGCCGGCCCCGGATCTGCCACCAGGGCTCCAGGGCGAGCACGAGCCGAAGCGCCGTACCGGGGTCGTGGTCCATGGCCCAAGCCAGGGCGCAGCTCACGGTGGCATCCTCGGCGTCAAGACGCCGCAGACTGGACACCTCCGTGGTGCCGGCGTGCAGCCCGGTGGATGCCTCCACGGCCACGTCCGCGGCGTAAGCCCCCAGCGCGGCCGCGGCCGCGCCGTCTTCGCCGGCGCCGGTGAGCAGCCCGGCCGCGTAGGCGCGCAGCGTCTCCAGCATCGCGTACCGGGTCCGGCCGTCCGGGCCAACACGCGGCGGGATCAGCAGCGAGCAGTCCACCAGCCGCAGCACGGCCCGCCCGGCGCCGTCCCCCGCCACCGCCTCGGCTCCCTCCAGAGTGAACGGTCCCGGGAACGCCGACACTGCGCGAAACACCCGCCGATCGAAGTCGTCGAGCAGCATGTAACTCCAGTGCACCGTGGCTGCCAGCGACCGCTGCCGCTGCTCGGCCAGCCGGTCACCGTCGGTCAGCAGCTCGAACCGGTCGTCGATCCGATCCAGCAGTTGCGCCACGCCGAGCGCGTCCACCCGCGCCGCGGCCAGCTCGATCGCGAGCGGCATCCCGTCCAGCCGCGTCACCAGCCGGGCCACCGCCGCCCGGGTCGACTCGTCCAGTGCGAAACCCGGATCCGCCCGCGTGGCCCGGTCCGCGAACAGCGTCACCGCCTCGCAGCCTGCCGCTGCGGCCGGGTCACCGGGGTCGGGTAGCGTCAGCGGGCCCAGCCGGTAGCGCGCTTCCCCGGCGATCCGCAGCGGCTCGCGGCTCGTGGCGAGCACCCGCACCTCATCGGCGCCGAGCAGCAGCCTGCCGCACAACTCCGCGGCAGCGCCGATCACCTGCTCGCAGTTGTCCAGCACCAGCAGCAGCTGCCGCCGGGCCAGCGCGTCGGCCAGCGCGTCAGCCGCCGCCACGGCGGGCAGGTCACGGATGCCCAGCGTCGCAGCCACCGCGGCCGTCACCTGACCCGGATTGCGGACTGCCGCAAGCTCCGCCAGCCACACCCCGTCGGCGAACCGGCCGGCCACCCGTCTGGCCACCTCGCCAGCCAGCCGCGTCTTCCCGGCGCCACCAGGCCCAGTCACCGTCACCAGGCGACACAGACTCAGCCGGCCGGCGACCTCCGCCACCGCCTCAGCACGGCCCACGAAACTGCTCAGCGCAACCGGGAACCCATGCATGCCGCCCGTCACGCCGGCGACCGCAGATCGTCCCACAGCGGTCACCATAGCTGCAGCCGACGCTACGGCAGAAGCAAGGCCAGCACGTAGGCTGGTATCGCCCGCCCCTTCGGGCGGTACGTGCGCCAGAGCTGCAGACCACCCATTAGTTGAGCGCACTGTGATCACGAGGCTGACCGAGACGTGGAAGGCCGGGCAGCGCGCCTTCGCCGCCCGCGACCTGTCCGGCGTGGGCTACGTGTACGTGTGGGCCGGCGGGATCCACGTGAACATCCGGCTGGAAGAGCACAAGCTGTGCCTGCTGGTGATGATCGGGGTGCGCGCGGACGGCCGCAAGGAGCTGGTCGCCCTGGCCGACGGGTTCCGCGAGTCGGCCGAGTCGTGGGCGGACCTGCTGCGCGACTGCGCGCGGCGCGGCATGCGCGCCCCGGTACTGGCCGTCGGCGACAGCGCGCTGGGGTTCTGGAACGGGCTGCGCGAAGTCTTCCCGCAGACCACCGAGGCCCGGTGCTGGTTCCACAAGACAGCGAATGTGCTCGCGGCGCTGCCCACGTCCGCGCATCCGGGCGCGAAGAAGGCCCTGGCCGAGATCTGGGGTGCTGAGGACAAGGACCACGCCCGCGCCGCGGTCAAGGCGTTCGCCGCCGCGTACGGGGCGAAGTTCCCCAAGGCCACCGCGAAGATCACCGAGGATCTCGGCCAGCTGCTGGCGTTCTTCGACTACCCCGGCGAGCACTGGGTGCACCTGCGCACGACCAACCCCATCGAGTCAACCTTCGCCACGGTCCGGCACCGCACCAAGGTCACCAAGGGCCCCGGCTCGCGGGCCGCCGGGCTGGCCATGGCCTTCAAGCTCATCGAATCAGCACAGGATCGCTGGCGCTGTGTGAACGCACCCCATCTGGTCGCCCTGGTCCGCGCCGGAGCGACCTTCACCGGCGGCAAACTCATCGAACGAGCCGACGAGGAGGCAGCCTGAGGTGGCCGGCCCCGACAGGCAGGGCCGCACCCCCCTGCACTACGCCGCGCTGGCCAACGACACCGATGCCGTCAGCAGGCTGCTCAGCGAGGGCGCCGACCCCAACGTTCCCGACCGTGACGGCTTCACCGCCTTGCATTTCGCGGCACAACAAAGCGCCGTCGCGGCGGCCGAGGCCCTGCTCGCCGCTGGAGCCCAGATCGACCCGGTCAACAGCTACGGGAACACGCCGCTGTTCACGGCCGTGTTCAACAGCCGCGGGCGCGGTGAGCTCATCCGGCTGCTACGCCGCCACGGAGCCGACCCCTGGCGCCCGAACAACACGGGCCATACCCCGGTCGGCACCGCCCGCATTATCGCCAACTACGACGTCGCCCAGTTCTTTGCTGACCTCACCGACCCGGACCCGAAAACCTAATCCACAGGTCTTGACAATTGCTCCGCGCCCCGCCGGTCAGCGCGCCGCCGCCTTCAGCGCGCCGCCACCGCGGCGCCCAGCCCGGATCCGCGCCGGCAGCTCAGTCTCCTGCTCGGCGGACAGGCGCGCGCTGCGGGCGGCCCTCGCCTGGAAATCCTTCAACGCGGCGTCGGTGTGCGCGGCGAGCGAGCGCGTTCGGCCACCACATCGCCTTAGGTACGGGCGTGAGCGGCCACAACCGGACGCTATCCGCTCTGAGATGGACCTTGACACTCTGGCAGACCGAAGCCTAGTGTTCGTTCAGCTGGCTGTTGAAGCGCTTCAATGCGATTGCGGAGATATACGAAGCGTGGCAAGACCGCCCGGCGACGGTGGCGCTGCGTTCCCAGGTCGGCCGGGAAAGCGCCAGGCATCCTGAAGGAGGCCTCAGTGAGCGGGACAGCCGAAAGCGGCATCGAGACAGCGAAGGCACTGCCGCCCGAAGAGACGTTCAAGGTCGAGCAGCGCGGCATCGACTACATTCCGGCTGCGGAGCGCCGCGGCAAGCCCCGTGACGTGTTCTGGATGTGGACCGGGACGCTGGTCAATGTCGGTTACGTTGTCTATGGCGCCGTGATCATCTCGCTCGGCCTGTCGCTCGCACAGGCAGCGGCTGTGATCCTGGTCGGTAACCTCACCTACGTCCTGCTTGGCCTCGCGAGCTTGCAGGGCCCGCAAGCCGGCACGTCGGTGTTCGTCATTACGCGCGCAGCGTTTGGGCACCGTGGGGGGAAGTCGGTCTCAGTCCTGAACTGGCTGACCCAGGTCGGGTTCGAGATCGAGGGACTTGTCCTGGCAACGCTCGCCGCGATAGCGATCGTCACGAAGTTCGGCGGCAACGCCGGAGTCGGATTGAAAATCGTGCTGATCCTGGTCATCGCCGGTATGCAGTTGATCCTGCCGCTGTTTGGCCACGCGACAATCCTTCAGGTGCTCAAGTGGCTGACGCTGCCGTTCTTTGCGCTGTTTGTGATCCTGGCGATCTTGGCAGCGCCCAAGGTGCATCTCAGCGCTCACTCTGGCGCCAGCTTTGCGACCGTCGCGATCGCTTTCGCGATCGTTTTCTCGGTCACGGGCCTGGGCTGGAACTACAACGGCAGTGACTACACACGCTACCTGCCGAAACAGACCTCGCAGCGGGCGATCTTCAGCTGGGTCACCCTCAGCGGGTTCGTGCCGTCCACACTGATGATGTTCCTGGGCGCGTACGTCGCAACCGCCGTTCCGGCGGCCAGTGACCCGATCTCCGGCCTGCCGAAGGTGTTCAGCAGCTGGTTCCTGGTCCCGTACCTCGTCGTTATCATTTTCCAGCTGCTGGCGGGCAACTGCGTGGTGCTGTATTCGTCGTGCCTGACGCTGCAGGCAATCGGCCTGAAGGTCAAGAGGTATCAGGCTGCGCTGATCGACACCACGTTCTGCGCGGCGCTCACGGCGGTCACGGTGTTCTCCGACAAGTTCAACACTTTGCTCGGTGACTTCCTGTTGTTCATCATTGTCTGGGCGGCGCCATGGACGGCCATATACCTGATCGACTGGCTGCTGCGCCGCGGCCAGTACCGCGCCGCGGACCTGCTCGCCGATCGCGGCGGGCTGTACTGGCGCAGCAACGGCTGGAACATCCCGGCCGTCATCGCCCAGCTTCTCGGGATGGGCGCGTCCGTGCTGGCCATCGACACCAGTATCTTCGTCGGCCCGCTGTCCAAGGCGGCTGGCGGCGCAGATTTCTCTGCGTTCATGGGCCTGGCTGTCGGTGGTCTCGCCTATTACGTGCTCGCCAGGTCCCGCGTGCGCGCTGAGGTCGGCGCTAAGGCCTCCCCGGCACTGTCCGGCGACCGTGTGACCGGGGCGGTCTCACCGGCCGATCCCGGGCTCTCCTGACGGCTGCCCAGGTGCCCGGCCAGAACCAGCCCGGCCCCGCCGGACAGGCGCTGCGGCGCTTGGTCGGCTGGATGCCCAAGGCGGAGCTGCACCTGCATCTCGATGGCGCACTGCGCGTGGATACGGCGCTGGAGCTGGCCCGCACCCGTGGGGTGGATGCACCGCGAACCTACGCGGGCATGTTCGCCGCGCTTGTGGCGCCCGGGTCCACTGAATCCCAGGCCGCGCTGCTGGACGCCTTCGGCCTGCCAGTGAGCCTGATGCAGGACGCCGAGGCGCTGGAACGTGTGACCATGGAGCTGGTGCAAGCAAAGGCCGCCGACCGGGTCCGGTACTGCGAAATCCGGTGGGCGCCGATGCTGCACACCGAGCGTGGCCTCCCAGTCGCCGAAGGCATCCAGGCGGTAATCCGTGGCGCACGGCTGGGCAGTTCTCAGACCGGGACCGAGGTGCGGCTGATCTGCGTGGCCGTGCGATCGCACGATCCGGCGGACAACGTGCGCTTGGCGGAGGTGGCGGCCGGATTCATTGAGGAAGGCGTTGTGGGTTTCGATCTGGCTGGGCTGGAAGACGAGTTTCCCAATCCGCTGGTGCATCGGGCAGCATTCGACGCCGCTCAGGCCGCGGGTTTGCGTATCACGCTTCATGCCGGCGAGTTGCACGACGCGGGAGCGGGAGTGCGCCGGGCCTTGGCCGTCAATCCGGAACGTATCGCGCACGGCGTTGGCGCGATCGATGACCCTACGCTGTGCGCGGAGCTGCGATCGCGGGGGATCACCCTGGATATGTGCCCAACCAGCAACGTGCAGGCAGCGAGCGTCTCGTCACTGGCCGAGCACCCGGTGGCCCGGCTGCACCGGATGCGCGTTCCGGTCACAATCAGCACCGACGACCCCACAATTTCCGACGTCACGCTGACCGAGGAGTATCTGCAGACGATGCGCTACACCGGACTGACGGTCCGCGAGCTGTGGCAGGTCAACCGCCATTCCCTGGCAGCGGCATTTATCGACAAGCCACTTGCGCAAGCCCTGACTGCTGAATTCGATCGCTGGGCCGACCTGATCCCGGAATTGCAACCTGTCACGTAATCGCCCCTGCGAGCTCGGCCTGGGCGGCACCATATAGCCATCGTGCTGCCGAAGCCGAGGTGGGCCCGGCACCCTGGTGCTAGCGCTGCAGCGCGCCGAGCAGGGCGTCGCGGAGCACGCCGGGCGGCGCGCGGCGGCCCGTCCACAACTGGAAGGACAGCGCCGCCTGCGCGACAAGCATGTCAGCGCCGGTCACCGTGCGGCAGCCACGCTCGCGGGCGGCGCTGATCAGCCTGGTCACCAGCGGGTTGGCGACAACGTCGGCGACGATGGCCTGCCGCGGGATCGTGTCGATAGCCAGCGCCAGCCGGCCATCAATGTCTGGGTACATGCCGACCGGCGTCGCGTTCACCAGCAGGTCGCACTCAGCTGGAACCTGGTAGTCGCCGGTCCACTGGGTGGCAATCGCCCTGATGGTCCGGCCATCTGGCCCCGTCACCCGCTCGCAGAGATCGCGCACCTCCGTCGCCCGGCCGAGATCCCGGCCGACGACGGTGATCGTCGCCACGCCGGCGGCGGCGAGTTCGGCGGTGATCGCACGCGCCGCGCCGCCAGCCCCGAGCACTACGGCGCAAGACCCGGCGGAGTCGGCGATCTGCATGATGCAATCCAGCAGCCCCCGGCCATCGGTGTTCTCGCCGACCAGCTCATCACCGCGGCGCACCACGCAATTGACCGCGCCGGTGTGCGCAGCCGTCAGGCCGATGCTGTCCAGGTGGTCACGAACCGTGACCTTGTGCGGGATAGTGCAGTGGAATCCGCGGAATCCCATGGCCCGCGCACCGCGGACCGCGTCACCGAGCTTTTCGGGCGTGACCTGCAGGGTGAGGTAGCGCCAGGGCAGTCCCGCCGCAGCGAAGCCGGCTTCCATCATCGGCCCGGTTGGGTTCTCGCTGACCGGGCAGCCCAGCAGGCCTACCAGCTCGTAACGGAAATCGGCCGTCATGACCGCTCCGCCGGCCCAGTGGAGTCGCGCAGGCGTAGTTCGGGGGCAAGCGTGACGTGTTGTGCCGTGCCTTCGCGTCCGGCCAGCTGCTCGGACACGAGGCGCACGATCTCCCGGGCGATGTCGCTCACCGGCTGCCGCACGGTGGTCAGCGGTGGGGACGCATATTCGGCGTAGGCGATGTCGTCATAGCCTGCGACGCTGATGTCGTCTGGGACGCGCAGCCCAGCTTCGGCCGCAGCGCGCATCATGCCCATGGCGAGCAGGTCGTTGCCAGCGCAGACCGCGGTCGGTATCCGGGCCTTCGCCAGGAGGGCGCGGCCCTGCTCCTGGCCGCTTTCCAGCGTAAAAGCACCCGTAGCGGCCGACATCAGCTCGATACCGTGCTCGGCGAGTCGTGCCCGCGCCGCATGCTCCCGCTCGATCGTGGTCGGCAGGCCCGGCTCACCGTTGATCAGCGCGATGCGGCGGTGGCCAAGCATCGTCAGGTGGTCGACGACCATGGCCATGCCTGCGGTGTTGTCGCACCGGACGCTGTCCCAGCCATCCTCGTCGATGACCCGGTCGACGAAGAGCGTGGGCGTCTCCTTGCCCACGCTGCGCAGGAAGTCGAGATTCTCGCTCCCGGCCACCCCCACGATGATCGCGTCGACCCGGCGTTCCAGGAAGCTCTGCAGGTACCGCTGCTCCCGATCCGGGTCGTTCCCGGAGTTACCGCAGATCAGAGCGTGGTCGACGGTGGCCAAGGCCTGCTCGACCCGCCAGATCAAGTCGGCGAAGAACGGATTCGTCACATCGGGAATCACCATGCCGATCGTCTGTGTCCGCCGCCGCACCAGCGCGCGCGCAACGCTGTCGGGCTGGAAACCCAGCTCGGCGATGGCGGCCTCCACCCGCTCCCGGGTTTCCGGCCGCACGGCGCGCGCTCCCGACAGCACATGCGACACCGTGCCTATAGAGACGTTCGCGGCGCGGGCGACATCGGCCATCGTCACCCATTTCCGCGACCTGCCTGGCTGGCGGCGTTTCCCCGACGTCGCGGTCATACCACCGGCCCGGTCCGCAGCTCATCGGGCACCGCGCGGGGCAGCCAGCGGCCATCGGCGGGTGTGCCGAGCACACGGCCATCAGCTGCCATGATCTTGCCGCGCAGCAAAGTCATCACCGGCCAGCCCTGCACCTGCCAGCCCTCCCACGGGCTGTAGTCCGAGTCGTGATGAAGCATGTCCATCGTGATCGTCCGCGTCACACCGGGATCCCAGATTGCAAGATCAGCGTCGCTGCCGGGAGCGATCACACCTTTCCGCGGGTACAGGCCCATGATACGGGCCGGATTAGTGGCAAAGACCTCAGCGAACCGGCGCAGACTCAGGCGGCCTTTCATGTATCCCTCGGAGAATCCGATGATGCCGCGGGTCTCGATCCCGACGTGGCCGCCCGGGGTCGATTCAATGTCAAAGCCGCTCATCTTGACTTTGTATGAGGTGGTGTACTCGTCGGTCGCAAGCGTGGACAGCGAACCGTCGGCCAGGCCCTCCCACAGTGCCTGGTTCGCCTGCTTGCTGGGCAGCCCCATAGCGATGTGGTATTTGGCACCGTCGGGCTTGCCGTAGTCCTCCTCGCTGAAGCACAGCAGGTTATGCAGCGTCTCGCCATAAGCCGCCTGCCCGCTATGGCGGGCGTCCCGCAGCGCGTCGAGGCCTCCCGGCGCAGCAACATGGACCAGGTACAGGGGACATTTTGAAGCCTCAGCCAGCCGCAAGATCCGCCGGAACGCTACTTCTTCGCCAAGGTCGGAGTGAACCAGCCGGACGTTGCGGAGCTGGGCCCGTCCTTCGTGCTTGAGCTTGGCTTCCATGTGCTTGATCAGGCCATCTTCTTCGGTGTGCGCCATCACAAGCCCGCCATGGCGCGCACACACCTGCATGACCTCTATCAAGGACCCAGTGTCGATCATTATGCCCGACTGGGCGGAAGTCACATCTGTGGTGAAGATCTTCACGGTAGGCGATCCGGCACGGATCGCCTCGGCCAGCGAATCGAGCGTCGCTTGCGGGACCACGCCGGTCAAAACCGGGTGGAACGCGTAGTCGCAAAACGAGTGCCCGGCGAATATGCCCTGTCTTTCCGCGACCGCGGCGGTCACGTCCAGTGGCTCCCCGGCGATGTGCACGGCCGTGAACGCGAACGACAGCACGGTAGTGGTTCCGCCGCACACCGCTGCCCTGGTGGCGCCCTCGGGTGACTGCAGCCACACGTTCTTGTCGTCACTGCCCTGCAGCCATCCGCGGTGCATCGGCTCGAATATGTGGGCGTGGCACTCCACGCCCCCCGGGAGCACCACCTTCCCGGCGACATCGAGTTCGTCGCGGGCCTCAGCAGGTGAGCCAGGCGACAAAACGGCGGCGATGCGCCCGGCCCGGATGCCAATGTCCAGCACCGCATCTTGTTCGGGCGTCACGACCAGGCCGCCGCGAAGCAGCGTGTCAAACGGCTCCATCTGATCTCCCTTAGCTGGCAGAAACCGGGCTGTCGGCACGTAGCCGTGGCAGTACCAGTCGTCCCCAGCTGCTGACCCGGCGTTCGTGCTCGGGCAAGTCGGCATCGATTGCCCCGTCGAACCGGCACGCTCCGGCGCTCATGGCGCGGCGTACCTGGCTCTCCACTTCGGCGGGTGTGCCGGCGAACACGAATCGGTCAAGGAGGTAATCGGCCACGCCGAGCCGCTCGGCTAGTGCCACGTATTCTTGCTGCTTGCTCTCCGGTACCGACCCGTGCACGGTCAGGTCATATGTCTCTCCCAGCTGGCGCACAGCGGCCTTCATATCCTCCGGCAAGAACTTTCCTTCCACGCCGCCGCGGACGAAATGCAGTGCGAAGGCGGTGGACGCCCACCGGCCATGCTCCACAGCGACGCCCGGCCGTTCGTCGACGAACCAGAAACAGGTGAACCAGACCTCGATATCGTCCACTGACCGGCCCGCGCCCGCCGCCCCCGCCGCCAACTGCTCCAGCGACCCGCTGATGGCCTCAGGCGAGACCCCCAGCCCGATGACCACCCCATCCGCGATACGGCCGGCCAGCCGCAGCGAACGCGGGCCGTGCGCCCCAAGGATGATCGGGATGTCGCGCTCGCCTGCCCACTGCAGCGTGACGTCGGTGCCCTCGAACGCCGCAGATCCGTGCCGGAGCAGCCCGCGCACCGCGAGCACATACCCCTCCAGGCGGGCCAGGCTGGCGGTGTTCAGCCCGAGGTTCCAGGCACCGGTGCCTCCCGACCCGATGCCGAGATAGACCCGCCCTGGCGCGAGGTCATCCACGGTGGCAGCGGCGCTGGCGGTGACCACCGGATGCCTGGTCAGCGGATTGGTTACCCACGTGCCGAGCCGCAGCCGCGTCGTCGCGGGTGCGATTGCCGCCAGAACTGCCCACGGCTCGCGGAACAGGGCCGGCGAGTCCCACACTCCGATCCGGTGGTACCCCAGCTTCTCCACCCGGCGCAACTCATCGGCGACGCCACTAGCCGATCCCGGGGTGATGCTAAAGCCGAACTCGGGAAGCATGGCCACACTCCAGCGTTAATTCTCAGCCAGTTATATTTCGATGATCGCTTTAAGACAAGAACGGTCGCTTCGGACCGCCTCCAGGCAGTCACCAAAATCATCCAGGCCGAAACGATGCGTGATGATCCCGGTCGTTTTGACCCGTCCGGACCGCAGCGCAGCGATGGCCCGCGGGAAGCACTCGACCTGGGCGAAGGACCCCTTAATAGAAAGCTGGCGCCGGTACACCTCGTATGGGCTCACCGCGGCCATGTCCTCGGGAGCCATCACCCCGTACCACAGTACGGTCCCGCCATCCTTGGCTAGCTGCACGCTCAGTGCGCTCACCTCGGCAGATCCCGTGGCGTCCACGACCACGTCGAACCCATCCGGGGCACGTTCCCGCAGCGTCGCCATCCTCGACTTGGTATCCGGCGGGAGAAGGGCCGTGCCATCGATTCCCAAGGCCCTGGCTACGTCTAGTTTGAAAGCCGTCGGACCCGCAGTCGTGACCCGTGCTGCGCCGTTATGCATGAGCAGCTGGGCCAGGATCAGCCCCGTCGGGCCCGCGCCAATCACCAGCGCATCCGCGCACGGTCGCGGGCCGATGACGTCGAGGCCGTGCACAGCGCAGGCGGTCGGTTCCACCATCACCGACACGTCGGCCGGCAGGTCCCCGACCGGGAAGCACTGCGCAGCAGGGGCGATCACATATTGCGCAAACCCGCCGTCGCGGGTCACGCCGATCGCAACCAGGTCCCGGCATAGCAGCCGGTCGCCACCCACACAGAAGGCGCACCGTCCGCATCCCCAGTTGCCGTTGACGGCCACAGCCTGCTCTAGCAGCCGACGATCGGCACCCTCACCGAGCTCCTGCACCACGCCAACCATCTCGTGACCCGGCGTCAGCGGGAAGCTGGCGAAGAAATCACCGTCGTGGATGTGCAGGTCCGTCCCACAGACACCGGCGGCGGTCATCCGCACAAGCGCCTCACCCGGTCCAGGGTGCGGGACCGGCACATCCGCTACCGAGAACCGCCGCGGCTTTTCGTATCTGACGGCTCGCACGGCCCGCGACCTCCGTATTCCGCCACCGCCCAACCGGGTCACACGTGCGGGAGGAACCCGGTAGACGCGATGTAAGTGAATAATTGAAGCGCTTCAAAGCTAGCGTATTACCGTCTCCTGTCAAGGCCGGGATCACCCGGCCGACGCAGTCCCGGGAGAGGGCCGTTCCATGCCGAAAGGCGTCGCCCGCCACGAGGCCACCGTCTATCCGCTGCCGGGGCGCGACTGGTACCTGTGCATGGGGCCACAGAACTCCGCAGCCAGGAACCTCACGGTCGGCCTCGCGTGTTTCCGAAGGATCAGCTCCGAACGGTCACGTCCATGACGACCAGAAATGCGAGCCCCCTTACGGAATCGAACCGTAGACCTTCTCCTTACCATGTCATCCAGGCAGCCCGGGCCGCTGCAGATCAGGGCCATGATCAGCGAGAAGGCGAGCCCAGGCCAGCGCTCACAAGCTCTCATCGAGCTCTCACGAGCACGATTTGCCACTCAATCTGCCACTCATTTTGATCTTGGAAAGACATCGCGACCGCAGCAGTGCCAAGCCTCGCAGTCCTGGGTACGGACCGATCAGCACCGTATGCTCGGGCACGGCACGGACATGCAGCGGAGGCGCTTACCGTGACGGGCTATCACCCTATGACCCTGGCCGAACTGGGCGGCCGCCTTGCGCAGACAGCTCACGCCAAAGTGCGGTGGAAACTCGTGTGGGAGTTCCTCGAGGAGTACCGATGGGAGCCGGCCGGGAATCAGCCCTCGCTGCTGCGCGGCGAGCCAGCGCCTGTCGGTGATGAGCGGTGGGATGTACTGCTGGCGGCGCTGGCCGAGTATCTTGCCGCGCAGCTCGACCTCGCTCCCCCGCCGTGGGCTGAGTCCCGGGTCTTGCGGCGGCCGTGGTTTCCGGCGCAACTGCAGACTCAGCGGGCCGAAGCGCTGGTCTGGGCTCCGGCAGCGTTCCGCAAGCATGGCGTCTACCTGTCCGCGCGAGACCTGGACGCCGCGTGACCGAAGCCGACAATGTCCTTTTCGGCCGAGCCGAGATGGAACGCGCTTTCACCGCCCTGGGCGATCGCCTGCAGCGCAGGAGTGTCGTCGCCGATGTGTTCGTGGTCGGCGGTGCCGCCATGGCCCTGGCCTACGACGCCACCCGCGTGACTCGCGACATTGACGCCACGTTCGTCCCCCATGGATGGTGGTCGAGGAGGCCCGTCGGGTCGCCGACGACCTCGGACTGCCCTACTGATGGCTGAACAAACAGGCAAGCATCTACATCTCCGGAAAAGACGATCCCCGCAACCGCCGCGTGTTCGACCACCTCACGACAGCTTTCATGAGCCTAGACAGTCCGTCACGAGCACGATTTGCCACTCAGTTTGATCGTTCTCTGACGTGCACCGCCAGATCCGGCCTGGCCCCTTGGCTCGATTCAACTGACCGCCGTAAGCGGGCGGATGCCGTCGAGCGCATCGCCCAGGCGGTCCTTTTCCATCTCCAGGTCGTAACGCGACTGCAGATTGATCCAGAACCGCTCCGACGTACCGAAGAACCGCGCCAGCCGCAAAGCAGTATCGGCGCTGATCCGCCGCTGGCCATGCACAATCTCGTTAATCCGACGGGCCGGTACCCCAATCGCCTTTGCCAGGTGGTACTGGCTGACCGACAGCGGCTTGAGGAACTCCTCGAGCAGGATCTCCCCCGGGTGCACCGGTCCCATGATCGTGTCCGCCGCCAATGCTCCTCCCCTCCTAGTGATAATCCGTGATCTCAACGTCCTCTGGCCCCCGCGTCGGTCCACCGGAAACAGATCCGCCACTGCTGGTTCACCCGGATGCTGTACTGGCCCGCGCGGTTACCAGCCAGCTTCTCGAGCCGGTTTCCCGGAGGCACCCGCAGATCGGCCAAGATCTCGGCAGCATCCAGCATCGCCAGCTTCCTCCAGGCAGCACGCTGTAACTGCTGGTCAAGCTTGCGCGATCGCCTTCGGTGCCAGACGGCCTCTGTGTCCTTGTCCCGGAACGATCGCAGCACACGCCCTATGATAACGCAGAACGTTATTAACGCAATACGTTACTAGGATGCAAACTTGGCTGCTTCTCGCAGCGAACCCTCACGGCGACCTCGGCACGGACCGCGGACAAGTCCGGCCGCCGAGTCGTCGACGCCCTAGCAACTGAGGTCTTGGAGCAAGGCGTCGAGCGTGAGCTCTTCCTCGATGCGGACGTTGCGATGCCTCATAGTGCAGGCGAGTTCCGGGTCCCATGGCGTCGCGACGGGTGCGCCGGCCAGCGACGCCAGCGGGTGTGCCGCCAGCGCTGCGGCCTCGTAAGCCTGATGGTCGTACCGCCACGGCTGCCAGTCCGCCCGCTGCAGCACGCTGCGGGCAATCCGGACGCCACCCCAGTCGAAGTCACCGTGATAGTCGAACTGAGCGCCGCTGGCCGCGAGCAGCG